>ERZ772876.99-NODE-99-length-121016-cov-7.908731_pt1 | contig 121016 bp, 101 predicted proteins | sample MGYA00580584_ERZ772876 | MGnify/ENA primary metagenome ERZ772876 (study PRJEB29015, sample SAMEA2737728) | human gut metagenome | biome: human gut; feature: human-associated habitat; material: faeces | place: China | collected 2012 ... | reverse complement strand
TCTGCCCCGTGTGCGGCGAGTCCTCCGACGGTAAGTTCTGCCCCAAGTGCGGCGCCCCCATGGGCGAGTAAGCTCTGTACCTGAAACCGCCCCCGCAGGTCGTGACCTGCGGGGGCGGTTATTTTTCTGGAAGACTATCCTTTACTTCTTGATCTCACCGTTGGCGGCGGCGGTCAGATAGGCATTGATGAAGCCGTCGATATCGCCGTCCATAACGGCTTGAATGTTGCCCATTTCATAGCCGGTGCGGGTGTCCTTGGCCAGCGTGTAGGGCATGAACACATAGGAGCGGATCTGGCTGCCCCACTCGATCTTCATCTGCACGCCCTTGAGGTCGCTGATCTTCTCGGCGTGCTGCTGCAGCTTCAGCTCCGCCAGCTTGGCCCGCAGCATCTTCATGGCGTTGTCCCGGTTCTGGAACTGGCTGCGCTCCGTCTGGCAGAACACCACGATGCCCGTGGGCAGGTGGGTCAGGCGGACGGCGGAGGAGGTCTTGTTGATGTGCTGACCGCCTGCACCGCTGGAGCGGCAGGCCTGCATCTCGATGTCCTCCGGGCGGATCTCGATCTCGCTGTCGTCGTCCAGCTCCGGCATGACCTCCAGCGCAGCGAAGCTGGTCTGGCGGCGGGCATTGGCATCGAAGGGAGAAACACGCACCAGACGGTGAACACCGTTCTCGCTCTTCAGATAGCCGTAGGCATTCTCCCCCTCGATGAGGATGGTGGCGGACTTGATGCCCGCCTCATCGCCGGCCTCGTAGTCCATGAGCTGATAGGTGTAGCCGTGGCGCTCCGCCCAGCGGGTATACATCCGGTAGAGCATCTCCGTCCAGTCCTGGGCCTCGGTGCCGCCTGCTCCGGCGTGGAAGGTAAGGATAGCATTGTTGGCGTCGTACTCGCCGGACAGCAGCGCCGCCAGACGGCGCTCGTTGATCTCCTTTTCCAGCGCCTCATAGCCGGAGGTGACCTCCGGCAGCTGGGAGGCGTCGTCCTCCTCCTGTGCCATTTCGCACAGGGTCAGGGTGTCCTCCCAGTCGGACACCAGTCGGTCATACTTCCTGACCTTGCTCTCCAGCCGCTTGATCTGCTGGGAGACCTTCTGGCTGCGCTCCACGTCGCTCCAAAAGCCCTCCTGCTCCGTCTCCTTCTGAAGCTGCGCCAGCTCTTCACGGGCCTTGGGAATGGACAGGGCCTTTTCCAGCTCCTGAAGGGTCGGTTCCAGCGCCTGAAGCTTCTGTTTATATTCGTCGTATTCAATGACTGCCATAGGGTCGTCTCCTTCTTGTGTCAGATTTCCTTAGCCTTTCTATTATATCCGAAAGAGGACAGGCTGTAAAGGGGGAGGACGGGGAAGTTTGCAAAAACCAGCCGCAGAGGGAAGGCTCTGCGGCTGGGGGCGTTTTCAGGGCTTCAGTCGATGATGCGGGAGAAGGTCATGCCGCTCTTCTGCATATGCACGTCCAGCCGTACCCGGTCGCCCCGGATATAGCTGCGGGTGTACTCATAGACCCGGCCGTCCTCGGTCTTGGTGCGGCGCTGGTGATAGAAGGCACAGCTGCCCGGCTCCACGCTGAGGAGATTGGCACGGGGCGCATCCAGCATCACCGCCTCATAGGTATCCTCTGCGGAGAAGGGGGTGATGCCCACGTGGTACAGGAGACTGTAAAAGCTGTGGGTCTGCACCATCTCACGGGTGAGGTTGGGGTAGATAAACTGGGGATAGTAGGACGTCTCCAGAATCAGGGGCTCACCGTCCACATTGCGGACACGGGTGAAGCAGTAGACCGACGTCCCCTCCCGCAGCTCCATCTTCTCGCAGATGGCCCGTGTAGGGACGATAACGCCGAAGTCCACCAGTGTGGAGGAGGGCGTCTTACCCAGGGAGGAGACTTCGGTGGTGAAGGAATAGCGCACGCCCCGGCGGTTGGTGTTGGGGTCGGCCACAAAAGTACCCTTGCCCCGCTTGCGGACCACAAGGCCCTCATCCTCCAGCTCACCGATGGCCTGACGGACGGTGTTGCGGCTGACATTCAGCGCCCGGCAAAGCTCCGCCTCGGAGGGCAGCAGATCGCCGATGGCCAGTGCGCCGGAGGAGATGCTGCGCTTGATGATGCCCACCAGCTGGGCATAGAGAGGGATATCACTGCTCAGAGACAGAGACTCACTGAGAATAGCATTGGGTTCCATAAAAAAACGGTTCCTTTCATATGGGTTCTCCCGTTTGTATTGCATATGTTCGGGATGTTCTGATTGTACCATATACATTTTGGAAAAGATACCATCTAAAGAGACAAAAAAGGCGACGTTTAGCGAGAAGATTCAGCAAAGCGACGAAAACGAACGAAACAACAACCAAGTAGAATGCGGAAAATTCATTTATCGGAGATTTCGGAAGAAATCCGTCAGCACCCGGCGGCAGTCCTCCGCCAGCACCCCGCCCACCAGCGCCGGCGGATGGGGGAAGTCCTCCATGAACAGGTTCAGCACCCCGCCGCAGGCGCCCATCTCCCGATCCCGTGCGCCGTAATAGACCCGTGGGATGCGGGCGTTGAGGATGGCCCCGGCGCACATGGGACAGGGCTCCAGCGTCACATAGAGGGCGCAGTCGTCCAAACGCCAGGTGCCGAGGGCCTCATTGGCCTGCCGGATGGCCTCCATTTCAGCGTGGGAGGAGGTGTGCTGCTTCTCCTCCCGGCGGTTGCGGCCCCGGCCCACGATCCGGCCCTCCCGGACGATGACACAGCCCACCGGTACCTCGCCGTGGGCGGCGGCCTCCTGGGCCAGTGCCAGTGCCTGACGCATATATTCCTCGTGCATGGCGCACCTCCTGAAAATTTCGGCTTGTCCCACGGCTAAAGTCCGGCATATCCGGATAAAATATCCGTACAATGAAAGGGAACGGGGAGGACTTGGACATGGGAAAAAAGGTGGAGCATCCGCTGGATATCCTGCGGGAGGAATTGCAGCAGACCAATGTGGCGCTGAAGTGCGCCTACGATAAGTTCAACTATGTCACAGAGCCGGAGCTGATAGAGGCCAGCATCTACGAGATCAGCGCACTGAAGGCCCGATACAGCTACCTGCTGCGGTGCATCAAGGAACAGGAACCGGCGGCCCGCTCCGGGGGACGGACGGCGGTGCCCGCCGCCGTGGCGGCCTCCGCAGGGAAGGGAGGGCCTGTATGTCCGGTATAGAGATCGGCGCACTGTGCGTGGTGGGGGCGTTTTTACTGTTCGCCGCCGTGCGCCTGTTCCGGGGGCCGGTGAAGCTGGCCCTGCGGGTGCTGGTGAACTCGGCGCTGGGCTTCGGGGCGGTGTGGCTGCTGAACCTCACTGCCGCCGTCACCGGCATCCGGCTGGGGCTCAACGTGTTCAACGCCCTCTTCATCGGGGTGCTGGGCGTCCCCGGCTTCGGCCTGCTGTTGCTGCTGCAATGGGTGCTGGCGTGACAAAACGACAGGATATTACATATTACCTGCAAGATAGAAACGGAAATCGCCGGTCAGCGCTCCTGCTGCTCCAGATTCCAACCGTAGAGAGGATAGCGCTGGAGACTGCCGAAAAGCTTCTGCTTGATGTCGGGATAGCGCCCCTCCAGCTGATGGATCAGATCCTTCACCTCCTGTCGGCGGGTGGAGCCGTTGGCGGGACAGGGGTTGTGGACCACTGGCAGGTGGAGCCGCTCCACCGTGCGGCGGATGTCATCCTCCCGGCAGTACAGCAGTGGGCGGATCTGGGTGATGCCCGTGCGGTCCAGATACGTCACCGGCTGGAAGCAGCCGATGCGCCCCTCGAACAGCAGATTCATCAGCAGCGTTTCGATGGCATCGTCGTAGTGATGCCCCAGTGCGATCTTGTGGATCCCCCGCTCCGTCAGCGCTGTGTTCAGGCTGCCCCGCCGCAGCTTGGCGCAGAGGGAGCAGGGGTTCTTTTCTTTGCGCTCTTCAAACACGATCTGGTATACCGGCACATGGATGCGGGTGTAAGGGACCTCCAGCTCCCGGCACAGCTCCGCCACGGCGTCAAAGCTCATGCCCGGCGTGCCGGTCTCCAGCGTGATGGCCTCCACCTGAAAGGGGATGGGATAGAAGTCCCGCAGCCGGGCCAGAGCCGTCAGGGTCAGCAGGCTGTCCTTGCCGCCGGAGACGCCCACGGCCACCTTGTCCCCGGCCTCGATCATGTGATAGTCCTCCACGCAGCGGCGGACCTGTCCTAAAATATGCTGCATATGCTGCCTCCGGGAAATAAAATTGCGTTTTCAGAAAACGAGAGATAAACAGAGAAAACAAGAGATAATCGCAGATGTTCTAATGGTAAATTAAAACGCTGTTGACATTTTTGCGGGGGTGTGTTATAAATATCCTTGCGCTGTTTGCGTGTTTTCTCTCCCCATGATAGCAAGGGAGCACGGAAAAGTAAAGCAATACATTATATAAATTGGAGGAAATCACCATGTCCACTTATATGGAAAAAAAGGGCAATGTTGTCCGCAAGTGGTACGTCGTGGATGCCGCCGGTAAGCCCCTGGGCAAGACCGCCGTCATCGTCGCTGACCTGCTGCGTGGTAAGGGCAAGCCCACCTACACCCCTCATGCCGACTGCGGTGACAACGTCATCGTCATCAATGCCGGCAAGGCTGTTCTCACCGGCAACAAGATGGAGCAGAAGTACTACCGTACCCACTCCGGTTGGGTGGGCGGCCTGAAGGAGACCAAGTATCGCCTGCTGATGCAGGAGAAGCCCGAGGTCGCCGTGCGTGTGGCCGTGCGTGGCATGATGCCCCGCAACATCGTCACCAAGGACTCCCTGAAGCGTCTGCACATCTACGCCGGCGAGCAGCATGAGCATCAGGCTCAGAAGCCCGAGCTGGTCAAGTAAGGAGGAAAAAGAGAATGTATCAGTCTAAGAATCCCTATATGTACGGCACCGGCCGTCGTAAGTCCTCCGTGGCCCGTGTGCATCTGTTCCCCAACGGCACCGGCTCCATCACCATCAACGGCCGTGATATCGACGATTACTTCGGTCTGGAGACCCTGAAGATGGTGGTTCGCCAGCCCCTGAACACCACCGGCACTCTGGGCAAGGTGGATATCGTGGCTACCGTCGAGGGCGGCGGTGTGTCTGGTCAGGCCGGTGCTCTGCGCCATGGCATCAGCCGTGCGCTGCTGCTGGTAAATCCCGAGTACCGTGCCGCCCTGAAGAAGGCCGGTTTCCTGACCCGTGATCCTCGTATGAAGGAGCGTAAGAAATACGGCCTCAAAGCCGCCCGTCGCGCACCTCAGTTCAGCAAGCGCTGATTTCTGCCGATTTTACAACTTCAAAACAGTCAAAATCCCGGAAAACGCTCGTTTTCCGGGATTTTCTTATATCCGCAGCATTTGTTCTGTTTTCAAAAAATCTGATGGAATTTGACAAGGTTTGACGTGATTTTTACATGTTAACGATGGGCTAAATGCCGTTTTTGGCCCCGAAACTGTTAATGGATGGGCTAATTTTCGAGGGCGCTCATGCGGTCATCCGGAGCAGATCGCCTCTGCATAAAAAATGACGCCTTTTCGGAAATAATGGCTTTGGCACGGTTTGAAACGGTTTGACCAAGCCGAATGAACTTTATTGTTTTTCTCCTCTCAAACACCATTTGCAGAATGGATGATCCGGTCGCAGTTTGCTATACTGGCACCATAAGGAGGACTGACACATGAAACGAAAATACTGCACGCTCTATCTCAGCGAGGACGAATACAGCGTTACTCTGGATGCGCTCATCCGTCTCAAAAACAAACTCATCCGCCAAGGGCGCTATGCCGACATCGTAGACGAGGTGATTTTGCTTCTGGTGGATGCGAAGATCAAACGGATCCGTGTCTGAAAACTACATAGGAGAAGCCACACAGTTTTTACGTTCAAAACTGTGTGGCTTTTTAATACCCAAACGCATTACATAGCCGTCCAATTTCTTCGGGCGGCTAAATTTACGAAAAGGAGGAACCCAAAATGACAAATTGCAAAGTGATCGCCGTCGCCAACCAAAAGGGCGGCGTCGGCAAGAGCACCAGCGTCTATTGCATCGGTGCGGGGCTGGTTATGGATGGCAGGAAGGTCCTGCTGGTGGATGTGGACCCGCAGGGAGATCTCACGAAGATGCTGGGTCAGCGCAGGCCCCACGACCTGCCCTATACCCTGTCCGAGCAGATGAACGCCGTCGTGCAAAACCAGAGCGGGTCGGAGCACCCGGAAATTCTGCACCACCCGGAGGGCTTTGACTTCGTTCCTGCCAACCGCAGATTGTCGGCGGTGGAGGTGGGGCTGGTCAATGTCATGAGCCGGGAAACCGTGCTCAAGCGCTATCTGGAGGACGTCAAGGGAAGTTACGATTATGTGCTGCTGGACTGCCGCCCGTCGCTGGGGATGTTGGTCATCAATGCCCTGTCGGCTTCGGACTATGTGCTCATCCCCGTGCAGGCGGACTATCTGGCCGCCGAGGATATGACGGAGCTTGTGGGCACGGTGCAGAGCATCCGCCAGCAAATCAACCCCAAACTGAAAATCGGCGGCGTATTCCTGACGATGGCCAACGATACCAACTTCCGCAGAGATATTGTGGCCGGGGTCAAGGAGAATTTCGGCAAATACCTGCCTGTGATGGAAGCCGTCATCCCGTCCACCGTGCGTCTGGCGGAGATCAGCACGGCAGACAAGAGCATTTTCCGGCATGAGCCGAACGGACGTGCAGCCAGAGCCTACGGCACACTGGTGAAGGAGGTGGAAGGCATTGGCGAAAAGCAACGCATCCGGCCTGCTGACATCACTCGATAGTCTGTTTACCACGCAGGAGCAGCGGGACGCAGCCAAGCGGGATGTGGTGCTGGACCTTCCGCTGGACCAGATCGGCGACTTTCCGAACCACCCCTTCAAGGTGCGGCAGGACGATGCCATGATGGAAATGATGGAGAGCGTGCAGCTGCACGGCGTTCTGGTGCCGGGGCTTGTGCGCCAGCTGGCGGACGGCAGTTATCAGATGGTGTCGGGACACCGGCGTAAGCTGGCCAGCAGGCTGGCGGGTCTGAATACCCTCCCCTGCATCGTGCGGGACCTGACGGATGATGAAGCGATCATCGTCATGGTGGACAGCAACCTCCAGCGGGAAAAGGTCCTGCCGTCAGAAAAGGCGTTTGCGTATAGAATGAAGCTGGAAGCCATGCGGAGGCAGGCTGGCAGACCAAAAGGAAATTTGTCTCCAGTGGAGACAAATTTACGGACGAGTGCATTGATTGCCCAAGGCACCGGAGATAGCAGGGCGCAAGTAGACCGCTACATCCGTCTCACCTATCTGCTTCCGGAGATTCTGGCAATGGTGGACGACAGCAAAATCGCCTTCCGGCCCGCTGTGGAGCTGTCCTACCTTGCCGAAAAGGAACAGCGCATCCTCTATGATGCGATGGGCCACGCAGACTGCACCCCGTCGCTGGCGCAGGCCATCAAGATGAAGTCCTTCAGCCGGGAGGGAAAGCTGTCGGAGGCAGTGATCCGCTCCATCATGGCAGAGGAAAAGCCCAACCAGAAGGAACAATTTCGGATACCCAAAGAGCGTATCAGCAAGTATTTCAAGCCGGGGACGCCCGCACGGACTATGGAGGATACGATCATCAAGGCACTGGACTATTACAGAAAGCGGCAAAGAGAGATCGAACGCTGAATCTTCCGCCCAGGGGAAAGTCTGCCCATTGGACGGGCTATGTACCGGGGCCGGTTTTGCCGCTTCCCCCTCTCCACACCTCACCCCCTTCCTACCGGCTGTACCGGCTGAAAAAGAGATTTCCCTACAAGTCCATATCGTACAGAAAGCAGCATCCTTTTTCGGATGGTGCTTTTTATTTTTACTCTCAGGAGGTCAAACAAATGAAAAAACTCTATCGCAGAAGCATTTCCGGGCTGTTGGCCCTGCTGATCTGCTTCACCGCCATCCTCGGCAGCGGCGTGACGGCCTTTGCCGCAGCGTCCACCGGAGAAACAGCGGATTCGTACTCGGTGGCATTTCCCAGAGACGGAGACGCCAATCTGGATTACAGCGGCACTTGGGGCCACGACGAGCTGCACTACATGAACGGCTGGACATCCGGCGAGGCAACATGGATGACCACGCTGCACACCATTGGCTCCTTCGACGGCCCTGCCTGCTACTGCATCGAACCGGGCGTTCCCCGCAACCTGTACCGTTCTTACGAAAGCTACGGAGAGGACTATTGGGACACGTTCCCAGCCGAATATAACCGCACCATTGATGGCCGAACTATGAAAACGCTCCTCGGCCGCATCATGCAATACGGCTATCAGGGAAACCTCTCCCTCGACTGGCGCTCTCAGAATGATGCCGACGCCGACAAGCTGGCCCACATGATGGCCACGCAGGTGCTGGTGTGGGAAACGGTTGTCGGGGAGCGGGATGCGGACTTCAACCACGTTGACCCCGGCAGCGCCGATGCCGTAAAATCCGTCTACCGCACCTCCCATCCGCTCTATGGCCGCTTCTCTGCCTACTATGACAGCATCGAAGCCAGCGTGAAAAACCACACCGTCGTCCCCAGCTTCATGGACCGCAGCGAGGAAGCTGCACAGACGGTTGAACTGGTCTGGGACGGCAGCCGCTACACGGCCACCCTGACGGACACCAACGGCGTTCTGGGCGAATATGCCTTCTCTTCGGCTCAGTCGGATATGACCTTTGCAGTCAGTGAGAACGACCTGACCATCTCCGCCGAGACGGCTCCCGCAGACGGCGTGACGATCACCGCCGTCAGAAACAACACCCGGCAGGGCGTGGTGGTCTGGAGCGACGGCCACTATGGCCCCGACGGCACCATGCAGGATGTCGTCACCTTCCGGGATACCGTCAGCGACCCCATGTACGCCTATCTGCACCTGAGAGTCGGCTATGGCAGCATCAAGATCGTCAAAACCAGTGAGGACGGCGAGGTGTCCGGTATTTCCTTCACCATTTCCGGCAACGGCACGGAGCAGGCCGTGACGACCAACGCAGACGGCGAAATGCAGCTCGATGATCTCCACCCCGGCGTCTACACCGTGACGGAGCAGAGCAGCGACCGGTATGAACCCCAAGAGGTGCGCCAAGTGACTGTGATCTCCGGTCAAATTGCCACCGTGACCTTCTACAACACGCTGAAACGGGGCAGTCTGGAGGTGGTCAAAACCGCCGAGGACGGTCTGAACGAGGGCGTGAAGTTCCATCTGACCGGCACCTCCCTTGCAGGGCTCCCGGTGGACGAATACGCCGTGACCGGCAGCAACGGAAAAGCGGTGTTCACCGATGTGCTCATTGGCACGGGCTATATCCTCTCCGAGGTGGATACGGGCATCCGTTATGTTGTCCCGGAGGACCAGACGACGGCGGTGGAGTGGAACACGGTCACACAGGCGGAGGTCTGCAATGTTCTGAAAAAGTGGAGCGCCACCCTCATCAAGCGGGACGCCGAAATGGGTCTGCCGCAGGGAGACGCAACACTTGCCGGTGCTGTCTACGGCGTTTTCAAAGGTGAGGAACTGGTAGACACCTACACCACCAACGAAAGCGGACAATTCACTACCACGGATTATGCCTGCGGCAACGATTGGACCATCCGGGAGCTCTCCCCCAGCGAGGGCTATCTGCTGGATGATACCGTGTACCCGGTCGGCGCAGAGCCGCAGCACTATACGGCAGAATATAATCCCATTGCGCTGGACGTGACCGAGCAGGTCATCCAGGGCGGCGTGGCCCTCACGAAGGTGGACAAGGACTACCCGGAAAACAAGCTGGAGGGAGCCGTGTTTGAGGTCTACCGTGACAGCAATCACAATCAGGAGTTGGATGCTGAGGACGAACTGCTGGGCACGATGGAAGAGTTGGGCGGCGGTGAGTACACCCTGACCGACCTCTGCTACGGCGGCTATTTTGCAAAGGAGACCAAGGCCCCGGAGGGCTTTTATCTGGACGAGAACGCCTACTATTTTGCCATCACAACGGACGGCGAAACCGTGACCGTGGAAAATGAAGCCGGAAAGGGCTTTCTCAATGCGGCGCAGGTGGGGTCGCTCCGGATCGTCAAGACCTCCTCGGATGGGAAACTGGCGGGCTTTTCCTTCCGTGTTACCGGGGCCAACGGCTATGACCGGGTGTTCCAGACCGATGCGGAGGGTGTCATTCTCATCGAGGGCCTGCGTATCGGGGACTACACCGTGTCTGAGGTACAGGACGGCAGTTCGGACGGGTATCTCCTCCCGGCTGACAAGACGGCATCCGTTTTTGAGGGAGCCGTAACGGAGGTGGAGATGCACAACGAAAAGAAGCCCACGCCGGAGGTGCCGCAGACCGGAGATAGCAGCCATGCGGCGCTGTGGATGGGCCTGCTGGGCCTTTCCTGCATCGGCGCTGTGACTGTACTGCTGATGCGCAAGCGCAAAAAATAAGCGTCAAGGGGGCGGTCGGATTGGCCGCCCCCCTTGGACTGAAAAGCACTTTTTAATGCGAACCGATAACAGCAGACGGGTATTCATTAACATGCTGTCGGGATACTGCTTATTTGAATGTTTCACTACCACATGACAAGTTTCATTTTGCGCCGAAACAATAGAGGAAAAGTTGAAACAAAAGGTAGTGCTGGAAACGCTGCCCCCCATGCTGGACATTCAGTGTGGGGGCAGTTTCATGGAGTGGAACAAATCGTCGCAGTGTCGGTCTTGTGTTTGCACTCCTGCATTTTCAAAAAACGAATCCCAAGGGGGCGGCCGCATTGGCCGCCCCCTTTTTACATACCGAAGCGAAAGGAGACGGAATGGGTATGAGCAATCAAACGGAAGAAAAGGAACTGTTCCATGCGGTATCCCTGTCCGGCGGCAAAGACAGCACCGCTATGCTGCTGCTCATGATTGAGCGAGGACTGCCGATTCATGCGGTCCTGACAGCAGATACGGGCATGGAATTCCCGGAAATGTATGAGCATTTACAAAAGCTGGACGACTATCTGTTTGCAGAGCGAGGGTTGCATCTGACGTGGCTGCGCCATCCAAAGGGCTTTGAGTGGCTAATGTTTGAGGAAAAGAAGCAGCGACCGGCCAGCATTGAAAACCGGCAGCGGCTGGGTGTTTCTCTATACGGAAACGGCTGGCCCGGTCCCCGTGTGCGCTGGTGTACGGGGCAACTGAAAACACATCTCATCCACAAGGAGATCAACCGGCTGAAAGGACAATACAAGGCCGTGAGTTATGTGGGGATCGCCGCAGATGAGCCGAAGCGGATCAAAAATGAGCGCTATCCGCTGATGGATTGGGGAATCACGGAGAAAGAAGCCCTGCGAATCTGCTATGACCGTGGCTACGATTTTGGCGGACTGTATCAGATCTACCGCCGCTGTTCCTGCTGGTGCTGCCCGTTGCAGGGCATCGGTGAACTGCGAAAACTCCGGCAGCATCACCCGGAGTTATGGGAGCGGCTGCGGGAAATGGACAAGCGGGCGTTGGCACAGTTCGGCCCCGGCCCGCTGGGGCAATTCAAGAAGGATTGGAGTGTGGAACGGTTGGAACAGCGATTTGCGGCAGAAACGCAGCAGCTTTCTATTTCATCCTCGCAGAAGGAGCGTGAACGATGATGTATCGAGAACCGAGTGATTCCCCTTGGGGCCTTGTTGTGCGCTGCGACACCCTTTGTCCCGGCGTGTATAGCGTGTCCACGGCAGGCCACGGAGGGATCATGGCCCAAATCGACGCAGCTCGGCAGCTGCTGTCCCCGGAGGCCCAGGCAGTCGGCTTTCAGGCAGGCGGGTATCTGAATTTTGAGGAGGACTGCGATGTGCCGGTGGTCCTGCGGGAACTGATGGACAGCGGTATCATCGCACCCCGGACGGATAACTACTTCCGCCCCGGTGAATATGAAGCCTGCATTGACCGGAGCCTGCAGCACTGGAACCCGGCCTATTGGCAAGCACGGCAGGAACGGCTCTCTGTACGGGAGGCAAAAGCGGCAAAGGAGCGTGAACGGTAATGGACTATGTAATCAAGATCATGGCCCCGGCGGAGCGCAATTACTGTTATACCGACAGCCAGCAGCTCGACAAACAGACCGGCTGCATCGGCCATCTGCGGGGCGATATGGACAGAAGCGGGAAAGGCTTTTTCACCTCATGGTGGGATCATTGCCCGGAGCTGAAAACACAGGCGTTCAAGGACGAATTTGACGATTTTATCAATGCCCTGCGTTTTGATGATCGCTATGGCGGCATTTTCAAAAACCGCAGCAGCCTTTCCAGATACTGTTATGAACATAAAGAAAGTGTGTTTGCTGAGGATTTCATTCCGCAGTATGGATTCCGGGTGGATACACCGGAGCACGCTTATCTCCTGCGGCTGAACCCCATGCAGGGGGATTATAACCTGTATGTCTACTGCTATCGCCGGGAAGCACTGGACCGGCATTTGAAAAACGCCGAGCGTGGCATCTGCTTTGTGGACCCGCAGGGAAAGACCCTGTTCCGCATCCCGGATGGGGACAGCATCCGTGTGCTCAGGCCGGATGGCACGCAGCATGACCACATCTGCCGGTATATCGACGACCACCGGGCCGAAATCGGCAGCGGGCATCTGTATGGCATGGTGCAGTTTGCCCAGCAGATGGAGCAAACGGGCAGCACCTTCGTGCCGCTTCGCTCGTCACTCCCGAAGCAGTGCTACTCACTCCTGCTGGACACCGGAAATGTGGTGATCCTGAAACGGGGCGAAACCGGCTATTACAAGACGGACATTCCCCACACCTCAAAGGAGGAAGCCCGTGCCATCGTGGAGGAATATAACCGCAAGCTGGGCGTGACCCGTGCGCAGGAGGAGGCCATGAAGGGCGGCTCCATGTTCGGTTTTGATAAGCCCATTGCCGACCCCGCCAACTACGATGCACAGGGACAACCGTTGAAGCGCAGGGAGAAAGATCGAGGTGACGCAAGATGAACGAACAGAAGCACATTATCTGGAGCAGCGATGTGGACTACGAGGACTGGCGGGCGGATCTGGAGGAGCAGTACCCCGACCTCTCCGAGCAGGAACGGATGGAGTTGATGGTCGAGCAGAACAACGACTATCTCGATGACGAGCGGTGTAATCTGAACATTCAGCTTTCCCGTCCCATTCTGCTGATCGCAGACATCGGCCGCTGGGACGGGCGCTATCCCGGTTATGCCGAGATCAAAAGCGGCAACATCCGGGATTGCCTGTACTCCGAGATGGACGATTCCACATGGTATGTGGACCGGCTGGGCGACCTGCGCTGCGACGCCGTACACCACGACGGCACGAACCACTATCTCTACCGGGCCTATAAGGAGAATGCCAGCGAAGCACAGATCGACCGGCTGAAAGAAAAGCTATACAGCGGCACCGCCACCCGCAGCGACGTGACCCGTGTGACCAAGCGCCTGGGCGACGAGATCGGGCGGGTCTACGGCTGGCGGTTTCCGTCCAGCCGGGAAGCGATGCGGGAACGATAGGAGGAGAACGCTATGACCGTTGACGCAAGAAAAGAACGCTTTGAACTGGTGGAGGTGTTGGGCCACCCTATGCTCTTTACCTGCCTTCGGGTAGACCGCAGCACCGTCCCCAAGGGGCTGTATCTTTACGAGGTGCGGAACGATGATGACCAGTGCGGACTTCCCGTGGAGATTGGCCGCTGGGTTATGGTCAACCATTGGGGCACGCTGCTGTCCGCCGTACCCATTGCATTGGAACCAAGTCCCCATATCAACAACGCCTACCGGAGCATCGACCCGGAGAAGGATTGGAACTACACCGGAGAGCCGTGGACGGTACGGGAATATATGGACAACTACCTGCCGAAAAAGGAGCGGGAGAAGCCGAGAGAACGATAGGAGGGCCTATGGCACGCAGATTTCAGGAGATCACCGAGGTTTACCGGCAGGAGCTGGCCGCACTGGCCCGTGGGGACAAATGGACGGCGTTCCTGCGCTCCGCCTGCCGGAACTATAAGCTGCACTTCGAGGAGCTGGTATTGGTACACGCCCAGCGCCCGGATGCCACGGCCGTTCTGGAAATGGCGCACTGGAACCGCAGATTCGACCGCTGGGTCGATCCGGGTTCCACAGGCATCGCCGTGTTTGACCGGGATACCCCCGGCCGGGCACGGCTGAAATACTATTTTGACATTTCCGACACCCATGAGGGCCGCTTTCACCGCCCTGTGCCCCTGTGGCAGGTGTCCGCCGAACAGGAGCCGGAGATCGTGGAGGCGCTGGAGCATCGGTTCGGTGCTTTGGCCCAGAAGGAGATGCTGGGGGACGCCATCGTATCCGCTATGGGAAATGCCGTTACAGATAACATGGCGGATTATCTCGCAGACCTGCAGCAGAGCCGGGACGGCAGCTTTCTGGAGGAACTGGACGAGCTGAATGTGAAGGTGCTCTACCGCCGTCTGCTGGAAAACAGCACAGCCTATATGCTGCTATGCCGCTGCGGTCTGGAACCGGATGCGTATTTTGAACCGGAGGATTTCTCCGAGGTGTTCAATTTCAACACGCCGGAGACCATGAACGCCTTGGGCGTGGCCACACGGGATATTGCCGAAAGCGGTCTACGTGCCATTGCCCGGACGGTCCGAAGCCGCCAAAAGCAAATTCGCACAGTTGCGCCGCCTGCAGAAACTGCGTATCCTATACACGAGCAAACAAACCCACAGGCTGAAAGGAGCGAAAAACATGGACATGACCTACACGATGAAGGACGGCTGCCGGCTGCCGGATCTGCTGCCGCCGCAGGAGCCGGAGACGGCCCTTGGGAAATACGGCCTGCTGCGCCGGAAGTATCTGAAAGCGCACCGGAAGGTGCTGTTCACGAATCTGCTGACATCGGGCAAGCTGAACGAGCATCTATCGGAGATCGAGCGGACGGCAAAGAAGCGCATGGAGCAGCTGGTGACGGAGATGGCCCGGACCGAGGGCGTGACGGAGGAGCTGAAAGCAGCCGACCCGATGAAATGGGTGGGGCTGATGAACAATCTGAGAAACGCCGCCGAGGAGACGGTGCTGGCGGAACTGATCTACAACTGAACACCGAACCCGAAGAAGCGGACAGTACGGAGGAAACATCCTCTGAACTGCCCGCTTTTTTGGATGAGAAGAAAATTTTCGCCATCATCGAAAACCGCAATGATGACCTGATCTACAAAAAGGCGCAGATCGAGTTGTTTTTCGACACCCACCCGGATGAAGATGATCGTGCGAAGTATATTCGCTCTGCTTATCAGAACCGCTGGACAGAGATCCTTGCAGACGGCGTGCGGCTTGGCTATCACCCGCAGGAGGACGGTCTGCTCATGTGGGAAGGGTCCTTCCCGTCCCGCACCAGCGAGAGCGTATTTTCGTGGAAGCTGGTGGCAGGCTTCACGGCGCAGCTTATTGACAAGCGGGAATATTTCATCAATACCAGCATCAAGCCGTTTGTTCCGAAGGACCCGCAGCAGCTCACCTTCTTTGACCTGCCTGCCCAGCCTGCGGATGCCCCGCTGTTCTCCCATCCGAAGCTGCCCCAGCAGATCATTGACGAAGCCCTGTGCGTTGGGGCCAATGACGAGCACAGTCGGCTCATCATCTGCGCCTACTTTATGAAGGATAAGCCGGACAACGCCGCATTTCTGCAAAAGCATTACGGCGAAAACGGTGCAGGCTTCTATTTTGACGGAGAAAAGATTTCGCTCTGGTATGACGCCGAAGGGATGCGTATTGCCCGTGGCACGACGGCGCAGCGCAGCAGCGCCACACTGCTTTCGTGGGAGGAAGCGGCAAAGCGCATCCGGGAACTGTTGGATTTGGGGCGGTATATGCCGCAGAGTGAACTGGATAAAGTCGAGCATTATGAGCGGATGCAGCTGGCGGACAGCATCGCCTACACCAGCCGGGACATAACGAAGGAGGCACGGGAGGCAGGCTTTCTGCCGCTGGCCATGCTGGCTCATTCCGTCAAGGGCGGCTATCCGGAAGTGCAGAAGCAGATTTATGGCCTTCTCTGTGAGTCGGATACCCTGCAAAAGTGCGTGGACGAATGGACGGCGTTCAACGCTGCGCTGGATGCCGGGCAAGACCTTTTGCGTTTTCGCTTTTACCGTCCGAAAGAGATACTGGAGCGGCTCCGTGATCTACAGCGGGAGCCGCTGCATTTTACCGTTGCCGACGGGTTTACTCCCGACCGGCAGTTTTTTATTTCTGCCGATGAGATCGATGAGGTACTGCGTGAGGGCAGCGGAAACACCGACTATCGACTCGGTGTGTATGCCTTTTACGCCACCCACAAGGATAAGGCCGAGCGTGAAAAATACCTCAAGGATTATCACGGGGAGTACAGCGGTCACTGCGGCGGGAATGACAATATCACCCGCATCCGTGGCAAGGGCATCGAGTTCAGCCACGGCAGTATCACGGCCCCCTATGCCAAGGTCACGCTGAAATGGCCGGAGGCAGCCAAGCGCATCGGAGAACTGATCTCCCAGAACAAATTCCTCTCCGATGCCGACCGGGCGGCTATGCCGAAGTATGAGCGGGAACAGCTGGCCCGGAAGATCGTCAACTTCTTCATGGATACGCCGGAGGATGTGGTGCGGCCGTTTTCCCAAAACGCCATTGCAGACTATTGGGAGTGCGTCAAAACCGTGGCCGCACAGCTTTTGGATGCTGACCGGGTGCAGGAAATTTATCAGAATATGCTCCCTGCCTGGGAATCCACCAAGGCAGACGACCGGCACTATAACCTGCGGAAGCAAGGGCTGGAAGCCATGCGGGCCTATCTGGACGGCACCTATTCCGTATTTGGCCTTGAAAAACCGCTGCAAATGCCAATGGCACAAGCAAGCCCGGTTTGGCAGCAATATACCGCATTGAGCGCACAATATCCGAATGCGCTGGTACTGGTACAGGTTGGAGATTTCTACGAGGCGTTTGAAAAGGATGCCCAGGCACTGCATGACCAATTCGGATATGCCACAACGAAACGTCGAGTCAGCGGCGGAAGCGGCTCCTATCTGATGGCCGGATTCCCTATCTCTTCGCTGGAATCTGTGCAGGGCAAGTTGGAATCGCTCGGTATTTCTGTCGTTGTCTCCGGCGAAAGTGGGACGGATTATTTTCCTGCCGAACTGCCGTCAGAGGAACCAGAAATGGGGCAGGAACCACTCACAGCAGAAACACCGACTTCGGAGACAGCCCCGGAATCACCCGCCGAAGAAGAAACCGTTCTCCCCTCACCGAAGCCCATACAGGAGCGTGTGCGCTTTGCACCGCTCCACCCGGAGATACCGGCCCAGCGGCGGCATGACTTCCGCATCACCGACCGGACGCTGGGCGTGGGCAGCAAGGCGGAAAAGTATGCGGCCAATGTGGCCGCCATCCGCACCCTGCAGAGGGTCGAGCAAGAAAACCGGCTGGCGACGCCGGAAGAACAGGAAACCCTTTCCCGCTATGTGGGCTGGGGCGGCCTTGCCGACTGCTTCGATGAAAAGCACAGCCGGTACGCCGAACTGAAAGCGCTGCTCACCGAGGAGGAATATGCCGCCGCCCGTGCCAGCAGCCTGACCGCTTTTTATACCCCGCCCGTTCTCATCGACGCCATCTACCAGGCGCTGGCACAGATGGGCTTGGAAAGCGGCAACCTGTTGGAGCCTGCCTGCGGCGTCGGCAACTTTATGGGGATGCTGCCGGACAGCATGAGGGATTGCAAGGTTTACGGCGTGGAACTGGACAGCATTTCCGGCCGCATCGCCCGGCAGCTTTACCAGAACAGCCGTATTGCCGTTACCGGCTATGAAAAGGCAGAGATACCGGACAGCTTCTTTGACGCAGCGGTGGGCAACGTGCCTTTTGGAAATATCAAGGTCGTTGACCGGCGCTACGACAAGCATCACTGGCTCATCCACGATTATTTTCTCGGAAAGACGCTGGACAAGATACGTCCGGGCGGCGTGATCGCCTTCATCACCTCAAAAGGTACAATGGACAAGGAAAGCCCCGCCGTGCGGAAATATCTGGCCCAGCGGGCCGACCTCATCGGGGCGATCCGCCTGCCCAATACGGCCTTCAAGGCCAGCGCCGGGACGGATGTGACCAGTGACATTCTCTTCCTTCAGAAACGTGACCGCATCGTGGACATCGAACCGGATTGGGTGCATCTGGACACGGATGAAAACGGCATCCGCATGAACAGCTATTTCGTCCGGCACCCGGAAATGGTGCTGGGCGAGATGGTCATGGAGAGCACCCAGTACGGCATGGACAGCGTGTGCAGGCCCCATGAAGGGGACGACCTTGCCACCCTACTGGATAAGGCCGTAGCCGAACTGCACGCCCGGATCCCCGCCTATGAGCAGGACGGGCCGGAGGAGGAAGATCTGTCCATCCCCGCCGACCCGGATGTACGGAATTACAGCTTTACCTCTGTGGACGGCAAGCTGTATTTCCGCATCGACAGCCGCATGGAGCCGGTCGATTTGCCGCTGACCACCGAGAACCGGGTGCGGGGCATGATGGCACTGCGGGACTGCGCCCGCCAACTCATCGAGTACCAGGCGGAGAACCATCCCGATGAGATCATCCGGCGCGAGCAGGAGAAGCTGAACGGGCTGTACGATGCCTATGTCAAAAAATACGGGCGGCTTTACACCCGCGGCAACAACCTTGCCTTTTCGGATGACAGCAGCTATCCGCTGCTGTGCTCGTTGGAGGTGCTGGACAACGAAGGCAATTTCGCCCGCAAGGCGGATATGTTCACCAAGCGCACCATTCGCCCGCATGAGCCGGTCACGCAGGTGGATACGGCATCGGAGGCGCTGGCGGTATCTCTCTCCGAAAAAGCGCAGGTGGATCTCGGCTTTATGTCGGAGCTGTCCGGTAAAAGTGAAGACGAGCTGGTGCAGGAGCTTTCCGGGGTCATTTACCGGAATGTCCGTTGCGGTCTTACGCCGGAGGAGATCAGTCCGGTGCAGCTTGATCTGGCGGCATATCCCTATATCACTGCTGAGGAATTTCTGTCCGGCAATGTGCGCAAAAAGCTGCGTATGCTGCAGGCGCTGCAAGCAGCGCTGCCGGCCGAAAAGAAAGATGCGCTTGCCGGGTATCTCTCCGCCATGGAAGCTGTGCAGCCGACAGAGCTGACCGCTGCGGAGATCGGTGTGCGGATTGGTGCATCGTGGGTGCCTACCGATGTCTATCAGCAGTTTATGTTCGAGCTGTTCGGTACCAGCGTATACGCCAGGCAGAGAATGCGGGTCGTTCGCTCCGAATACAGCGGAGAATGGAACATCAGCAACAAAAGCATGGACGGCGGCAACATCAAAGCCGTCACCACCTACGGCACCAAGCGTATCACGGCGTACCACATCCTGGAGCAGACACTGAATCAGCGGGTGGTCAAGATGTTCGATACCGTTGTGGAGGACGGCAAGGAGCGGCCGGTGCTGAATGTGAAGGAAACTGCCATCGCCCAGGATCGGCAGGAGCTGATCAAGTCCAAGTTTGCCGATTGGCTGTGGCAGGACATCGACCGACGCAAACGGCTGTGCCGCATCTATAACGACACCTTCAATTCCATCCGCCCGCGGGAATATGATGGCAGCCACATCCGCTTTGTGGGGATGAACCCGGAGATCAGCCTGCGAAAGCATCAGGTGAACGCCATCGCCCATGTATTGTACGGCGGCAATGCGCTGTTGGCACACGAAGTGGGTGCAGGGAAAACCTTTGAAATTGTTGCCGCCGCCATGGAAATGAAGCGTCTGGGGCTATGCACCAAGTCGCTGATCGTGGTGCCCAACCACATCACGGAACAGTGGGCGGCAGAATGGCTTCAGCTCTACCCAGCCGCTAACATTTTGGTAGCTACCGAACGCGATTTTGAAAAGCGCAACCGCCGCAGGCTGTGTGCCCGTATTGCCACCGGAGATTATGATGCAATCATCATCGGCCACAGTCAGCTCATGAAGATCCCCCTGTCCCGTGAACGGCAACAGGCCATTTTGCAGCGGCAGATCGACGAGGTGCTGCTGGCCATCAGCGACGCCAAGCGGCAGAAAGCAGAAAACTTCACCATCAAGCAGATGGAGCGAACCCGTAAGTCATTGGAGGCGCGGCTGGGGAAGCTCAACGATCAGAGCACCAAGGACGACACCGTGACCTTTGAGGAGCTGGGCATCGACCGGCTGTTCATCGATGAGAGCCACAATTTCAAAAACCTCTTTCTGATGACGAAAATGCGCAATGTCGGCGGTATCGCGCAGACGGAAGCGCAGAAGTCCTCGGATCTCTTTGCCAAGTGTCAGTATCTGGACGAGCTGACCGACAGCCACGGTGTTATCTTCGCCACCGGCACCCCGATCTCCAACAGTATGGTGGAATTGTATACGGTGCAGAGGTACTTGCAATATCAAACCTTGCAGGAGATGGGTCTTATCCACTTCGACGATTGGGCCAGCGACTACGGTGAAACCGTTACCGCCATCGAGCTTTCCCCGGAGGGCAGCGGCTATCGCCCGAAAACCCGTTTTGCAAAATTCTTCAATCTGCCGGAGTTGATGGCGACCTTCAAAATGGTGGCGGATGTGCAAATGGCGGATATGCTGAAGCTGCCCGTCCCAAAGGCCAACTTCCACACCGAGGTCATCCACCCCAGCGAGCTGCAAAAGAAAGCTGTGGCAGGACTGGCGGAGCGTGCCGAGCGCGTCCGCGCCCGTGTGGTCGATCCCAGCACCGACAATATGCTGCGCATCACCAACGACGGACGCAAGCTGGCGTTGGATATGCGGCTGCTAAGCTCTCTGGCACCGGACGATGAAAACAGCAAGGTTTCCGTATGCGCCCGGAATGTCTATCGGATATGGGCAGAGAGTACCGCACAGCGCAGCACACAGCTGGTTTTCTGCGACCTGTCTACTCCCAAGGCGGACGGCAGCTTCAATGTGTATGACGATCTGCGGCGGAAGCTGCTTGAGATGGGCATTCCGGAAAACGAGATCGCTTATATCCACACCGCCAACACCGAGCAAAAGAAAAAGGAGCTGTTTGCCAAGGTGCGCGGCGGCGAGGTGCGTATCCTCATGGGCAGCACGGCCAAAATGGGCGCAGGCACCAATGTCCAGGACCGGCTTATTGCCCTGCATGATCTCGATTGTCCCTGGCGGCCCAGCGATCTCCAGCAGCGCCTTGGTCGCATCGTGCGGCAGGGCAACCAGAATCCGGAGGTAGAAATTTTCCGCTATGTCACCGAGGGTACATTCGACGCCTATCTTTATCAGCTGGTGGAATCCAAGCAGCGGTTCATTGCCCAAATCATGACCTCCAAACTGCCAGCCCGTGCGGCGGAGGATGTGGACGAAACGGCGCTTTCCTATGCCGAGATCAAGGCGCTGGCCACGGGAAACCCGCAGATCATTGAAAAGTGCAATCTGGATATGGAGGTCAGCAAGCTGAATATGCTCCGTGCCAGCCATCTGAGCCAGCGGTATGCGCTGGAGGAGTTGGTGCTGCGGAAGTATCCGGCAGAGATCAAGGAGTTGAACGAACGCATCGCCGGATATGAGCAGGACAGCGCACGGCTGGCCGAGCATCCGAAGCCCGCCGAGGGCATTGCGCCGATGGTCTTAAATGGCGTCACCTACGCCGAGCGTGAGAACGCCGGCAAGGCCATCATCCATGCCTGCACCCACATGAACGGAGCGGAGACTATTTCCGTTGGCAGCTATCGTGGATTTGATATGGCGCTCGCCTATGACAGCAAAACCAACGAATTTCACATGACGCTGAAAGGAAGTCTCTCCCATACGGCTGTGCTGGGGGCAGACGCAGGCGGCAATGTGACCCGCATCGACAATGCGTTGGAGAAAATCAATGAGCGTTTGGAAAACGCTCGGTCACAGCTTGCCCATGCCACCGAGCAGCTTGAAAACGCCCGCACAGAGATGACTGCCCCCTTTCCGAGGGAGGCAGAACTGGCCGAAAAAACACGGCGGCTGAATGAACTGAATGTGCTGCTGAATCTCAATGAGCCGGATTGTGTCGTTATGTCGGAGGAGCCGGACGAGGGCGGCAGCCCCCGGCCGAGAACGGCAGACCGGGAACGGTGATCTGCATCCTTCTGCTTTTACCGGTCGAGGAAGAGAACAAGGCAGCAGGCTGTTTCGGCCTGCTGCCTTGCTCTCTCCGACACTCCAAAAAGTTGCATATTTTCGCAAGTTTTCACTTTGCGGTTGTGGGCGCTGCTTTAAGATTGCTGGCTGTTCAGATACTCAACCAGCTCGCAAACCGTTGTGACCGGGTTACTATCTCGGCTGAGAATAACTACATTGTCCTTGTAAAGGCTATCCAAGCGTTCCCTGGCACGCTGCATTGCCTCTGATTGATGAGGTAACAGGTCGGCAAAAACATCCAGATTCTTTTCGTATTTTTCAAGCCGTCCTTTGCTTTGCAGTTGGTGCAGAACTTCTTCGGCCCCGTTTAAGTAGCTGTTCTGCTTTACAAAATGAAGCAGATACCAGTACTCAAAGCAAGGATTGGAATAGGCAATTTTATACCCGTGTTTCTCAGCGTAGTCGGCGGCATTTTTCAATTCGGAGTTCTTGTTATCATCGCAATCGAAAACGCACCACAGTTGGTCTCCGTCCTTTGGAAAATAATCCGATTGAGAAAGCAGCCCTTTTGCGTGCTTCACCAAATGCTCTGCAGCCTTGTGCTTGGAAGAAATCGGCACAATATCTACCAGGCAGTTGCGGGAACGGAAATGCTTGAAATATTTGATCTCCGTTTCTTTTCCCTCACAGATTATATAAATGATGGGCCTACGTTTGCGACGGCCTGCTTTATTTGGGTCGTATTCTTTCCTCATTCCTGCCATAAGCCGTCACCTCCGATAAACGGGATCGCACCGAAGCGCCCTTGCAAATACCCCTTGCGGATGTTCTCTCCCTTTCTCGGAGAGAAGGACGCCAGCGAATACAGCTCAGTTGCACAGGACCGCTCGTCCTTTTCTGCAAACCAGATCTGATCTCTGCGGAAGAAGGTAAGATCAAGCAGCATCGCATCATGCGTCGTAAACAGAAGCTGCGCTCCCTCTGTGTTGATCGTATTATCCTGAACCATCTCTATCAGCCGCTTTGTCAGGAGCGGATGCAGACTGTCCTCGATCTCGTCAACGACAAGCAGTGCGCCGTCCTCCAGCGCTTGCAGCCAGCCGCCGATACGGGAGAAGAACCGTTGCGTTCCGGAGGACTCCTGATCCATAAGAAGCTGGAAGTGTTCCACGCTGCCATCCGCACCGATGACACGGTGGGTGGTCGTAATGACCGGGGCCTTGCCGGAAATGTTCTTGATGGTCACATCAGAAATGCCGAGGTCGGCAAGCAGCAGCTCCTTCAGGATACGAGCCTTCTTCTCATTGCCGCTGACGATCTGTGCGACTGTTTCCGAAGCGGCAGGTGCTTCCTCCATCAAGAATGTCAGCTTTTCCAAGAACCACTTGTAGGCGTTTTCCGTTTGCGGCAGATTCCAGTCGTTTGAGGAAACCAGATACAGCTTATTATCCGGCGTGCGGTTGCTGAGTGTGATTTGCTCATTGATATTCTCTCGGAATTCATATACGCCGTTTTCTCTTGAGAAAATCAGCGCCTCACGCCCATTGGGCCAGTGGTACAAATACTCCGTATAGATCTTCTTAGCATCGAAAGAATAGCCGTAAGCGTAACGAATGCCATGATAGATGAATACGATCTCAAAAGATGTAGGCGTTGTGGTGCCTCCAAACGGTTCCCACGGCAATTTTTGTCCTTTGGATATTTTGGCTGCTTCTCCGACAACCATATCCTTCATCGTCATCAGTGCGTGCAGCACATTACTTTTACCGGCAGCGTTCGCTCCGTAAATAGCAATAGCAGGTAAAAGCGCCCTTTTTTCATCTGGGTGCAGCAGATAAGACTCCAGGGACTTATCCTTTGATGCTGCAAAGCTGATGACTGCACTATCTTTGATTGAGCGATGGTTTTCAATCGAAAATTGAATAAGCATAAGCGGATACCTCCATTCACAGTATAGTCTCTCCATTCTTCGCCCATATTATAGCAGTTAAAATCGCCTGCGTCAATATTTATATCTCGATTTCGCAGAAATAACACAAATTCGGGCGATAAAATTGCTTCAAGCGGCAATAGATATAATTTAGCCGCAGGAAAATTGATAGAGAAAATATCCGATAATGGCTCGACTGCTCTGCGTCCCCCGCTTATAATATAAACGAGATTATCATAAATTAATTTATCATAATGGGGACATCTGAAAAGCATATCCAAACTACACCGTTGTGCCAAAAAGTTGCACCTTGTCGTAAAAGTCGTTTGAAAAAGTTGCAGCTTGCCGAGAAAAGTCCCTTGAAAAAGTTGACAATCCTGAGCAAAAGTCCCTTGAAAAAGTTGTCTCGATGGAGAGACGCAGAAATTTATCGCCATTTCGCAATGAAGGTTTCCCCATCAATCTTCCACGAAGGATTGGTGGGTCAGAAAAATGGGGTGCAAAACGTTACATAGCCGGACGGCTTTCATTCATGTGAAAACCGTCCGGCTTATTTTTATATCAAGGAGATGATGAAACGATGGGCTATGTGACAAGAGAGATGATCGACCGGGCGAAGGAAATGGACCTACTGACCTATCTCCAGACCTATGAGCCGCAGGAGCTGATGCATTTTGGCGGCAGCACCTACTGCACCCGTGAGCACGACAGCCTGAAAATTTCCAACGGGAAGTGGTGCTGGTTTTCCCGTGGGATTGGCGGCAGGACGGCACTGGATTATCTGATCAAAGTGAAAGAGATTCCCTTTACCGAGGCGGTGGAGCGGATCGTGGGACGGGCGGCTGGGCAGCCGCCCATTTCTTGTACCCGCCAGCAGCCGGAGCAGACAAAGACACTGCTTTTGCCGCAGGTCAGCCGCTGCGCCGCCCATGCCGTCGAGTATTTGCACAGCCGAGGAATCGACTATGAACTGATTGATTTCTGCATCCGAACCGGTCGGCTCTATGAGAGCTATCCCCACCACAATGCCGTATTTGTCGGCAAGGATAAAGACGGTCAGCCCCGCTATGCCTGCCTGCGGGGAATCGGAACAGACTTCAAAGGGGAAGCGACGGGCAGCGATAAGCGATTTTCCTTTTCCATCCCCGCCGAGGAGTCGTCACAGGTGCTGTATCTGTTTGAATCGGCCATCGACCTGCTTTCCTTTGCGGCGATGGCGCAGGAGGACAGACTGCCGTGGAGGTCGCAGCACCTGTTGTCTCTGGCCGGTGTGTACCAGCCTAAGAAGAACTTGACGGAGCGGCATCTGCCGCTGGCTCTGTCTCAGTATCTTCGGGACCACCGGGAAATCCAAACCATTTACCTGTGTCTCGACAACGACCTTGCGGGCCGCAGCGCCGCCGATGCGATCCGGCAGCAGCTGGCAGGCAGGTATGTTGTGCTGGACGGCTTTCCTTGCCAGGGCAAGGATTATAATGATTGGCTCTGCCTGCGGAAGGGGCTGCCAATCACCAGAACAGTATCAAAACCAGAGAGGAGTATGGCACGATGAGCGAATATAAGGTTCTTATTACGGAGACATGGAAGCGGGCAGTTACGGTAGATGCCGAGAGCCGGGAGGAGGCGGAAGCAGCTGTGCGCTGCCAGTATAAAAATGGCGAATACGCTCTTGTATCGGCGGATTCTGATGGCGTCTCTTTTTCAGCACAGTATCCGGAGCAGCAAGTCGAATTGTCCTACGGAAAGCTGCGGGAGCTGTTTCGCAAAGCAGAGCGAGGCGGCATCCATGTGAGCGGGTATATCACCTTCCGTGCAGACAGCTTTTCTACAGCATACAGCGAGCGCTCCCGCACCTATGCGGTATCCAGCGATAACAAGGCATTTCAGCCCAACATGGGCGGTTATTCCATTTACGCCCGCTGTCTGGACGGGACGGACCCCTGCGTCCGACTGGAGCAGTATATGGCTGCGGAATACGGCGGGGAACGTGGGTGGAGCGTAGAGCGCTGCTATATGCTCCGGGAGGACTACGACCGGGTGATGACCCTTCCGGAGCATAGCAAAGAGCGGGAGCGATAAAGTAACACTCAAAATTATACCCGAAATTATAATACTTTACGGTATAACCTTAAACGAAAAAACAGAGGAGGCTTGCGGTATGGTGTGCCGGGATTCACGCTTGATTTTCCATAACGGATGTTCTTATCAGCAGGTACACCCGGACGCACGCCCGCAGGGTGTACAGGGATGTACTATACCAGCAAGCAACGCCTTTTGGGGACAAAAGGCAGCCTGACAGGGGCATCCCCTGTAACCCCCCGCCGCCAGATGCGGCAATTTTGACCTTTGGAGGAACGGTAATGACCAAGCGAGAGATAGAGATCAAGGTGCGGCTGAATGAGAAGGAGGCGGAGCACCTGAACCGTCAGGTGGAGAAATGCCGCCTGTCCCGTGAAGCCTACCTGCGGCACCTGATTGCCGGGATGGTGCCCCGTGAGGCCCCGCCGCCGGAATACTTTGCCTTCATGCGGGAGCTGCATTACGTGGGCAACCTTCTCAACCAGATCGCACAGAAGGCCCATGTGCTGAATGTCATAGATGTCAAACGGTACGATGAGGGCAGCAAGCAGTGGGAAGCCTTTATCCGGGAGGTCACGGCGGCAGTCATCCTTCCGGCAAAACGGGAGTAGCGCTATGGCAACAACTTCCATTTGGGCCGTAAAGGGATGGCTGGGCAAAGTGGTGCTCTATATCGAGAACCCGGAAAAGACGGAAAATCCGCAGTTCTACCGGCAAAAGAATATGACCGATGTGCAGGTGCAAAATTTATCGGATGTCATCGACTACGCCGCCCGTCCGGAGAAAACAACGGCGGCGCTGGACAGCGAAAGCGTACCCATACTGCGCCAGCTGGTCAGCGGCATCAACTGTCTGCCCGCAACGGCACGGGATGAGATGCTGGCGGTCAAGAAGCGCTTCGGCAAGGAGGACGGTGTCGTCGCCTATCATGGGTATCAGTCCTTTGCCCCCGGTGAGGCTACACCGGAGATGGCCCATGAGATCGGTGTGAAGCTGGCCCGGAAGCTGTGGGGCGAGAAATATCAGGTACTGGTCGCCACCCATTTGGATAAGGAGAACCATCTGCATAATCATTTTGTGGTGAACACTGTGTCCTTCATAGATGGCATCCGATACCACCGTACCGGGAAAGACTACTACGAAATGCGGACAGTCTCCGACGCACTCTGCCGGGAATACGGCCTGTCCGTGGTGGAGAAGCCCCAGCCGGGAAAGGCAATGCACTACGGGGAATGGCGGGCCGAACAGGAGCAGCGCCCCACATGGCGTGGCCTGATCCGCAGCGAAATCGACGAACTGATTCGGGAAAGCGTCAGCGAAAAGCAGTTTTATTACCTGTTGCGCCAGAAGGGCTATGCAGTGAAGTTCGGTAAGGACATCTCCGTGCGCCCGCCCGGAAAGGAACGCTTTGTGCGCCTTGCCCGGAACTTCGGGGCGGCATACACCGAAGATGGGATACGGCGGCGTATTTTGTCCCAGCCGCTGCCGCAGGTTCCCCATCCGGAAGTTCCGAAAGAGCGGAAAAAAGTCTATTCTGCGCAGGGCAAGTGGCGGAAAACACGCAAGATAACCGGCTTTCGGGCGCTGTATCTGTATTACTGCTATAAACTCGGTGTGTTTCCAAAGCGCCGCCCGCAAAGCCGGGCACGGCTCCATTTTCTTCTCCGGGAGGATCTGATAAAACTGAATAAAATCTCACAGGAAGTACGGCTGCTCGCACGGCATCACATTGATACCGCCGAGCAGCTTGCTTTATATAAAAAGGAACAGGAGGTGCAGATCACGACCCTTTCCGTCCAGCGTCGGGCGCTGCAAAAGGCGCATTGCACCAAGCCCGTCTGGGACAGCCCGGAACGGACCGATGCACACAGGGCGCAGATCAGGGAGCTGTCTGAACGGCTCAAAGCGCTGCGCCGGGAGGTGCATCTGTGCGACGACATTGCAGAGCGCTCCGGCGTGATGGCGGAGAAACTGAAAGCCGTCCGGGAGGACGAGAAAAATCAACAGAAGGAGGAACAGCAACATGAACACATCCGGTGACGCCGCCGAACAGGTCGTCCGGCTCAGTCTGGAGGGCGTGGAGGTGGCAGCCAAGATCACAGGCAGTGCGGCCAAGGAGGTATCGGCGCTGCTGATCGCCGCCCTGAAAAACCGGGACAAGAACAAGGTCAAGGGGCGGCAGCGTCTGACCGCCATGCTCCGCAGCGGCAAGGAATTGACCATCTTTACCGTCAAGAATCAGGACATGGCCCGTTTTGTGGCCGATGCAAAACGCTACGGCGTGGTCTACTGTGTGCTGCGGGAGGCAAAGGACAATCCGCAGGGCATCAGCGAGATCATGGTGCGTGCCGAGGATGCCGCCAAAATCAACCGCATCGTGGAGAATATCAAAATCGCCACGGTATCCGACCCGGAGACTATCCGTGGGAACTTGTCCGGCAAGGAGAAAGAGGGTTCTGGCCAGCCGGTTCCGGAGCAGACGCATCCCCAGCAAAGCGAGGATGACCGGCTGCTGGATGAGATGCTTTCGGGTCCCGCCGACCGGCAGGAGACGCTTCGTGAAAACCCTACGGCGGCTCGCACGGAGCGCTCCCGTCCGTCCGAGCCTTCTTCCAAAACCAGAGAGAACTCAGAAGGGGCGTCTAAGGTGGACCGCCCTTCTGTCCGGGAGGAGCTGCGGGAGATCCGGCGTGGACAGGAGGGCGGCAGTATTCCCACCCAGCGGAACGAGCCGGAGCAGGAGAAAAGGCCGCAGCAGCCCATCCGGCACAAGCAACCTCCGCAGAAGAAGCGGAGCAGAAAAAGTAAGGAGAGATAACGATGGCAAATTTTGACGATCTGTTTACTACCCCCGCTGCCCCGGAGTCGCCCAGCGCCCCGCCGCAGCTGACAAAGGAGGAATACGCCGCCAAGAAAAAGGCCGAGCGGGACGACCTGTATGCGCTGGCGGATGAAATGGCGCATGAGATCATGCAGGACGGAGACGCCTTCCGGGGCTTTCTGGATGTGCAGGCACGCTTTGACCGCTACTCGCCTACCAATGCCCTGCTGATCTACGCACAGAATGACAAGGCCACCCGTCTACGGGACTTTGACGGCTGGAAGAAGCAGGGCGTATATGTCCGCAGGCATGAGACGGGCATCTCCATTTTGGAGGCCGGGGATAGCTATGTGACCGAGGACGGCCGCACGGGATACTACTACAATGTGAAAAAGGTCTTTGACATTGCACAGACGGATGCCAAACGCCAGCCGCAGATCCATTATGATGACCGCCTACTGCTTTCGGCTTTGATTTCCAAGCGCCCGGTGCCCATTGAAATGGCGGAGAATGTCCCAAACGGTGCGGCCTATGACTACGACCGCAGAACCGTCATTGTCCAGCGTGGTATGGATGGACAGGACCTGTTTCGCTGCGTGTCGCTGGCAATGGCCCGTGCGGAGCTGGACCAGACGGAGCACGCTGACCCGCAGGCGGATGCGTTCCGGGGCTATTGCGTCTCCTATATGCTCTGCCGCAAATATGGGGTGGATGCCCGTGGATACGATTTCAGCCGCCTGCCGGAATCACTGCGGGACGCCGATTCACAGACCATCCGCAGTGAATTGACCGACATCCGGGATACACTCCAGACCATGACCGGCAGGATGGAGCGGGCGCTGGAGCAGAGCCGTGCCGCCGCACAGAAAAATGTCAGAAAGGAGCGGTAAGCTATGGAGAAACCGAGCAAGCGAGTGCTGACCCTCGATCCGTACCAGCATGGAGTGGTCATTCATGCGCTCAATGAACTGCGAAATGACCTGATCCACGAGCAGCGCCCCACGGATATTGTGGATGAGGTGCTTGTCAAGACCATTGATGCGCCGAGCAAGTCCCGGAAGGGCAAATGCAGGGATGAACGGTAAACCCAAGAGCGTATGGTATCTGATGGGCCTGCTTCCTGCGGTGTGGCTGGGGCTGCTGGTGGCCCCGGCCGCATCCGGCAGACTTTTCGGGATCATCCGGCAGTTCCCTGCGGCAATGCAGCATCCGTTTCATATTATCTGGTGCGAGGACAGCGGAAAAGCTGTCCTCTTTTTTGCCGCCGCCTATGGCCTGCTGGTGGGAGCGCTGCTGTCCACCCGGCGCAACTACCGGCGTGGCGTGGAACACGGCTCCGCCAAGTGGGGCAGCCCGGAGCGGCTGAACCGGAAATACTGTGCCAAGCCACCGGAGCCGAACAAGGTGTTCACCCAGCACATCCGCATGGGGCTGGACGGCCGAAAGCACCGGCGCAACCTGAACACGGTCGTGGTCGGCGGCAGCGGCGCAGGCAAGACCCGCTGCTACGCAAAGCCCTGCCTGTATGAGGCGTGCCTGTCTCCAAGGGGGCCGTCCTTTGTGTGCCTTGACCCTAAGGGCGAGCTGCTGCGGGATTCCGGAGGACTGCTGCAGGAATCGGGCTATGATGTCCGGGTGCTGGATCTGCTGCACATGGAGAAAAGCCACTGCTATAACCCCTTCGTCTATCTGACCAATGACAATGAGGTGCAGATGCTGGTGACGAATCTCTTTAAGGCGACAACGCCCAAGGGCGCACAGTCGCAGGACCCCTTCTGGGATTCCACCGCATCCATTCTTCTCTCGGCGCTGGTCTATTATCTCTATCACGAGGCCCCACCGGAGGAACAGAATTTTCCGATGGTCATGGAGATGCTTCGGGCCGGAGAGGTCCGGGAGGATGACGACAGCTATCTCTCCCCGCTGGATGTGCTCTTTGAACGGCTGGAAATGCGGGACCCTGAGCATATCGCCGTGAAGTATTACAAGCAGTACCGTTCCGGCAGCGCCAAAACGCTGAAAAGTATTCAAATCACGCTGGCGTCCCACATGGAGAAGTTCAATTTGGATTCCCTGATTGCCCTGACGGCCACGGATGAACTGCATTTGCAGGACATGGGTGAAAAACGGGTGGCGCTGTTTGCGTTGATTCCCGACAGCGACACCAGCTTCAACTTTTTGGTATCGATTCTGTATCAGCAGCTATTCCAGCAGCTGTTTGACAGCGCCGACCATAAGCACGGCGGCAGTCTGCCGGTCCCGGTCCATTTCCTGATGGACGAGTTTGCCAACATCAGTCTGCCGAACGACTTTGAGATCAAGCTGTCCACCATGCGCTCCCGCAATGTGTTTGTGTCCATCATCCTGCAGAATATAGCCCAGCTGAAGGCGCTGTTTGAAAAGCAATGGGAAAGTGTGCTGGGGAATTGCGACGAACTGCTGTATCTCGGCGGCAACGAACAGGGGTCCCACAAGTATATCTCGGAACTGCTGGGTAAAGCCACGATTGACACCAACACCTACGGAAAATCGTCCGGGCGCAACGGGAATTACAGCACAAATTATCAGATCACGGGCCGGGAGCTGATGACACCGGACGAGGTGCGGATGCTGGATAACCGCAAAGCGCTGCTGTTCATCCGTGGGGAATTGCCGGTCTGCGACGACAAATTCGACATCCTGACCCACCCGCTGGTGTCCCGCACCCCGGACGGCGGCGGGCTGCCCTATGTCCACGGCGGAACGGAGCAGGCCGTTGCGTCCATCCGTGTGGATGACTGGCAGTGGGGTCCCGACGAGGAAATTCCTGCGGCCGATCTATCCGAACAAAAGTTTGAACTACTGTCCAGTGAAGAACTGGAAGCGATTTTTATGGAGGAACATTATGATGAAGCATCCTGATAAAAGAAAACATCTGCAAACCCGGCCCCTGCCGATGGGGAAAAAGAGCCGGGTATTTCTGGCGGTCTATTCCGCCGCTGTCCTCTGCGTGTGCTGTATGCCTGTGACGGCTTCTGCCGCAGGCGACCCGCTGACGGTCATCAACAACCTGTCCGACTTTATTTTCGGCGTGATCCGTGCGGTGGGGCTGATCCTTCTTGGCTGGGGTATCGTCCAGATCGGTCTGTCCTTCCAGAGTCACGACCCGTCCCAGCGCAGCAACGGCTTTCTCACGCTGGCAGGCGGCGTGATCGTGACGTTCGCCAAAGAGATTCTGGCGCTTATCACGGGCTGAGGGAAAGGAGGTACATCATGGGAAAGTGTGAGTGTTATATCCATTCTCTCAAGCAGGGCGAAAAGCACGTTCTGGGGGAAGCACGGATTATCAAGCGCCTGGGCGACAACGACTATCTGGCGGAATACAACGGCGTGAGATGCCATGCGATTTTCAATCCGTTTGTCGGGAAGTTCTTTGTGGACGATGTGTACGGGATCGTTCGCAAGTCCCCGGCAGACCGTACCCGATAAAAATGGTAGCAAGAGGCAGGCGCAAAGCCTGTCTCTTGCTGCCGGGAAAGGAGAACGCAATATGAGTGACAACTGGGTCGTTCAGAATCTGGAGAACGCCCTTGCGACTTGGAACGAAAAGCTGGCGGAGATATGGCAGCTCATCACGCAATCGCCGGAAACCTTCAAGGGCGGCACCATCTGGAACGTGGTCCTGCTCATCCACGACACGATGCAGGCCATTGGCCTTGCGCTGCTGGTGCTGTTTTTTGTGGTGGGCGTCGTAAAAACCTGCGGCTCCTTCGCAGAGATCAAGCGCCCGGAGGCGGCGGTAAAGCTCTTTATCCGCTTTGCGCTGGCCAAAGCCGCCGTGACCTACGGACTGGAACTGATGATGGCCCTGTTCACCATTGTGCAGGGCGTTATTTCCTCCATCATGTCGGCAGCCGGGATGGGTGCAGCGCAGGAGACGGTGCTTCCCGCCGAAATCGTGACCGCCATTGAAAGCTGCGGCTTTTGGGAGAGCATCCCCCTCTGGGCGGTGGCGCTGATCGGTGGTCTTTTTATCACGATCTTGTCTTTTGTCATGGTCCTTACGGTATATGGCCGCTTTTTCCGTCTGTATATCTACACGGCCATCGCCCCGATCCCCCTTTCGACCTTTGCGGGGGAACCGAGTCAGCAAATCGGCAGGAGCTTTTTGAAATCCTATGCCGCCGTGTGTCTGGAGGGAGCCATTATCGTGCTGGCCTGCATCATCTTCTCGCTGTTTGCATCCAGCCCGCCCGCCGTTGATCCCAATGCGGCGGCAGTCACACAGGTGTGGACGTATGTAGGAGAACTGATTTTCAATCTTCTGGTGCTGGTCGGGACGGTGAAAATGGCAGACCGTGTAGTACGAGAGATGATGGGACTTTAATTTGAATAGGAGAAAATGCAATGATGCAGAACCATGTGATTTACAGCGACGATCCCCAGGCAGTGGAAAAACTGCAGGCCAAGCTCGACAAGCTGACCGCAATGCACGCCCGCATGAAGGAGATCAACGCCTATTTCCGCAAGCACGCCACGGCGCTGGGCTGCCCCGGCCTTTCGGATGAGGATGCCGCCAAGTTGGACAGGCGTGTGCAGGAGGGATATTCGTGGGAAAAGCAGCCGTATCCGTCCTACATCCTCAGCGGCAATACGGCGGAGATACGGCGGCTCCGGCAGCGCATCGAGGAGGTATCCCGGACGCAAAGCACAGAATATGTGGGCTGGGACTTTCCGGGCGGCCGTGCCGAAGCAGACAAGGAGGATAACCGCCTGCGGCTGTATTTTGATGAAAAGCCCTCGGAGGAGCAGCGGAGCACACTGAAATGCAACGGCTTCAAGTGGGCACCGTCCGTAGGCGCATGGCAGCGCCAGCTCAACGACAATGCCATTTATGCCGCCGCACGGATAGACTTTCTGCGCCCGGAGAGCGGCGAAAGCCCCACGGCCATCCAGCCCAAGCGACCGGTGAAAAATGCACCGGAGAGAGGATGACGGCAATGGAGATCAAAATCAACCGGGAGATACGGGACTACAAGGAGAATATCTTCTTCGGGCTGTCGCTGCGGCAGCTCATTTTTTCGCTGCTGGCCTGCGGGGTGGCAGAGGGCATCTATCTGGGCCTGCGGGATGCGCTGGGGACGGAAACGGTCAGCTGGCTGTGCATCCTCGGCGCAGCGCCCTTTGCCGCTATGGGCTTTGTGAAATACCACGGTATGACGGCGGAGAAGTTTTTCGCCGTATGGCTGCGGTCGGAATTCCTCGTCCCCAAGCGGCTGACCTTCCGACCGTCCAATTTGTATTGGGAAGCCATGCAGGAACAGCGCAGGCAGGAAAAGAAACACCTCGCTGTAAATTTCGGTGCCTTTGCCCCGAAGTTTACAGCGGCACACGGCACAAAAAGGAGGTTCGGTAAGAAATGCTGAAAAAGTTGAAAGAACTGCTTCGCAGGGACCCGGAGCAGTTTCGTATTCCCCGCAGCGTGCAGGAGGTCATTCCCATCCGCACGGTCTGGAAAAGCGGTATCTTCCTTGTGGGGCCGAACCGGTACAGCCGCACATGGCAGTTCTCTGACATCAACTATGCGCTGGCCGGTGAGGAGAACCAGAAATCCATGCTGCTGGGGTACAGCGGCCTTCTGAATCTCTGCGACAGCAATGCGTCCACAAAGTTCAGCGTTGTCACCCGGAGGCTCAATCGCCGTGATTTCGAGGACTATATCATGATTCCCTATGCAAACGACGGACACGACCACTACCGCAGGGAATACAACGCCATGCTGCTGGAAAAAGCGTCTCATGCAAGCGGGATGATCCGGGACCTGTATATTACCGTAACGGTTACACGCAAAAGCTACAAAGACGCAGAGAACTATTTTGTTCGTGCCGGAGCGGAGTTTACGCTGGCGCTCTCCCGTCTTGGCTCCCGCTGCACAGAACTGGATATGATGGACCGCCTGCGTGTCCTGCACGGCTTTTATCGCTACGGTGAGGAGGCGGACTTCCACTTTGACCCGGCGCTGTCCATGAAGCTGGGCCACAGCTTTCAGGACTATATCTGCCCGGACAGCTTTGAATTTGACCGGGACCACTTCCGCACGGGCGACCGCTATGGCCGGGTGCTGTTTTTGAAGGATTACGCAGCCTATCTGCGGGACGATATTCTCTCGGAGCTTTCCGGTATCGACAGGCCCATGATCCTCTCCATTGATGTGGTGCCCGTTCCTATGGACAAGGGCATCCGGGACAGCGAGAGCCGCCTGCTGGGCGTGGAGCGGAACATTGTGGATTTCCTTCGGAAGCAGCAGGCCAATAACAATTTCTCCGGCACGGTTCCCTATGACATGGAAAAGCAGAGAGCGGAGATGAAGGAATTTCTGGATGACCTGACCATCCGTGACCAGCGGATGATGCTGGGGATGCTGACGCTGGTGCATACAGCGGACAGCAAAGAGCAGTTGGATGCCGACACCGATTATATAATGAACGCCGCCACCGGGCGAATGTGCCAGATGGCAACGCTGCGCTTCCAGCAGATGGATGGACTGAATACGGCGCTGCCCATCGGTGTGCAGAAGCTGGATATTCTGCGTACCTTCACCTCGGAATCTCTGGCGGCGCTGATGCCCTTCCGGGTGCAGGAGATCATGGAGCCGGGCGGCATCTATTACGGAGAGAATGCAATCTCCGGAAATCTGCTGCTGTGCAACCGGGCCAATCTGCTGAACCAATCCACCATTATTACCGGCGTCCCCGGCAGCGGCAAATCCTTTTCGGCAAAGGAACTGATCACGTTCCTTGCGCTGGCCACGCAGGACGATATTCTCGTCTGCGACCCGGAGCGGGAGTATTATGCGCTGGGGCAAGCGCTTGGCGGCGAGGTCATCCGCATTGCGGCGGGAAGCCCCGACCATATCAACGCTATGGATATGGTGGAGGGCTACGGCGACGGCGGCAATCCCGTGGTGGACAAATCCGAGTTTATTCTGTCCCTCTTTGAGCAGCTGGACCGGGGCGGCATCGGCCCTCTGCAAAAGAGCATCATTGACCGTTGCGTGGACGCCGTGTATGCGGCCTATAAGCGGGGCGGCCCGGTCCCGACGCTGTGTGTTCTGCGGGAGAAGCTGCTGGAGCAGCCGGAGGAGGAAGCCCGTGATCTGGCGTTGGCGCTGGAGCTGTTCACTACCGGCAGTCTGGACGCCTTTGCCCATGAGACGAACGTGGACACGCAAAACCGCATCGTTATCTATGACATTATGGACCTGGGGCGGCAGCTGAAAACAATGGGGCTGCTGATCATCACGGATGCCATGCTGAACCGTGTGACGGAGAACTGGCGCAAGGGCAAGCGGACACACCTTTTTATAGATGAGTTCCATGTGGTCTTTCAGAATCCGTACAGTGCGGATTTCTTTGATTCCGCATGGCGGCGCTTCCGCAAACGTGGGGCCTATCCCACCGCCATTACGCAGAATGTGGAGTATCTGCTGGACAGCGTGCAGGCCAGCACCATGCTCTCCAACTCCGAAATGCTGATTCTGCTGAATCAGGCACCCAGCGACCGGGAGAAGCTGGCGGCGCTTCTGAACATCTCTCCGGAGCAGACCAGCTATATCACCAACGCACCGGCAGGCTGCGGCCTGCTGCGCTACGGCGGCGCACTGGTGCCCTTCAAGAATCAGTTTCCGAAGGACACAGAGCTGTACCGCCTGATGACCACGAAACCGGACGAGAGCATTATTGTGGGAGGTAAGACGAAATGAGCGAGTTGAAACTGACGCAGCATCCGGAGATTACAGGGCGGCTTTCGGTATTGGAACAGAACGGCCTTCACAAAGAGCAGAACGAGGTGAAATGCCTTGCCGCCTATATTGACGAGATGGAAGGTCAGTTATCCGCCATGAATGAGGAACTGATGCAGTTGCACCGGGAAATCAGCACCATCCGGGACAGTTCCCTGAAAGTTCGGTGCGAGAAACTGATTTTCGGTGCAGAAAAACAGCTTCGGCAGGCAGCAACAGCCATTAGGACGGTCAAGCATAACTGCCTTTGTATGGCGAGAAATTCCGTAGACACTTTTAAGGCAAAAGGCAAGGCGGCCCTGCGCCGTGCGGTCTTTGCTATGAAGATTCCCAGCACGCTGGCCCTGCTGCAAGATATGTTGGAGCGACAGGCTGCAAGCGCCCAAATAACAGCCGAGCGGCTGGGCGGCATTCAATCGGAATTGCAGGAGGCCGGAGCGCATATACAACGGGCGGGCCGCACGCTGCTCGGAAGGCCGGAGCCAGAAGATGCCGAGTATGAGCAAAATAGAGGACTGCTTGGCAAGGCTCAGACCGTTATAGGGCGGATGCGTAACAGTCTTTCAAGTATGGCTGCCCGGACAGCGCAGCTGGTGGACCGGTTGACCGCCGAGCGGAAAACGCCGGATTCCCGCCACTCCGTCAAAGAAGCGCTTCGGGACCTGCAAGCGGAGCAAAAGTACGGGGAGGATTTCCCTGCTCCCGCTGAACCGATTCGGTAAGGGGGCGCAATGGCAGACCTGAAAACAAGAAAGGCCGTCAAGGGAACCGTTAAGACCATTGACCGTGCGGCGGTTGCCGCTGAGCGCCTGAAGTCTGCCGCTGTCCGCACAAAGAATGCTGCCGAGCGCAGCGCTACTCCTATGGAGACTTCTTCGCAGGAGTACGGCGCTCAGCAGCTGGAGCGCACGGCGCAAGACACAGTCTCCGAGTTGGGTTTTCAATTCCGGAAACGGGGCCGCCGTGGCTTTTCTGATGCACGGCGAAATGCGGACAAGGCAAGGGCGCAAATGCAAAAATGCAGGGATGTACTGCGGGAAAACAAGCCAGAGAAGGCGGTGCAGGCTCCCCATACACCCAAGCCCGTAAAAGCGGTGCGGACAGGTGCTCGCCCCATACAGCGGACCGGCCGCATCGTCGTAAAGCCGCCACCTGTCGGTTCCGGAGCGGCGCAGACGGTAAAGGTTGCAGCAAAGACGTCACCAAAGGCGGTTCAGACGATCAAGGCTGCGGCAAGGGCCGCTGTGCAGACAGTCCAGCGCACTGCCAGAGCAACAGTCTCTGCCGCAAAAGCGGCTATCGCCGGGGCAAAGGCTGTCATTGCCGCTATCACAGCGGGCGGATGGGCGGCGGTGGCAATTATCCTCGTTCTCTGCGTGGTTGGGCTGATCGCCAGTTCCTGCTTCGGCATCTTCTTCTCCGGCGAGGACAGCGGCACGGGGCAGACTATGCGGCAGGTGGTGCAGGAGATCAACACCGATTATCAGTCACAGATTGACGTCACAAAGGCAGGCAGCACCTATGACGAACTGGAAATGTCCGGCTCCCGTGCGGTCTGGCCGGAGGTGCTGGCGGTGTATGCCGTGAAAACCACCACCGCCCCCGACGATCCGCAGGAGGTCGCCACGGTGGACGATGCCAAGAAAGCCATCCTCAAGGATATTTTCTGGCAGATGAACGAAATCTCTTCCCACACGGAGAGCAAGACCGAGGAAGTCATCACCGAAACCGACGACGGCCACGGGAACATCGTGGAAACCACCACGACAGTCACACGCACCTACCTTTATATTACAGTCAGTCACAAGACCGCAGAGGAAATGGCAGACCATTTCAATTTCACTACCGACCAGCGGCAGCAGCTTTCCGAACTGCTTGCCGAAGAAAACCGTAAGTTGTGGTCATCCGTTCTCTATGGCATCTATACTGGGGACGATGCCATCGTCACGGTGGCGCTATCGCAGGTCGGAAATATAGGCGGCGAACCGTACTGGTCGTGGTATGGCTTCGGAAGCCGTGTGGAATGGTGTGCTTGCTTTGTCAGCTGGTGCGCCGACCAGTGCGGCTATATCGACACGGGTGTCTGCCCGAAATTTGCCGGTTGCGGAAATGGCGTGCAGTGGTTTCAGGAGCGTGGGCAATGGATGGACGGCTCCGACGAGCCTGCCCCCGGAATGATCATCTTCTTCGATTGGGACAACACGGGCGGCTCCGGCCCCCAAGACGGGGAGGCGGACCATGTGGGTATCGTCCAGAAGGTGGAGGACGGAATCATCTACACCATCGAGGGTAATTCCGGAAACCTTTGCCGGGTGAACCGCTATCCTGTGGGACAGTATGAAATCATGGGCTACGGTGTTCTGCGCCCGTAGCCGTGAAAAAAGAAAATGGTGTCACCCTTCCGGGTGGCACCATTTTTAATAAAAGCAGCACTGCAAACGAATTGACGATAACGCACGAAACAGTATAATGAATTTGTAATAAACTCGCAAGGATGAAAAGCGTTTGTGAATTTCGCAAATTTATCCCATTTGCGAAGCAAATCCTCTTTAACCATCTACATTATATCGACCTTTATACCGGTTGTCAATGCCCCAACAGGGGGTATTTAGCAAAAATCTCATACAAATTACAAATACATGTCATAGTTATACCTGGTTCAAGAGCATTTGTACGAGAACGCATCGATCAAAATCAAAGATGTGAGCAAAATTCGCCGTCAAAAACATCGTCAAGGAGGAAATCAATATGCCAAGGCGTGGAGAAAATATTTACAAGCGCAAGGATGGACGCTGGGAGGGACGGTATATCCGGGGCCACTCGCCCTCCGGCCGTGCCGAGTACGGCTATGTTTATGCCAGCAGCTATCGGGAGTGTCGTGCAAAACGGCAGCAGCGTCTGGAATCCCTTCAAGAGCTGCCGATGAAAACTTCCTCACTCACGCTGGATCAGACTGCGGAGCGGTTTCTTGCGGACAAGCAGGATAAGCTGAAGCAGTCCACGCTTGCCCGGTATGCCTATATTTTGGAACACTATATCCTGCCCGCTTTGGGAGCGGTGCTTGTCTGCCAGCTGACGGCGAATCAAATTTCTGATTTTCTTCTCCGCCTGCAAAAAGGCGGTCTTTCCGGGAAAAGCGCCAGAGATGTGGGTGTGCTCGTAAAGTCCATCCTGAGATATAGCGCCAAAAAGCTGGACTGCACCAGTCCGGGGCTGGCCGTGGAGCTGCCAGCATACCGCCGAAAGCAAATCGACATCTTCTATCCGGACGAGATCCAGCGGCTGGCGCAGAAAATCATGGACAAGCCGACGACCGCCGGTATCGGCATTTTGCTGACGCTGAATACCGGCTTGCGTCTCGGGGAACTGTGCGCCTTACAATATAAAGATATTGACCTGCGAAATGGGGTGCTCCATGTCAGCAAAACAGTGCAGCGTATCCGTAGCGGGGAACGCACTTGCTTGATGGTGCTGCCACCCAAAAGTGACAGCGCTCGGCGTACTATCCCCTTGCCGGGGGACATGGCTGCCCTCTTAAAAAAGATCATCCAGTCCCATCCTAACGGAGAAAACTATCTCCTGACCGGGAAAAGTGCGCCGATGGAGCCACGGACGATGCAGTATCAATATCGGGCCTGGCTGAAAGCCGCAGGTGTCCCATACCGAAATTTTCATGTGCTGCGGCACACGTATGCCTCCCGCTGTGTAGAGCGAGGGGTAGATGTCAAGAGCCTGAGCGAGATGCTGGGCCATGCGGATGTCCGCACCACGCTGCAGGTCTATGTCCATTCTTCCTTGGAGCACAAAATGCGGGTGATCCAGAGTATTTGCTTCCTTGCACCGGCGCTGACAACAGAAGTTACGCCGTCACCGTCTCCGTCAGTTTTTCCGGAAACGCCCCAATACCAACAGCTTTTGGCGGCTCTATCGCAAATGGGATAAATTTACGAAAACCTGTTTCCGAAGCACCTATTATAGCATTCCCTTGATAACCAAGTTGATACTGGAAAATAGAATAATCGAATCCGATGATGCTGCACGGCGGTCATCCGAGCCGGAAACGGTCAGGTGATTGCCTAAAAGGAAAGGGGTGCGATGCCCCATGCGGTCGGCACTGTAAGCGCAAGGATATGATCGAGGCGGGAAACCGCCGGGGCGAAAGCCCGTCATTGCGAGAAATCGTGAGAAGGTAGATCATAGACGCAGAGGAAAACCCTCGTGGCGCAAGTCAGTAGAATTGTGTAGTTTAGGATTCCGGGCAGCGGGCGCTCTCTCCGTGGTGCTGATATGGCAGAAGTGTACGCTGATGACCCGATACGGGTTTATCAGTGTATTTTTTTACCGCAATCACAAAACATTGGAGGAGGTGTGCCCGTATGGGTAAGGTAGCAGGCGCTCAGCGCTTTGACGGCCAGAATTGGTACAAGCAGCATATCGCAAAACGGACACGAGAAGCCCTTGATGAGCAGGATCAGGCGTTCGCAGTGCGCCATGCTGAATCGACATTAAATGAACTGGCCTGCTATCTGCGGCGTTGCGCCGAACATTGGGGAAAGTCTCCAGCTCCCTGTGAAATTGTCGGTGGAGATTATATTGCCGAACGGTTCGGCGGCTGGACGAACGCTTTACAGGCGGCGCATCTGGATGCTGTGTACAAGAAGCCAAACAACCGGGCTAATGGCCGGTATCAGCGAGAGATGAAGCGCCAAATCGAACTGTACCGAGCGGAGCGGGATGCTAAGCGGACAGAACGTGCAAAAAAAGAGTTGGAGCGCCAGCGCAATGTCATAAAGGCGGCGCAAACGCAAAAGAAAGGCTCTCCCGATTACGCTGTCTCCGATTAAAAATACTGCTTACCAGTCATTATACCAATGCACAGAATGTGCAATGTTCTATCAAGCCAGCGGTGTTGATACACCAGCTTTCCATATGGGTAGGAGAGGGACAATCCTCCTCTCCTACCCGCTACCTCTTTGGCCACCCCATCAATAAATAAATCGTGGATGGTCAAAACATTGCTGCTCCTTTCTCCGATGGCCCAATGCCATCTGCCAGATATACCGTTGATCTCCTCCTACATTAAATATAGAGTGGAGGCCCATATTCCATTGCGGTAATAATGCCCAAAGGCTTTATTATAAAAAATTTGAGAAAAGGAGTTAGGAAATGCAAAAGACAGCGAAGAAATTCCTTGCGATGCTGCTTGCGGTCGTATTGGCTTTGTCCATGCTGCCGACGGCGGTCTTTGCAACGGAATCGAGCGATTCTGGTCTGATGAGCATTGTTCCTTATGGTGCGAATGATCAAACCACAGGAACAGCGACCATCACCACGCAGGATCCCGTAACCTTTACAGGTTACGCCACCTTCGAGGACGTATCCCACTATCACGTCACAGTGCCTGTGGGGACGACCTATGTAAAAGCTACCTACAAGGGTGTTGCCTTGCAGACCAACTCTGCTACCGGTGAGGTATCCGGCTATTATGCCGATCTTCCTCAATGGACTGGCAGCGGTTTGCAGGTAGCCTACACCGAGAGCAACGATGAGATCACTGTTACGATCCCTCTGAGCTACACAATGGAGGGCGAGGACGGCACAGTTCAGAAGAACTTCGTGCTGAATGCGGACGGCAGCGGTGCTGCTTTCGCTCCGGAGTATGACAGCAGCAACAATTATGCTCCTGTTCACTTCCTCACCTTTGGCTATGCAGGCAACACCGCTCCCACGGTTGCGCCGAATGCCATTACCACTGCAAATGTTGCAGTTGGCACCGAGTGGACGCTGGATCTGGCCGATGTGTTTGTCGATGCTGACGGTGATACGCTGACCTACACGGCGACCGTCAATGATGTGGCTCAGACGCTGACCGGATCTGTTCTGACCTATGCGCCTGCCGCAGCCGGGACCTACACTGTTGTGCTGACCGCTTCCGATAATACCGGAACGGCGACCCACACCATCACTTTGACGGCGGCGGATGCTGCTATGCTTCCGAGGCTGAAGGATGGCGTATCTGCCACTGCAAGCGCCACTGCAGCTGTTGGCTATGCCTACAACCTGACCGACCTGCAGACCGGCAAGATTTTCGAGAACCCGGACGGTTCTTCCCTGGATTACACCGACTACTATTATTATAGAACGGTCGATAGCCAGCGGTCCGGCCCCTATTACTTCTCCAAGGCGCTGTTTGGGGCCACGATGATCCAGATTACCGAGAATGCCGCCGGAACTTACACCTATGAGTTCCATGCAAAGAACACCTACGGCGATTCCGCGGATACCTGGACGCTGACATTGAAGGTCAGCAATGCTGAAAAGCAGAACTACACCTTCCACGTCGGGCGGGATATGAACTATTCCACCGCCAATAAGCACAACCCCGTCATTAAGCTGTACAGAACAGTCGGTCTGGATGATGACGGTGCAGATTACATCGGTTTCGACAGCACCGGTGCTAAAATTTACCGGGATGACTCCGGAACGCTTGAAACCGTAAAGTTCTGGAACAGCGACTTTACCTCTGAACTGGATGAGACTGAAGTTGCTGTTACAGAGGAAACCACATACAGAGACTTCTACGCTGCTCTGATTCCTGGCAGATATTCCTTCCGTGCCTATGGCTACAACACGGTAAGCGGCAAGTACGACATTTACCTCGGCGGTCACAGCCTGACGCTGCCCACCGAAGCAAACGTGGATGGCGGCACCGGCGGCGGTACGGATATTTACCTGCGTCTGCACTCCATCTACACGACGTCGAAGAAAACCGACGGTACTTATTTCACCGCAGATGACTATACCGCCCGTGTAGTCATGCCCATCATGGGCGGCGAGGTACAGCACGGAACGCCCTATGTTTCCAATGGCTATACCTATTATCCCTTCATGATGTACTCTGCTGGAAACGCAGCACTCTGGAACTCCTATGTGGAGCCCGCCAGCAAAGATTACGTTTTCACGCAGTCCATCAACAATACGACTGCCGCCGGATACAGCGTCGTCACCAAGAGCATGGCGATCTCCCAGGCAGTGACGCTGACCGTAACGGTTCCTGCTTACGCCGATTTCCACCTGTATTTCCAGTATAACAACTTCAATACGAAGGAAATCGCCCCCAGCGAGGGTAGCACGACCGGTTCCGGTACCGGCACCAGAACGCTGACCTACAAGGTCAGCAAGAATAATTCTAATTACACCTGGCGTATGGAAGACAATCGCAAGGATGTAACGAATTATGTCACGAAGGCCGGATGGCTGAAGAACAGCTCTACCGACTTTGCAAAGACCTTTACCTTCGAGAGTGGGGATGCTACGAATCAGTATTCCCACAGTTTCGACGGCCTCGGCAGCATTACCAAGACCCGTGACGAGGCGGAGATCCAGGCTTATGTGTCTCCCAGCGGCTATAAGTACACGACCGAGAAGCAGCGTGTCCGTGCTTACCGCCTGTGGCAGATCATCGACTCTGATGCCATGAACATCATGATCGAGCCGGAGTTCCACTACAGCGTGATCGACGGCAAGGCTGATATTCAGGTTGCCAAGGACAGCAAGGGCAATGTGCTCGGCGGCAACGCTGAGGGCAACTGGGTGGACATCACGCCCAACGGCACGGCGGTCATTGCCGTGAACTACGAGGCGCTGGATGTCTACACCTCCTCTGACGAGCATGGCACCCACGGCGGCCTCTATCCGGCCACCAACCCGGAGCGTACCAGTGTTTTTGTTCTGAGTAACAGTGAAAAAGGTACGGCTACGGCCAATATCTCTTATAACTCCAACGGCCTGACTTCTTCCCGTCCGGCGGCTTGGGATTATAACTATGACAACTGGTTCTATCTGAGCACGGATACCGCTCCCACGCTGGACTTCACCGTGACGAGCAAGGGTACGACGACAGTTCAGTACGCCGTTGTCACCACCAACAAGACCACGATGGAGAGCAAGCTCTCCGGCTGGACTACCCTGACGCCGGATTCCGACAGCAGCTATCATGCAAGCTTGCTGGCTTTCCGGAGTGCCAAGCTGGCTGGCGGTACGGTCGTCATCAAGATGACCGACGACAGCGGCACGTCCTACAGCCTGGCCCGTGTGGCGGAGGTAACTGCCAACATCGAGAACGCATCCAATCCCGGCGAGGACATCATGCCCGGCGATAAGGTGACGCTCTCCTTTGAAGGCAGCTACCGTGGTATTTACAAGTATTCCGGCATCTTCAACCCGACGGTCTATTACTTGTACTATACCAGCGACGATGAGGAGTTTTCTACCTCCGTTGCCCAGTATCAGCAGATGGATCAGGCGACGATGACCCTGACCGTCCCGGAGGATATGACGGTACCCTCCGGCGGCACGGCAGACATCAGCTTCACCAACGGCTACACCTACGGTTCCATGTACTCGGCGGCCAACCCCTTCGCCACCCTGTACAACATGACCGATACGGGTGTTGGTACGAACTTCAATGCCGTAACGGTGAGCTTCTGCCTGAACCGCTTCCCGGATGTGAAGGTCAAGGTCCACGAGAAGGTCACATACGACGTGAAGCTGGATGTCACCAACGTTCCCGCCGGCCAGACCTACACCGTGACGCTGACGGATGCCGCAGGCAATGTAAAGACAGCCACCAACGGCGTGTACAAGGGCCTTGGCTACGGCAAGTACACCTATACGGTGTCCTGCCCCGGCCGGAACTACGTCTATGACAGCTTCACGCTGGGCGGTGCCGATCAGGCCGATGTGTCCGGCGGCGTGCTGACCAAGACCATTCCGCTGACGGCTTCTTCCGCCAACGCATGGGACGGTTCCACCAAGACGCAGCCCAGCCAGACGAACGGCGTGTACCAGATCGGTACCGGCGCAGAGCTGGCATGGTTCGCAGCGCAGGTCAACGGCGGCAGCTATACCATCAAGGGCGTGCTGACGGCGGACATCGACCTGGCCTACTACAACTGGACGCCCATCGGCGGCACCGCTGCCGCAAAGGCGTTCAAGGGCAGCTTCGACGGCCAGAACCACACCGTGAACAACCTGGGCATCTATTACAGTGCCACGAACACCTCGGCTCCCTACCTGGGTCTGTTCGGCTATGTGAACGGTACCAGCAGCAGCTACATCACCATTCAGAACCTGAAGGTGAACGGCCAGATGTTCCTGACCTCCACCGGCAGTGTTGCCAACGCCTATTCCGGCGGTGTAGTGGCCTACGCCAACTACGTCAACATTTCCGGCGTGGTCTCCGATGTGGACATCACCGTTACCCGTGTGAATGGCAACTGGAGCAGCGTGGGCGGCGTTGCAGGCCGTCTGGTGAATTCCAACGCCACCAACTGCGGCAACGAAGGCACGATCCATGCCTACCAGTATGCGGGCGGTATCACCGGCTACGCTATCGGCACCATCACCGGCTGCTACAACAGCGGTGAGATCACCGGTAACGGCTATGTGGGCGGTATCGTGGGTCAGACCACCAAGGCAGTCACTTCCTGCTACAATACCGGTTCCGTCACCGGCAGCAGCAATTATGTGGCTGGTATCGTGGCCTACGCCTCCGGTGCGTCTGCTTCCGTGAAGAACTGCTTCAACCGGGCCTATGTGAAGAGCACCGGCAGCAACGTGGGCGCTGTAGTCGGCATGACCAACAACGCCTCCGCTGCGATGTCCAACCTGTACTATCTGGACTTCACGTGCAGCCAGGGCATCGGCAGCGCCAAGAGCACTGCCCAGACTGCCACTGCCGTAAGCAAGAGTACAATGGCAAAGAGCAACTTCGCAAAAACGATGAATACCGGCCTGACGACGGCTGCATTTGTTTCCAGCCGGTACAGCCCGGTCTTGAGCTGGCAGACGGATTTGAAGGGATTGACCACACCGACGGTTGGCAATATTGATTTGGACCCGTTTGGCTATGTCGATAGCAATGATGTTGAACTGCTCCGGAAGTATTTGGCAAGTGAAGTTACATTGGATGATGACCAACTGGCTCAGGCTGATGTGAATGGCGACGAAACGATTGACCAGAAAGACCTTGATCTTTTGGCACAGTACGTTGCAGGCACAATCACCAAGTTCCCGGTTGACTGACAAGGAATAATCTATGAAAAGAATACTGGCATTATTTATGGCAGTGGTTCTTACAGTAGGGTTCCTCCCCTCCGCCGCTTTTGCGGCGGAGGGCGATGGCCCTATGGTCGTTGCCACTGCTGACAAATCAACAATCAAACCCGGCGAAACACTTACGATTACATATACCCTTGACCATGATTTGGATTACATGACAAGGCTTGACCTTGTCTTAAAGTACGACGCTACCCTCTTTCAGTTCGTAAGTACGGATATTGAAGGTAGCGTTTGGTTTAATGAGCCTGCGCAAAACGGGCCGTTAGGCTCAGGCACCAATGCTACCGTAAGAATCAGAGAAAACAACGATGATAACGAAGATACTATAAGCGCAGGCAAGCTTTGTTCTATCACCTTCACCGCCCTAGATAGCATTGATAGCGCCCAAACAGCATCCTTCTATAATGGAACAACAGGTATCGCTCGATCTTCCATCGTGGTAGATGAAGATACCTACCGTGTAAGCGATGGGGCTTTTGATCACGGCGCAGATGATCCTATTCAAGTAACCATTGCACCCGATGGAGCAACGCCTATCCCCACAGCTACCGGTTACTCTGTTTCTATGGGTGCCAACCAGCAGGCCGTTGGCGGCCAGAAGGTGCGTATCCCCGTGACCGTCGCCTCCTCCGAGAAGGGCATCACCGGCTTCAACGCCTACGACATGACCTTCACCTATGACCCGGCGGCCCTGACCCTGAACACCACCTCTGACTCCGCCGCCAACCTGACGGTGGAGGACAACAACGGTACCGTTCGGGTCCGCCGCTATGGCGACACTGTGGCTTTGGGCGAGGCCCTGGCCCTGGACTTCACCGCTAAGAAGGCAGGCACCAGCACCGTGACGCTGACCGCTGCCAAATTTGACCTGGATGCCAACTCCATCAACTTTGACGCCCCGTCTGCCACCATCACCGACGCCGACACCACCGTAAAGGCGCTGTGGAACGTGTCCCTGCCGGACGGCTTCGTCAGCGCTGCGGCAGACGGCTCCACCCTGGTGGAGGACGGTGCAGACTTTACCTTCAAGGCCGTGGACCCCAATTATGAGTACACCCTGCGCATCACCACCAACGGGCAGACCCAGGAAGTGACCGTGAAGGGCGGCAGCTGCACCATCGAAAATGTCACCGACAATGTGCAGGTGACTATGGTGAGCAAGGTCGGCCGGACCTACACCCTGAAATTTATCGGCTCCGGTGTGGATGCCGGGCTGGTAACGCCGACCACGGCTACCGTCCAGTACCCCAACGACTATGATTTCACCGTGAAGTTCCCCGGAACCGGCTATAAGACCACCGTGTCGTTTGCTCCTTCTGCCAATAAGTTCGATGTGGAGCGGCTGGAGAACGGCGACTATGCCTATAAGCTGCTGGGTAACTATCTGGTGGGCGACGAGAACGGCGAGATCACCGTCACCGTGGAAAAGGTGGAGAACACCGCCAAGAAGGACATCATTGTGGCAGGCAGCGGCTCCGAAGCCTTCAGTGCCGACAATGCCCTGACCTTCTACGCCGGAGAGAACTACACCTTCAAGCTGGATAAGAACGAGCAGTACTACGATTATGAGCTCGTGGTATGGTACACGGACAGCAGCAACCACACCGTCCGCCCCACCCCGAAGGACAACGGCGACGGCACCTACACCATCGTGAATATGCCCAATGCGGATATGCACATCACGATCAATAAAATGGCTAAGGCGCTGGACCCCGACGCCGTGGATGTGGTCAAGTATCTGGAACTGGACAACAAGACCATGTACATGGTGACGGTGTGGGGCGAGCTGTCCCACACGAACCTCGGCAGCACCAACACCACCTACATCGCCTACACCTACGACGATAACCTGATGTACGACACATCTTATTACACGGCCCCCAACGGGACGAAGGGTGCCAGCAGCTGGCTGGTCATCGTGGATAAGGGCGAGGAGTTCACCAAAGAAGAGGTCCTGAAGCATCTGAAGCTGGTCGAATCCACCCAGGAGCAGAATAAGAATATTTCTCTGGTTTACTTTGGCATAGACCCCAACGTCAACGGCTCGAAGGGCGGTCAGCTGGACATCAATGACGTGCAGCTGGTCTACGATATGTACAACAGCCTGTACGAGAACTTTGAACAGGTAAGCGTAAAGAAATTCCTTCTGGCAGATCAGACGCTGGACCGTCAGCTGAACTCCGCAGATGCGGTGAAGCTGGCCGACAAGCTCGGTTATTGATCCAAACACTGCCTCCCCTCCCGGCGGGAGGGGAGGCTTTCCCCTTTTCGGGACCTCGTACCGGCTGGGCCGGGAAAATGACCGGCCTGCTGAACCGGCCGAAGGGACAAGGAGAACACCATGAGAAAACGCATCATACCTCTGCTGGCAGCCCTGTGTCTGCTGCTGTGCCTGCTGCCTTCCGCCGCCCTTGCGGCGGAGACAGACGGCACTGTAGACCAGAGCCGCAGCTACAACTTTGCTCTGACTGCTGAAAAGGGTCAGACGGAGGTCCAGGCCACCACCGGTGAGGTCATCACCGTGTCGCTGGTTCTGAAACGCACCGACAGCGCCGAAAGCGCCGATATGTACGGTATGCAGACCGAGATTGAGTACGACGATACCTTCCTCCAGCTGGTGGAGGGCAGCGTCATGACCGCATCCGGCGTCCGCTGGAACGACCTGGGCCGCCGCACCGGCGGGCGGGCGTTCTACCTGAACTTCGTGTCCTTCCAGGGCGGCGAGCCTTGGGAGCCGGAGGTTCTGGTGGGCAGCTTCCAGATGAAGGTCATCGGCACGGCGGGCGTATCGCAGCTGATCCCCACCAACACGCTGGTATCCACCCAGGACGGCATGGCCGGGTATGCGGTGCAGGACAATTCCGTGTCCGTCATCGTCACCACGGACTGCACCGTCACCTTTGAGAGCAACGGCGGCACGGAGGTCCCCTCCCAGACCGTCCGCTACGGCGAGAAGGTGAAAAAGCCCGATGACCCCGTCCGGGAGGGCTACCATCTGGAGGGCTGGTACAGCGATCTGGACCGCACCCAGAAGTGGGACTTCCACAAGGACGTGGTCAAGGGCAACATGACCCTCTACGCCAACTGGACCGAGGGCGCTGCCGGAGGGACCATCTGGTGGATCGTCGGCGGCGTTGGCCTGCTGGCCCTGCTGCTCATCCTGCTGCTCCTGCTGGGCAAGAAGAAGGTCCGCTTTGAGACCAGCGGCGGCACGGAGCTGGAAGCCGTTTCCGTGAAGCGTGGCAGCGTGATTGGCGAAGTCATGACGCCCACGAAGCCCGGTGCCGTGTTCGGCGGCTGGTATGCGGATGCCGCCCTGACCAAGCCATGGGACACGCTGAAAGACCCGGTACGCAGCAGCATGACGCTGTATGCACGTTGGATGTAAGTACACATCACGAGGTAAAAGCAATGAAGAAACGCATATTATCCATCCTGCTGGCAGTGACGCTGCTCCTGTCGGCAGGCACGCTGGGCATCATCCCAGCGCTGGCTGCGGATTCCTGCGTGAGCGTAAAGGCGGATGCCGTCACCACCGGTGAGGTGGTGGCCGGCAGCCTGCTGGAGATCAAGCTGGGGGACGTCTTTGAAGATACGGACGGCCACTCGCTGACCTACACGCTGACCAATGCAGCGCAATTCGGCATCCAAACAAAAATCTCCGGAACCAGCTTGTTTGTTTCGGAAAAAGACCCCGGCACCTATGAGCCGAGGGTCAAGGCGACCTGCTCGGACGGTAAAGACATCACTGTGACCTTTACCATTACGGTCAAGGAAGCCCCCCACGGTCTGGACGCTCAGTACAACTACGATGAGACTCCGGCGGATAAGGTCACGGTGTATGTGACCATCTCCAACGACGGCGTACCCATCAGGGGCAAGGATGGGACGATTCTCTGCCACAAGGCTATCACGGTCCCCTACTTCGACCTGAGCCGGTACGACATGCCCGAGTTCTACCGCTTCCATACGGCAAACGGTGAAGGCGAGTATGTGGATGAGAACATCGTGGAGCGGCCCACCGGCCTGCACCTGTACCTCTACCTGCTGGAGCGCTACTTCATCGGCCTGCCGGAAGATGAATGCGGGAAAGGAAAATATACCCGCAGCGACCTGGAGGGCTTCATCCTCAGAGACGATGTTCTTTACATGGACGAGGAGCCTGCCTATACGGCGGACACTCTGGCTGCGCTGAAGATCACCGGCTCTCCCACCAGCCTCTACATGGCAAATTTTTGGGGCCATGACGAGAATTTAATGTATTACAGGAATCACTGCTATCCCTACATGAGTCCTGGCTGGGGTTCCACTTCGGACTACATCCTGCTGTCCAACGGAGATACCTGGGATGTGGCCATGTACAGCAACTGGAGCTTTTGGTCCAGCGGCGGTGCCTTTACCTGCTTCGACAAGGACGAGTACACCGTCCGTCCCGGCACGGAGTTGACGGTCTCCTCCAAGGCTTACGGCACGACCTTTGAGGGAAGCGACTTCTATGACTTCACGAATCTGGATGTATTCATCTATAACTCCAAATGGGAGCAGGTCGGAGATCAGGTCAAAGCAGCAGATGACGGCAAGGCCACCTTCACAGTCACCGCTCCCACGGAGGAGGGTACCTACTACATTGTGGGCATGGACCCCAACCGGAAGATCGCCACGGATGATTCCGGCGGTAAGAACTATGCCAAGATCGCACCGGCTACGGCAATTCTGAACGTGTCCAAGACCGCTGAGCTGGAGCGGCCCTTCCAGTCCATCTCCGTCAACGGAGAAAAGCTGGATGCGAAGAACATTTCCTACGAGGGCATCGTCTCCCTGGGCAGTGAGGACAATGAGCAGTTCAAAAATGTCTACGAAGAGATCCCCAAGTACCATGTGATCGTCCCGGAGGGAACGGAGACCGTTGACATTACCTACAACGAGGGCGTGGATATTTACCACGCAGATGCCACTGCATACGGCTATGAAACGGACCTTGCCGTGGATGTGGTGTCCTCGGCAACCATTCGCTCCGTTACCTTGGAAAACAGCTACAAGGCCAACAGTGACGGCACCCAGACCGTTACCACCCCCGTCACCCGTTATATCCGCAATGCGGACGGAACAGCCATGGCGGTCACACTGGAATCCAGCAGCACTAATAATTTTAGGCCCGTCGCCCTGTTCACCTTTGAGTATGCAAAGGCAGACACGAAGCCGGATGTGACATATGGAGACGCGAACGGAGACAATACCATTGATGTTTCGGATGCACTGCTGATCTGCCAGATTTATCTGGGCAATGTAGCGCCGACGGATACGCAGAATGCAGCTGCCGATGTGAACGGCGATGGGGCGGTCGATGTTTCGGATGCTTTGATGATCTGCCAGTATTATCTGGGCAACATCACGGAATTTCCGGCTGGAAAGTCGAACTGAATAAAGGAGGAAACAAATCCACATGAAAAAACTGATTTCTGTGCTGCTGACATTGGCAATGGTCCTGAGCCTGGTACCTGCCGTCTTTGCAGCAGACGAACCGACCATCACCTTGAGCGCAGACAAAACCTCTGTTGCCCCTGGTGAGACCGTAACGCTTACTTTGAGCCTGGATAAGGAACTTGTTGCGGACGCCGTTGGCATTGCCATTAGTTTTGACACAAATGCCTACACGCTCACCGGACGGAAAAATCTTGGAAGTAGACCTGCCCGTCTCGGCTTTACGAATATTGATGTCGCCAATAATCAGGGCGCAGTAAAATTCTTCTATTTGCAAACGGCCTTTGATAAGGATGATCCTTCTCATACCAGTTTTGCAGCAGGTGATTGGGCATCTTTTACCTTCACCGCAAAAGAGGGTGCAGATACTTCCAATGCAAAATTTACGATGAAAGTCGATAATCTTCTGACATACAGTGATGACGGTGCATCTCAGGTTCAAGTCCCTCACAATGTGGCCGGCAGTGAGCTGACCATCCCTGTTGAAACCCCGGAAGCAAAGGGCTACACCGTTTCCCTTGGTGAAAACAAGACGGTAGCCTCCGGTCAGATTGTGGAGATTCCTGTGACCATCGGCAACACGGCCGGAGAGACCACCTATAACGCCTTCGATATGAAATTCTCCTACGATAATACTGTCCTGAAGCTGGATATGGAGAAAACCAATACCGAAGGCTACCGGGTATATCCCCTGTCCAGCACCGTTCGTGTACAGCGCTACGGCAAGGCCGCTGAGCTGGGTCAGGCCCTGACCCTGCGCTTTATCGCCGTAGGCCAAGGCTCCGGTGAGGTCAAGGTTATGAGTGCGTGTGTAGATACCAATGCCAATGCCATCGAGTTTGACGCACCGGATGCCATCGTGCTGAACAATACGACCACCATCACCGTCAGCGGCTACACCGTGGACCTGCCGGATGACTTTAAGCGTACCGATGCGGACGGCTCCGTGATCGAGGCAGGCGGCAATCTGACCTTCGTTCCCAAGGACCCCAACTATGACTACACCGTGACTGTCACCGTCGGCGGCGTGGAAGCCACCCCCACCATTGGCGAGGATGGCACCTACACGGTCCCCAACGTCAACGGCAACGTTGTTGTCACCAGCACCAAGACCCCCAAGAGCTTTAATGTCACCCTGGGCGACAATACCACCGGTGCTGCAACTGCTACCTACATGAAGGACTACACCTTCAAGCTGACTCCTGAGGATGGCTACACCTATAACATGGCTGTGACCATCGGCGGCAAGGACTATACCGGCTTTGCGGCCCAGGCGAATGACGACGGCACCACCACCTACACCATCCCCGGCGCGGATGTGACCGGCGACATCGTCATTAGCAGCAACAAGCAGGTCAAGCTACCGGCGACCTTCACTGTCACCTTTGAAGGCACCGGCGCAGGCGATGCTAAAGGCGAGAGCACCGTTCAGGAAAAGACTGACTACACCTTTACCGTGGACAAGAAGGCAAACTTCGAGTACACCATCACTGCCACTATGGGCGGCAAGGATGTGACTGTCACCGAGGGCGAGAACAACACCTACACCATCTCCAATGTCAGCGGCGATCTGGTCATCACCATCGAGAAGAAATCTACTCTGACGATGGAAGTTGCCGTCTCCGAGTACGTGCAGCTGGATGACAAGACCGTGTTCCTGGTGACCGTGACCGGCACTCCTGAAGAGGGCAAGGCTTTTGCCTACGGCGAGGATGTCATGTACAAGACCACCGCTTATGGTGAAAACGTGTACAGCTGGCTGGTGATCGTGAACAAGGGCGAGACGTTCGACAAGGCTACGGCTGCGGCCAAGATCACGCAGGCCAGTGCTACTGCCGAGGAAGTGACCCAGAGCTACGATGTCAACGAGACGAACCTGGTGGACATCAACGATGCTCAACTCACTTATGACATCTACAGCGGCAAGTACACCGACTTTGAGAAGGTCTCTGTACGGAAATTCCTGCGTGCAGATGTGACCAGCGATAAGGTCGTCAACTCCGCAGATGCCGTTGCGGTCATCGCAAATTCCAAGTAAAACAAGGCGGATCCTTAGCTTCCCCTCCCTTTTGGGAGGGGAGGCGATTCGCCGTATTTTGGGGCTTTACCATTGTCCCCTGTGATAGGAGACGATGGTAAGAATCCAAAACAAGTATTTGGGGGATACCCGTATGAAAAAACACAGCGGCCTATATAGCGCCGTCAGTATTTTGCTGGTCATTGTGCTGATTACAGGGATCAGTGCTTCCCTGATTGCCTCCGGGCGGACAAGGCCGGACAATCCCATCAGCGGTCAGCCGGAGCAGCTTCAGGCAGAATTGCTGCAAGGCTCCGGCAGTACCGGCGGACAGAACTCCAGAAAAGAGGATACTCAGCCCACAGCGCCCAGCGAGGACACGAAGAATACCGACCCGACCCAGGACCCTGCGGAGCAGCCTACGGACCCGGACAAGCCGGACCAGACCGAGCCTCCTACGGGCCCAACACAGGGCGAAGACAAACAGGACCCCACAGGACCCACGGATCAGCCCGTGGAGGACCCCGGCAAGGACCAGGGTGGCTCCGATTCTGATGACAACCAAGGCGGTTCCGAAGATTCCGGCGATCATGGCGGAGGACCCGGAGGAGATGACGGGGACCACGGCGGCAGCGGCGGCGACCACGGCAGCGGCGGTGAGGAAGATGATACGCCCCGCATTTATACGACCCTGAAAACCCAGCAGCTTACCAAGACGGAGCTGCCAGACGGGAAGCTGACCTTTGTGGCTTATCCCGTAGGCAAAGGGGACCTGCATATCCGTGTCCGGCTGAAAAATGAGACCAATTCCGGAAACGGACTGCTGCTGGCCTCCCAGGATAACCAGAACTACGAGGCGCAGCTGGATTTCAACGCAGATAACCTCTTTGTGCTGTCCCTCTATGATGGAGAGACCTTCCTGGGGCTTGTTCAGTACCGGGTGGGCTATTACGCGAATCTTGCGGACGATACCCACCCGACGGTGGGGGACTATCCTCCCTCTATCGTCACCAATCTGGACGGAGCCAGTTTGGACATGACCTCTCAGACCTTCCCCCTGACGGTGATTGCCCGCACCAACGCCGAGTTGGGGGCCGGTGTGATCTACTCCAATCAAATTCAAGTCACACTGGACGGGAAGGTCGTGGAAAAGAGCTACGGCGATTCTCAGCCCACCTATGAACTGTATTTCGAGGCCCCCCAATCCGGCGATGAGGAAACGCATATCGTCCGGGTGCTGGCCTGGGACGGCAACGGAAACTCCACCATGAAGGTCTATGCCGTCACCTACCACCAGATCAGCGAAGGCGACCCGGCGGGTTCGGTAAATGTGGTGCTGGATGCGACCACCATCGGGCTGGGCATTCTGGATACCGGTACGCTGGACATCGTGGAGGGCGAGACGGCGGCATCCGTGCTGCTGCGCTTCCTGCAGGAATACGGCTATGACCCGGATTATCAGGGGACGGCTACGATGAATTTCTACCTGCGCCGGATCAACCGGGGCGACATTGCCTATCGGGCCAATGTCCCGGAGCATCTTTGGGAGCTGATTCTGCGGGACGGCATCACCACCAATGACAACTACGACCGGGACAGCATCGGTGAATTTGACTATACCCAAGGCTCCGGCTGGATGTACTCCATCAACGGCACCTTGTATGAGGGTACCGGCATGAGCGGCTATAAGGTCCGCAACGGCATTACCATTTATGTGCGCTTCACTCTGGCCTACGGCAAGGACATCGGCGGCTACGATTCCAACGGGGGCGGCTACGGAGCGCTGAGCAGCTACTGCGGTCTGTGGATCAACGGCGGCTATCAGGCGCTGGGCCACGACTTCGTGGAGACGGATCGTTTGGAACCCACCGAAACAGAGAATGGCTACATCCATTATATCTGCTCCAGATGCCACGAGGAGAAAACGGATATCCTCCCGGCCACCGGCGGTGGAACGGAGCCGACAGAGCCTGATCCTACGGAGCCGGTTCCCACGGAACCGACGCCTACGGAACCCAGCGACCCGGTCGTTACGGACCCCACCGAACCAAGCCCCTCGGACCCCAGTGACCCTACACCCACGGAGCCGACTTCCGGACAGGCACGGTTGATGCGGCGGAGGCTGCGAAACGCTCTGGCAGGACATGGAAACGGTAAAATCTCCCCTTGCAGAAGGGTGTTGAAACGAATGATGGAGGATGCAGCATGAAAAAAGGAACACGGCTCATAGCGGCGGTGCTTTGTGTGCTGCTCCTGCTACCAACGGTGGCCTTTGCGGAAGCGCAGCCCTCTTTGGAGAAACAGATCGCCCAGAGTGCGGAGGGAATATCCGCTCTGGGCGGCAAGAAGGGCGATTTGCTGAAGGATCGGGAGCTGTTTCCCGCAGGCGATTCCGTCTGTGACTGGCTGGCTATGGCTATGGCGTTGTCCGGCGCAAAGGAGTGTTATGCCGACTATCTGGCAGCGCTGAAAGCCTATGTGGTGGATGCCTATGCGAAGAACGGCTATCTGGACCGGAACCGGGCCACGGAATACCACCGGATCGCTCTGACGGTGCTGGCCCTGGGCGGCGACCCCACCCACTTTGGCACGAAGCCCGACGGCTCGGCCATTGACCTGATCGCAGAGGGTACTTACAACTATGCCCGTGATCCGGGCGCTCAGGGCCTGAACGGCTGGATATGGGCGCTGCTGGCTCTGGATGCCGAGGATACGGAGGTCCCGGACGATGCCCGGTATTCCAGAGAGGACATGGTGAGCGCCATCGTCATTGCCCAGGAGCCGGACGGCGGCTTCGGCCTGATCCCCGGAAAATCGGATGTGGACATCACCGCTATGGCGGTGCAGGCCCTGGCCCCCTATCGGGACCAGCTGGAGACCGAGATCGATGCAGCGCTTTCCTATCTTTCCGGCCAGCTGACGGACACCTGCGGATATATCGCCTACGACGATGAGAACGCAGAAAGCACTGCCCAGGTCATCCTGGCCCTGTGTGCGCTGGGCGTCGACCCGGAGACGGATGACCGTTTTGTCAAGGACGAACACACTTTGCTGACGGAGCTTTTCAGATTCCGGAAGGAGGACGGCACTTACAGCCACATCCTGGAGGGACCGGGCGACGGTCTGGCAACGGCCCAATCCGTTCTGGCTCTGGTGGCTGTGCAGCGTGTTCGGGACGGGCAGCCCTGGGTGCTGCATTTTGACGGCACCCAGACAGCGCCGAATGACCAGTTGGCACAAGCGCCCACTGGCGGAAACAAAACCATTCTCTGTGTCGGGATCGGCGCAGTGATCGTGATTGCAGCCGGTGCGATCTACATCATCGGCAGAAAGAGGAAAAAGGCATGAACAAGCTGACAGATCAAATTCAGGTAGAGGTCAATAAGGTCGTTTTGGGCAAGGAGGACATCGTCCGCAAGGTGCTGCTGGCCATCCTGGCCCAGGGCCATGTGCTGCTGGAGGATGTCCCCGGCGTGGGCAAGACAACGCTGGCCAAGGCATTTTCCAAAACCCTGGGACTGGACTCCAAGCGTGTCCAGTTCACGTCCGATACCTTACCCTCGGATATTATCGGTTTCTCTGTATTCGATAAGGCAGACGGCAAGCTGAAATATCAGCCCGGAGCCATTATGACCAATCTGCTGCTGGCGGACGAGATCAACCGCACCTCCAGCAAGACTCAATCCGCCCTGCTGGAAGCAATGGAGGAATTGCAGGTCACTGTGGACGGCGTGACCCGGCCCCTGCCGAAGCCCTTTATTGTGCTGGCAACGGAAAACCCGGTGGGTTCTGCAGGTACGCAGATGCTGCCCGCATCCCAGCTGGACCGTTTTATGATCCAGCTGAGTATGGGCTATCCCAATCGGGCCAGCACGGCGGCGCTGCTGAAGGACCGCCATCATGTGGACCCGCTTTCTGCCTGCCAGACAGTGACTTCCCCTGCCGAGCTGGAAAAACTCATTGCGGAGGTCAGCAATATCCATGTGGCAGACCGGATCTATGACTATATTGCGGAACTGGTGGATGTGACCCGTTCCAATGCCTATGTGACCTTGGGTGTCAGTCCCCGTGGCGCTCTGGCCGTGACCCGTGCGGCCAAGGCCAACGCCTACTTAGAGGGCCGGGACTATGTGATCCCCGACGATGTGTGCGCCGTGTTCCCGGATGTGTGCGTCCACCGTCTGATCCTCAACTCCAAGGCACGGCTTCAGGAATATACAGCGGCACTGATCCTGCAAAATGTACTTACCTCCGTCCAGAAGCCGGATATCCGGGAATTTTCCAGCAAATGAGAAAAACGATTTTAGGCAGTGCCCTGTGTTATTCTCTCCTGCTGCTGGCGTTGACGGCGCTGCTTCTTACAAGGGGCTCCTTTTGGGCACTGGCAGGGCTTTGCTTGCTGCTCCTGCTGCTCCTGACCTCCTGGGCGGTCAATTTCTATGTCCGCAGGCACCTGCAGGCAGACATTCTGACCCCGGCCACAACAGCGAAACGCACGGCAGCCAGCTGCCGGGTGCGTATCCGCAATTCGGCGCTGCTGCCCGTAATGCGCTACGGCTGCCAGATCTCTATCCGCAATGATCTTACCGAGGAAGAACAGACGGTGACGCTGACCGGCAGCATCGGAGCCAAGGGCGAAAGCAGTCAAACCATCCTGCTGCAAAGCCGGTATTGCGGCAGAGTGTATGTGCAGATCAGGCGGTTTACGCTGCTGGACTATCTGGGCCTGCTTCCCATGAAGACCCCCGTGAAAGCGGATGCCCGACTAACCATCCTTCCGGACCTGTATCCTATGGATGCAGATATGACCGCCAGACCGGCCTATGCGGATGACGGCGCTTCCAATCGCCGGGGTGAGGACCGCAGCGAGGTGTATCAGCTCCGGGAGTACCGACCCGGCGACGACATCCGACAAATCCACTGGAAGCTGTCCTCCAAGTTAGATGAGCTGATTCTGAAAGAGGCCAGCCAGCCGGAAAGCCGTTCCCTCCTGGTATTTTGGGATAAGCGCACCGGCGGCACCCCGCAGCAGATGGACGCACTGGCGGAGGTCGTGTCCTCCGCAGGCATGGCACTGCTGCAAAGCGGTGTACCCTATACCCTGTGCTGGACGGACCGGGACGATCTGCAGGCTCAGGACATTTCAGAGGAAAACCAGCTTTTGCAGGCTATCCCGGCTTTGGTAAAGACCAGGGGCAGCGCAGATTGCCGCCTGCCCAAAACGGGCGGTTACAGCCGCATCCTCTATTTCGGCACAGCGCCGGAGGAGCAGCTGCTTACAGACGGACGGGTGCATTTCATCCTCTGTACCGAAGAACAGTATCCCGGTGCGACCACCTTTGCCCCGCAGAATTATTCCGAGGCCATGCAACGACTGGAGGTTTAGCCCATCATGCGAAAAAATGAAAATGGACTCCAGTGGACCGTCACCGAAACGGCACAGAAAAAGCTGCACTTTCCCTGGGGCGCTTGGGCGGCCTGCGCCGTGCTGACGGCGGGCTTCTGCTTGCTTTTGACGATTGCATTCCCGTCCGTTCCCTACCCATGGTGGGCCATGACGGCAGCTGCGATTCTGGTGCAGGCGGCACTGCTGATGGCGTACCAAACCAAAATCGGGAATTGGCTCGTTCCGGTGGGCATTGGCGTACTGCTTCTTCTGAGCCTGGCACTGCACAAATTTGTCCTACCCGGTTTTGGAACACTGGCAAATGATTTTCTGACCCTGCTGACCGGAAAGACCGGGAAGATCTATCTGGACTTTGCGGCAGCGGATGCCCGGTTTCTGCCTCTGGCGGTAACGGTTCTACTGCTGGCGCTATCGCTGCTTCTCAGCCGCAGCGCATGGGGCGGACGGTTACTGCTGGCCTTGCCGATTCTGCTGCCCTGCTATGCAGCCCTGCTGCTGGACCTGTTTCCCATAGGCATCGGCGGTGGGCTGCTGATCATCGGCACGGTGCTGCTGATGGTGCAGCACACGGCAGAGGGAGAAGCCCTTGCAGGCGTTCCGGCGCAGATGATCTTGCCGGTCCTGTGTGCAGCGCTGTGTCTGCTGATTGGCCTGTCCTGCCAAGACAAGCTGAATACAGACATGGTCGAGACGATGCAAACCCAGCTTCACCAGCGGTACTACGACAGCGATACCAATTCCATGCCGGAAGGAAACCTCAAGAACTTACCCGCCTGGAAGAAAAGCGACACCCCGGCGCTGGAAGTCACAATGGAGCAGCCGGAAAAGGTGTATCTGCGAGGGCAGATATACGACACCTACACCGGCACCGGCTGGAAGGCAGCCGACACCGAAGGAACCGCCCAATATGAGGACCTTTTTTATTGGCTCCATGAGGCGAATTTCTACGGCCAGAGCCAGATCGCTCTGGCGGATGGCTATACGGAGACAGCCACCCCCCTCTCCATGACCGTCAAGAATCTCTCCGCCTGTTCCGCCCACGGCTACTATCCCTATGCCGTCTATGGCAGTGAAACGCTGGCAGCGGACCGCATCGGGGACACGGACCTGCCCCCGGCAGAGAGCCTGTCTTATCTGAAGGGTAGCGTGCCGGACTGGTATCAGATCCAGCGGAACCTCTCCACCGCTCAGGGACGGGAAAGCATTGAGACCTATCTATCCAAGGAGCAGGCATATGCCGACTATCTGCGGGCCATCGACCTGCAGATGACCCAGGACAGCTGGGCCGTCCTCCAGCGGCAGCTGCAGCTGGACACCCAAGCCCGGACCATTGGCGACATCCGCACCATTATCTTTGATTATCTCCGGGAAAACATGACATACGATGAGACTGCCCGGACCATGAATGGCAGCGGTGACTTCCTGCAATATACGCTGGAGCGCAGCGGACACGGCTACAGCGTCCACTACGCCACGGCAGCGGTGCTGATGCTGCGCTACATGGGTGTTCCGGCCCGCTATGTGGAGGGGTATTACCTCTCGGCGGAGGATGCCGCCCGGTACAAGGCCGGTGAGGCCATCACCTTAACAGAGGAAAACGCCCACGCCTGGGCGGAATACTATGTCAGCGGTGTCGGCTTTGTGCCCTTCGAGGTGACTCCCGGCTACATAGACGATGAAGAGCTGTCCCTGGGCGGCGACAGTCCGGACGAAAACACCTACGAGAACAACACCCAGCAATTTGTGGAGGTGGAGCAGCCGGAGGAGATCAACGAGCACAAGCAGGACCGCTTTACCTTCTCGCTGGATGCCCACTACCTGCTGTTTCTTCCGCTGCTGCTGGTCTTGCTGCTGGCCGGATGTATTTTCCATCGCCGCAGGGTGTTTCGGAAGAAGCTGGCCGCCATCGACGCTGCAGACGACCGGGAGGCCATTTCCATGCGCTATGGCTACGCCGTTTACCTGCTGCGCCACAGCACGATCCGGCCCCCGGAAGGAGCGGCAGAAGCCGCAGAGCTGAATCAAAAGGCGCTGTTCAGTACCCAAGAGATGACTCCGGAACAGCGCAAAAAGATTGACTCGTTTGCCGTGCGTGTACTGGATGCCTGCAAGGACAGCTGGACACCGTGGGAGAGAATACGGTACCGGCTCTGGAACTGCCTGTACTGAGAAATTAAAGGAGGATGGAAAATGCACAAAAGAGTAATGGCTCTGCTTCTGAGTCTGGTGCTTCTGGTTTCTGCCATCATGCCGACCACGGCAATGGCCGCAGAGGACGAGGGCGGCAGCTTCGTGTTCGTTGCCATGAACGCCAACAGCACCATCGTGGAGCCGACCCGTATCCAGTATAAATCTGGACAAACCATTCAACAGGCGCTGGCTGATTCAGATATTGAATTTGTCGGCCTGGAGCAGGGATTCATTTATGAGATCAACGGCGTTTCCGCCAACTATCTGCTCTATTATGACAAAGGCGGCTACAAGCTGGACGCTCCGGCTTCTTCCATTAAGGCCCTTTGCTTCCACGTATCTTCGACGTATTCGGATGATGCCATCCAGCTGATCCTCCAGATGGCGGATTACCTGGACATGACCAACCATGTGCAGAATTATCCGGCAGCGGCCAATGCCTATGCAGCGGCGCTGAAGGGCCTGCGGACGGCGACTGCCGACTCGGCAGGGCCTCTGCTGCAAGCCCTGAAAGATGCCATTTCCGAATATGCGGCCCTTCTGGACGGCACCCAATACACCGTCTCCGCAGCGGCGACTCAGAACGGAGTCGCTGTGGCGGAACCGGTCATTACCCTGACGGATGCCTATGGCAACGTCACCACCGGCACCGGCAGCGCCAAGGTCATTGCCGGCGACTACAAGCTCAGCGTATCCGACGGCGGCCATAACCGCACGGACGGTACACTGACGGTCTCCGCTGATGCACAGGTCTCCGTGACCCTGCCCTACGGCGAGTGGTTCGGCAATATCCGGCTGCTGGATGCGGAGAAAGAACCCTATCGTTTCAAGCAAAATCAGGCGGACCATACGGCGCAGTATTGGATTGAGGACACAGGCAACGCCCTGAGCAGCGTGTATCTGAATGCGGCGATGGGCAATGTCCCGGATACCAAGACCACCAAGCTCCGCACCATCTATACCGGCACCAACGGCAAGGATATGTCCAATCTGGCCCGCAGCTGGAACAGCACGGCCACGTCGCTTACTTATCTGCTTGCCGCCGGTATGGAGGGCAAGACCTTCGCTCTGGAAGCCCAATATGCCGGTGCAGACGGATACACGCAGATCCAGTCCTACGATGTTACCGTGACCCGTGTCCCCACGCTGAAAACGCTGACTGCTACGGCGGAAGGGACCAAGCTGCCTCTGGATTTCGAGCCGACTGTACGGGAGTACAGCCTGACGACCGTTTCCTCCACGCTGGAGATTGCCGCTGAGCCTTTCGGGGAGGATTACACCGTCACCGGGACCGGGACGGTGCAGCTGACCGGAGACACGCAGGATCACACGGTTCAGGTCACGGCTCCCAACGGAGAGCAGAGTGCCTACACCCTTCACATTCAGAAGGTCGCTTCCGTGCCTGTGACGCTGACCGTTCCCTCCGGCACAACGGTGCAGGTTTTCAACGGAGCTGGCTCCGAGATCGCACCGGTGGATGGGACCTATCATCTGGTCCCCGGCGAAAGCTATACCTGCATCGCCACGAAGAATACCTGGTATCACACGCAGATCACCTTCACGGCTTCCAGTGGACTGAATGTGTCTGTCCCGGAGCCTGTCACCGCCGACTGGCTGACCGGTCTGGCCTTCTATAATGGCACCTACGCTTCCAGCCGGATCGCCTACGCCGCCGACAAGACCTTCTCTGCCGCCGACCACACCTACCACTATACGGTGTCCGACTGCAACAGTTCTGTTGCCATGCAGGCCACGGCAGAAGGGACCGTGACGGCTCTGTATCAGACCCAGAGCACCGTCCCGGAGACCCATGACCTTGCACAGACGGTAACGGTCACGACGCCTGTCAGCAAGACGGGACTTGCCCAGAATCTGACCTATGCCGTGGCCAAGGCAGGTTACGGCCAGACGGTGACAGTCCGCATTTCCAAGACAGAAAACGGCACTACCTATTATCAGGAGTACACCGTCCAGCTGCTCCGTCAGCTGCACCTGTCCAGCCTTTCCGTTGCCACCAAGGACGAGACGCTGCCCTTTGTGACCACCAGCGGCGCAACGGCCCGCTTTGACCGGGATACCACGGATTACTATGTTCGGGTGGACCGGGAGACCACGGCCCTCTATCTCTCCGGTTCTTATCCCAATAGCAGCGCAGACACCGCCTGCTGCGGCGGGTACTATGCCAAGGTCAACGGTGTGCGCTATGATACGCTGGCCGGTGCGGAAGCAGTCCTGAACACAGACCTTTACAATGAGGATATTTCGGTACAGGTCTGCCATGCAGATACCGGCAGCGTCGAACGGACCTATACCGTCCATGTTCAGAAAAGTGACCCCATTCAGCTGACCATCCAAACGACCCCGGCGGATGCCACGGTGTTCCTGACCAACGATCTGAATGGCAAGCGCATCGTGGAGAAAAACGGCACCTACAGCCTGACCCCCGGTGCCAGCTATTCCTATACCACCACCTGCGCCGGTTATATTGGCCAGAAGGTGGAGCATTACACCGCCCCCGACAAGGACGGCACGCTGACCGTTACGCTGGAGAAGGCTCCGGCCAACGACACGCTCATCAATTTCGATTCTGCGTGGCCCCACTTACGCCAAAACAATGAGAATAACGGTGTGGTGGACTACAAAACGCCGGTCTATGCCAAGGATGCCGAGCTGTACTGGGCCACCTCCATTGGCTCCGGCTACGATGTGAACGCCTGCGGCTGCCCCATTCTGGTGGACGGTGCCATCTACACCTACTCCGGCTCCCGCATTTACAAGGTGGATGCCATTTCCGGTGAAATTCTCATTGACAAGCCTATGGACCACAATTCCAGCTTCGCCATCAATCCGCCCACCTATGCCAACGGCATGATCTTCGTGGGCCTGTCCGACGGCACCATTCAGGCATTTGACGCCAACACCCTGAACTCCCTGTGGATCTACCGGGATTCCATCGGCGGCCAGCCCAACAGTTCCATCGTCTATCACGATGGCTACATCTACACCGGTTTTTGGGTGGGCGAGATCAACGAAGCCCATTATGTCTGCCTGAGCGCCACTGACGAGGACCCCACGCAGACGATGGAAGAAAAACTCCCCACCTGGTATTATACCAGCAAGGGCGGATTCTACTGGGCCGGTGCCTATGTGTGCGATGACTTCCTGCTGATCGGCACGGATGACGGTGCTTCCGGCTACACCACCGGCAAGCCCAGCCTGCTGTCCTTTAACCCCAAGACCGGCGAACTGCTGTCCAGCTACAAAATGGACGTGACCGGAGACATCCGCAGTTCCATTACCCATTACAACGGCAAGTATTACTTCACCAGCAAGGGCGGCTACTTCTTCGAGGCCAGTGTGGATGCGAAGGGTAACATCGAATCTGTCCGCACCCTGAAGCTCTACAACTATGCAGACGATCCCGCCAATCCCGCCATGTCCACCTGTACGCCCACCATTTACAATGGACGGGCCTATATCGGTATCTCCGGCACGGCGCAGTTCGGTGCATACAGTGGCCATAACCTTACGGTCATCGACATCCCCAACTGGGAGATCGCCTACACCGTGCGGACCCACGGCTATCCCCAAACCAGCGGCGTTCTGACCACGGCCTATGAGGAAGAAACCGGCTGCGTCTATGTGTATTTCTTCGATAACTTCACCCCCGGCAAGCTCCGGGTGCTGGAGGACAAGCCCGGTCAGACCGAGGTTTCTCTGAAAACCATGGAGACCTATACCGCCAGCGGAAAAAAGGAGACCTATACGACGCCCTACAACATCTTCACTCCCAGCGGCGCACAGGCCCAGTATGCCATTTGCAGCCCCATCATGGACGAGTACGGCACCATCTACTTTAAGAACGACTCCGCCTACCTGATGGCCGTGGGCAGTACCATTGAACGCATCGAGGTCACGAAGCTGCCGGACAAGATGACCTACAATGTAAAAGACACCTTCGACCCCACCGGTATGCAGGTAACGGCCTACTACGCCAACGGCATGACCCGCGATGTGACAAAGTATGTGACCTGGTCGGAAAAGCCGCTGACGGCGGATGATACCGACTTCCAGATCACCTTCCCCTACGCCATGTACCAAAACCGGGAGAACAGCGAGACCCTGGAGATGGAATACGGCGTCCACTGCGACAAGCCTATGACCACCCTGACCCTGACCATTGGGGACCAGACCGAGGTCAAATACGGTGATGTAAATGGGGATGGCATCATTGATGTCTCCGACGCCATGCTGATCTGCCAGATCTATTTGGGTAATGTTACCCCGACGGATACGCAGAAAAAAGCTGCGGATGTAAATGCCGACGGCACCATTGATGTCTCCGACGCCATGATGGTCTGCCAGTACTACTTGGGCAACATCACGAAGTTCCCAGCGGAGAAGTAACCTATAATCACTTTTCATGAGGTGTCTTATGTCGATAGAGCAACATCCCTAAGACCCATCATAGAAATCCATATTGGAATGTAGCGCAAACTTCCCGAATGGTGCGGTTTCTGCACTTACGCTTTGAATCGGCTCTGCTATGCCTTTGGCATGGCAGAGCCGATTCTTGTCTTTGCTGCAGGAACTCTGAGGTGGTTCCCCGCTCGGTTTAGAACGGGCGTGTGCACTCACACCTTTCGGCGCAAGGAATTCCTTCCGTCTGTGTCGCTCCATACAGGCCACGGCAAATGCAGAAAATTATCTAATTTTTCTGTATTTTGTCCCATAGCAGCCGAAAACTGTGCGGCAAATAGGTGCCGTGGCCCTCCTCCCTCAATATGAAACCCAAAATTCATATTGAAACGGAGGAAAAGGCTATGGATGGAAACCATCCGAAAAGCAAAGGCACGCATCCACGCCGTGCAAAGGCAAAGGACAATCCCTACACGATTTACACGACTGGCTCCGATACCGGCCATCCGAAGTACATTTTGGAATTTTCAGACGGCCAGAAGCGGCCGCAGCGGCTTGAAATAGATCAGGCGCTCTACGAACTGTTTGACCAATTTGAACTGGAGGACAAGCGCTTTCTGAATGAGGTAGACCGGCATTATGAGCACATTGACCTGACCGAAGCCGAGATTGAGCATCGGGCGGCCTTCCCGAAAGAATCTCTGGAGGAAGAAATCGGCCGGGTGCTCCTCTATGAGGAATTACATAAAGCCATCGCACGGCTGCCGGATACGCAGCGGCGCAGGCTGGTACTCTATTACTTCCAGCAACTGACCTATGAGCAGATCGCAGAAATGGAGGGGTGCCGTTATCAATCGGTGCAGGAGTCCATTCTGTCGGCAATCAAAAAACTGAGAAAATTTTTCAAATAGTCCCCTGTAAAAACGAGCGCCAGTGAGGAAGAAGGTAGAGAGACAGAAACTCTCTGCCTTCTTTCCGCTTATACGGCGAGTTGGTCAAGTGTACCTTGACAATCCCATACCCATTCATCAAGTACATTCCCATAGGCGATGCGATGAGCAAAAGCTACCTTAGCGGCTGCGCCATGACCTGCCGGATGAAACAACCAGACTGCACCTAATGTTGATTTTCTGTCTGCGTTTTGTTTCTGCCGACAGTGAGCGAGAAACAGCAGCTATTATCACACGGCGGCTCCGTGTGTGGCCATGACCGCCTGTGGGGGCGATACTCCTGTCCGGCCATAAAGTCGAGCGTTGAAGCGGTTTCTGCCGTGATCCGTCGTAACAAGTGGGGGCAGCTCGGAGCGATCCTCGGAGGGGTGCAATTCCCGTGGAGCCGACAGCCATCGGCCGCTTGATGATTTCCTATGCAGGTGGGGCGTCGAGGACAAGTGACCTGCAAATAACGATTATGACTGGCCGGGGAAATGTTATGTTTTCTCCCGGCCTTTACTTAGCCGCAGCGAATATGGCATCATTTATGAAAGCGGAGGTGAGCCAGTGTGACCAATGAAGAACTGAACACGGCTTTATATGAAAAGATGTTTGCCGAGCAGGAGACTTACCGGGCGTGGCTGCTTACGCAGGCACCGGAAGAGATTCTGAATCACACCTATGAATACACCGTGCGGGAAGATATTCTGATGTCTCTGGAATACAACAGCCTACCCACTGCACAGGTGCGGGCGTTGCTGAAATCCCCCAGTCCCCTTGCAGATGTGTTTGCAGCATGGGAGGACCGGGAGACAAGCTATATGGAGGAAATCTGGCAGACTGTCACGGACCGGGCCAGGACAGAAGCGCAGAAGTCCCGGAACACACAAATGGAGCGATAAGAACAAAGTCCGGTTGGATTGCCCAATCAGACTTTTTACATAGCCGCTGCAAACGGCAAAGAAGGAGGTTTTACATGAGCCGCACATATTTACGGGGCGAGATCTATTACGCCGACCTTGACCCCGTTGTCGGATCAGAACAAATGGGGACACGTCCCGTGCTGATCCTTCAAAACAATGTTGGGAACCATTTTGCAAGGACGGTCATCGTTGCGCCGATCACCAGCCGCATCCATGCGAAGTCAAAGCTGCCTACGCACAGCTATATCGGCATGATTGGCCGGATGAAATACCCTTCGGTCGTCATGCTGGAGCAGCTGCGGACTTTGGACAAGCGCCGCATCGGTTACTATATCGGCAGACTTTCCGAAGAAAAAATGCAGGATGTGACCAGAGCGCTGTGCGTCAGCCTTGCCATTCGCCAAAATACGTCGAAAGGAATGTGATCCGCAATGGAAAAATTGTTTACCCGGAAGGAAGCTGCCGAACTGCTGGGGATCAGCATCACGACTCTGGATGCGGCAAGGAACAGCGGCCTCATCGCCTATGTGCAGTATGTTCCCAATGGCTGCGTTTTCTTTACCAGCGCCAGCCTTCAGGAATATGTGGCCAAGTGTACGCACAGAGCAAAGCCCGTGGAGAAGAAAACGACCTACCGCAATGTACGAAAGGATAATTCGCACATTTGAAGAATTGCCGCCCATCTGATAAAACAGAAGCAACGCAGCAATGCGTAATACTTGGAGGTGAGATAATGGCAGGAAAAAGACGTAGGATCCCGAAGTACGGCACGGTCGAAATCAAAGGGCACACCTACTATCGGACGACCATAACGGATAGTGAGGGAAAACAGCGCACCCTCTATGCCAAAACATGCGAGGAGCTTTATGACAAGGAACTGGATGCACTGTCACAGTTGGACGATGACCGGCAGCGCAGGAAATCGCCTACGGTGGCAGACTACTGCGAAAAGTGGCTGCTGATGCAGTCCGCCCATGTACGCACAACGACGCTGACAGATTATAAGTCTAAGGTGCGCCGGAACATCATTCCGTATCTCGGAGAGAAGAAAATTGCGGATGTGACCTTGGATGATATTCAGCTTGCCCTTGTGCCGGTCTCCAAAAAATCCGCCTCGGTGTATAAGTCGGTCATCGTGATCTATAAGTGCATTTTCCGTGCAGCAGAGGAAAGCCGGATCATCAAAAAGAATCCCACAGTGTACCTGTCCCCAAAGGGAGGCGGCATACCGCCGGAGGAAAAGCAGCCTTTGACGGACGAGCAGGTACAGCGGCTGTTGGATGCGGTCCGTGGATTGCCACCCTATGTCTTTATCATGCTGGGGCTATACGCCGGTTTGCGGCGGGAAGAAATTCTCGGACTGCAATGGGATTCTGTCTACTTGGACACCGAAGCGCCGTATTTGACCGTGCGCAGAGCATGGCACACGGAGCACAACCGGCCTGTCATCTCAACAGAGCTAAAAACCGATGCCGCAGAGAGAAATATTCCGCTACCGGATCATCTGGCGGCTTGCTTGAGAGAAGCAAAGGGAAATTCGACCTCCGATTTTGTTGTGGCCAATCGGGACGGTGGCCCACTCAGCTATACGCAGTTTAAGCGACTCTGGCAGTATGTTGTGACCCGGACGGCAAAGCCGAGGATCGCCCGCAAGCTGGTGGACGGGAAATATGTGAAGTATATGCTTTACCCGGAGCTGGGAGAAAAGGCCCGGAATAATGGCCATGTGGTGTACAGTCTGGACTTTGATGTAACGCCGCATTTGCTTCGACATACCTATATCACCAACTTGATCCACGCCTCCGTCGATCCTAAGACCGTGCAATATTTGGCGGGACATGAAAACAGCCGGATCACTATGGACATCTACGCCAAGGTAAAATACAATCGACCTGACGATGTGGTAAAGGCTATGACCGGCGCCTTCGCTGAATGGGATGCCTCATAAATCGAGGCGGCAACACCGCATCAAGGAAGGACGATAAAATCCATTATAGATGATGAATGGCGGTCTTGTCAGCCGCATTGAACACCTCTTATTCCGGCTAATTTAATATTCAATGTTAAATCAGCCGGAGTTCTTAGACCGGTAAATGGCTTCATAAATCAAATGCGCTAAGGGCGAGGAAAGATTTCCTCGCCCTGTTTTCATGCCGGTTTGCACCTTTGCATCCACCGATGATTTCTGATAAAACGAATACGCCAATACATAAGGCTAAGAAAGGAAGGTACTTATGGCGAAGAAGAAACAGAACATACCGGCATACGGCACCGCCGAGATCAACGGTGTCACCTATTTCCGTACCAGGATTACTGACGCCGATGGCAAACGGGTTCCCATTTACGCTTCCACCTGTGAGGAGCTATACAAAAAGGAACAGGACGCACGGCAGCAGGTACAGGACATCCTTTTTCGGAAGCAAAACCCTACCGTAGAAGATTATTGTGAAAGATGGCTGCTCATGCGTTCAGCCACGGTAACACAAGATACGCTGCGGAATTATCGCAGGGAGATGTATAAGTATATTGTCGAGCCGCTTGGGAACCTGTATCTTTCCGATGTGACGACCGACGACATCAAGCTGGCGCTTGTTCCTGTGTCCAAAAGAGCAAAGCACACTTTTGATACCGTCAATATGCTTATTAAAAGCGTCTTTTACTCGGCAGAGCGCAGCGAGGTCATCGACTACAATCCTGCTGCTAAGATCAGCGCCAAGGGCGGTGTTCCGGGCAAATCATTGGACGCTTTAACGGATGAGCAGGTAAAGACGCTGGTAGATACAGTCAAGGGCCTTCCCCCGTATGTGTTTGTCATGCTCGGCCTGTACGCAGGTCTACGGCGTGAGGAGAGTCTTGCTCTGCAATGGGACTGTGTGTTCCTGGACACGCCGACCCCATATATTTCTGTCCGACGGGCATGGCGGGGAAGCCACCGGAAAGAGCCGGAGATCTCTACCGTATTAAAAACTCCGGCATCCAGAAGGGATATTCCCATTCCAAAGTGTTTGGTAGAGTGCCTGCGAGAGGCAAAACGATCTTCCAAATCTGCCTTTGTGATTTCAAATCGTAAGGGTGGCCCCCTTTCTGAGGGCGAATTTGTGGGAGTTTGGTACCATGTTAAGAACCACACCGCAGGAGAGAAAATCAGCTACAAGTATGTGAATGGGGAACACATCCGTTATACGACCTGCCCCGTTCTCGGAAGCCATCGGAAAGGCTCCCCGAACCATGTGTATAGTCTGGACTTCCATGTGACCCCGCACCAACTCCGACACACTTACATTACGAACCTTTTATACATGGGCGTAGACCCCAAAACCGTACAATATCTCGCCGGCCATAAAAACAGCAAAACAACGATGGACATTTATGCAAAAATCAAGTATAATAAACCCGAGGAACTTCTTCCTGTTATCAATGCAGCATTACGGCCTGTTGCAATGTCTTGAAAGTACCCGTTTTTAACGATACTTTCTGTTAATGTACGGGCTAAGTCCAGTTGCGACATCCTCAAAAGTGTTGGAATATCAAGAGAAATTGGGATTTTTTCAGCCCAATACGGCCTCAAGGCCGCCCGTCGCGCACCTCAGTTCAGCAAGCGCTGAGCTTACGAAGAGACTGCTTCCAAAGCCTTGGAGCGTCAAGGCTGCATAGGACAGGCAGCAAGCCTGCCTCCCATTGGAACAAAAAACGGCGTGACCGTATGGTCACGCCGTTTTTCTGTGTTCTGCTTTACGCCGCCGGGACGGCCTTGGCCACGCTGTAAGCCTGCAGGATGCTGCCCTCGCCCTCGGCATACTTCACCGTCACCGTGTCGCCCACGTTGAGGATCACGGCCTCCGGAGCCTCGGCGGCGGAGATGGTGTAGTACACCGTGCCGTCGGAGAGCTGGAGGTAGTACCAGGTGTTGCCGTCCATAACGGCGCTGCGGAGGTCAGCGATGACGCCGGTGACCTCCCCCTGATCCGAAGCGGAGGGCTCCGTATCCGCCGGGTCAATGAGGTTATACCGGGCCAGCATCTGGCGATAGTTGCTCTCGCATTCCGCCACGCTGCCGCCGGTGGCCACGATCTGGTACTGGCTGACGTTGACCATGGCGTACATCTTCACCAGACCGGCGGCGTCCTTCAGCGCCATGAAGTAGCTGGGCTGATCTGCGATGTTCAGCAGCAGAGGGAAGGTGGCGGTGTAGTTCATCTGCTGCACCTGCCCCCGTGCCGAATCCATGGCGGAGTACTCCTCGGCGCCGGCCACGGAGTAAAAACGTGTCTCCTTGGTGCGCTGGTTGGAGAGGATGAAGCCGATGTTGGACTGATCCGACACCACCGACGTGATGCCGGTGTACATATACACGTCGTCTCCGATGGCGATGTAGTTATAGCCATCGGTGGTGACGGTGACATCCCGCTGGCCGAACAGGGAGTTGATGAAGCCGTGGATATAGGTGCCGTGGTAGTCGTACTGCTGGACGATGAGATCCGCCGTGTAGACGTGATCCACCCAGTCCGGCACATCCTTGGCGTCATAGTACTGATGCTCACCGGTAACGGCGTTCACCAGCACGGCCCCGTCGATGTCCGTGCCGCCAAAGAGTCCGATGGTTTTTCGGATCCGGGGGCAGACCCAATAGGGATTGCCGTCCTCGTCGATCTCAAAGGCCGGCTTGTCAAAGATATAGGTGGGGTAGTGGAACTGCAGATAGCGATAGAGGTTGCGGCCGAAGTGCTCGGCGGTGGTGTAGCGGATGCCCTGCTCCAGACGCACCACCTCCACATTCTGGGTCACCATGTCGATAATGAGATAGGCGGGCAGACCCTGGGAGCGGTTGTTGAACCACTTGATCCAGTCCCCGTACCGCAGGGGCGTCACCCGCACCGGGCGGCCCTTGTAGTTGATTTGCGTGTACTCCTCCGCCACCTCGAACTGGGACACCATGTCCGACAGCTCACCCAGCTTGCGGTTGCCCAGCTTCTCGGCGGAATCCTTGTCCAGCATGGGGATCTGGTCATAGCTGATCTCCTCCACCTCGGTGGCGAAGTCACCGGTCTCCACCGTCAGCAGATCCCGGTAGGACCCGGCCCGGATCACCTGCCAGCCCACGATACCGCCCACGATGGCCACGGCTACCAGCGCCACGGCGATTATCATGGGGATGCGGCACTGCTTCTTCACGAAGCCAAAGTAGCCCTTGGCCCCGCTGCCCTGAAACCCGGAGGTCAGCACGGCGCAGCCGCAGTACACAGCGCAGCACAGCAGCATGAAGAAATAGAACTCCTCCGCCTGCAAATTGATGGGCGGCAGCACCACATAGAAGTACACCGCCGCAAAGATCAGCGTCACCGCCAGATTGATGAGGGTGCGGCTCAGGGGCGTGCCGATGGCCTTGTGCTCCTTTTTGGGCCGTGGAGGCCGCTTCCCGAAGGGACTCTGCCTGCCGCCGAAGCCCTGAAAATTGGGGTCGTTCCAGTTGGTGTTCATAAATGCTCCTTTCGGGAAACAGGCTGCGGCCGGTCTCCTCTGTCATATTCTGCAACTACTTGTAATATTATAAGAAAAATATACGAATCGTATTCATCAAACCACCTGAAACAGATAGAATTTCAGGTAATTGGTCTCCTCCACGCCCCACAGAATGGGGTGGTCGCAGCACTGTTGCCGGGCCTCGATCTGCCGCAGCTGCACCCCGGCATCCTTGGCCGCCGAGCGCAGCATCTTCAAAAACAGCTCCTCCGTGGCGAAGTGGCTGCAAGAGCAGGTGGCCAGATAGCCGCCCCGTGGCAGCAGCCGCATGGCCCGGTAGTTGATCTCCTTATAGCCGGTCATGGCCCGCTGGGTGGTCTTGCGGCTCTTGGTGAAGGCCGGGGGATCCAGAATGATGAAGTCGTACCGCTTGGGCTGCTGCTCCAGCTGGGGCAGCAGGTCGAACACATTGGCCGCCACGCACTCCATCACGTCGGAAAGCCCGTTGCGCCGTGCGTTCTCTCTGGCGCACTCCACGGCGAACTCTGACACGTCCACCGCCGTGACGTGCTTGGCTCCGCCCCGTGCAGCGTTCAGGGCAAAAGAGCCGGTGTGGGTGAAGCAGTCCAGCACCGTCCGGCCACGGGCCAGCTTGGCCACCGCCTGCCGGTTGTACTTCTGATCCAGAAAGAAGCCGGTTTTTTGCCCGTTTTCAAAGTCCACGGTGTAGCGGATGCCGTTTTCCTCAATATCCACCGCTGTAAAGTCCGGAGCCTTTTCACCGCCCACGGGATGCCATCCTTTGCCCTGCTCCATGCCCTCCAGACCACGGATGGCCACGTCGTTGCGCTCATATACGCCCACTACGTCCTGCCCGTCGGAGCGCAGCACCTCCAGCAGCAGGGAGAACAGCTCCTCCTTGATGAGTTCCATGCCCAGACACAGCACCTGCGCCACCAGCACGCTCTCGAACCGATCCACCGTCAGGCCGGGGAAGCCGTCGGCCTCCCCGAAGATCACCCGGCAGCAGCGGCTATCCTCCGGCCCCATGACGGTCTTGCGATAGTCCCATGCGTACTGGATGCGCCGCCGCCAGAAGGCCCGGTCGAACCGGTCGTTGGGGTTCCGGGACAGCACCCGTACCCGGATGCGGGAGCGGCTGTTGAAAAAACCGCAGCCCAGCCAACTGCCCCGGCGGCTGATGACGTCCACCAGCTGTCCGTCGGACACGGGGCCGCTGAGTCCCGTGACCTCCCCCTCGTAGACCCACGGGTGTCCGCCCACCAGAGCGGCCTCCCCCTTGGGGGTGATGGTAATCTGCGGATAGGGACGCTGGGCTTTCATAGCGGCCACCTGCTTTCTGTCAAGGTTTCTTCATTATATCACAGCTTTCCGCCTCCGTAAACACCGCCGTCCATGGAAAAATCCGCCGGACTCCATTTCCCGACAGCTTTTCCCGCCGCCGGTGACTACAATAGGGGAAAAAGGAGGGCTTGTCCATGAAGTTTCACCTCCCGCCGCCCGGCAGACGGCTCCGCCGTATCCTGACGCTGCTGGGGCAGGCGGCGCTCTGCTGCGTCCTCACCGCTGCCCGGCTGGGAGGACTGTACGCCCCCTTCAGTCTGGCGGCGGCCGCCGCCGCAGGGCCGGGCCTGCCGGGCCTGCTTTCCCTGTTGGGTGTTACCGGCGGAGCGCTGCTGTTTCTGGATTTTCAACCGGGGCTGCGCCATGCCGCCGCTGCCGTGCTGCTCTTTGCCGCCCAGACGGCCTTCTGTGATACGAAGCTCTACCGCCGCCCTGCCTTCCGCCCCCTGACGGCGGCTCTGTCCCAGCTGCTGATCCAGTCGGTGTACCTGCTGTACCGCCCCCTGAGCCAGTGGGTGCTGTGCCTGACAGCCTCGGCGCTGCTGGCAGCTGCCACGGCGCTGCTGACTGCCCACGGCACGACCCTCCGGCAAAAGGGACTGCTGTACGCCGCCGCCCTGTCGTTGGCACTGGTGCCGGTGACGGTGGAGGGTCTGTTCTCCGTGGGGAAAGCCCTGCTGATGACGGAACTGCTGCTCCTCTCCCGCCGCCTGCCGCCCCTGACGGCGGGATTGGCGGGGGCCTGTGCGGGCCTTGCGGCGGATCTGGTACCGGAGACACCGGCGCTGCTGCTGACGGTGGCCTACGGCTGCGGCGGAGCGCTGGCCGCCTTCTATGGCCGCCTGCCCCGCATCCTCCCGGCGGCGGCCTTTTCTCTGCCCACCATCGCCTTTGCAGTGCTGTTGGATGTCGGTCCTCCCCGACAGCTGCTGCTGTCATGTCTGGCGGGCGGTGCGGCCTATCTGCTGCTGCCCCGGCGCTGGCTGCCTCCCTGCGCAGAGCGTGCCGCCCGGGCGGATGCACCCGGAGAGACGGCAAAGCCCCGCCGGCTGGAGCAGTCCGCTGCGGCTCTGCGCTCCCTGTACGACAGCTTCTTCCGGGACACGGCCCCGGCCCCGCCGGAAAATCCCTCGGTGATCTTCGACCGGGCGGCGGAACAAGTGTGCCGCTCCTGCGTCCTGTGCGCCGTCTGTTGGCAGCAGAACTATAACGCCACCTACAACGCCTTCAATGATGCCTGTCCGGCGCTGCTGCGCCGCGGCACGGCCCAGCCGGAGGATTTCCCCCTGTACTTCACCGCCCGGTGTGTCCATCTGCGGGAGTTTATCGCCGCCGTCAACGAGGAACTGCGGCTTTTCCTCCTGCGCCGCCAATATCATCGCCAGCTGACCTGCTCCCGCCGTCAGGCTCAGGAGCAGTACGCCCAGATGGGGGATCTGCTGGCGGCAGCGGCCCACGCCCCGGCCGAGGAGTCCCCCGGCCCCGTGGGCTATCGAGTGTCCTCGGCCCTGCGTCCCAAGGAGGGACAGCAGCTGTGCGGCGACCAGCTGGCCACGGTGGAGACCGGCGGGATGCTGTACCTCCTGCTCTCCGACGGCATGGGAAGCGGCCCGGAGGCCCACCGGGAGGCGGCGCTGACGGTGCGGCTGTTGGAGCAGTTCCTGCGGGCGGGCATTGAACCGGCTCCGGCCCTCAAAACCCTGAACTCGGCGCTGGCCCTGCGGGGGGAGACCGGCGGGGCCTTCACCACCATCGATCTTTTGGCTCTGCGCCGCTCCACCGGCGAGGCCACCCTCTATAAATACGGCGCTGCGCCCTCCTATCTCAAGCACACCGCCCACGTTACCCGCTTCACCGCCCATTCCCTTCCGGCGGGGCTGCAGGCCACGACGGAGCCGCCGGAGGTCACTCGGCTGGCCCTCCCGGCAGGCAGCTATTTTGTCATGATCTCCGACGGCATCGCCGACGAGAACAGCGACGAGTGGCTGCAAAATCTGCTGGCGGGGTGGAACGGCACCGACGTCCACGCCCTGACGGCACTGATCCTGTCGGAATCCCGCAGCCGCAGGGGACTGGAGGATGACTGCGCCGTGCTGGCGGTACACCTGCCCCTGCCGGGAGAAAACCACCCCCGACAGGTATAACCGCCGCCGGCGCCGGAAATACTCTATCTGTCAAACATCACCGGACAGAGGAGGGCGTGGCCTTGGTAAAAGGTATTTCCAGACGGGTGATCGTGGTGGAGTCCCCCGATCCCCATATTTTCGAGCAGGCGATCTTTATTCTCAGCAACGACGCCGCAGGCGGCGGCGTCTCATCCCAGCAGGTGGTGGAGCAGGCGGTCCGCATCGCCAAGAGCTACGCCCGCACCCACGGGGCTCCGCCCCGGCGCAGACGGCTCACCACATGGATGGCGGCGCTGCTGGGCGGCGGTGTCATCGGCCTGCTGTGGCTGGTGCTGGCCCTCGTCTGAGGGACGGCGTTTTCAATGCTTTATCCATTTTTTCTCCTCACTTGGGGCGGACAGCTGACTGTCCGCCTCCCTTTTTTGCCCCGTTAGCTTGTGCCGCAGGTCAAAAAAATACTCCGGCGGGACACAAGGCGTGTCCCGCCGGAGCAAACATCTTATTCGTCCCCGAAGCGGAGGATATCCTGCGCCACAGGCTGGTAAAACAGCCGCTCCACCTCCGAAAATTCACGGGTCTGCCCCATGATCCACATGAGCTTGGCCACGGCGGCCTCGGTGGTCATGTCGTAGGCCTCCAGCAGCCGGAGGGTGCTCTTCAGGTGTCCCCCCACATGGTATACCGTCAGGTCGCTGCCCTCGTTGGGGACCTGCGTGGTCATGACCACGATCTTGCCCCGCTCCACCCCACGGCGTACCACGTCGTAGAGGTGTCCGCCGTCGTATTCCGGCAGGCCGCCTACGCCGAAGCTCTCGATGATGAGGCCGTCGTAGCGGTCCAGCATGAACTCCGCTAACGCATCCTCCGTGCCGGGGATCAGCTTCAGCAGCCCCACATGGGGGTCCAGGCGGTCATAAAATAGCGGCCGTGGCCGGCTCTCACAACGGATGTACTGTAACAGATGCTCGTCCTGCACCACCGCCAGATCGGGGTAATTGACGCTGGAGAAGGCCCGGAAACTCTTGGAGTAGGTCTTGCGGGCACGGGTCCCCAGAATGACCCGCCCGTTAAAGACGATCTGCACGCCGCCGCAGCCCCGGCAGGCGTAGAGAAAGGCATCGGTAAGATTGCGCTTGGAGTCGGTGCCGTCGAACCAGATGGGCTTCTGGGCGCCGGTGAGGATGATGGGCTTGGGGCTGTCCTGTACCAGATAGCTCAGGGCTGCCGCCGTATAGGCCATGGTGTCCGTGCCGTGGCTGATGACGAAGCCGTCGTAGTCGTCGTAGTGCTCCCGGATGGCTTGGGCCGTCCCCAGCCAGTGGGTGGGATGGATGCTGGTGCTGTCCAGACTGTACAGCTGGATGCAGTCCACATGGCACAGCTGGGCGATGCGGGGGAGATAGGCCAGCAGCTGGTGGGTGTTCAGCTCCGGTGTCAGGCCCTCCGGCGTCATCTCCGAGGCGATGGTGCCGCCGGTGCCGATCATGAGGATCTTTTTCATAGGAATGGCTCCTCTCTCACGGCCTGCGCCGTGGGCAGTAAATGAAAAGGGCTTTACAGCTCTCGATTTTCCAGCGCCGCCAAGCCGAACCGGGCGGCCTGCAGCAGCCGGGGCTTCTCCTCCTCCGGAGCAGCGTCGTATCTCTGGCGCAGGTCTCGGAGGAACAGGCCCCGCAGGGTGTCCTCTCCGCAGTGCTCCCACAGATCCCGGCAGCGGGTGGTGCGGTCCTGCAGCTCCAGATAGAAGCAGTCCGGGGACAGCGCATCATAGAGGGCGTCCAGCCGGGGCGGCTCCTCCGTCTCACCGGTGAGGACCATGCGGAAGATGTCCGCCTCCGGGTGTGGGGGCAGCTCCCGGCGCAGCGCCTCCAGCGGGTCAACGCCGGTGACATCCGCCGTCAGCCACTGATACCGGTGGCGGGCAAAGGGAGCGAAGGTGAGCTTCACCTGTCCCGGTTCCACGGTGCCGGTGAGGAAGCCCTTGTCCCCCAGCTCGTCGAAGCCCCGGCCCTCCGGGCAGCCGGGATAGGCCCAAAAGGTGCGTCCTGCCTGCTGCACGCCGCCGAAGGCATGGACGTGGCCCAGCGCCAGATAGTCGGCACCGCTCTGCTCCACGTCCTTCAGGGTCATGGCCCGGTAGCGGCTGTCCCGGACGCCCACCTCTCCGTGGAGCAGCAGGATGCGGGCCAACCCCTCGTCCTCCGGGTCAAGAGAACCGGGAAGCCCGGCGGGAGCGTCGGGGGAGGTGAAGGCGGCTCCGTATACCACGCAGCCGTACTGAGGGAAGGGGAGCCGCTGGAGCCGCTCCTCCCGGAAGATGTGGACGTTTTCCGGCCACAGCAGCCGGGCATAGGGGCTGGAGGCGGCGTAGAAGTCGTGGTTGCCGGGGGCGATGACGGCGTGGCCCCGGAAGCGGGCCAGCGACCGGGCCAGCTCCTGTGCCGTCTGACCGTAGAGCTGGTCGGAGTCAAAGAGATCCCCGGCCAGCAGCAGCAGCTCCACGCCGTGGTCATTGGCGTAGTCCACCAGCCGGTCCGTCAGCTGGCGAGCTTCCTGACGGCGCAGCCGGGCCTTCTCCTCCGGCAGGGCGGTAAAGGCGCTGTCCAGATGGAAGTCCGCCGTGTGTAGAATTTTTGCCATAGCGTCCTCCTTTTATGCCTCCTGCCAGCCACGGCAGAGGTCTACCCATCGGCAGAACCGCTCTCCGCAGCAGCGCTCCAGCTCCGGGCAGGTCAGCTCAATGGCAGAGGCGGCGCTGCCCACAGCGGGGAACACCGTCTCAAACCGCCGCAGAGACTCGTCCAGATACACGGACACGCCCTCCGGCAGGGCGAAGGGACATACGCCGCCCACGGCGTGGCCGATGTGCTCCACGGCCTCCTCCGGTGTCAGCATCTTGGCCTTGACGCCGAAAAAGTGCTTGTATTTGCTGTTATCGATGCGGGCGTCCCCGGCGGCCACCACCAGAATGGGCCGCTCTCCCACCTTGAAGCTGAGGGTCTTGGCGATGCGGGCGGGGGCCACCCCCAGAGCGGCGGCAGCCAGCTCCACCGTGGCGCTGGAAACCTCCAGCTCCCGGATGCGCTGGGCCACCCCATAGGGCGTCAGGTACGCCCGGACCTTTTCAACAGACATGGCTCATTTCTCCTATGTGACAGAACCTGCGTGACGGGTCCTATGTGACAAATTTTGTGCGGCAAATGTTGTGCTCAGCGGATATCCACCCGCTCCACCGCTGTACACAGGCCCGTGGCGCTGTCCAGCGTGAAGAGCGCTCCCTGAGCCTTGCAGGGGCCGGAGGCAGGGCGGAAACGGCCCGGCAGACCGCCTAAGAACATCTCCACCGACTGCTGGGGCTGGATGCCCAGCACCGACTCCACGGCGCCGGTCATGCCCAGATCCGTCAGGTAGCCGGTACCCTTGGGGAACACCCGCTCATCGGCGGTGGGGACGTGGGTGTGGGTCCCCCACAGGGCGGAGACCCGGCCGTCCAGGTAGTAGGCCATGGCCAGCTTTTCGCTGGTGGCCTGAGCGTGAAAATCCACCACCGTGAAGGTGGGAGCGTCCGGCTCCGCCAGCAGGCGGTCCGCTGTGGTAAAGGGGTTATCGCTGCCCCATGACAAATCGCAGCGGCCGATGAGGGAGATGACCCGGATGCGGAAGCGGCCGCAGTCGTAGACTCCCACACCACGGCCCGGCGTGCGGGGGGAAAAGTTGGCAGGCCGTAGGATGTAGGGGCTGTCCTCCAGATAGTCAGCGATCTGCATTTTGCCCCACGTATGGTTGCCCAGCGTGATGACATCGGCGCCGGCGGCGAAGAGATCCTCCGCCTGATCCGGGGTCAGCCCTACGCCGGAGACGTTCTCACCGTTGACCACGGTGAAGTCCACGCCGTGGACCTTCTGAAAGGGACGCAGAGTACGGGCCAGATGGCGGGTGCCATCCTCGCTGGTAACATCTCCCAGTGCCAGTACACGAAATTCCATAGGGTATCCTCCCGGTGAATTGGTACATTCTGCGGACAAAAGTGGACATGGTAACTGGACATGGCTCTGTCCGCTGACAGTCCTATTATACCACAAAACTGTCAGGGCGCAACGTCTTATTCCCGGCCGGAGATGATAGGGCTTATTTCCAGCCAAGGATGCAGAGGATCATCCCCGGCCGAGACTGCGAAGGATCATTCCCAACCGCCTGCTCATAGGCGGCGATGTCATCGGCGCAGAATACACCGTCGGTGTTCGGATCCGTCAGGTCCCCCAGCGTGGTATAGTAGGCGGTCATATAGCGGTGAAGCGCCTGCTGCTGGCCGTCGGTGAGGGGAAAATCATCGGTGTCGATAGAACCACTGACGGCGACGGGAGCGGCGGGAGCAGCGGCGGGGGCAGCGACGGCACTGTCCGATGGGGCGGCTTCCGACGGGGCGGCTTCCGATGGGGCGGCTTCCGATGGGGCGGCTTCCGATGGGGCGGCCTCCTGAATGGCTGTGCTGCTATCGACACCATCCTTTTCGGCGGAGGCATGGAATATTGGATACAGGGCGATGGCCGGCAGCAACAGCAGCAGGGCCAGCGAAAGAATGAGCGGGATACGTTTCATGGCAGAGTCCTCCATTTTTCGGGTTTTGAGGACAGGATACCGCCACTTCCTAAAGTGAAGTTAAAGGACATAAAGAAACGGCGCACCACTGCTGCGGTGCGCCGTTGGGGATGAACCGTATGGAAGGATGTTTACTTGGCGTATTCCACAGCCTTGGTCTCACGCAGCACGTGGACCTTGATCTGGCCGGGATACTCCAGCTCGTTTTCGATGCGGTGGGCCAGCTCACGGGCCAGGATCACCATCTGATCCTCAGAGACCTGTTCGGGCTTCACCATGACACGAACCTCACGGCCCGCCTGAATGGCGTAGCTCTTCTCCACGCCGGGATAGCTGCTGGTGATCTCCTCCAGCTTCTCCAGACGCTTGATATAGTTCTCCAGATTCTCACGGCGTGCGCCGGGCCGGGCGGCGGAAATGGCATCGGCTGCCTGCACCAGACAGGCCACCAGCGTCTTGCACTCCACGTCGCCGTGGTGGGCCTGAATGGCGTGGAGGACGTCCTCCTTCTCCCGATACTTCCGGCAGAATTCCACGCCCAAGGAGACGTGGGTACCCTCCATCTCATGGTCCACGGCCTTGCCGATATCGTGCAGCAGACCGGCACGCTTGGCGGTCTGGACGTCGGCGCCCAGCTCCGCCGCCATCATACCGGCGATGTGGCTGACCTCGATGGAGTGCTGCAGTACGTTCTGACCGTAGCTGGTGCGGTAGTGCAGGCGGCCCAGCAGCTTTTGCAGCTCCGGGTGGATGCCCCGGACACCGGTCTCCAGCACGGCCCGCTCACCCTCAGAGCGGATGACGGCATCCACCTCACGGCGGGCCTTCTCCACCATTTCCTCGATGTGGGTGGGATGGATACGGCCGTCGGCAATGAGCTTCTCCAGAGCCAGACGGGCGACCTCGCGCCGCACCGGCTCGAAGCAGGAGACGGTGATGGCCTCCGGCGTGTCGTCGATGATGAGATCGGCACCGGTGAGGGTCTCCAGCGTCCGGATGTTGCGGCCTTCCCGGCCGATGATGCGGCCCTTCATCTCGTCATTGGGCAGGGGAACCACACTGACGGTGATCTCGGCCACATGGTCGGCGGCGCACCGCTGGATGGCGGTGGCCACGATCTCACGGGCCCGCTGATCGGCCTCTTCCTTGGCGCGGGCCTCGATCTCCTTGATCTTGATGGCAGTCTCGTGGGTGACATCCGACTCCACCTGAGCGATCAGGTAATCCTTGGCCTCATCGGCGGTGAAGCCGGAGATGCGCTCCAGCATCTCCATCTGGCTGTGCTTGATGTTTTTGATCTCCTCCGCAGCCTTATCGGCGGCGGCGTGTTTTGCGGTGAGGGCTTCCTCTTTCTTCTCGATGGAATCCATCTTATGATCGAGGTTTTCCTCCTTTTGCTGCAGTCGGCGCTCCTGCTTCTGCAGGTCAGCACGGCGCTCCTTGACCTCTCTCTCGTACTCGCTGCGGCTTTTCAAAATCTCTTCTTTGGCTTCAAGAAGTGCTTCTCTCTTTTTATTTTCGGAACTCTTGATGGCTTCGTTGATGATGCGGGTGGCTTCTTCCTCCGCACTGGAGATTTCTCTTTCCGCTACGTTTTTGCGATAGCGAATACCGAGGAGGAAAAAGATCACCGCCGCAACGACGAAGGCAGCAATGGATACGATCCAGCCGATTGTCGTCATGACAGATATTCCTCCTATGCTGTTTTAACGTATGAAAACGGATAGCTCCGTTCAGGGCAGAAAATAACCGAAGATCCCCCTTGAATCTCCGATGATAATCTTCCTAATAGTTTAATCGAATTGTGCAAAACTGTCAAGAGAAAAACCACATTCTGTTTATTATTTTCGCAGGTCGCCGGGGAGGCTCTGCCGTCGTTTTACGACAGGCGGATAAAGGGGGCGCTGACGTAGCCCAGATGCTCCCCGTGGGACACCACGTACCAGTCCTGATAGCGGCCGTACACCGTCACGCCGTCGCCGTCGGGGAGCCGGGCCGTTACCGGGGACTGGAGGGAGGGGGCGGAGCGGAGGTTCACCGGGCCGCCGGAGACGGTGGATACCTGACCCGGCTGGGGCGTGGGGGCGGTGTAGGGCAGGCCAAAGTACTCCGTGAGGCTCAGCACCAGGTTGGCGGCGATGCGGGGGATATTCTCCTGGATCCACAGGGCATCGTCGGGGTTGTCGTGGTAGCCAAGCTCCAACAGCACCGAGGGGAACCGGGGCTGGCGTACCTCTCCCAGAGAGGTGGTGGCCCGTGTGGACACCTTCTCCGGCAGGGGGTAGATGTCCCGGAGGTTTTCCACGAACAGCTCCGCCGCCCGGCGGCCGTTGGCGCTGGTGGGATAGTAGAAGGCGAGAATGCCCCGGCTCCGGCCCCCGGCACCGGGGCCGGAGGCGTTGGAGTGGAGGGCCAGATAGAAGTCGTACTGTCCGGCGTTGGCCTGCCGGATGGAGGAGGCGGCGGTCATGTCCGGCGTATTGCGGGAGAACTGGATGCCGTTGAGCAGCAGAATGGGCTCCATGGCATCGGCCAGCAGGTTCATGAAGTATTCCTCTGACCCGGCGCCGGTGACGTAGGGGTTATACTCCTGGGTGCTGGGACTGAGATAGATCTTGGGCATGGAAATGGCTCCTTTCCGGAATGTTCCTGTGACAGTGTATGCGAGAGGGGGAGGGGGTGTTCGGGGGATACGGGGGTGACTTTCTTTCAGCAGTCCCTTTTGCGTAAGGAACGTGCCTCCGGCGGCTCGTTCTTCTTTTGTCTCCGACGGGTGACTTTCTTTCAATAGCGAAAGAAAGTCACCAAAGAACGCCATGGTTTCTGCACTTCCTTTTTGTGTACAAGAGCTGCATCCTAAGTCCCGCCGAAGCAGGGAATTGACTGCCTTCTACTCACGCTGCCGCTGCATTGTGAGGGTGAAAGAGATTGCTGTTCTACCGTGGGGAATCCGTATGTTCCGGCGGTAGACGCATCGTTTTCTTCGCCTGAGCCGGGAGCGGCAGCGGGTCTGTTGCTGCGTCAATTCCCTTTATGGCCCATAACGAACAAAACTCTTGAGAGTAAAGGGAGTCCAGAGACCATTGGTCTCTGGCGGCTCTTTTGCCCACTTTTCCAGCTGCTGGGAAAAGTGGGCCGCCGGAGGCACGTTCCTTACGCAAACGTGCTATTGAAAGAAAGTCACCCGCCGGAGGCAATAGAAGAAAAAACTACTGGGAAAATATGCCGCCGGAGGCAAAAGGAGAAAAGACTGCGGGGAAAGGACACCACCGGGGAGCAAAGCACATAATTCCGCAAAAAAGGATTGACATTTCTCTCATATCTGCTATAATCTGAAAACGGTTTTCATTTTCAAATCTGCGAGGTGACGCATATGACCTATATGACCCGGCAGCAGCAGGCAGTGCTGGACTGCATCGCCGCCTGCCCCGGCGGCTGCGCCACGGCCATGGTGCTGGCGGACCGGCTCCGCAGCGGCGGGCAGTCCGTGGGACTGACCACCGTATACCGCCAGCTGGAGCGGCTGGAGAAGCAGGGGCTGGTCCACAAGCTGGTGACGGACGAGGGAGCCTGCTGGCAGTACTGCGACTGCCACGCCCACCGGGACTGCATCCTCCTGAAGTGCGAGGTGTGCGGGGCCATCCAGCACATGGACTGCGCTCATCTGGGGGAGCTGTATCAGCACGTTTTGCAGCGGCATCACTTCCGCATCAACCCCCGGCGGACGCTGTTCTATGGTCTGTGCGACCGGTGCAGCGGGGAGGAGTCGTCATGAGGCGGCTGCTGGCGGCGGTGCTGGCGGCGGCACTGATGATCCCTGCGGCGGGCTGCACGGCCCGTCCGGCGGAGCCGGAGAGCGGCAAGCTGCGGGTGGTGTGCTCCCTGTTCCCCTACTATGACTTTGTGCGGGCCATTGGCGGGGAGGACGTGGAGGCGGAGCTGCTGGTCCCTGCCGGGCGGGAGACCCACAGCTTCGAGCCAACGCCGCTGGATGTGATCCGGCTGTCGCAGGCGGATGTGTTTGTCTACAACGGCGGGGAGAGCGAGTACTGGGTGGAGGAGATCCTGGATTCCGCCGGGGAAGAGATCCCCTACACTCTGCGGCTTATGGACTATGCCCAGCCGCTGGAGGAGGAACTGGCGGAGGGAATGCAGGGAGCGGGCCACGACGACCATCATGACCACGATGACCATCATGACCACGATGACGGCCATGAGGACGAGGTGGAATATGACGAGCACATCTGGACGTCACCCCGTATTGCCATAGGGTTGTGTCGGGCCATTGCCGAGACGCTGCAGAAGGCCGATCCGGAACACGCACAGAACTACGCCCGGCGGCTGGAGACGTATCTGGCGGAGCTGTCGGAGCTGGATCAGGCCTTCACAGAGGTGGTGGCCGGTGGGAATCGGCACATGGTGGTGTTCGGGGATCGGTTCCCGCTGCTGTACTTCTGTAAGACCTACGGGCTGGAGTACCGGGCGGCCTTCCACGGCTGTGCCGGGGATACGGAGCCGTCGCTGGCTACCCTGAAATATCTCATTGATAAGGTGCAGGAGGAGGGCATCCCGGTGGTGTATACCATCGAGCTCAGCAGCCGGAAGGTGGCGCAGGCCATTGCCGAGACCACCGGGGCCAAGGTGCTGACCTTCCAATCCTGCCAGACCGTGTCCCGGCAGGACTTCGACGCCGGGGCCACCTACCTGTCGCTGATGCGGCAGAATGTCGCTGCACTGAAGGAGGGACTTGCCTGATGGATAAGGAAACGCTGCTGTCCTGCCGGGACGTGTCGCTGGGCTACGAGGGACACACCGTGTGGGAACATCTGACCTTCTCGGTACATTCGGGGGAATACCTGTGTATCGTGGGGGAAAACGGCTCCGGCAAGTCCACGCTTCTCAAGAGCCTGCTGGGGCTGCTGCCGCCGCTGAAGGGGGTCATCCGGCGAAGCGACACCGCAGGGGCGGTGGGCTATCTGCCCCAGCAGACCCAGGCTCAGCGGGATTTTCCCGCCACCGTCAGCGAGGTAGTGCTGTCGGGCTTTCTCAGCGCCCGTGGACGGCGGTTCTTCTACTCCGCCGCCGAGAAGTCGCAGGCGCTGATGCACATGGGCAAGCTGGGGATATTGGAATTGAAGGATCGGTGCTACCGGGAGCTGTCCGGCGGCCAGCAGCAGCGGGTGCTGCTGGCACGGGCGCTGTGCGCCGCCCGGCGGCTGCTGATCCTGGACGAGCCGGTGACGGGGTTGGACCCTGCCGCCGCACAGGACCTGTACCGGACGCTGGCCTATCTCAACAAAAATGAGGGGCTGGCCATCGTCATGGTGACCCACGACCTGCAGAGCGCCCTGCAATACGCCGACACCGTGCTCTATGCCGGGCAGGGCAAGTGGTTCCACGGCACGACGGCGGAATATCTCGCCTCCCCCTACGGGCGGCGGTTCGGAGGTGAGCGGACATGACGCTGCTGCTGGAGATGTTTACCTATCCCTTTATCGTCCGGGCCTTTGCCGCCGGGGTGCTGCTGTCGCTGTGTGCGGCGCTGCTGGGGGTGCCGCTGGTGCTCAAGCGGTACTCCATGATCGGGGACGGGCTGAGCCATGTGTCCTTCGGGGCGCTGTCCGTGGCGCTGGCCTGCGGCTGGGCGCCGCTGCCGGTGTCCATCCCGGTGGTCATCGTGGCGGCGCTGGGGCTGCTGCGAATGACGGAGCGCAGCCGCATGGGAGCCGACGCCGCCATTGCGGTGGTGTCCGCTTCTTCGCTGGCGGTGGGCGTCATCGTTACCAGCCTCACCACCGGCATGACTACAGACGTGGACAGCTATATGTTCGGCTCCATTCTGGCCATGACGCAGGCGGATGTGGTACTCAGCGCCCTGCTGTGCGTGGGGGTGCTGGTGCTGTTTGTGCTGTTTTACCACCGGCTCTTTGCCATTACCTTTGACGAGAACTTCTCCCGTGCCACCGGGGTGAAGGTGGGGCTGTACAACACCCTGCTGTCGGTACTGACGGCTTTGACCATCGTGCTGGGGATGCGGATGATGGGCGCTATGCTCATCTCCAGTCTGGTGATCTTTCCGGCGCTGTCGGCCATGCGGGTGAGAAAAAGCTTCCGGGGCGTGGTGGTGCTGGCGGGGGTGCTGTCGGTGCTGGGCTTCTGCGTGGGACTCACCGGTTCGTATCTGCTGAGCACCCCGGTGGGGGCCTCAGTGGTGGTGGTAGACCTGCTGATCTTCCTGTTGTGCTGCGGTGTGCGGCGGGTGCGGGGCTGAGACTTAAAACGCTTTGGGCGGGACGCTGCGGACTGCGGCGTCCCGCTTTCCCGTTGGGGAGAGGAAAAATACCGGCTGAAAAAGCCGGTTTCGACGGAAAATCCCCGGAAAAGCTCTTGCAATCGCTGAAAAATCGTGCTATACTTACTGCATAGTAAGGTGGTATTGACTGGGAGTGGACGATTCGTCCGCTCTTTTTGTTGGTCATTTTTGTATCCTTAAAATACGGCGGACAGGAGGTTCCTATGGCAAAGAAGATCACCGAGCTGGTGGCGGAGGTAGCGGCGCCTGTGGCGCAGGAGCAGGGCTGCACCCTGTGGGACGTGGAGTATGTCCGTGAGGCAGGGCAGTGGTACCTGCGGCTGTACCTGGACAAGGAAGGCGGCGTGGACATCCTGGACTGCGAGGCTGTGAGCCGCAAGGTCAGCGACCTGCTGGATGAGCTGGACCCCATCGAGGCAAGCTATATCTTCGAGGTGTCCTCCGCCGGAGCGGAGCGGCCTTTGAAGCGGCCCTCGGACTTTCAGCAGTTCATGGGCAGCCCCGTGCTGCTGAAAACCTATAAGCCCGTCAACGGCCGCAAGGAGTTCGCCGGGAGGCTGGCGGGCTACGACAACGGAGCCGTGGAGCTGGATATGGGCACGGCGCAGCCCCTGCGGTTTGAAAAGCAGGACATTGCGCTGGTGCGCCTGCGTGTGGAATTTTAAGCAACGACAGAAAGAATAGGAGTTACGATCATGAAATGCGATGAGATCTTTGCCGCACTGGCAATGCTGGAAAAGGAGCGGGGCATCCCTCAGGACTTTATGATGAACAAGATCGTTCAGGCCCTGACCACCGCTTATAAGCGGGACCACGAGGGTGTGGAGAACGTGGTGGTGGAGGTCAACGAGGAGAAGCGTGACCTGAAGATGTTCGTGCAGAAGGAGATCGTGGAGGAGGTGGAGAACCCCGGCTCCCAGATCTCTCTGGAGGAGGCCCGGCGCATCTCTGCCAAGTATGAACTGGGCGGTATGGTGCGCTTCCCGGTGGAGAACGTGGAGTTCGGCCGCATTGCCGCCGGTAACGGCAAGCAGGTCATCATTCAGGGCCTGCGGGAGGCTGAGCACGGCATGATCTATGACGAGTGGGGCTCCAAGCAGCATGAGATCCTCACCGGCACTGTGTCCCGCATCGATCCCCGCAGCGGCAACGTCTATCTCCGCATCGGCACCGGCAACGAGGCCACCGAGGGCATCCTGAGCCTGAACGAGCAGGTCAGCACCGAGACCTACACCGAGGGACAGCTGCTGAAGGTGTATCTGGTGGAGGTGCGCCGTGGCACCCGTGGCCCGCAGGTCATGGTGTCCCGGACCCATCCGGGCCTTGTCAAGCGGCTGTTTGAGCTGGAGGTGCCGGAGATCTTCGACGGCACGGTGGAGATCCGCTCCATCGCCCGTGAGGCCGGCAGCCGCACCAAGATGGCGGTGTGGTCCGCCGACGAGAACGTGGATCCCATCGGCGCCTGCGTCGGCCCCCGTGGTCAGCGTGTGGCTGCCATTGTGGAGGAACTCCACGGCGAGAAGATCGACATCATCAAGTACTCCGAGGATCCCGCCGAGTTCATCGCCGCTGCGCTGGCTCCCTCCGATGTGGAGGAGGTGCGTCTGGCGGACGAGGGCAAGGTGTGCCGGGTCATCGTTCCCGACGACCAGCTGAGTCTGGCCATCGGCAAGGAGGGGCAGAACGCCCGTCTGGCTGCCCGGCTCACCGGGTATAAGATCGACATCAAGCCCGTGTCCCGGGCGGATGAATAAGTTCGTATCCTGAGAGGAGGCCCGTCATGCAGAAGGTGAAGAAGATCCCCCAGCGCCAGTGCGTGGGGTGCCGTACCAAGCGGGATAAAAAGGATCTGCTGCGGATCGTCAAGACCCCGGAGGGGGAGATCGTGCTGGATGCCACCGGCAAAAAGTCCGGACGGGGCGTGTACGTCTGTCCCGACCCGGAGTGTCTGCGGAAGGCCCGCAAGTCCCGTGGGCTGGAGCGTGCGCTGGAGACGACCATCCCGGCGGAGGTATACGATGGGCTGGAGGCCCGGATGGGGGAGTAATGGAGCATATTTTATCAATGATCGGCCTTGCCAAAAAGGCGGGCCGTGTGGAGATCGGTGAGGAGCCGGTGGGCTCTGCCGCCCGCAGCAGGCACGCACGGGTCATTCTGGTGGCGTCGGATGCGGCGGCCGGCTCTGTGCGCCGGGCGTATGCCTTTGCACAGACGGGGGCCTGCCTGTGTCTGACCATCCCCGCCGACAAGGACGCTCTGGGCCGTGCGCTGGGCCGCAGCAGCTGCGCCATGGTGGCTGTCACAGACGTGGGCTTTGCCGACGCCATCGTGAAAAAGCTGGCAGTCATGGATCCGGAGCACTATGAGCAGGCATCCCAGCGGCTGCAGATCAAGGCCCGGCGGGCCATGGAGCGGCGGGAGGAGCAGGCCCGGCACGAGAAGAACCTGCGCCGGGGCAAGAAGCGCACGGCTTCCCCGGAGCCGCCGCAGCCGGTGCAGGAGCCGCCCCGTGAGGCGGCGAAGGAAAAGCCCCGGCGTCCGGCCCGTCCGGGCCGCAGGCGCCCCGCTGCTCCGCAGCAGCGGTTTGCCGGTTCCCGGCCGGTGAAAAAGGGCAAGGGCTCCGGCAGGGATCGGAAAAAATCGTAAGTTTTGTGCTCCGGCACATTTCGTAATCACAAAGATGGAGGTGGCTTTATTTGGGTAGCGTAGGAAACAAATATAGAGTGCATGAGGTGGCGAAGGACTTCGGAGTCCCCACCAAGCAGATCACGGAGATCTTGACCAAGTACGCCGAAACGCCCAAGAACCATATGCAGGTCTTGGAGGATCGGGAGCTGTCTCTGATCTTTGAGTATCTGACCCAGCACAATCAGGTATCCGGGATTCAGGTGATCTTCGCCGAGGGGGCCAAGCCTGCCGAGAAGAAGCAGCAGCCTGCCGCCAAGCCCGCCGAGAAGAAGCCGGAGGGCAAGGGGGAGGGCCGTTCTGCCAAGCAGGAGACCAAGCCCGTCTCCCGTGTGCCTCAGACCAAGGTGGTGGACACCCGCAAGGCCACGGCAGTGAATCTGGATAAGTACGACGAGAAGCTGCAGGACATGGCGGAGGGCCGCACCGGCGGCGGCCGTCGGGCCCAGCAGCAGACCCAGGGCAAGGAGAAGTTCCGCAACGGCGGCAAGCGCCGGGACAACGGTTTTTCCAATAAACGCAAGCAGGAGGAGGCGGATCGTCTGCGCCGCCTGCGGCTGGAGGTCATCAAAAAGACCCCCGTTACCGTGCAGATCCCCGATGAGATCAGCGTGGGCGAGCTGGCCAGCCGCATGAAAAAGACCGGCGCAGAGGTAGTCAAGTGCCTGATGAAAAACGGCGTCATGGCCTCCCTGAGCCAGCTCATTGACTTCGATACCGCCGCCATCATCGCCGAGGAGATGGGCTGCAAGGTGGAGAAGGAGGTAGTGGTCACCATCGAGGAGAAGCTCATCGACGACCACAAGGACAACGAGAAGGATCTGGTACCCCGTGCCCCCGTGGTGGTGGTCATGGGTCATGTGGACCACGGCAAGACCAGTCTGCTGGACTATATCCGCAACGCCCATGTGGCCAGCGGCGAGGCCGGCGGTATCACCCAGCACATCGGTGCCTATCAGGTGCAGATCAACGGCAAGCCCATCACCTTCCTGGATACCCCCGGCCACGAGGCATTTACCTCCATGCGAGCCAGAGGCGCCATGGTGACGGATATCGCCATTCTGGTGGTGGCCGCCGAGGACGGTATCATGCCCCAGACGGTGGAGTCCATCAACCACGCCAAGGCTGCCGGGATCCCCATTATCGTGGCCATCAACAAGATGGATAAGCCGGAGGCCAATCCCGAGCGCATCAAGCAGCAGCTCACCGAGTACGGGCTGGTGTGTGAGGAGTGGGGCGGCGACACCATTGTCTGCCCCATCTCCGCCAAGACCGGTATGGGCGTGGACAATCTGCTGGAGATGCTGACGCTGACCGCCGAGGTGGGTGAGCTGAAGGCCAACCCCAACCGTGCCGCTCAGGGTACGGTCATCGAGGCCCGTCTGGACAAGGGTCGTGGCCCTGTGGCCACGCTGCTGGTGCAGAACGGCACGCTGAAGCAGGGCGATATCATCATCGCCGGTACCTCCGTGGGCCGTGTCCGGGCCATGGTCAGCGACAAGGGCCAGAAGATCACCTCCGCCGGCCCCTCCGTGCCTGTGGAGATCACCGGTCTCAGCGAGGCACCTACCGCCGGCGCCACCTTCAACGCCGTGGCCGATGAGAAGCTGGCCCGTGAGCTGGTGGAGCAGCGCAAGGCCGAGGAGAAGGCCAAGGCCAACGCCCCTGTCACCAAGGTCTCGCTGGAGGATCTGTTCAGCCAGATCCAGGCCGGTGAGATGAAGAACCTGAACCTGATCGTCAAGGCCGATGTTCAGGGCAGCGTGGAGGCGGTGAAGGCATCCCTGGAGAAGCTCAGCAACGACGAGGTGCGTGTCCGTGTCATCCACGGCGGTGTGGGCGCCATCAACGAGTCCGATGTGATGCTGGCCTCTACGTCGCAGGCCATCATCGTGGGCTTCAACGTCCGCCCCGACAACGCCGCCCGTGACTCCGCCGCCCGTGCCAACGTGGATATGCGGATGTACCGTGTCATCTACGACGCCATCAACGAGATCGAGGCCGCTATGAAGGGTATGCTGGCGCCCAAGTTCCGTGAGGTGCTGCTGGGCCATGCCGAGGTGCGCCAGACCTACAAGGTCTCCGGCGTTGGCACCGTGGCAGGCTGCTACGTGCAGGACGGTAAGCTCCAGCGCAAGGACTGTCAGGTCCGGCTGGTCCGGGACGGCATCGTTATCCACGAGGGTGTGCTGGCCTCCCTGCAGCGCTTCAAGGATCAGGCCAAGGAGGTTCTGGCCGGGTACGAGTGCGGCCTGACCATCGAGAAGTTCAACGACATCAAGGAAGGCGATATTGTGGAAGCCTTCACCATGGAGGAAATTCCCCAGTAAACGGGGGAGTGGCCCTTATGCGCCGTCTCCGGTCGCCTTCCGGCGCAGCACGGCTGCGCCCGCAGGTCGTGCGTACAAGGGTTTTGCGGAGCAAAACCTTGCTTTGGCGGAATTCATTTCTGCCAAAGGATGGTAAATCGGGGCCCCCATGAAACGAGTTTCATGGGGTAGGCGACATGGTGGAAGCCTTCACCATGGAGGAAATTCCCCAGTAAAGGGGGGAGTGGCCCGTGGAGAGAGGTGTTCGGCAAGCACCGGCCTTTCTACGGACAGTTCGCAGATGACCGTGGGAAGCCGTGATACCACACAGGAACCGCCGCCGGATGCGCTCTGACTCCGATTTTCCCCGCAACAGACAAACACAAGACCCAGAGGGCGGGCGCTTCGCCCGCCCTCTTTTCCACATCCAACGAAAGGAGAACCGTCTATGTCATCCAACCGCATCGGCCGCATCAACGACGAGATCCAGAAGGAGCTCTCCGCCCTGCTGCGGACCGTCAAGGACCCCCGTGTGACGGATTGTATGCTGACCATTACCCATGTGGACACCACCAGCGATCTGCGCTATGCCCGCATCTATGTCAGCGCCCTGAACTGCCCGGACGAGAAGGGGCTTTTGAAGGGCCTGAAGTCCGCCGCAGGCTATCTGCGCCATGAGCTGGGCAGCCGCATCGATCTGCGCTATACCCCGGAGCTGCAATTTTTTGTGGACGACTCCATCGCCTATGGCGCACACATTCTGGATATGCTGAACCATGTCAAGCCCGCCGATCCCCGGAACGCCGATATCGTGCTGCCGGAGGATCGGGAGGACTGAGGAGGTGTCTGTTATGACCACTGCGGAAGCCGCCGCCTGTCTGGCGGCTATGGATCAGGTGCTGATCCTCACCCATGTCCGCCCCGACGGCGACACCATCGGCTCCGCCGCCGCCCTGTGCTGCGGCTTGCGGGCGCTGGGCAAAACGGCGTATCTGCTGCCCAACCCGGAGCTGACGGCCACCTACGCCCCCTATGCCGCCCCCTATCTGGCGGAGGCGGATTTTGCACCGGCGTATGTGGTCTCCGTGGACATTGCGGCGCTGTCGCTGCTGCCGGAGAACGCCCGGCCCTATCAGGACCGCATTGCTCTGGCCATCGACCACCACCCCTCTCAGGAATTTTTCGCCCGTGAGACGTGTCTGGAGGCGGACAGCGCCGCCTGCGGCGAGATCGTGTACGATATCCTCCGGCAGCTGACGTCCCTGACACCGGAGATGGCTCTGCCGCTGTATGTGGCCATCTCCACGGACACCGGCTGCTTCGTATACTCCAACACCACCCCCCGCAGCCACCGCATCGCAGCCCAGCTGATGGACTGCGGCATCGATGTGGCCCCGGTCAACAAGGCGCTGTTCCGCACCAAGAGCGCCGTGCGTCTGGCTATGGAGGCCCGGATGGTGGCGGATATGGAGCGCTGCGACGCCGGGCGGGTGGTGGTGATGCAGATCCCCCTGTCCCTGCGGCAGGAGCTGCACGCCACCGACGCCGACATCGAGGAGCTAAGCGCTCTGGCGGCGCAGGTGGAGGGGACCGACTGCGGCGTGACCCTGCGGGAACTGCGCCCCGGTACGGTGAAGCTGTCCCTGCGGACCGGCCCCCGTGTCAACGCCACGGAGGTCTGCCGCCTGTTGGGCGGCGGAGGTCACGCCGCAGCGGCGGGAGCCACCGTCAGCGGCACCATGGCTCAGGCGAAGTCCGCCGTGCTGGCGGCCATCGCTCAGGTCATCGGCCCGCTGGCCCCCTGAAAAGGAGCGACTATGGCCAACGGGATCATCATCATCGACAAGCCCGCCGATTGGACCAGCATGGACGTCTGCGCCAAGCTGCGGGGAATACTGAAAACCAAAAAGGTGGGCCACGCCGGGACACTGGATCCCATGGCCACCGGCGTGCTGCCGGTGTTTGTGGGACAGGCTACCCGTGGCGTCAGCTTCGCTGAATCCGGGGACAAGGAGTATCTGGCCGTCCTGCGGCTGGGCCTTGTCACCAATACGCAGGACACCTCCGGGCAGGTGCTGCACCGGACGGAGGAGCTGCCGGACCGGGCGGCGCTGGAGGCGGTGCTGCCACGGTTCACCGGAGAAATTTCCCAGCTGCCGCCTATGTACTCCGCCATCAAGATCGGCGGCAAGAAGCTCTATGAGCTGGCCCGGCAGGGGAAGGAGGTGGAGCGCCGTCCCCGGCCCGTTACCATCCACGCCCTGGAGCTGGTGGAGCAGACGGCCTCCGGCGACTACGTCCTGCGGGTGCGATGCTCCAAGGGTACCTATGTCCGTACCCTGTGCCACGACATTGGGCAGGCGCTGGGCTGCGGCGGCTGCATGGCCGCCCTGCGGCGCACCATGGCGGCGGGCTTTACCCTGTCCGACGCCGTGACGCTGGAGCAGGTGCAGGCGGAGGGCGAGGCCCTGCTGCGGCCGGTGGACTCCCTGTTCCGGGATCGTCCGGCCTATGTGCTGCCCACCCCATGGGCTGTGGCCCGCTGCCGCAACGGCAATCCCGTCTCCGTGTCGGAGCCGCTGCCGGAGGGGGAGTACCGGGTCTACGACCCGGAGGGCGATTTTCTGTGCCTGAGCCGTCTGGAGGGCGGCGTGCTGACCTCCATCAAAAACTTTTTCGGAGCGTGAATGAATTTGGAACGTACTGTCATCGCCCTGGGCTTTTTCGACGGCGTCCACCGGGGCCACGGAGCCCTGCTGCAAAAAACGGTGCAGCGGGCCGGGGAGCTGGGGGCGATCCCCGCCGTCTTTACCTTTGACCGTCCCCCGAAGGAGGTGGTCACCGGACGCCCCATGCCCCTCATCAACTCCCCGGAGGATCGGGCTGATCTGGCCCGGCGCATCTATGGCATTCAGCAGGTGATCCTGGCCCCCTTTGACGAGGCCATGATGACCATGCCGTGGCAGGATTTTATCACGGAGCTGCTGGTAAAGCGCCACGGGGCCGTGCATCTGGTGGCGGGCCACGACTACCACTTCGGCTACAAGAATCAGGGAGATCCCCGGCTTTTGCAGGAAAAATGCCGGGAGCTGGGGCTGGGCTGCGACATCATCCCCAAGGTGGAGCTGGAGGGCGTTACCGTCAGCTCTACCTACATCCGCACGCTGGTGGAGGCCGGGGACGTGGAGCGGGCGGCACTGTTCCTGGGCCACCGCCACTGCCTGACCCAGACCGTGGTCCACGGCCACCGGCTGGGCCGCACGCTGGGCATCCCCACGGTGAACCTCACCTTTCCGCCCCATGTGCTGGCGCCCCGTCGGGGCGTGTACATCACACGGGTCTATCTGCCGGACGGCACGTCGCTGGCGGGGGTCACCAACGTAGGTACCCGCCCCACCGTCTCTGAAGGCACTGCTGTGTCCGTGGAGACCTTCCTGCTGGATTTTGACGGCGATCTCTACGGGAAGCGCATCCGGGTGGAGTTCTGCCAACGCCTGCGGGACGAGCAGAAATTTGATTCGCTGGAGGCGCTGAAGGCGCAGATCCGGGAGAATATCCGCCAGACCCGTGACTATTTTGCCGCCGAGAGTACCCGCGGGTGAGGAGAGGGGCTTACATACTTGCAAACGAGAAGGGAAGTCCTGCGGGGCTTCCCTTCTTTTTGGCGGTGGGGGTGTTTTTTCAAATGTTTGATCGCCTCCGGCGGGTAACTTTTCCCATGAGTTGGAAAAGCGGGCAAAAGAGCCTGCAAGAAAAGCATAGCGTACAGCACCGGGGTGTGCTATAATGGCCCAAACGGATCAAAAGGAGGACACCGCCATGCAGCATGAGATCACCACCAGCGCACCGCTTTTGGACGAAAAGGGCAATCTCCGGGAGCCGGGCTACGCCAAGCGCCTGCTGCCCATCTATCGCCGGGCGGACATCAAGGCTCCGGCCGCCCGCATCAAGGAGTGGGACTACTACCTTGTGACCAACGACCATTTTGCCGTGGCGCTGACCATTGCCGACAACGGCTACATGGGGCTGGACTCCGTCTCCTTTCTGCAATTTGATGAGGGGTGGCAGATGACCCGCAGCCCCATGCGGGCCTTTCCCATGGGCCGGACGGGCCTGCCGGAGACCTCCGCCGCCGGAGATACCGCCAGCAGCGGCAAGCGCCATGCGCTGGTGTTCCGCCATGTCCCCGGCGGCCGGGAGCTGACCTTCCGCATGGAGGACTTCCTGAACCGGGACACCATCGAGGGCCACCTGCTGCTGACGCAGGAGCCGGAGGAGTCCATGGTCATCTGCACGCCCTTTGACAAGCCCGGCCACTTCTACTACAACCAGAAGATCAACTGTATGCGGGCTGCCGGGACGGTGCGTATCGGGGGGCAGACCTACACCTTTGACCCCGCCGACTCCTTCGGTGTACTGGACTGGGGACGGGGCGTGTGGACGTATCACAACACATGGTACTGGGGCAGCGCCTCCGGGCAGGTGGATGGCGTTCCCTTCGGCTGGAACATCGGCTATGGCTTCGGGGATACCTCTGCCGCCAGCGAGAATATGCTATTCTACGATGGCAAGGCTCACAAGCTGGGGCAGGTGACCTTCCACATTCCCATGGCAGGGAAGCGGGAGGACTATCTGGCTCCGTGGCGCTTTACCTCCGACGACGGACGGTTCGAGATGGACTTTGCACCCATTCTGGATCGGGCTGCCTGCACGGATGTGAAGCTCATCAAATCCGACCAGCATCAGGTGTTCGGGCGCTTCACCGGCACGGCGCTGCTGGACGACGGCACGCCTGTCCGGGTGAAGGACTTTCTGGGCTTTGCCGAAAAGGTGGAGAACAAGTGGTAAACGCCATAAAGGAGCGCCCCGGCCAATGGCCGGGGCGCTTCCGATTTTTGCGATATAAGCTTTTTCGGCGGTTACAGGCTCTCTGCGATATGCCGGGCTACATACACGCCGCTGGCGCTGGCGTGGGAGAGAGAGTGGGTGACACCGCTGCCGTCGCCGATGACGAACAGGCCCTTGTGGGGTGTCTCCAGATTTTCGTCCAGCTGGACCTCCATATTGTAGAACTTTACCTCCACACCATAGAGCAGGGTGTCGTCATTGGCGGTGCCGGGGGCGATCTTATCCAGCGCATAGATCATCTCGATGATGCCGTCCAGAATGCGCTTGGGCATCACCAGACTCAGGTCGCCGGGGGTGGCGGCCAGCGTGGGGGTGACAAAGCTCTCCTCCACCCGCTTGGGCGTGGAGCGCTGGCCACGGATCAGGTCACCGAACCGCTGGACGATGACGCCGCCGCCCAGCATATTGGACAGCCGTGCGATGCTCTCGCCGTAGCCGTTGGAGTCCTTGAAGGGCTCGGAGAAGTGCTTGGCCACCAGCAGGGCAAAGTTGGTGTTCTCCGTATGGAGGGCGGGGTCCTCGTAGCTGTGGCCGTTGACGGTGACGATGCCGTTGGTGTTCTCATTGACCACCACACCCTTGGGATTCATGCAGAAGGTGCGTACCCGATCCTGAAACTTCTCTGTCCGATAGACGATCTTGCTCTCGTACAGCTCGTCGGTGAGGTGGGCGAACACCTCATAGGGCAGCTCCACCCGCACGCCGATATCCACACGGTTGGAGCTGGTGGGGATCTTCAGCGCCGTGCAGACCTCCTCCATCCACTTGCTGCCGCTGCGGCCCACGGAGATGACACAGGTGCGGCCCTCATAGCGCTCCTTGTCGGTGGTGACGGCGTAGCCGTCCGCCAGCTTCTCCACGGAGCGGACGGGGGTATCGAAGAAGATATCCATCCGGTCCTTCAGACCGGCATAGAGGTGCTCCAGCACCACATAGTTGATGTCCGTTCCCAGATGCCGCACGGAGGCGTCCAGCAGGTGCAGGTCGTTCTCCAGACACAGCTTCTTGATGCGGGTGTTGCCGGTGGAGTAGAGCTTGGTGCCCTCCCCGCCGTTTTCCATGTTGATCTGATCCACATACTCCATCAGCTCCAGCGCCTTCTTTTTGCCGATGTGCTCGTGGAGGGTGCCGCCGAACTGATTGGTGATGTTATACTTTCCGTCGGAGAAGGCGCCGGCGCCGCCAAAGCCGTTCATAATGGCGCAGGTGGGGCAGTGGACGCAGCTTTTGACCTTCACGCCGTCAATGGGACAGCGGCGGCGCTCCAGCGTGTGGCCGGATTCAAACAGCGCCAGCTTCAGATCCGGGCGCTTGTTCAGCAGCTCCCAGGCGGTATAGATGCCGCCGGGGCCGCCGCCGATGATAAGAACGTCATATGTCATAAGAGATTCCTCCTGTTCTGAAAATCAACGCAAGTACCTCTATTATGCCACAAATTCCGCCGGAGGACAAATAAGAATCGCTTCTGCCAGCTGCCGCTGCTGCTCATGACGGCAAGCGGTTCTTTTCAGCTGGGATGGAAATTTTCCTTTTCAACGTCGCCGGCCTGTGATAAGATGAAGAAAACAACAGCAGCAACAGGAGGACAAGTCCAATGAGCTATGCAGACGAACGCTTTATCCAGAACTGCCGGGATATCTTGACCAACGGCGTATGGGACACGGAGTTGGAGGTGCGCCCCCACTGGGAGGACGGTGCGCCGGCGCATACGGTGAAGAAATTCGGCATCATCAACCGCTACGACCTGCGGGAGGAGTTCCCCATTCTCACCCTACGCCGCACCTATTTCAAGACCTGCATCGACGAGCTGCTGTGGATCTGGCAGCAGAAATCCAACAACATCCACGATCTCCGGGGCCACATCTGGGACAGCTGGGCTGACGGTACCGGCTCCATCGGCAAGGCCTACGGCTACCAGCTGGCGGTGAAGCACCAGTATCCGGAGGGGGAGTTCGATCAGGTGGATCGGGTGCTGTACGACCTGAAGCACAACCCCGCCAGCCGCCGCATCATGACCAATATCTACAACTTTCAGGACCTGCATGAGATGGCCCTGTATCCCTGCGCCTATTCCATGACCTTCAACGTGTCCGGGCATACCCTGAACGCCATATTGAACCAGCGCAGTCAGGATATGCTGGCCGCCAACAACTGGAACGTGGTGCAGTACGCCGTACTGGTCCACATGATGGCGCAGGTGTCGGGACTGGAGGCCGGAGAACTGGTCCACGTCATCGCCGACGCCCACATCTACGACCGTCATGTGCCTATCGTGGAGCGGATGCTGGAGAAGGAGCCCCGTCCTGCGCCCAAGTTTGTCATGGATCCCTCTGTCACGGATTTCTACCGCTTTACACGGGACAGCTTCTCGCTGGAGGGCTACGAGCCCCACCCCTTCGAGGAAAAGATCCCCGTGGCCATTTAAGGAGACAGCTATGGATGCCATCGTAGCCGTGGATGCCCGCTGGGGCATCGGGCGGGACGGCGGTCTGCTGTTCCGCATCAGCGCCGACCTACGGCGCTTCAAAGCCCTGACCATGGGCCATACGGTGGTCATGGGCCGCCGGACCCTCCAGTCCCTGCCGGGGGGGCGTGGCCTGCCGGGCCGCCGGAATCTGGTGCTGTCCCGGCAGGGGGACCTTGCCCCGGAGGGGGCGGAGGTGTTCCACGAGGTGCAGCCGATGCTGGACGCCGCCGGAGAGGATGCCTTTGTCATCGGCGGAGCGCAGGTGTATCGTCTGCTGCTGCCCGTTTGCCGGAGGCTGTACGTGACCCAGATCGACGCCGACGGTGGGGCGGACGTGTTCTTCCCGGAGCCTACGCCGGAGCTGTGGCGCATCACGGAGCAGTCCCCGTGGCAGGAGGAGCAGGGTCTGCGGTATCGCTATGTGACCTATGAGCGAAAGGATGGGATGGATGGAATATAAGCGTTTTGGCAGCCGCATGGTGCTGCGGATCGATCGGGGCGAGGAGGTGCTGACCCAGCTGCGCCGTGCGGCGGAGCAGGAGGGCATCCGGCTGGCGGCCGTCAACGGGCTGGGCGCCGTGGGGGACTTCACAGTGGGGGTGTTCCACACGGCGGAGAAGCAGTACCATGCCCACCGCTTTCAGGGGGACTTCGAGATCGTCTCGCTGGTGGGGACCATCACCACCAGCGACGGGGAGTTTTATGCCCACCTCCACATGAGCGCCGGGGACACGGAGGGTCGTGTGCTGGGCGGACACCTGAACGAGGCGGTCATCAGCGCCACCTGTGAGCTGGTGCTGGAGATCATGGACGGCACGGTGGAGCGCCGTTTCGATCCGGAGACGGGGCTGAATCTGATGGAATTTTAAGGCGGCTGCGGGAGCTTCTGCCTGTATCCGATGAAAGGAGAGGCCCGGCCAAAATGGCCGGGCCTCTCCTTTCAGGTGTTTTTCTCATGGAAATGGTCGTATACCGCACGGGCGGCGGCCTTGGGCAGTACCGCCTCCAGCTGCACAAGCTCCGCCTGCGAGATGGCCTTGACGCTCTTGAAGTGCTTCAGCAGCGCCTTTTTCCGCACGTCCCCTATGCCGGGGATGCCGTCCAGACGGGAGGTCATGGCGCTGCGGCTGTGCTTTTCGTGGTGATAGGTGATGGCGAACCGGTGGACTTCTTCCTGCACCCGTCCCACCAGCGCAAACAGCGGCGGGCTCTGCTGGATGCCCAGCTCCCGGCCCTCCGGCGTCACCAGCGCACGGGTGCGGTGGCGGTCGTCCTTCACCATGCCCAGAATGGGGACGTGGATGCCCATGGACTCCAGCTGCTGCTGCGTGGCCTGGGCCTGCAGATGGCCGCCGTCCATCAGCAGCAGGTCCGGCAGAGGGGAGAAGTGCTCGTCCCCGTCCAGATACCGCTGCATCCGCCGCTGCAGCACCTCCTGTAAGGCCCGCAGATCGTCGGCGTGATCCAGCGTCTTGATCTGGAAGCGGCGATAGTCCCGCTTCAGGGGCTTGCCGTCCACAAAGACCACCATGGAGGCCACCATGTCCTGCCCCGCCGTGTGGGAGATATCGTAGGACTCCATCCGCCGGGGAAGCACCGGCAGGTCCGCCAACTGCTGGAGCTGCTCCAGCGTCTTGTTGACCCGCTCGGCGTCGGAGGTGATGCGCTCCACCTCCTCGCGGGCGTTGCGCCCGGCCATCCGCAGCAGCTCTGCCCGCTCGCCCCGCTGGGGGACCCGCAGGGTCACCCGGTGGCCTGCCCGGCCCGTCAGCAGGGCGGCGAGGGTCTCCATGTCCTCCACCGGCTCCGGCAGTAGAATTTCCGACGGCAGTGCGCCACGCTCCAGATAGTACTGCTGCAGCACCGCCGCCAGCACCGCCGGCAGGGCCTCATCGGCGGCGGTGGGGAATACCTCCACCTCCCGGCCCAGCAGATTGCCGTCCTCGATGTGCAGCACGGCGCAGCCGGAGCGCACCTGTCCCACGTATATGCCCCACACGTCCGTGTCGGCGCAGACCCCGGCAATGACCTGCTGCTGCTTGCCCAGCACGGAGATGGCCCGGATGCGGTCCCGCAGGGCGGCGGCCTTTTCAAAGTTCAGCTCCTCCGCCGCCTCCTCCATCTCCGTTTGCAGCTCCGCCGTCAGCTGGCGGTAGTGGCCGGAGAAAATGCGCTCCGCCTGCCGGATGCGCCGACGGTACTCCGTCTGATCCGGCCCGCCCGGCAGACAGAAGCCGTCGCACCGGCCGATGTGGTGGTTCAGGCAGGGTCGTTCCTTGCCGATGTCCCGTGGGAACTGCCGGGAGCAGATGGGGAGCTTCAGCGCCCCGCACACCGCCTCGATGGCAAGGCGTGTCTCCCGGCGGCCACCGAAGGGGCCGAAGTACCGGGCGCCGTCCTCCTCCGCCTTTCCCGCCAGAGTGAACCGGGGGTAGGAGACCCCGGTGTCCAGCCGGATGAAGGGATATCCCTTGTCGTCCTTGAGCAGGATGTTGTACCGGGGCTGGTGGCGCTTGATGAGGGAGTTTTCCAGGATCAGCGCCTCGAACTCCGACGAGACGAAAATGGTGTCGAAGTGGTCCACCTGCGACACCATGGCTCTGGTTTTCTCATTGTGGGAGGCGGTGTCCTGAAAGTACTGGCTTACCCGGTTTTTCAGCTTCTTGGCCTTGCCTACATAGATGACCTTGCCGGTTTTGTCCATCATCAGATAGACCCCCGGCAGCAGGGGCAGGTCGTTGGCTTTTTCCCTCAGCTCCTCCTTGGTCATGGCGCACCTCCTGACTGGCGTATTTCTTCCAGTATAGCACAAATTTTTTCAGGAAGGAAGTTGCATTTTCCGACAGATGCTGTATAATCATTCCATCGATTTGCAGAATGGGGGATATCCCGTGAAAAAACAAGCTATGACCCTGCTGCTGGCGGCGGTGCTGGTGCTTTCCGGCTGCGGCAGACAGCAGCTGCCGGAGGAGATCCCGGCGGATATGGGCCTTGCCGCCGTGGCAGCTATAGAGAGTCATACCCCGACGGCACTGGAGCTGACGGAGACGCAGGCACCCCCGGAGGAACCGGTGGAAGAGCCGGAGGAACCGGAGGAGCCGGACTGGTCCGCCGGAAGCAGCGACTACCCGTGGGTGCGCTCCGGCTACGCCTACTATATCCGGGTCAACCGCAGCGCCAACGTGGTCACGGTTTATACCGCCGGGGACGACGGACGATACTCCGTCCCCTACCGGGCCATGGTGTGCTCCTCCGGCGGCTCCGGGACGCCGCTGGGGGACTTCTCGCTGGACGGCTGGTATCGCTGGGAGTGGCTGGGGCTGGTGGGCGGTGTGTCCGGTCAGTACTGCACGCAGATCTACGGCGACTACCTGTTCCACTCCGTCCCCTACACGGAGCGGTATAACAAGGGCTCCCTCCAGCCGGGAGAGTTCGACAAGCTGGGGACCAGCTGCTCCCACGGCTGTATCCGCCTGCAGGTGGCAGATGCCAAGTGGATCTATGACAACAAGTACGATATCGCCGGAGTGACCATCTACGACAGCGACGACCCAGGCCCGCTGGGAAAGCCCTCCGCCCCCTCCATCGGCGGCAGCGCCTATCCCGGCTGGGATCCCACAGACCCCGACAGCGACAATCCGTGGAACAAGCCGACGGATGTGGCACCCGAACCGAAACCCGAACCGAAACCAGAACCGGACCCCGAACCGGAGCCTGATCCGGAGCCGGGGGAGGCCCCTGGCACGGGAGGCGACACACAGCCCGACCCGTCACCCGGCGGCGGGAATGTTGGCGGAGAATGAGAAAGGACCGACTATGAGGATCGTAATTAAAGTGGGAACATCTACGCTGGCGCATCCCACAGGGCGGCTGAATATCCAGCGCATCGAGCTTTTATGCAAGGTTATGAGCGACCTGAAGAATGCAGGACATCAGATCATTCTGGTGTCCTCCGGAGCCATTGCTATGGGCTTCGGCAAGCTGAACCTGCCGGAGCGGCCCAAGGACGTTCCCACCAAGCAGGCCTCCGCCGCCGTGGGCCAGTGCGAGCTGATGTATACCTACGACAAGCTGTTTACCGAGTATAACCACACGGTGGCCCAGCTGCTCATCACCCGGCCAGATATCACCGGGGGCGGACAGCGGCGAGAGAATTTCCACGTGACGCTGGAGCGGCTGCTGGAGCTGGGAGCGCTGCCTATCATCAACGAAAACGACACCATCTCCACCGAGGAGATCAGCATCGGGGACAACGACACCCTGTCCGCCATGGTGGCGGCCAGCATCCGGGCAGATCTGCTGATCCTGCTGTCGGACATCGATGGTCTGTATGACAGCGACCCCCACAAGAACCCCGATGCCCGGCTCATCCCGGTGGTGGAGCGGCTGGATGACCATATTCGGGCGCTGGCGGGCGGCAGCGGCTCCAGCCTGGGGACCGGCGGTATGGTGACGAAGCTGCAGGCAGCTCAGATCGCCACGGAGGCGGGCTGCGAGATGGTTATCGCCAACGGCCACCATCCGGCGGCACTGTATGACATTGCGGCGGGTCAGCCGGTGGGCACCCGCTTTCTGGCAGGGAGGAAAGACCTATGACCACATTGGATATCCTGAAAAAGACACGGGCGGCGTGGCCCAGCATCCGCAACCGGGACGCAGAGGGAAAGAACGCTCTGCTGCGGGGCATGGCGGACAGCCTCATGGCCTGCGCCCCCGCCATTCTGGCGGAGAACCGCCGGGACATGGAGGAGGCACGGGGGACCATCAGCGATGTGATGCTGGATCGGCTGTATCTGGATGAAAAGCGGCTGGCAGGCATGGCGGAGGGTATCCGGGCCCTGACGGCCCTGCCGGATCACACGGGCCGCATCCTGTCCCAGATCACCCGGCCCAACGGCATGACCATCTGCAAGCAGCAGGTGCCTATGGGCCTTATCGCCATTATCTATGAGAGCCGTCCCAACGTCACCTCCGATGCGGCGGCGCTGGCGGTGAAGAGCGGCAACGTCTGCGTTCTGCGCAGCGGCCGGGAGGCCTACCGCACCGCCAAGGCCATCGTGCAGGCCCTGAAGCAGGGAATTGCCGCCGCCGGAGGGGATGCGGAGATCATCAACATCGTGGACGACACCAGCCACCAGAGCGCCGCCGATCTGATGCGGGCCAACGGGCTGGTGGATCTTCTGATCCCCCGTGGCGGGGCGGGTCTGATCCGCCGCTGTGTGGAGAACGCCACCGTTCCCTGTATCCAGACCGGCACCGGTATCTGCCATGTGTATGTGGATCAGTACGCCGATTTGCAAAAGGCATTGGCCATCATCGTCAACGCCAAGACCAGCCGTCCCTCCGTGTGCAACGCCGAGGAGGTGTGTCTGGTGCATCAGGCGGTGGCGGAGGAGTTCCTGCCCATGCTGAAGCAGGCGCTGGTGGATGACCGGCAGACCGCCGGGGCCGTGCCGGTGGAGCTGCGGCTGGATCAGCGTGCGGCGGCCATCATCCCCGGCACCCCGGCATCGGAGACGGACTTCGACACGGAGTTTTTGGACTACATTCTGGCGGTGGGGGTGGTGGACAGCGTAGATGAGGCCGTAGCCCATGTGCTGCGCCACTCCACCGGTCACAGTGACGCCATCATCACGGAGAACGCCGAGAACGCACAGAAATTTGTGGACGGCACCGACAGCGCCGCCGTGTACGTCAATGTCTCCACCCGCTTCACCGACGGTGGGGAGTTCGGCCTTGGCTGCGAAATGGGTATCTCCACCCAGAAGCTCCACGCCCGTGGGCCTATGGGGCTGGACGAGCTGTGTACCTATAAGTATATCATCCGTGGCAGCGGCCAGACCCGGTAAAAAACGCATAAACGCATAGAAGAAGCCACACCCGCCTGATGCGGGTGTGGCTTCTCCATGTGAAAAAGCGGGTCGGCAGTATCATTCCGGCCACTGGGGGCAGGTGCGGCGGATGTAGGGCAGTACCTCCTCCTCCGGCAGGTCCAGAGCGGCGGCCAGTTCACCGTAGAGAGCGCTCTCCGCCCGGCGCAGGTAGCGCTCGTCCATCTGGCTGACCTTGCGCCCGGTCCGCAGGGCGTGCTTGCGGCGGCGGACGGCGGAGCGGATCAGACCCGCCATGCGGCGGCAGTCGTAGGAGGTGACGATCTGCTGATAGAACTCCTTCAGCAGACGCATACTGCGGCTCTCCGGCTCCTCCGGCGGCAGCTGGGGCAGCTGGGCGATCAGGTCCTCCGCCTCCTGCCGGGTGAGGATGGGGCGCATCAGCACCTTGGTATCCACCGGGGTCAGCACCGTGCCGCTGCGGGTCAGAGGCGTCAGCGTATAGTAAAGCTTGGTTTTGTCCGTTCCGGACAGGGAGGAGGGTCCCACCGCCGCTATGCGGCACACCCCTTCTCCTCCATAAATGACCAGTTGGCCTTCCGTAAACATCCCATTCAACTCTTTTCTTGTATACATTTTCATCCATTTCATTATAACACATTCTTAATAAAATGTAAGAAAAACTTTTTATCTCTCACAGATTTTCCGTGGGACACGGACTCTTGTCAATGAGACGGATATGGGGTATAATCAAGAAAAATTCTTCCGGGAGGTGCCAGTCATGGATAATGCACTGAATGAAAAGCTGGATCTGTCGGCCCTGCATCTGGGGATCATCTCCGTGGGGGCGCTGCTGGGAGCGGTGGTGACGCTGGTGGTCTGCATCTTGGCGGTGCGGATCATCACGGTGCTGCTGCGCCGGGTGCTGGGCAAGACCACGCTGGAGCAGCGGGTCAGCAAATACATCGTCAGCACCGTGCGGTTCGTGCTGTGGGTGGTGACGGTGCTGATCGTGGCTCAGCAGCTGGGCATCCCCGTGACATCGCTGGTGGCACTGTTCTCGGTGGTATCACTGGCGGTGTCGCTGGCGGTACAGAACGTGCTGGCCAACGTGGCGGGCGGGCTGGTGCTGCTGGTGACCAAGCCCTTTACCGTGGGGAATTACATCGATACCCCCAGCGGGGAGGGAACGGTGCGGGAGATGAGCCTGACCTATACCTTTCTGGAGACCATGGAGGGCCAGCGGCTGGCAGTTCCCAACAGCACCCTGTCCTCCGGGAAGATCATCAACTACTCCACGCTGGCCACCCGGCGGCTCCAGCACAAGATCACGGCCTCCTACGACGATGCCGTGGCGGACGTGCGAAAGGCCTGCCTGACGGCGGTGGGGCGGACGGCCAACGTGCTGGCCGATCCTGCACCGGTGGTGTACGTCAGCAGCTACGGCGAGAGCAGCATAGAGTACATCGTGCGGTGCTGGACGAAAACAGAGGACTACTGGCCGGCGTATTATCAGCTGCTGGAGGAGATACGCAACGCCTTTAACGAGGCGGGAGTGGAGATGTGCTACAATCACCTGAACGTACACATCATCGAGAAGAAGGAGGAGACGGAATGAACATCGGATTGCTGGGCTTCGGCGTGGTAGGCGGCGGCGTGTGGGAGCTGGCGCAGGAAAACCGGGCCTTGAATGTGAAGAAGGTGCTGGTGCGCCGGGAGGTGCCGCCGCTGGTCGAGACGGCGGTGCAGGACGTGGAGGCCATCCTCCGGGATCCGGATATCGACACGGTGGTGGAGGTGCTGGGGGGTCTGCACCCGGCCTATGAATGGATCTGCCGGGCGTTGGCGGGGGGGAAGAACGTGGTGACGGCCAATAAGGCAGTCATCAGCGCCTACTACCGGGAGCTGACGGCGCTGGCTTGTGAAAACAGGGTGGCGCTTCGCTGTACGGCGGCGGTGGGCGGAGGTATCCCATGGCTGGTAAATTTGCAGCGCTGCCGCCGGGTGGACACCGTGACGGAGGTGGGAGGCATCATGAACGGCACCACCAACTTCATCATGGATGCCATGGCCCGACAGGGAGCAGATTTTCCCGCTGTGCTGCAGCGGGCGCAGGAGTTGGGCTATGCCGAGGCGGATCCCAGCGCCGACATTGACGGCGACGACATCCGCCGGAAGCTGACCATCTCCGCCAACATCGCCTTTGATGCGCTGCTGCGGGAGGAGGACATCCCGGCCTTCGGCATCCGCACCGTCACCGGGGCGGATGTGGCGGACTTCCGGGCTCATGGCTTCACCTGCAAGCTGCTGGCCTGCGCCCAGCGGACGGAGACGGGCGTGGCCGCCTATGTGGAGCCTGCGCTGGTGGCGGAGGGCGAGCCGGAGGCGGCGGTGCCGGGGAACTATAACCTCATCTCCTGCACCGGGGAGCTGCTGGGCCGGCAGAGCTACTTCGGGCAGGGAGCCGGACGGTATCCCACGGCGGCCAACGTGGTGCAGGACTGTCTGGATCTGCTGACAGGAGAGGACGGCTTCTACACGGAGACGGCCCGGCCTATGGCGGTGGAGGCCGATGCCGTGGCGCATCCCTACTATGTTCGCACCCAAGCGGCGGATCCGTGGCTGGAGAGCGTCACGGCGGACCGGTGGGATAGCGGCGTCATCACCGGGGCCGTGCCGGTGGGGCAGATGCTGCGCTGGGCGGCGGCCCAGCGGCAGCGGGATCCCGGATGCTTTGTGGCGGGCATCCGGTGACGGTTTTTCGATGTTTACGGAAAACTTCATAGCCTGTTCAAATAAACGTAAAGCGTCTGTGGTATAGTAAGAGCATCCCAATACACGGAGAATCATTCTGACATGGAGAAAAGGCATTTTACGGAAAACCAGAAAAAGCTCATCGGCGGGGTGGCCATCGTCATATTTGTGGTGTTCAGCGCTGCTATCTGCTGGTTCGTGGGCAAGCCCATGGTGAAGTTTGTATCCGAACCGGAGAAGTTCCGAATGTGGGTGGACAGCCACGGCCTGTGGAGTCAGGTGGCCTATGTGGGCATGACACTTTTGCAGGTACTGGTGGCTGTGATCCCCGGTGAACCGCTGGAAATCAGCGGCGGCTATGCCTTCGGTGCGGTGCAGGGCACGGTACTGTGTATGCTGGGGGCTTTTCTGGGCAGCGTGGCGGTATTCGCTTTTGTGCGGCGGTTTGGCCGGGAGCTGGTGGAGGTTTTCTTTCCTAAGGAAAAAATCGAGTCTCTGCGTTTTTTGCAAAGCTCTCCCAAGCGGGAACTGCTGTTCTGGCTCGTATTCGTTGTGCCGGGGACGCCCAAGGATCTGCTGTGCTACTTTGCGGGACTGACCGATCTGTCCTGGGGCAAGTGGCTGCTGATCTGTTCGTTGGGGCGTGTCCCTTCCATCGTCACCTCCACCGTGGGCGGAAACGCTCTGGGTGGAAAAAACTACCTTTTTGCCATTCTGGTGTTTGCCGGAACGCTGGCAGTCAGCGCCATAGGGCTGCTGATCTACCGAGGCCTATGCCATAGGCACGAGAAGAAGCAAAACGGCAAAACGTAAAAAAAGCATCCCCTGACCTGCTGGTCAGGGGATGCTTTTTTACTTAGTGTCCTTTTTTCGGGCCAGCTCCGCCAGCTCCGGGAATTTCTTGGTGATGTAGCTGTAGCTGCCCCGGCCATGGGGGACCAGACAGCCGCTGCAATCCTTGATGCCGTCGCCCACATAGGCGAAGTTGCCGCCGCACTTGTCGCCCAGAGCATAGAGGGGACAGTAGCAGAACAGACAGTTGAAGTCCTCCGGCTTGGCTGTTTTGTGACAGGGGAAAAATTCGCACTGAGTGTGCTGGAAGAAAGAGTAATGGCACTCCTCCGGCTTGGTGGAAAGGGGCTTATCCATGGGGTGACCTCCGTTTCAAGTGATCCGTGGGCCGCAGGGCTCACGGAATGAGTTTCATGGGTGGATAGGCTCATGGGATTGATAGAACCTACGAGCCGATACCATCATACCAGCTTCCGCAGGGAACGTCAAGTGCAGTTGACATAATGTGAAGCTGAGAGCTGCACCGTTTCCCCGGAGGCTGCCCTATATGCATCCGGAGCGCTGCGGGGATGCCGCAGCGCTCCGGTAGCTTTCACGCCGAATAAATCAATTTTTTAGTTTCGTTGGATCGATTGCTCTACATGATATAATGAAGCTGCCCACAAAGGCACTTTATCAGCGGCAGCCGTGATCCCGGAAATAGGGGATCTTGGGCAGCTGCCACAGCAGGAGCATCCCCAGCCCATAGCAGGCGATGGCTTCCCCGGCGCCTACGGTCAGGCCGTTGATGGCCCATGTGGCGGGGAAGGCGGCGGTAAGGCCCGTCTCCTCATAGGCGATGACAGCCCCCACCAGCAGAGTGTTCAGCACCACCGGCGGCAGAGGGGCCAGCCACTTTTTCCGGCATCGGGCCGTCAGCAGGGCGGCGATGAGGGTGGCCAGAGATCCCACGATCAGGTCCAGCAGACCATAGGGACTCAATAGATTGGTGATGAGGCATCCGGCGAACAGGCCCCAGACCGTCTCCGGAAAGAAAAAGGGGAGTACGCACAGCGCCTCAGAAAAGCGGCATTGCACGACTCCGAAGGTCAGGCTGAACACGGAGCTGAAAAGACTCAGTACGGCGTAGGCGGCGCCCACGGCGGCGGCCCGTGTCAGGTGTTGGGTTTGTAGCTTCTGCATAGTTTGGTATCCTCCCATTTTTTGTTTAGAGAACGGCGTGAACCGAACGAACGCCGCCAGCGGCGGCGCTTGGACAGGGAGGGCCCCTGTCGCAGGGAGTATACCACATCCGGCGGCAAAAGGGAAGAACTTTTTCCGGTTTGGTCTGTGGGAGAGGGATTTTCTGCGTAAAAAGGGAGGGACAAGCGTCCCTCCCTTTCTGATTCAGTGCATGGGGCAGCCATGGGGCTTATCGCCCCGGCGCTCTGCCCGGCACAGGATCATCTCCCCGGCGATGCTGACGGCGATCTCCGCCGGTGTCACCGCACGGATGGCGGTGCCGATGGGGGTGTGGATCTGTGCAATGGACTCCTCCGGGATGCCCGCCTCCCGCAGCCTCCGGTTCACGGAGGCAGTCTTGGTGCGGGAGCCGATGACCCCCACATAGGCAAACGGCCCACGGAGGATCTGCTCCTCCACCTGGAAGTCGTGTACATGGCCATTGGTCATGATGACCACGAAGTCCTCCTCCGTCACCGTGAGGTGGTCCTTGATGGAGGTGAAGTCCCCGCAGATGATCTCCTCCGCCGTGGGGAAGAGCTTGCGGGTAGCCAGCTCCGGGCGGCAGTCGAACACCACCGGGCGGAAGCCCACCGTTACCAGCAGGGGACACAGGGCCTGCGAGATGTGGCCCGCCCCGAACAGCAGCGCCCGCTCTCCGATGGGCAGGGGCATACTGAACAAGCCATCCTGCCGGACGCAGTCGGTTTGGAGAGGAGCGGGTTCTACACCCTTCGGCAGGTTTCCCCATAGCAGGCCCTCCGGCCCCAGCAGAGCGCCGCAGCCGCCGTCCTCCCGCAGCACCAGCCAGCCCCGCTGATGGGCGGTGAGCCGTTCTGTCAGGGCCGAGGCCAGCGCCTGCCACGACGCATCCTCCGCCGGGATGAACTGGAAATGGGCCGTCACGTCGCCGCCGCACACCATGCCGATATCGCCGCCGGAGGCGGCGGTGTGCAGCAGAAAATCGTGGACGGCAGAGCGCTTTTCCCTCAGCAGGGCCATGGCCATCTCCTCGCTGCGGCGTTCCACAGCGCCGCCGCCGATGGTACCGGTGAGCCGGCCGCTGGCACCCACCAGCATCTGGGAACCGCTCTTCCGGGGGGCGCTGCCCGCTGTGTCGATCAGCGTCACCAGCACCGTGTCCCGGTGCTTTTCCATCTCATAAAACAGCTGTGCAAAGATCTGATTCATAGCTTCTCCTTGTTCCATTGCAGGATCCGGCTCCGCAGACGCTGATAGAGCGCCTCACGGCTTTCCGGTGTGATGTTAAATACTTCTCCGTGAGGATGCTGCCGCACCCGGCGGAGAAAGTCCGTTTCCTTGGGCTTGATGGCGGCCAGCACCGGCACAGGGCCGTCCAGTGCCGCCAGCACCGCCGCCTGAAAGAGGTGGGCGTCATTTTCCAGAAAGCCCAGTTCGTCCATTACCAGCAGGCCGCCTGACGTCAGCAGCGGCGGCCCCAGCCGGTCAAAGGCCTCCGGATACCGGATACTGCGGCGGCTGTCGCAGGTACCCACCAGATGCTCCGGGTCATAGGGCCGCTCCTCCGGCGGCAGGGCGGCGGCGTGCAGGTAGATGGGGAACATCCCGTCCGCATCCGCCTGGGGCAGGCGGCGGGTGACGAAGCCGCCTACGGGGAGGGTGCTCTCCGCCAGCAGCCGGCGGATGAGGGTGCTTTTCCCCACACCACGCTCCCCGCAGATGAGAATGTGCTTTTCCATGCTACGCCTCCTCCATGGCCGGAATCTCCACCGCCAGCAGGCACAGCTCCTTCCGGTTGGGCAGGTAGTAGGGGAATTCCGGTCCCGGTCCCGGCACCAGACGGTGCAGGGGTGGCTCCACTGCGCCGCTGCGGTCATAGAGCCGGAAGAATCGCCGGGCGTCCTCCAGTGACCGGAGGGGCTGGCCAAACTCCAGGGAAAACCGCTCCATCCGATAGGAAAGGCTCAGATGGCGCAGGGTATCCTCCGAGTCCGCCGCCGTGAAGCCCACCGGCACCCGGCCGGTGCTGAACCGGTGATAGGCGTAGTCACGGCGGATGAGCAGCACCGTTCCCCGGCACTGCTGCCGGGCCACCGTCAGCGCCTCCTCCACGTCGCCGAACAGGCAGAACACCATGGCGTCGTAGGGCGTTTCCGGCGGCAGGCAACGGATATCCCCCTGCCGCACCGTGAGACGGGGGTCATGGCCTGCCCGCTGCCGGAGGTTCTCCAGCGGCGCCGCCGCACGATCCACGGCGGTGACGTGGCGGCAGTAGGGCAGCAGCGCCACGGACAGCCCGCCCAGCCCGCACCCGGCGTCGCACACATGGGCCTGCTTCGGCAGGTAGGGGGCGATGCGCCGGGCCAGGGCCGGATAGTAGCCGCAGCAGGCCATGGCATCTTGCAAAAAGGCCATGCCCTCCGGTGTCCAAGCCTGCATCATCCGCCGCACCTCCCGTGTTTTTTTCAGCATAGCAAATCTGCGGCGGGATTGCAAGACCGCCCCGCCGCCTGTGGAAAAATTCCGCCATAGGGAACGGAAATAACACAGAAAATTCACATTTTCCCGCCGGGGCGTCGTATTTACACGGCACCCTGTAAATGCTATAATCATAAAATACGAGATCAGGAAAGGAACGGACCCACATGGAACTGCACGCAAAGCTGGTGCGCTCACAGCTGAATTTCTTCAAGCCTCTGGCGGAAAACTGCTCTCTGGAGCTGACCCGGAAGGGGCAGGACAAGCTGGGGGAGCTGATGACGGCCATGCACCGGCGGGAGACCTTTTCCCGTGAGCATGACTTCCGGAATTTTCAGGGGGCGTGGATCATGCCCAAGGACGAGCGCCGCACCGGCGTGATCCTGTACCTCCACGGGGGCGGCTACACCTGCGGCAGTCTGGAGTACGCCAAGGGCTTTGCCTCTACACTGGCCACGGAGTGCGGTGTCCGGGTGTTTTGCGCCGCCTACCGGCTGGCCCCGGAGCATCCCTATCCCGCTGCGCTGGAGGATGCGATGGAGAGCTATGAGTATCTGCTGAAAAAGGGCTATCCCGCCCGGCAGATCCTGCTGTGCGGCGAGTCCGCCGGCGGCGGGCTCATCTATGCCCTGTGCCTGAAGCTCAAGGAGTTGGGACGGCCCCTGCCCTGCGGGCTGGTGGGCATCTCCCCGTGGACGGACCTTACCTCCTCCGGAGCCTCCTTCGAGACCAACCGGGATGTGGACCCCTCCATGACCCGTGAGCTGCTGACCTTCTACGCCGGGTGCTATACCCAGACACCGGAGGAGCCCCTGTGCTCCCCGCTGTTCGGTGATCTCCACGGCCTGCCGCCGTCCCTGCTGTTCGTGGGCGGGGACGAGGTGATGCTGGACGACACCCGGATGCTCCATGAGAAGCTGCTGAAGTCCGGCTGCCGCAGCAAGATGCACATTGCCCCGGAACGGTGGCACGCCTATGTGCTGTACTGCCTCACCGAGAACATGGAGGAGGACTTCCAGTCCATCAACCATTTTCTGGATAAGGTACTCTCCCCGGCCCGGAGCCTGCGGTGGATGCGGCTGGATAACGCCGCCAAGATCTACCCTGCCGCCAAGCGCCGCAACTGGAACAACTTTTTCCGCCTGTCCGCCACCCTGACGGAGCCGGTGGATGTGGCAGTGCTGCGCTCGGCGCTGGATGTGACGGTGCGGCGCTTCCCATCCATGGCGGTGCGGCTGCGGCGGGGGGTGTTCTGGTACTATCTGGAGCAGATCCCCAAGGCCCCGGCCATTCAGTCGGAGAAAAGCTGCCCGCTGGCCCACGTCCCCTTCGATCAGGTACGGCGCTGCGCCCTGCGGGTGCTGGTGTACCATGACCGCATTGCCGTGGAGTTCTTCCACGCCATCACCGACGGCACCGGCGGCACCATCTTCCTCAAGACGCTGCTGGCGGAGTACCTGTGCCAGAAGTACGGCATCACCGTCCCGGCGGAGAACGGCGTACTGGGCCGTCTGGAGGAGCCGGACGAGGAGGAGCTGGAGGACAGCTTCCTCCGCTATGCCGGGGATGTGAAGGCCAGCCGCAAGGAGGCCACCGCCTATCACCTCAGCGGCACGCCGGAGCCGGACGGCTTCAAGAATCTGGTGACGCTGATGGTACCCGCGGATGCCCTGCGCTCCTGTGCCAGGGAGTGCGGCGTCACGGTGACGGAGCTGCTGGCCGCCGCCATGATGCAGGCCATCGACCGCCTGCAGGCGGAGAAAGAGCCCCGACGCAGCCACCGCAAGCCGGTGAAGGTGCTGATCCCCGTGAACCTGCGGAATTTGTTCCCCACCCGCACCCTGCGGAATTTCGCCTCCTACATCACCCCGGAGATCGATCCCCGCATGGGAGACTTCACCTTCCGGGAGATCTGCGCCGCCGTCCACCATCGGATGGGGCTGGAGAACAATCCTCACACCATGCAGGCCAAGTTCGCCGCCAATGTGGCCAGTGAGCGGTCCCCCGTGCTGCGGGTGATGCCGCTGTTCGTGAAGAATCTGGCCATGAAGCTGGTGTTCGACGCAGTGGGGGAGCGGAAGTCCTGTCTGTGCCTGTCCAATCTGGGCAGTGTCCGTCTGCCGGAGACCATGGCCCCCTATGTGCGCCGGATGGATTTCATCATCGGCGTGCAGGCGGCGGCCCCCCACGGCTGCGCCGTGGTGTCGTGGAACGGCACCGCCTATATCAACTGCATCCGCAACATCCGGGAGCCAGAGCTGGAGCTGCACTTTTATCAGGTGCTGCACGAGCTGGGCCTGCCGGTGAAGGCGGAGAGCAACCAGCGCTGAGAGAAGAAAGGAGCGCAAAGCCATGTATTGTGTCAAATGCGGCGTGGAGCTGGCGGACAGCCAGCGGGTGTGTCCCCTGTGCGGCACCCGTGTGTTCCACCCGGATATTCCCCGCACCCCTGCCGACCCGCCCTATCCCCCGGATGAGCGGGTCCACCCGGAGGAGGTGAACCGCTCCGGCGTGTGCTTTATCCTGACGGCGCTGGCCCTGCTGCCGGCGGTGATCTGCGTGCTGTGCGACTGGCGCATCAACGGGGGTATCCTCTGGTCCGGCTATGCCTCCGGCGGCATCCTGCTGCTGTATGTGCTGACGGTGCTGCCCCTGTGGTTCAAGCGGCCCAACCCGGTGATCTTCGTGCCGCTGGATTTTGCCGCCATTATTCTGTACCTGCTGTATATCGATCTTGCCACCGGCGGACACTGGTTCCTGACCTTCGCCTTCCCCGTGGCAGGGTCCATCGGGGTGCTCATCACCACCGTGGTGGCGCTGCTGCGCTACGTTCGCCGGGGGTATCTCTACATCTTCGGCGGCGCCCTCATTGCCGCCGGCGGGCTTGCCATGCTGCTGGAGTTTTTGCTGAACCTGACCTTCGGCGTTCATCAGACCTTCTTCTGGTCCTTCTATCCGCTGGCCGCCGGGGTGCTGCTGGGGGTGATGCTGATCATCATTGCCGTCTGTCCGCCTCTGCGCCGCTCCCTTCACCGGAAGTTCTTCCTGTGAATTCCCCACAGCGGGTCCTTTGGACATAAAGCCCTCCTTCCCCTGGGGAGGAGGGCTTTTCCGGTTGACTTCCCGGAGGAGATTCCGTATAATGGGACACAATGAGATAGCGCAGAACGCCGCTTCACCGGAGACGGAGCGGGCGGCGGGGCGGCCGGTGCCGGTTTCCGGAGGGAACCGGCCTTTTTCCTGACTGCACCGGGTCGGAAAGGAGCGATCTTCCGTGAAAAAACGTATCTTTGCGGCGCTTTCAGCGATGCTGATGCTGCTGGCTCTGGCCGGCTGCGGCGCCAAGCAGGTGGACTATGACGCCACCTGCACCATCTCCATCTCTTGCGCCACCATTCTGGACAATATGGACGCCTGCGACCCCGACAAGCGGGAGCAGGTGCCTCAGGACGGCGTCATTCTGGCCCCGGTGGAGGTGGGCTTCCAGACCGGGGAAAACGTCTTTGACGTGCTGCAGCGGGTGTGCCGGGAAAATCGCATCCAAATGGAGTCCAAATGGACGCCCCTGTATGAGAGTGCCTACATTCAGGGCATCCACAACCTGTATGAATTCGACGTGGGCAGCGGCTCCGGCTGGATGTACAGTGTCAACGACTGGTATCCCAACTACGGCTGCTCCCGCTACACGGTGCAGCCGGGGGATGTGATCTGCTGGGTCTATACCTGCGATCTGGGACAGGATGTAGGCGGCGGGGCCGCCGTAGGCGAGTGAGAAGAACCGGCGAAGGGAGGCGATGACCATGCGATACAGCGACGTGTTCGGCAGCTGCCATCCGGCGGTGAACTTCCTGTATTTCGTGCTGGTCATCGCCTTTTCCATGTGCCTGACTCACCCGGTATGCCTGCTGCTGTCGGTGTGCGGGGCCGTGATCTACCATGCTGTGCTGCTGGGGCCCCGCTCCCTGCGGAAAAGCGCCGTGTGGATGGTGCCTATGGCGGTGCTGGCGGCGGTCATCAACCCGGCCTTCACCCATCAGGGCGTTACCATACTGGCCTATCTCCCCTCCGGCAATCCCCTGACGCTGGAGAGTATGCTCTACGGCCTTGCCTCGGCGGCGCTGCTGTCGGCCACGCTGCTGTGGTTCACCTGCTACAACGCCGTCATGACCTCGGATAAGTTCATCTATCTCTTTGGCAGGGTGATCCCCGCCCTGTCACTGGTGCTGTCTATGACCATGCGCTTTGTTCCCCGGTTCCGCACCCAGCTGCACACCGTGGCGCAGGCCCAGAAATACATGGGCCGTGACACGGAGAATGGCAGCCTTCTCCGCCGCACGAAAAACGCCATGAAGGTCTTTTCCATCATGGTCACATGGTCGCTGGAGAGCGCCATCGAGACGGCGGACAGTATGAAGAGCCGAGGCTACGGGGAAAAGGGCCGCACGGCCTTCTCCATCTATCGCATGGACGACCGGGACCGGAGCCTGCTGGTATGGCTCATCTTCTGCGGGGCCTATGTGCTTTGCGGCGTGCTGGCCGGAGGTCTGCGGTTCCGCTACTACCCCTCGCTGGCGGGAGCGCCTGTGACGCCTATGACCGTGAGTTTTTTCGTGGTCTATTTTCTGCTGTGCCTGACCCCGGCGGCGCTGGATCTGGCGGCGACCCGCCAGTGGAAACAAATCGAGAAGGAGGTGCGCCGGTGACGGAGCTTCTGCATCTGGAGAATTACAGCTTTACCTACCCCCAGCAGCGCCGCCCGGCGCTGTCCCATGTTACCCTCACGTTGCCGGAGGGGGCGTTCATGGTGCTCTGCGGCCCCTCCGGCTGCGGAAAGTCCACGCTGCTGCGGCAGCTGAAAACGGTGCTGGCGCCCCACGGCCTGCGGGAGGGGGAGATCACCTTCTGCGGCACGCCGCTGTCCCAGATCCCCAGCCGCCGTCAGGCGGCGGAGATCGGCTTCGTGCAGCAGTCACCGGAGAATCAGGTGGTGACGGACAAGGTCTGGCATGAGCTGGCCTTCGGACTGGAGAGTCTGGGCTTCGACACCCCCACCATCCGCCGCCGTGTGGCGGAGATGGCCTCCTTCTTCGGGATACAGGACTGGTTCTATAAAAACGTCACGGAGCTGTCCGGCGGTCAGAAGCAGCTGCTGAGTCTGGCCTCGGTGATGGTGATGCAGCCTCGTGTGCTGATTTTGGACGAGCCTACCAGTCAGTTAGACCCCATTGCCGCCTCGGACTTCCTCCAGACGCTGGGGCGCATCAATCGGGAGCTGGGGACCACCGTCCTTCTGACGGAGCATCGGCTGGAGGAGGCTCTGCCGCTGGCTACCCATGCGGCGGTGATGGACGGCGGACGGCTGCTGTGTACCGGCGCACCGGCGGAGGTGGGCGGCCTGCTGCGGCAGGAGGGCCACCGGATGTTTTTGGCCATGCCCTCCGCCATGCGGATCTGGGCCTCGGTGCAGAGCGATGCCTCCTGCCCGGTGACGGTGCGGGAGGGCAGAGCCTTCCTGACGGAGTGGCTCACAGATCACCCCGCCCAACCCCTGCCGCCGGAGGAGATCCCTCCCTGCGGCGAGGTGGTGCTGGCGGCGGAGGACGTGTGGTTCAAATACGAGGAAAAAGGCCCGGATATCGTCCGGGGCCTCCATATGACCGTCCGACAGGGGGAGTTCATGGCCCTGCTGGGCGGCAACGGCACCGGCAAATCCACCACCCTGCGGCTCCTCAGCGAGGGACTGCGCCCCTACCGTGGCACGGTGCGCCATACGGGCCGGCTGGGGGTCCTGCCCCAGAACCCCCAGGCACTGTTCGTGAAAAAGACCGTCCGGGAGGATCTGTTCGAGACCTTCGACGGACTGCATTTGCCCCCGGCGGAGCAGCAGCGGCGGGTGGAGCAAATGGTGACCCTCTGCCGTCTGACGGAACTGCTGGACCGCCATCCCTACGACCTCTCCGGCGGTGAACAGCAGCGTGCGGCGCTGGCCAAGGTCATGCTGCTGGAGCCGGATATCCTGCTGATGGACGAGCCCACCAAGGGACTGGACGCCGAGTTCAAGCAGTCCTTTGCCGCCATGGTGCGCTCTCTGCTCTCCGGCGGCGTGACGGTGCTGATGGTGAGCCACGACGTGGAATTCTGCGCCCGCTATGCCCACCGCTGCGCTCTGTTCTTCGACGGCAGCATCTCCGCCGAGGGGACGCCCCGTGCCTTCTTCGGCGGCAACAGCTTCTACACCACCTCCGCTGACCGCATGGCCCGTGGGCTGCTGCCCCACGCCGTCACGGCGGAGGACGTCATGGCCGGTATTGGCGGCACCGTCCCACCGGAGCCGGAGGTGCAGCACACCTATGCACCGCTGCCGCCGGCGGCGGAGGAGTCCGCCGACTGGAAGCCTCCGAAGCTTCCGTGGTGGCGCAAGGCGCTGGCTGCCGTGTCCGGCGCCGTGGCGCTGGTGATCCTATGGATGGCTACCCGCAAGACGGATCTGACGGCGCTGGTGGGCGGCGGCAAGGTCTCTGCTGCCGGGTGGCAGACGCTGGCCACCTACGGCGTATTTCTGGTGGCCATGTTCGTGCTGGTGGCCTCTATCGGCCGTCGGGCGCCGCCGCCGGTGCAGGTACAGACTCCGGTGGAAAAACGGAAGCTCTCCCGCCGCACGGTGGTGGCCTCCGTGCTGATCCTGCTGATGATCCCCGTGACGCTGGTGGTGTGCGTAGGCCTCTTTGGCCGCACCCACTACTATATCACCGCCCTGCTGGTGATGCTGGAGTGTATGCTGCCGTTTTTCATGGTCTTTGAGGGCCGACGCCCACAGGCCCGGGAGCTGACCATCATCGCCGTGCTGTGCGCCTTGGGCGTGGCGGGCCGGGCGGCCTTCTTCATGCTGCCCCAGTTCAAGCCTGTCATGGCCCTGACCATCATCGCCGGAGTGGCCTTCGGCGGTGAGACGGGCTTTCTGGTGGGGGCCATGACCATGCTGGCCAGCAACGTTCTCTTTTCGCAGGGGCCGTGGACACCCTTCCAGATGTTCAGTATGGGCATCATCGGCTTTTTGGCCGGAGTGCTGTTCCGCAAGGGCTGGCTGCGCCGCAGCCGGGGCGCTCTGGCGGTGTTCGGCGGCATCGTCACCTTCGTCATCTACGGGGCCATCATGAACCCCGTGTCGGCGCTGATCTACGGGGCGGAGATGAACTGGCAGACGCTGCTGACGTACTATATCACCGGCTTCCCCATGGACTGTGTCCACGCCTGCGCCACGGTGATCTTCCTGCTGCTGCTGGCGGAGCCCATGCTGGAAAAGCTGGACCGCATCAAGGTCAAATACGGTCTTCTCGCCTAGCTTTATGCGGGTCATTATTTCGTTCTTTCGGGCTGCGCTGCACAATTGATCGAGAGCATTCGCCGAGAGATTTTTGGTCGAGCCAAGGTTTGGGAAGTGCAGGCGTACTTTGTGTGCCCGCGAGGGGCATGC
>ERZ772876.93-NODE-93-length-125712-cov-11.113173_pt1 | contig 125712 bp, 157 predicted proteins | sample MGYA00580584_ERZ772876 | MGnify/ENA primary metagenome ERZ772876 (study PRJEB29015, sample SAMEA2737728) | human gut metagenome | biome: human gut; feature: human-associated habitat; material: faeces | place: China | collected 2012 ... | reverse complement strand
AAATTGGGAAAAAGGGACAGTCCTTTTTATTCTTAATATAATTTAATAAGTTTTATATAGAAGGACTGTCCCTTTTTCCCAATTTTGAGGGAATTCCAAGCAACGTCCCCTTTTCCTCTTTTTCTTTTTTAGGAGGCTAAAATGAAGATTGGAATTGATTTAGGCGGAAGTCATATTGCAATAGGTGTAATAGATAAAAATGGACAGATTATAGAAAAATTTGAAAAAAGATTATTGGAAAAAGAAAAGAAAAATATAAAAAAATCAATTGAAGATTACATAGTAGAAAATACTAATAATTTAATAGAAAAATATAAAATAACAGAAATGGGTATTGCAATTCCAGGAACTATATCTAATGGAGTAATTGTTAAATCAGTGAATTTAGGACTAGAAAATTATAATATAGTAGAAGAGTTAAAAGAAAAAATAAATATTCCAATAAAGTCTCAAAATGATGCAAAGTGTGCGGCAATTGCAGAAAGCAAATATGGATGTTTAAAAGAATACAAAAGAAGTATATTTTTAACATTAGGTACTGGAATAGGTGGGGCTGTAATTATAGACGGAAAACTATTAGATACAGGAAATGTTCCAGGATGCGAGTTTGGACACATGATTATAGAAAAAAATGGAATACAATGTAATTGTGGAAAAAAAGGATGTTTTGAAAGATATGCATCAATGAAGGCTTTTAAAAACAACTTAAGAAAAGCATTAGGAGTAGATGAAACAACAAGAGGACAAGAACTATTAGACATAATAAGAAAAAGTGAAGATAATATAAAAGAACAAGAAAATGAAAAAAATAAAGAAATAAAAATAGTAATAGATGAATTTATAGATAATTTAAGTATAGGAATATCAAATCTAATAAATATATTTGAACCAGAAGCAATAGGAATAGGTGGAAGTTTTGTATATTTTGAAGATGTTTTATTAGAAAAGTTAAAAGCAAATATACAAGAAAAAAATTATTTGTTTAACGAAAGGGAAAAATTAATAATATTACCAGCAGTATTAGGAAATGATGCTGGAATCATAGGAAGTTGCAGTTAAAAGAAGACTAAATATATATTAAATAATATATGGAGAAAAAAATAAATTAGTAACTGTGTAAATTAATTTTTAGATTAATTTGCAGATTGCGAAAGGAATGAGATAAAAATGGACTTAAATATAAGAAAAGCTACAAGAGAAAGTTATGGAGAAGCTTTATTAGAATTAGGAAAAGAAAATAAAAATGTAGTAGTATTTGATGCTGATTTATCATCAGCTACAAAAACTAGTATATTTGCAAAAGAATTTCCTGAAAGATTTTTTGATATGGGAATAGCAGAGCAAAATATGATGAGTACTGCGGCAGGAATGTCAACATGTGGAAAAATTCCATATGTAAGCACATTTGCAGTATTTGCAGCAGGAAGGGCATATGACCAAATAAGAAATAGCATATGTTATCCAAATTTAAATGTCAAAATTTGTGCAACACATGCAGGAATAACAGTAGGAGAAGATGGTGCAACACATCAAATGATAGAAGATATATCATTAATGAGGACTTTGCCTAATATGACAGTAATTTCTACTTCAGATGATACACAAACAAAATGGGCAGTAAAGGAAATAAGTAAAATACAAGGACCGGTATATCTAAGATTAGCTAGACTTGCAACACCAAAAATTTATGAAGAAAATCAAAAATTTGAAATAGGAAAAGCAGTTCAAATAGGAGATGGAATAGATGCAACAGTATTTGCAACAGGAGTAACAGTAGCAGAAGCATTGAAAACACAAGAAATATTAAAAGAAAAAGGAATAGAGATTAGAGTAGTTGACATTCATACAATAAAACCAATAGACAAAGAAATGATAATAAAATGTGCAAAAGAAACTAAAAGACTAATTTCAATAGAAGACCATAGCATTATAGGAGGAATAGGCTCAGCAATTTCAGAAGTACTAACAGAAGAATATCCAGCAAAGTTAGAAAGAATGGGAATAAAAGACACATTTGGAAAATCAGGAAAAGCAGAACAACTAATGCAATACTTTGGAATAACAGCAAAAGACCTGGAAGAAAAGTTGGCAGGGAAATAGGGACGTTCCTTAAAATTCCCTTTTAAAAGGGAAATATGGACAATCTTAAGTTTATAATAATGAAGATACCATGTTTAGTAGAGATGATAATAGAATTTTACTACTAAATATTGGTATTTTTATATTATACCAATATAGTGGATTTAAAATGCCTTGGATAGTGTTGATATACTAATATTTATATTTAGTATAACTGTCAAAAATTTCTAGTGAATTTTTTGTGAAAACTATTGCAAAATTTGGTGTTTATTGGTATGATTTAAAAGAGTAAAAATGTCGATAAATTGCAAAAAAATAAACAAAGGCAATTAACTATAAAACGACAAAAAACAACAATAAGAAAACTAAAAATAAATAATAAATAATAAATAATAAAACTTAAACAAATTAAGTGGAAGGTGAAAAATAAAAATGATAGAATTTAGAAACGTATCAAAAACATATGATACAGGAACAAAAGCAGTAAAAAACGCCAACTTTGTAATAGAAAAAGGAGAATTTGCATTTTTAGTAGGAACATCAGGAAGTGGAAAATCGACACTAATAAAACTAATATTAAAAGAAGAAGAACCAACATCTGGTAATATAATAATCAACGGAAAAGATACAACATTTTTAAAGCAAAGCAGAGTACCATATTTAAGAAGAAGTATGGGGGTTGTATTTCAAGACTTCAGATTATTACCAGATAAAACAGTATATGACAATGTAGCATATGCAATGTACATAGTAAGAGCAACACCAAGACACATAAGAAGACAAGTACCAATGGTATTATCATTAGTTGGACTAAGTGGAAAAGCTAAAATGTATCCAAACGAATTATCAGGAGGAGAACAACAAAGAGTTGCGTTAGCAAGAGCATTAGTTAATAATCCATCAATGTTAATAGCAGACGAGCCTACTGGAAACTTAGATCCAGACACAGCTTGGGACATAATGAATTTATTAAATGAAATTAATATGAGAGGAACAACAGTAGTAGTAGCAACACATGCAAAAGACATTGTTGATAAAATGAAAAAAAGAGTAATACACATCAACAAAGGCGAAATCATAAGAGATGATAAAAAAGGTGGTTATGATTGTGAAATATAATGTATTTGGATATTTAATAGGAGAAGGATTTAGTAACGTATTTAAAAATAAGAAATCTACAGGTGCATCACTTATGATTATGTGTGCAACAATGATTATTTTCGGAGTATTCTTAATGTTAGGAGAAAATATAAACCATTTTGTAGATGAAGTAAAATCAGAACAAGGATTTCAAGTGTTTTTAAAAACAGATGCAACAGACGAAGAAATAGAAGAAGTTGGAAATAAAATTAGAGCATTAGATGGTGTAAGCACAATTGATAGAAAGTCAAAAGAAGATGCTTTAAACACAATGAAAGAAAGATTTGGAGAAAAATCAAGTCTACTTGATGGATTTAATTATGAAAGATTTTCAGTATCTTATGTCATAACACTTACAGATTTAAGCAAAAGCACAGAAATACAAAACGAAATTTCGAAATTTGATAACATAAAAACAATTCAAAGTAGTAATCAAACAGTAGAAACTTTATTGAATTTAGCAAATGCAATTAGAATTATAACAGGAGTTATATTAATATTATTAGTAGTAATTTCAATTTTCATAATTTCAAATACAATAAAATTAACAGTACATGCTAGAAGAAAAGAAATATCAATAATGAAATATGTTGGAGCAACAAATAATTTTATACGTTGGCCATTTATTGTAGAAGGTATGATTATCGGAGTTATAGCAAGTATCATCTCAATTGTTATTGTTGGTGGAGCTTATGGATTTATAGCAAAGCAAGCTGTAAATGCAAACTTTATGCAAGTAATGAATATGAGCTTAGTAAGTTTACAAGACATGTTATCATCAATAATAATTGTATATATGTTATTAGGAATTGGAATAGGAGCTTTAGGAAGTGTTATCTCAATGAGAAAATATTTAAAAGTATAAAGGAGTAAAAAACATGCGTAAAACTTTATGTATGGTTTTTATCTTACTGATATGTTTTGTTACAACTTTTACATATGCAGAAAATGAAGAAAATACAAATAATGTAGAAGAGAACACAACAACTTCAACAGATTTACAAACACAAAGAGAGCTATTAAAACAACAACTTGAACAAGCAACAGTTGATTTAGATACAATTCAAACTGATTTATCAGAAAATTTACAACAAATTCAAAAATTAGATGAAAAAATTTCAACAGCAGAAGAAGAGTTAGCAGGGCAAGAAAGTAAGATAGAAGAATTAAGAAAATCAATAAGCAAAGTAGAAGAAGAACTTGATACTGTAACAGAAAAGTATAATAAACAAAAAGACTTATTTGAACAAAGGATAGTAGCTGTTTATGAAGCTGGAGAAATACAATATTTAGATGTTTTACTAAAATCTACAAGTTTAACAGATTTTATTTCTACATATTATCAAATTTCAGAAGTTGCACAAAGCGATGAAGAATTATTAGATGATATTGAGCAAAAAAAGAAAACAATAGATTTATCAAAAAGAAAATTAGAAAATGAAAAAAATTCATTAGCAGATATATTAGAAACACAAACAAGGTTAACAAGAACCTTACAAAATACAAAAATAATAAGAGAAAGTTTTATAACAAGGCTATCTGAAGAAGAACAAGAAAAACAAAAAGAAATAGATGATTATAATGCACAATATGAAGAAATAAATAGACAAATTATAGCATCTGTTATGGAAGGAATTGACTCCGAATACATAGGAGGAGAACTAGCATGGCCAGTTCCTGGTTATACTAGAATAACTTCAGAATATAAAATGAGAGTGCACCCAATAACAGGAGTATATAAATTACATACAGGTGTAGACATTTCTGCACCAATGGGAGCAAACTTTATTGCAGCAAATGATGGAGTGGTAATAAGAGCAGAAATGAATGGAGCATATGGAAATATGGTTGTAGTAGATCATGGTGGAGGAATATCTACATTATATGCACATGGTTCAGAAATATTAGTACAAGTAGGACAAACTGTAAAAAGAGGAGATGCTGTACTTAAAGTTGGTTCAACAGGATATTCAACAGGTGCACATGCACATTTTGAAGTGAGAATAAATGGTGTTACAACAAATCCGTTACCATATATCACAACAGGACTAATTCCAAGTGCTGATAATAATTCAAACGATAATCAGAATAATACAGTTGAAGAGAATACAACAAATTAAAATGAAACACTAAACAATACTAAATATATTGTTGAAAAGTAAACAAAAGATAGTTATTAGTCTAATATAAAAATAAATAAATGTGGAGGAACATATGAAAAACATAGTTCAAAAAATAGTAGGAGTATTTTTAATAAGTATAATTTTATCGAGTACAAATGTGGCGTTAGCAGTAACACAATCAGAGTTAGATGCACAACAGAAAGAAATACAAAATCAAAAAAATCAACAAAATGAAAATGAACAAAAACAAAAAGAAATAGAAGCACAAAAAAATAAAGTAGCACAAGAAAAATCGCAAACGATGAAAGAAGTAGAAGAATTAGCCACACAAATAGGGTCATATGAAACTCAAATAGACGAGTTAGATTCAAAAATAAGTGATGCAAATACAAAAATACAAGATGCTCAAGTAAAATTACAACAAGCAGAAAAAGACTATCAAAATCAACAAGATACATTAGAACAAAGGATTGTTGCAATGTATGAAGCAGGAGACGTATCTTATTTAGATGTACTTTTAAGCTCTGAAAATATAACAGATTTAATTTCAAATTATTATTTGCTTTCAGAAGTAACAAAATGTGATCAAGAATTGCTAGAAGAAATTCAGAAGCAAAAAGAAGAAATAGAACAAGCAAAAAAAGAAATAGAGCAACAAAAAGCAGAATTAACAACAGCAAAAGCAAGTAAAGAAAGTGTATCTAGTCAATTAAAAAGTGCAAAAGCACAAAAAGATACTAAAGTTGCTAATTTATCAGCATCAGAAAAAGAACTTCAACAAGAAATAGAAGAATTACAAGCAGCAAATAGAAAAATAGCAAGTGATGTAGCAGCAGCAGACAAAAAATATAAACAACAATTAGAAGAGTTAAGAAAACAGCAACAAAATAATAATTCAAATAGCGGAAATTCAGGAAACAATAGTGGCACAGCTGGATCAGGATATTTTATAAAACCAATTAAAACAAGTACAAGTTTAATAACTGCAAATGGTTATTATCCAGATGGAAGTTTCCATGGAGCAATAGACTATGCTGTAAGTAAAGGAACTCCAGTATATGCAGCAGCAGATGGAGTTGTATATTCAACAGCGAACTTATCATATAGTTATGGAACATATGTAGTAATAAGACATACAAATGGATTACAATCATATTATGCACATGGTACAGCAGGTTCAATTTGTGTTACACCAGGGCAAATAGTAAAACAAGGTCAACAAATAATGCTAAGTGGAAGTACAGGACATTCAACAGGACCACATTTACACTTTGAAGTAAGAAAGTCACCATATAGTTATAGCTATTCAGCAACTGCATATGGACAAGACTCAAGAGTTAACCCTGCAAATTATTTCTAGGAATACATATTTCATCTAAAACAAGGAATGATGTTAAATATTAATAATATAATAAAAGTAGTAAACTTTGAAAGATAAGCTTACTACTTAAAACTATTATAAGGAAGGAAATGATAGAATACATGGAACAAGAAAGAAAATATAAAATTTATAAATGGATTATGATTATAGCATTAACAATTTTTATAACTTTTATGATTACATCTATTTCACTATACACATATTTTCTAAATAATCCAATAAATGCAAATGTATCAGCAACATCAACAAGTAAAAAAATAGCTGGAAACTTAGAAAAATACAGAGAAATAATCGATAAATATTATTTAGGAGAAGTAAACGAAAATAAATTAGAAGAAGGGGCAATAAAAGGTTATATTGAAGGCCTTGGAGACCCATATACAGAATATATATCAAAAGAAGATATGGAAGATTATTTAAATGATACAATGGGAAATTTTGTTGGAATTGGAATTTATATGGTAAAAAATACAACATATGACAAAATCCAAGTATTATCAACAATTAAAGATGGACCAGCAGAAAAAGCAGGAATACAGGCCGGAGATTTAATTGTATCAGTTGATGGAATAACATATACGGCAAGTGATATGACAACAGCTGCTAATAATATAAAAGGAGAAGCTGGAACAAAAGTAAATGTAGAAATACAAAGAGAAAATCAAATAATAAAATATGAATTAACAAGAGAAAAAGTAAAAGTAAATCCAGTAGAAGGAAAAATTTTAGAAAATAATATTGGTTATATACAATTTTCATCATTTGATGAAACAACAGCAGAGGACTTTAAAAATAAATTTGAAGAACTAAATAAAAAAGGTATAAAATCATTAATTATAGACTTACGTAATAATGGTGGAGGAATTGTAGATCAAGCCTTAGAAATAGCTGATTATATTACAGACAAAGATTCAGTTTTATTATACGAAGTTGATAAAAATGACAAAGAAACAGTTAAAAAAGCTCAAAATGACCCAATAATAGATATGCCAATAGTAATTTTAACAAATGAAAACACAGCAAGTGCATCAGAAATATTAGCAGGAGCATTAAAAGATTTAGGAAAAGCAAAAACAGTAGGAACAACAACATATGGAAAAGGTGTTATTCAACAAATACTAAGGTTAAGTGATGGAAGTGGATTGAAAATAACAATAGAAGAATATCAAACTCCAAATAGAAACAAAATAAATAAAGTTGGAATAGAACCTGACGAAAAAGTAGAATTGCCAGATACTGTAACAAATATATTTAATGTAAAAGAAAATGAAGATACACAATTACAAAAAGCAATTGAGATGCTTAAATAAGTTGAAAATCATAAAATTGAAAAAGATATAAATTTTATTATTCTCAAATTTAAATCTTTTAAACAGACTTGCATTTTAGGAGAGGAAAGATATAAAAAATGAACTTAGCAAATAAATTAACAATTTTTAGAATTTTACTAGTACCATTAATGGTAATAATTCCTTTTTTAGGAATTGATGGAAAAGTTGTCGGAATACCAATAACGTATTTAATTATGGATGTAATATTTATAATTGCATCCATAACAGATAAATTAGATGGATATATAGCAAGAAGTAGAAATCAAGTGACAACATTTGGAAAATTTTTAGACCCATTAGCAGATAAAATTCTAGTATTAACAGCAATGATATTACTTGTAGAAGTAGGCAAAATTCCTGCTTGGATACCAGTTATAGTATTATCAAGAGAATTTATTGTTTCTGGATATAGACTAATTGCAGTAGAAAAAGGTGGAAAAGTAATAGCAGCATCTGTTTGGGGAAAATTAAAAACAGTAACACAAATGATATCTATAATTTTAATATTTATTGATAAATTTAACTTCTTCGATTTTATAAGAGCAACAACAGATGCAAAAGTAGCAATGGAAAGTAGTTTAATGATTTATATGAATCAAGGAGAGATGGGATTTAATGCAATTACATCAATATGTTTATTAATTTCTGTAGTTGCAACAATATTTTCAGGATATGATTATTTGAAAAATGGAAAGGATTTATTGAAAGATTAATAATTTAAATAAAAGATATATTTTTCTAAATATATAACTCCAAGTTTACTACTTAACAAATTGTAATAAATAATTTTTTAAAAATGTAAAAAACACTTGACTTTCTAAGTAATACAAATATATAATAGCAAAAAGAGCTTATTTGGAGGTATTTAACATACATGCAAAAAAATAACGTATTTTACACAACAGATAAATATAATAATTTAACAGATGAACAAATAATATCTCAAATAAAAGAAAATGGTGATGAGCAAGCTTTAGCTTATATCCTAGAAAAATATAAAGATTTAGTTCATTCTAAGATAGGAAAATATTTTATAATTGGTGCAGAAAAAGAAGACATTATACAAGAAGGTATGATAGGATTATATAAAGCTGTTAAAAATTTTGATTTAGAGAAGCAAAATACATTTAAAACATTTGCTAATATATGTGTTGAAAGACAATTGATAACAGCCATCAAGAGTTCTAATAGGCAAAAACATATGCCATTAAATTCATATTTATCATTAAATATGTCAGCATATGAAAATGAAGAAGATAGCACTGAACTAATAGAAACTTTTAAAAATAACGTAGTTGAAGACCCTTTAGATACAATAACTAAAAAAGAATACTATGAAGAAATTCAAAAGGTAATACATAAAAACTTAAGTGATTTTGAAGAAAAAGTTTTAGATAGATTTGTACAAGGAGAAAGCTACGAAGTTATAGCAAAAAAATTAGACACACCAGTAAAATCAGTAGATAATGCTATTCAAAGAATTAGAAAAAAAGCTATAAAGAATTTATTTTAAATGTTTTGAAAAGTTATATTGGGGAGTTAGATTTTAATTTAATTCCCCATTTGATTTAAATTTGCTTGCATAGCTCAGTCGGTAGAGCGCAGCCTTGGTAAGGCTGAGGTCGCGGGTTCAATTCCCACTGTAAGCTCCAAAAATAAAAACCATATAAGTACTGATAAATCAATGCTTTATATGGTTTTATATATTTGAATTAATGCAGTAGCAATGCAGTAGAGAGGTTATTTGATTTTTTTAAGTTCCTGAGCTATAAAATCAAAAGAAATATCTGTATAAATATTATTAGTTATTTTACTTCCTTCAATATGTCCAACCAATTTTTGAATAACAGGTAAATTTAGTCCATTTTCTTGGCATCTTGTAACGAATGTATGTCTTAATCTGTGAGTAGATAAAGTTTCATTTTGATTTTCTAATATTTTATATTTGGCATTTAATCTTGTTAGATAACAATTGATTTCTCCGTCTGTTATAAAGAAGTTTCTATTATAATCCCAAAATAATAAATTATTTATGTTAGTAATTTTATCTGAATACAGTTTTTGAATAATTTTTCTAACATTAGTTTTCATAGGGAATGTTCTTTTCCCTTTATCTATTCCATTTTTCTTGTCATAGGTTTTTGTATGCTTTCCTAAAATAACTTTATCGTGTTTATCTCTGGTAATTGTTCTGTATACTGTAATAGTATTATTTTTTAAATTAATACAATCCTTTGACAAAGCCAATACCTCGCCAATTCGCATGCCAGTATATAATTGTAATAAAAGAATATCATTATATTTGTGAACTGTTGAAGTCAAAATTTTAATTAATTTATTTTCCTCGACTTTAGATAAAGATGTAACAACTCTAGGTGCTTTTGTAGAAATTGGCTTTGTAAGTGTTTCATCTTCCATTATATTATAAGAAATTTTTCTACGAGAGTAAGCTATTTTAAATCCTTTTTTTAATAAAATCCATATTTTATCTATAGTACTATTAGAATATTTTCTCATGTTTTCTTTGGAATCTTCAATATTTTCAACAGTTACTTTTTGAATAGGCTTATTAATCCAACTATTACAGGTTTTTTTGATTTGTTCTAATGTATTTGTATCTCTTAGATATGTTCTATCAGATGTTATTCCATCTTTATTTTTTTGTTCAATAAACCTTTCTAAAATCATAAGTAGAGTATCTTTATTAGTCTCAATGTAGTTTCCGTTATCTAAACTACTTTTTAAATTTGTTACTCTTTTTTTAAATTCTCTACTTTGTTCATTTTTTCTTTGTTTTAAAGTTTTTCTTTTTCCATTATATACATATTGAAATATCCAACATTTTAGTGTTTCACTATAATATAATGAACCTTCTCCATTTCCAACTGATTTTGTTTTTTTGTTTTTTCTTTCCATAATAAAATACCTCCATTTTTTATAATTTATTTTGAATAAACTATTGAAAATGAAAGTATTTTACTATATAATAAAAATACATTCACTTTCGATAGTGTTTGTGTGTGAGAAATATGTACCTTGTCGCAAACTAGTAACATATTTCTCTTTTTATTTGAGCTAAAATTCTCTTTTTAGTTGTTTTACTATTCCAATTATTGTAACTGGAATAGTTTTCATTTCCTCTTTTGTAAATATAAGTGGTTCATAAGCAGAATTTAATGGTTGTAATAAAATACTATTATCACTTTTTTTGCCTTTTTTTATTGTTGCTTCATCACCATTTATAATTGCTACAACAATATCTCCGTTTTCAAAATCATTTTGTTTTTTGATAATAACAATATCATCTTCAATAAGAACAGGGGACATCGAGTTGCCGTGTACTTTTAAAGCAAAATAATCTTCACCATTACCAACTAATGAAGTTTCAACATCGATAGTACCAATCCAGTTTTCTTGTGCTAGATAATCATAACCAGCCTTAACTGTTCCGTAGTATAGGAATAGATGTTATTGGGTTTCCTAAGCAGTCTATTTTATTTTCATCTAAACACATCAAATATGATGGAGCAACATCAAAATATTTAGCAAGTTTTTCTATTGAACTTCTTTTTAAATTTTCAACTAATCCTTTTTCATATTTCATAATAGTAGGTTTAGTGACATTTATAATTTTCCCTACTTCTTCTTGTGTAGCTCCTTTTTTTAATCTTAGTTCTTTTAATCTTTCTCCCATATTCATAATAAAAACCTCTATAATATAATATTATAATCTTATAATAACATATAAAGTTACTGAAATCAATATATTTACAAAAAATATTTAAAATAATTTAAAAAAAAATAAAAAAAATTTAAAAAATAACTTGACAAGTTATTTTATTAATGATAATATACGAGTAACTTAAAAAGTTACAAAAAAGAAAAGAGGTGTAATTATGAATAAAACAGCATTAAGAATAAAAATGCTCGCAAATAATGATACAGGAATAACATTATCAAAAGCATTAAATATGTCAGAAACTACATTATCAGCTAAAATAAATGGAAAAGCTGAATTTACAAGAAATGAAATTGCTAGCATAAAAGAAAGATATAATTTAAATCCAAAAGAAATTGATAATATTTTTTTTACACTGTAAGTAACTTGAAAAGTTACATAAACGAAAATGCGACAAGGTACAAAAAGAGAGGATGTGATTAAATGGAAAAAATATTGGAAGAAATTAATTCAAAATTAGAAATATTGGTAAATAAAAAAGATGACTTTGAATTATTGACAGCAGAACAAATATCGGAAGAAACTGGAATACCAATAAATAATATAAGAAAGCTTTTTAATGATAAAAGTTTAGCTGTTCAAACATATACAAAACCAAGATTAGTAACAAGAAAAGCTTGGAATGAATTTATTAGTGAAAGAAGGTAAAAACAAATGAAAAGAACATGGAAGAATTTTAAAATAGACAAAAACAAAGTTTACATGAGGCTAGGACAAGCAGTAGTATATAGCACATTATATATAAGTGCAGTAGCAGGAACAGTATTTATGTTTTTGCAGGGAATGACTTATTAGGAGGGAAAGATGATTTATTTATTATTAGCAATAGCAATTATATGTGTAATAGTGTATTACAAAATAACAGGTTCTTTGTTAGCTACTGTATTATATGGAATATATGCTATTTCTATAATATATGTTACTTCTTTGTTACTTGTTTAGACAACTTAATAACAATTGAATTTAATTCTTTTTCAAATTCATTATAATTTATATTTTCTAAAGTATGAATTTCTTTAGGAATATTAGAAAAATAAATATAAAGATTGCTTAAAGATGAATTATATTCAATAGTACTAGTTGTAGTTTTGTGCTGATGGTATTTATTGGCATATTGAATAAAATCAATTAAGGCTTGTCTTTTAGCTAATTCATAATTTTGGATATTTTCACGTTTGGTTTGGTAATGATTATTTAACCAAGATGTAGCTATAGGCGAAATTAGTGCAATAACAGCAATAACAGCAGTAATAGTATTAGAATCAATATTCATAATAATAACCTCACTTTCGAGGGTATTATACAATAATTTACAAAATTTTACAAGAAAGGAGTTGAAAGAGTATGAAAGAATTAATTTTAATAATTTTAGCTTTAGATGTCATAACAGAAATCTTTTACATAAGAAGGATAACAAAAGAAAGAGACAGTGCAGAAGAAAGAGCAACAACACATTTTAAAAGAGCAAATAACTTTGAGAAACAATTAAAAGAAACAAAAAATGAATATGAAGAACAAGCTGAAATACTTTTAGATAATGCATCAGAGTATAGAACAAAAATAGTAGATTTAGAAAACAACATAGAATTATTAGTAAATAACTTATCAGACGAAAATAAAGAACTAATTTCAGACAGCGAATCACAAAATTAGTTCAGAACATAAATTTATATAAATTCATATCTGTATTTATTTTAACACAAAATAATCAGATATGCAAGAAGGAGAAGAAATGTTAGAAAACAGAATGGTCGAAGATGACTATATAGAAACAAACAATGATTATGACAGTTATCTAGAATATTTACTAGAAAAAGATGATGAACATTATGAAGATGAAATATATGAAAGGTTGAGTGAATAATAATGGAAAGCTTAATAAAGAAACCACAATTTAAAGGTGAAATAAAAGCACAAATTAAAAGTGTTGGAGAGATAGAATCTAATATGAAAGAAGTAAAAAGATATGTTGAAAATCTTAATAATTATTATAAAAACATAACTTTTACAGAGGAAACAATGAAAGATGCTAAAGATGAAAAGTCTAAAGTAAATAAATTTAAGAGTCAAGTTGCAGATTATAGAAAAAATATTATAGCAGAATATAACAAACCTATAAAAGCTTTTGAAGATACAGCAAAAGAAACAGAGAAGCTTTTAGCAGAAACATATAATACGATAAATCAACAAGTTGCCAATTATGAAAACAAACAAAAGGAAATTAAAGAGCAAGAAATAAAAGAATACTTTGAAGAATGTAAAATAGCAAATAATATTGATTTCATTACATATGGACAAGCAAAAATAGATGTAACATTATCAGCAAGTATGAAAAATTTAAAAGAGCAGGCAAAATCATTTATAGATAAAGTAGCAGACGATTTAAAACTAATTGAGACACAAGAACATAAAACAGAAATATTAGTTGAATATAAACAAACATTAAATGTATCACAAGCGATAACAAGTGTAACAAATAGATTTAAGGCTATTGAAGAAGAAAAGAAAAAAATAGAACAAGAAAAAGAACTTCAAGAATTTGTTGTGGATACTGCAAAAGAGTCAGACAAGTATAGTGAACAAATAATATTAAATGCACCATCCATAGAAGAAAAAACAGAAGAAACTTTAACTTTAAAATTTACAGTAAGAGGAACAAGAACAAAATTAAAAGAATTAAAACAATTTTTAGAAAGTGGAGGTTACGATTATGAGTAATGAAGTACAAAAAAATAATGAATTAATGGTAAAATTTGATATTGACGGAAATGAAATAAAATTGACACCAAGTATAGTACAAGAATACATAGTAGGAACAGACGCAAAAATAACAAATCAAGAATTTAAACTATTTACAGAACTTTGTAAAGTTAGAAAATTAAACCCATTCTTAAGAGAAGCATATTTAATTAAATACAAAGCAGGAACACCAGCACAATTAGTAGTAGGAAAAGATGCAATTTTAAAAAGAGCAGTACTAAATCCAAATTATGATGGAATGGAAAGTGGAATCATAGTTCAAAAAGATGATGGAACAGTAGAAGAAAGACAAGGAACATTTAGATTAGGAAATGAACAACTTGTAGGTGGTTGGGCTAGAGTATTTAGGAAAGACTGGACACATCCTACATATTCAAGTGTAAGTTTTAATGAAGTAGCACAAAAAACAGGACAAGGACAATTAAATTCAAACTGGGGAAGTAAAGGAGCAACAATGGTTGAGAAAGTTGCAAAAGTAAGAGCATTAAGAGAAACATTTGTTGAAGATTTAGCAGGAATGTATGAAGCAGAAGAAATGCAACAAGAAATACCACAACAAGAACCTATTGAGGTACAAACTGAAATAGAAGAACAAACAGAAAATACAAAAGAGGTATCAATGAATGAACTATAAAATTATATCAAGTTGTAGCACAGGAAATGCAACAATAATAAAAGACATAATTTTAATTGACTGTGGAGTTACTTTTAAGAAATTAGAGAAGTATTATAAACAGTTCAAAATAGTACTTCTAACACATATACATTCAGATCACTTTAAAAAAGAAACAATTAAGAAATTAGCACAAGAAAGACCAACATTAAGATTTACTTGTTGTGAATGGTTATTAAAACCTCTTTTAGAATGTGGAGTTGAAAGAAAAAATATAGATGTACTTCAAATTGGCACAAAATACGATTATAAGCTCTTTAAAGTTATGCCTATTAAATTATATCATGATGTACCACAATGTGGCTATAGGATATTATTTGACGATTATAAAGTAATCTATATGACAGACACAAAAACAGTTGAAGGAATAAGTGCTAAAAATTATGATTTGTATCTTGTTGAAGGTAATTACGATGAAGATGAGATAGAAGAAAGAATAAAAGAAAAACAACAAGACTGCAAATATGTATATGAATTTAGAGCAAAAGACAGCCATTTAAGTAAACAACAAGCAAGTGAATTTTTATTGAATAATATGGGAGAAAATTCAGAGTATGTTTTAATGCATCAACATGTAGAAAGGAATTAATTATGGATTATAAAAAAATGTGGGAAGATTTAAAAGGATTAATGCAAAAAACTGAAAAAATGACTGATTTAATAAAGACAAAAGGAATCCTAGATATAATATCTGAAATTGAAAAATTGAATACAGAATATGAGGATTTACCATTTTAGGAGGCAATATGGTAGGAACAAGTAATAAAATAATAACTTATTTACTAGAACAAGAAAAAGATAAACAGTTTGAAATAAAAGAATATAGACAAAAAAGGAGTTTAGACAGTAATGCATATTGCTGGGTACTATTAGGAAAATTACAAGATAAGCTACATATACCCAAAGAAGAAATATACAGAGATTTAATAAAAAATATAGGTAGTTTTGAAATTATACCAGTCAAAAATGAAGCAGTAGAAAGATTTAGACAAGCTTGGAGTAACCACGGACTAGGCTGGGTAACAGAAACAATGAAAAGCAAATTAGAACGGTTTTACAAATGTAATTACATATTATGGGTCTAGTGTTTATAACACAGCTGAAATGACCAAATTAATTGAATTAATAGTACAAGAATGTAAGCAGTTAGATATAGAAACAAAATCAGATGCAGAAATAAATTCATTATTAGAAAGTTGGGATAAAAAATGAACTGTATATATTTAACAAAAAGAAGTAGAAAATATTCTCCATATTGGTTTTGCAGATTAAATAAAGAAGAAATTGCATTAGATAAATGTAAAAGTTGCTCAAAATTGAAATACAAAGAAATTAAAGCTATAAAAAATAAAACTAATAAACAAGCAAAGCTAGAAAATAGCAGATACAGTATCATAACAGATGACTTAAAACATTGTTATATATGCACAGAAAGAGGACTTAAAGATATACCAAAAGATGATTTACATGAAACATATGGCGGAAGTAACAGAAAAAGAAGCATTGAAAATGGATTTGTAGTTCCGTTATGTAGAAAGTGTCATCAAGATGATGAAATATTAAAATTTTTACAAAGATTTATACAATTAGAATATGAAGAAACACATACAAGAGAAGAATTTATAAAATTAATAGGAAAAAGTTATTTAGATTAGGCAACAGGGCAATGACAAAAACGTTGCCATTATATTGTACGAAAGGAGAAAAAATGAATTACTTGACAGAAATTAAAGCGTTTTATGATTTAGTACAGATTAAACAACTTTCAACAGGTCAAATTGCATTATGGCATGGACTAATGTACATAAACAATAAATGTGACTGGAACGAATGGTTTACTGTTGCAAATCTTACGCTTCAATTAGAAACTGGATTATCTAGAGCAGGTATTAATAAAAATAGAAATGTTTTAAAGCAATTAGGATTAATAGATTTTAAACCTAATACAACAAAAGCAACTTCTTATAAAATAATCACTATGTCAAAAAGTAATCAAGTTAGTAGTCAAATTAGTAATCAAGATAGTAATCAAATTGGTAATCAAAATAGTAGTACATTAAATAAACTAAACAAAACTAAACTAAACAAGACTAGTAGTAGTATAAAATTTTATATGGAAAATATAAATCCTTTAATAACTCCACATGAAGTAGAAATATTAGAGGACTACTGCAACGACTTGCCAGAAGATTTAATAATTTATGCTATGCAAGATGCAATAGAGCATAAAGCAATGAATATGAAATATATAAAAAGCATTTTAGATAGATATATCAGGCAAAGCATAAGTTCTGTTGAACAAATAGAAAGTCAAAAAAAATTAAATCAAAGTAATAACAAAAAACAGGAAACAGATGAGGAAAAAGCCGAGAGATATAGAAAAGAATGGGGGCTAAGTGATGACGATTGATGAATTTACTAAAACGACTACAGAGATAGAAAATTTTTATCAAAAAGAAATATCAGAAGAACAGAAAAAAATATGGTTTCAAGAATTAAGAAAAATGGATATAAAACGATTTAAGTATGTAATTTCACAAGTATATAGAACTTGTAAGTTTTTACCTAAATTAGCAGATATAATTGAAATCAATACAAACTTAGGATATAGCCAAGTAAAAAGAGACGAAACAACTCAAAAATGTAACAAATGTAAAGGGACAGGCTATATAACATATTGGAAAAAAATAAAAAATGGTGAAAAAGAAATTTCTTGTGAGTATATGGCTATATGTAGTTGTGGAATGCAAAAACAATATAAAGGATGGGAATACCCAGAAGAAAGGTATAGAACCAATTTTTATACACCGTTAGCAATAGAATTAGGATTGTAAAGGAAGTGATAAACAAATGATTACAACAGAAACAAGGCAAATGAGTTTTAATGACATACAAGATAAAACAAAAATAAGATATATACAAATCTTAAATAGATTAGACAAGCCTAAAACGGCAAAGGAATTAGCAGTAGAATTATTTGATTTAGGATTTATACCAAGTACAGAAAGAAATTATACAGCACCAAGGCTAACAGAATTAGAAAAAATGGGATATGTAAAAGCAGTAGATAAAAAGAAATGTGAATATACAGGAAAAACAGTAGCAGTATATGAAAGAACAGTAAAAGGTTTTATTGCAATAAATATGAACCATATTCCAAGAATTTAGGAGGAAATTATGATAATAGTAAAACAAAATAAAAGTATTATAAATTTTTCTAAAGTAACAGAAATAAAAATAGTTGATAACGAAGCACAAAAAGAATTTTTAGAAAGTACGGCATTAGGTATATTGGCACCACTTTTAAAAGAAAGAACAGGAATAGAACACATGAAATTAAGTGGATATGGAATATATGCATATTTTGAAAAAGATAATTGGAGCGTGTTAGGAGAATATTCAACAGAAGAAAGAGCAAAAGAAGTATTGCAAGAGATAATTGATACATATTGTGAAAGTAATGAAAAGTTTATTTCAACAGGATATGGATATGTAAAAAATAATATTTATGAAATGCCAGAGGACTAGCTAGGAGGTAGTTATGGACGAATATTTTGAATATTTTCAGCACCTAAACAAACAAATTCATAATTTAAGTAAAAAGCAGTATGATGAAATTGAAGAATTTTTAGGAGATATGGAACAATCTATAAATGGAGATACAACGCTTAAAGAAATAGAAAAATATATAAAAAAATATAGAAGAAAAAACAAAATATTATTTATAGCGTTTAAAACAAGAAATAAAAACAAACTAGCACATATTTGCAAATATATTATTGATTTGGAATGGCATAACGAATGGGCAATAGCAGTTGCTGGGCAAAGTACACCAACAATTTTTGGCTGGTTTGATGTTTAGGAGTAAGTTATGAAATATAATTATCCACCGTTAGAACGGTAAATGTGTAAAATGTATAGGTTGCAACAGACTTGAAAATAAAAACTTTAAAGGAGTTTGGAGATGTGAAAATTACATAGAAAAGGAGCCAAAGAAAAGTGAACAAATACAGAAATAAAAAAGTAATAGTAGAAGATTATGTATTCGATAGTATAGCAGAAAGTAGAAGGTATAAAGAACTAAAACTATTATTAAAAGCAAACAAAATAAGTGATTTAAAATTACAACCAAGATTTTTGTTACAAGATAGTTTTAAGAAAAACGGTAAAACTTTTAGGAAAATCGAATATGTAGCGGACTTTATGTATTACCAAGGTCGGTAAAACAATAGTAGAAGATGTAAAAGGAATGCAGACAGATGTATTCAAATTGAAACATAAAATATTTGAAAAAGTTTATCCAGATTTGGAATTAAGAATAATTAAATGAAGGAGGAAAACATGTGGAGGCAAATAGAAGACACTAATTATTACATAGATATAAATGGAATAATAAAGAAAGTATACAAGAACAAAAATCAAAAAATATTAAGAACATATAGAAAAGGAAGTATACAGATAATAAAAATTAATGGCAAACAAAGAAATGTTGCAAGATTAGTTGTTGAAAGTTTTTATAGAAAATTAAAAAAAGATGAAGTAGTTGTACATGTAAATGGAATTATTTTAGACAATAGACTAGAAAATTTAAAAATAATGAAGAAAAAAGAAGCTGGAAAAATAACGGGAGCATTAGCAAAACAAAAAACAATATTATTAATGGAAAATGGAGAAATAAAACAGATTTTCAAAGGAACAAGAGAAGCTGAAAAAAAGTTATTTATAAGCAGACAAACTGTTAGTGATTATTGCAATGACAAAGTAAAACACAAAATGTATGATTTGATTTGGGCAGAGAAATTAGTATAAATGAAAGGAACATAAGAGATGATAGAAGTAAACGATTATTTAAGAACAAAAGATGGAATTATTGATAAAGTTATAAATTCTAATTTTTATATGAGCATATATGTAGAATGTGAAAAGGGACTTCATTTAATAGAGAACATAGTAAAACACAACAAAATAATATCAGAAGTTGTAGAAGTAGGCGATTACGTAAATGGAAAATTAATACATAAGATAGATAAAGGACCAAATTATTGTTATTTATATTATGGAAATTGTAAGACATTTGTAGATTATCAAATAAAAACAATACTAACAAAAGAACAGTTTGAGGCTAATTACTATAAAGTAGGAGGAGAAGATGAGTGTTAAAGGAAAAGTAAAAAGATTAAATAAAGAACTTATAAAATTAAGAGATGATTTAGAAACAGAAAGATTATCAAATAGAAGATTAAGACAAAAATTAGATAAACAATATACAGAACAATTAGAAAACATAATTAAGTTTGCATTGACTAATCATATAGGAAATTTAAGAGGTGGAATGCAAATAGAAAGATATGGAATAGATAAAATGCAAGATTTAAGACTAAGTATAGATTATCAACCAGAATTTAACAGTTACATAATTAGAGTTAATTATTAGAAGGAGAATAGATATGATAGAAATAATTAAAAATATTTTATTTGGAGTAGCTCTAATAAGTGGAAGTATATGCACAATATTATTATTTTTAATTTTATTATATAGAGTAATACTTATCTTTATAGATAATATGAAAAATGCAAATGTTTTTAGACAATGTTTGATGATTTATATTCACAGAAAAAGACCTGATATAAAAATAGAATTAGAAGATATTGATATAAAAAAACAAGGAATACATTTGAATAAGAAAAATAAGGAGTAAATAAGATATGAAAATAAGAGAATTAAAAATAACAAGCAAGATAGCTGATAAACATAAAAAGACAATGAATGCTTTGTATATTATTACTTACATATTATTATTTCCATTTGTAATATTAGATTATTTGTCAGATTTTTTAGAATGGCTATGTAATAAAATGAGCTGGTTTAGAACTGATATTGTATATACAACATTTAAAATTATATACAAGAAGGAAATTATATTAGATATGCAAAAAAGAGGTGTTTTAAGTGAAAGAAGATAGTATAGAAGATGATATAAAAAATGCAGAACATTTTATAGATTCTATAAAAACAGATAAAGAGTATAAAGAAGAAAATGGTTGGCATGGATATTACAATAAAGAAATTGTAGAGCTTACTAGAATATTGGAACATATTTTATCAGATTATAAAAGAGTATTAAAAGAGAATGAAGAATTAAAAGAAACATATAAAAGTGAAAAGAAAATGAAAAATGAATATGTAAAGCTTTATCAAGATTTATTATTGAAAGAAAATGTTATTCCAGTTCAAAAAGTAAAAGACAAGATAGAAGAATATAAAAACATGCTAAAAACTTGTAATAAAGTAAAAGACATAGACAGAATAAAAGCAATTAATGAAAGAATATTAGAGTTAGAAGAACTACTAGAAGGGAGAAAATAAAATGTGTGCTGATGAGATATTTGAAAAATTAGGATATGAAAAATACGACAATCATCCAGAACACGATTTGCCATCAAAACCTAATATGTTTAGCACACAAGATGTTAGACAATTATATTATGAACAAAGAGGAAAACTCAAAAATGGATTGGAAGCGATAGAACATATAGAATTTGACTTAATTAGTAAAAATATTGTGTGTTGGGCAAAAGTAAATGGAAGATTTCTAGTAGTACCATTGAATACAGAAGAACTACAAGCAATAAATAAGAAAGTAGAGGAATTAGGATGGATGAAGTAACATTTTATTCTTATAGATATAATGGTGGTGGAACTAAAAAGCAAATATATATAACAATAAATTGCAAAAACAAATCATTTAGAACAAATGAAAATGAAAGTGGATATAGCACATTAAAATATGGATTTTCTAATTATGAATTAAAAGATTATTCTGAATTACAAGAACTAGAAAGATGCTTAAGATATCAAGGATTTAAAGAAGAAAAAAGGAGGACTAACATATGACAAAAGAACAAGCAATAGAAAGACTAAAAAAATTAGATCATTTACTTGATGATGTATATAGTACAGGCTTAGTTGAAGATGAAGAAAGAAACATATATCAAGATGCAATAGAAACGGTTTTGCCTATGCTAGAAGAAAAAGACAAAGAGATTGATAAATTAAAGAAACATAATGATGACTTATTAAGAAAATTAAGGAATAGAGTAAAACAAGTTAAAAAATTAGAAAAATATAGTCTATATAAGGAAGAATTTTCAAGACTAAACAAGCAATTGCAAAATAAAGCTCAAATAATAGATTTAATGTCAGAAGCAATTAATAATAATGATATAGATGAAGATATTTGTAGGTGTATGGGACAAAAAGAAAATTGCAATGAATTTGAAGATAAAGAAAAATGCACAGAGTGCATAAAACAATATTTTGAAAATAAAGCAAAAGAATTATTAAATAAATAAAAGAGCATACTACATCTAAAGAGTTTCTAAAGAGAATCTAAAGAGGTGTGGTATGCAAGATAAAGAAATAATTCAAAAATGGAAAGCAGGACTAAGTAAAAATCAATTAGCAACAATGTATAAAAGACAATATAATCAAGAAATAAAGATAATAAGATCAAGTGTAAGACACAGACATGACGGAAGATACATAAGCAATTATGAAGCATTAGCTTATGTAGAAAGAGTAATATATAAATATTTGAAAGAGAGGTAAAGATATATGAAATCTGAAAAAGGTGTAATAGAAATATTTGCAATCGGAATTATTGTAATTATATTTGTAATACTATTTACTGCAATGATAATGGCAATAAAAGAAGAGAATGATTATGGAACAAAAGAAGGACAAGTTATTGATAAAAAATATCGTTCAGCATATACAACGATGATGAGTTGTGGAAAATCATTAATACCACAATATCATCCCGAGAGTTATAGAATACAGATTCAAAAAGAAATAGATAGTAAAGCAAAGTCAATATGGGTAACTATTGATAGAGATACATATCATAAAATAAATGTAGGAGATTATTATAACGGAATGGAGTGATACAAATGAAAATACCAAGAATAATTAGTAAAAACAATCAAGAATACATACTAGTAAAAGAATATAAAAACTTCATAATGTATGAAGATATGTTAACACATATAAAAGAGTGTTTTAATAGACAAGAATTAGGTTTATTAAAAGAACAGATTGAAGCACCAAAATTAAAATTAAATCCAGAAAAAGTAAAAATTTAGGAGGTACAAATGAACAGAGATGAACAAATACAAAAAATAAATGATTTATATAATAGCATATGTTGTTTGCTAGTATATGAAAATAGAGTAATGTTGAATGATACAATTGATAAGTTTAAACAAGAAATTGAAAAATTAAAGTTATAGGAGGTACACTAATGAATAAAAACTTTTTAGATAAAATAGAAAATACAAATAATGAACTAGAAAGACTAAAACAAAGATTACAAAAAATAGAAAATAAAGAATGTATAATAATAAAAGATAGTGTACAAGGAAGCAGTACAAGTTATCCATACATAAAGCATAACTGTGTAATAGAACGGTGTTGAAATACCTAAAAATGTAGGATTAAAAAGAAAATATAAAAAGATGATCAAAGACAAAACATACAGACTTGATAAGATGAGATTACAATTAGAATATGAATTAAATTATGTAGAAAATGCAGAATTAAGAGATATAATAAGGTACAGATATAATGATAATAAAACATGGTTACAGATAATGTTTTTAATGAATTATAACTCAGAAGAAAAAGCAAGAATAAAATTAAAAAGATATTTAGAAAAAAATTAAAATTGTACGTTTTGTACGGTTAAAAGATGATAAAATATTATTAATGAAAAGTGTAATCGTTCAGAAATGGACAAGCCCAAGATTACAAAAGTATTAGCTGTAAAAAAGTTTGTGTATATAAGAATAGATGTTTTAAATGTCTATTCTTTTTATTATGTTATGAAAGGAAGATAGAAAATGGGAAGTAAAGAATTTATAGAAAAATGTAAAGAAATAGTAAAACAATATGCAATGGAACATTTAGACAAAAGTGATAATATTCCAGAGTTTGATGTGTTTGACGTATGGTACTGTAAAACATTACAAAATCATAAAGCGTTATTAAGTACAACATTATTTGATGGTATGTATTATGAATGTACATACAACGGAGATAAAAAAGAATTGTACTTTGATGCATATAAGAAATTTGAAAATAAATGTATCAAATTAGATTAAATTAGTTATTACCAGTATGCTAGGTAACTGATAATATAGATTAGCTGTTTGCACTTTATTTATAATAAGCCCTTAAAATAATCACAGAACTTTCCTAGCGAGTTCTAATTAATATTTACAGGTAGTACGAAGTATGTAAACATATATAGCAGAATAGCAAATAATAGCTGTTCAGTTCTAGAGTGCAATTATATAGAACTTACATATTTCGTAGTGTTTATAAAATAGTATGTAGTGATATAAATAAAATTCTGGAAACAGGGGGTTGTAAATCTGAGGAAATACAACTCTTCATATCATTACATAGTGTTTTATAAACAAAAAAGGAGATGTACATATGACTAATCAAGAAAGAATAGAAAAATATAAAAAAGAGCATTGTTCAAAATGTAAAAACAAAGACAAGTTTGACTGTGAAATAAGAGTGTTCACAAATAATGATATAGTATGTACAAAGTGTGTATATTATGAGCGACAAGATTAACTATGCAAATTGCATGAAGTATAAATGTGAGCAATGCAGATATTATGATTATTGTTTTAGATATAGACCAAAAAAGGAGAATGAAAATGTATTTGAAAGTAAAAGCAAAGAAAATAAAAAATTTGAGTGTAAAAATAGCTCAAGCAAAAAATAATCTAGTTGTAAATATATTAAATAAAAAAGGATACGAATGTGATAATTCACAAATAAGCCAAATAAAAGCAAATAGAAAATTAAATTCAGAGCAGAAAAAGGTAATATTAGAAAATCAAAACGAAAAAGTATCAAAAAATGGAAGCTACTATGTATGGGAAGCAGATGTTATAGTAAAGATAGTAGACAAAGTAACAGGGAAAGAGGTATAAAACTATGTGGAACATATTTTTAGGAATAATATTAAGTTGTTTAGGAGTAATAGCAATAGCATTTACTCTTTTTATTTTTGTTACAATAATAGATGTAATGATAAAACAATTTAAAAGAAAATAAAGGAAAGAGAGGTAATCTTATATGACAGATGCACAAAAAAGATTTTGTGATGAGTATTTAATAGACCTTAATGCGACAAGAGCATATAAGGTTGCTTATCCTAATTGTAAAAAAGATGAAACAGCAAGAGCAAATGGAAGTAGACTGCTAACAAAAGCTAACATCCAAATATATGTAGCAGATAAAATAAAAGAACGAGAACAAAGAACAGAAATAACACAAGATATGGTAATAAAAGAATTAGCAGCAATAGCTTTTTCAAAGGCAAGTGATTATGCAAAATTAAAGAAGATGAAAAGAAATGTACCAATATTCGATGGAGAAGATATAGTTGATTATAAGGAAGAAGAATATACAGGAATAGAGTTTACACCTACCGATGAATTGACAGAAGAACAAAAAAAGGCATTATCTGGAATAAAAGAAGGCAAATTTGGAATACAAGTAGATTCATGTGATAAAGTTAGAGCTCTTGAATTGTTAGGAAGACATTTAGGAATATTTAATGACAAAATAGATGTAAATGTTAAAGAAAAAGAAGAAAAGAAAAATGCTATATCAGATATATTAAATCAAATGCAAAGTGCAGATGATGTGTAATGTTAAAATTAAGTCAAAAATATAAAGAGTTCTTAAAAACAAAATGTAAGAGAGAGTTTTTAGAAGGAACAACTGCAGCAGGAAAAACAACAGTAGGAATATTCAAGTTTATGTGTATGGTTGCTAATTCTGATAAAAAGTATCATATTATTGCAGGTGATGATGTAGGAACAGTAGAGAAAAATGTAATAAACTCTGAAAATGGTTTACTGGAACAATTTGAAGATATAGCAGAGTATTGGCCAAAAGGAAAAGATAAAATAAGATTACCACATATAAGATATGATACAAATAAAGGTGAAAAGATAATATATGTATGTGGTTATGGTGATAAAAAAAGATGGAAAAAAGTCCTAGGTGGACAAGTTGGCTGTGTATATCTTGATGAAGTAAATTTAGCAGATATGGAGTTTATGAGAGAAGTTACACATAGATGTAAATACATGATGACAACATCAAACCCAGATGATCCATCATTAGATATTTATAAAGAATTTATAAATAAAAGTAGGCCAATACCTAAGTATGAACAAGATTATCCAACAGAATTACTAAAAGAACTAAAAGAACCACATGTACAAGGTTGGGTACATTGGTATTTTACATTTTATGATAATGCAGCATTAACCAAGGAAGATATACAAGAAAAAATAGATGCAACACCGATAGGAACAAAAATGTATAAAAATAAAATACAAGGACTAAGAGGAAAAGCAACAGGACTATGCTTTAATTTACAACCTAAAAACATAATAACACTAGAAGAAGCAAAGAAAATGAAATTTAAGTTATTTTCTATTGGTTGTGATACATCATATTCAAAAGAAAGCCATGATAAGGTAACATTAGAAGGTATAGGAATAACAACAGATAATAAATGTGTTTTATTAAAAGAAAGAACATTTAATAATAGAGATAGAACAATACCATTTGCGCCATCAGATGTGGTTCAATGGATTGTTGAATTTATGGAAGAGTTCAAAAATGAATGGGGATTTGCAAGAACTTGTTTTATAGATAATGCAGACCAAGGAACAATAATGGAAGCAAACAAAGCAAAAAGGCAAAATGCATTAGTATATAACTTTGAAAATGCATGGAAAAAGACAAAGATAATTACTAGAGTTCAACTACAGGAAAGTTGGTTGAATACTGGTGATTTTTTAATTGTTGAAACTTGCAAAGATTACATAGATGAATGTAACAAATATTCATTTGATGAAGATAATCAACCAGAAGACGGAAACGACCACAGTATAAATGGTTGCCAGTATGCTTGGTTGCCACATAAAAAGAAAATTGGCAATTGGGAAGTAATAAAGAAATTGATTAAAGATGAAAGCGAGGAATAAAAAAGTTGAAAACATTTACATTTTATTTAGATAATGGATTAAGTTTTAAAGTGAAAGCTGAAAGTATAAAAACTACGACAAATTTAATGGGAGAAATAATAGGATATGAAATAGAATCATTAAAAAATTTTGTAGAAGTCGACATTAATAAAGTAATAGCGATAGTGGAAGATTTAATGGAGGAATAAAATGGGAACAGTCAATGACAAAATAAAAAATGTAATACGAAATTGGTTAGAAATACAACCAAGTGTAGGAGATACAATAACAATCCAAGAAACAAATACATTTGAAGGCAACTGTTTTAGAAATCTATTGTGGTATAGAGGAGATGCATCAGAGTTGCATCAATATTATACACAAACAGATGACTTAATGGGAAATGCAAAATTTTGGGCTGCACAAAGTACAACTGGTATAAATATTAGAAAAATACATACAGGGTTGCCTTCTATGATAGTTGATATGTTAGCCGATATAATTGTGGATAGTTTTAATAAAATAGAAGTTAAAGGAAACAACGAAGCGCAAACAAATTGGGAAGAAATAGCAAAAGAGAATGATTTCAAAGAAACATTAAAACAAGCAATAATCGATGTATTTGTGCAATGTGATGGTGCTTTTAAAATAAGTTATGACACAGATATAAGTAAATATCCTATAATAGAGTTTTACTCTGGACAAGATGTCGACTATGAATATACAAGAGGAAGAATAACAGGAATAAACTTTAAAAATAAATATCTTAAAAAAGATGCTTGTTATACTTTATTTGAAAAGTATTCTAAAGACGGTATAAAATATGAATTATATAAAAATGACAAGCTAATGAAAGATTACAATTCTATTCCAGAAACAGCAGACTTGAAAGAACCAACAGATACTAAATTTATGATGGCTGTGCCTATGATGTTCAATAAATCAAAGAAATATAAAGGTAGAGGACAAAGCATAATAGAAAAGAAATTAGATGCCTTTGACAGTTTTGATGAAGTATGGAGTAAATGGATAGATGCATTAAGAGATAACAGAACGATAACATATATTCCAGAAGATTTAATCCCAACAAATGAGAATGGGGATTTATTAAAACCTAATACATTTGATAATAGATATGCTAAAGTTGGAAGTACAACATCAGAAACAGAAAGTAGTAAAATCACAAGAGAAAAAGGGGACTTTGATTACGAAGGAATGCTACAGTCATATATAACTGCATTAGACTTATGCCTACAAGGTTTAATAAGTCCTAGTACCCTTGGAATAGATGTAAAGAAACTTGATAATGCAGACGCACAAAGAGAAAAAGAAAAAGCAACACAATATACAAGAGGAAAAGTAATAGATGTATTGGAAAAAGTTATTCCTAAGTTAGTTGAAATATGTTTAAAAACATATGATAAAGCACAGAAAAAAACACCAGGTAAATATGAAGCAACGGTAGATTTTAAAGAATATGCTAATCCAAGCTTTGAAGCAACAGTAGAAACAGTTTCAAAGGCTAGACCAGGACAAAATGTAATGAGCATTGAAAAGACTGTAGATACAATGTATGGAGATAGTTTAACTAAAGCAGAAAAAGAACAAGAAGTAAAAAGATTAAAAGAAGAAGCGGGAATAATTGAAAAAGAAGAACCTAATATAATGGAATCATTAGAGTAGGTGATTAAATGCAAAATGAATATGATATAAAAAAAGTAATGGAAGAAATTGAATTACAATTAATTACTTCTATGAAAAGAACATTATGGAGTCATAAAGAAGATGAAAAAGCAAAAGGATTTGACTGGCCACAATGGCAAGCACTGAAATTAAAACAATTTGAAGATTATAAAAAGGCAAATAAAGAAATATTTAACAACAACACAAAAGGGTTAAATAGATATTTATATAAACATATAAAAGAACAATTCAAAGAAGGTGCAGGAAGAACAAATAAACAGGCAATACAGTCAGGAATTATAAGAAAAGAAGATTCACAATTGGGTGGATCATTTTTTGGATTAAATCATAGAAAATTAGATGCACTAGCAAAAAGCACAAAAAATGACATGAAAGATGTAAAATATGCAACACTAAGAATGGCAAATGACCAATACAGACAAATAATATATAAAGCACAAGTATTTGCTAATACAGGGGCTAGAACAGTAAAACAAGCAATTGATATGGCTAGTAAAGATTTTTTAACAAGAGGTTTTAATTGTATTGAATATAGTAATGGTTCAAGACATAATATAGCTGATTATTGTGATATGGCCATTAGAACAGCAAATAAAAGAGCTAACTTAATGGGTGAGGGTGAAATGCGAAAGAAGTTAGGTAATCCATTAGTATATATATCAAAACATGGCGGTGCTTGTGATAAGTGTACACAGTGGGAAGGCAGAGTTTATATAGATGATGTATGGTCAGGAGGAACAGAAGAAGACGGAAAATATCCAATGCTAAGTACAGCAATAGCAGGAGGCTTATTCCATCCTAGATGTCATCATGGAATTAGTACATATTATGAGGACATAAATGGAGAACCAAAAGAAGTAACAAAGGCAAAGCATAATCATGATAAAGAAGATAAATATACTCAATATTTGCAACAAAGACAGAAACAATATCAAAGATTAGTAGCAGGTAGTTTATTGCCAGAAAATGTATTAAATTACCAAAATAATGTTAATAAATTGCAAAATCAGATAGAAAGTAGTAAAATAGGGTTATCAAATGAAGAACAATACGCAGTAAACCAATACATTAGTTCAGAAAGTTATAAAATAAATGAAACTTTAAGAAATAATATAAAATTAACAGATGAACAGAAAAGAATGAGGGACAATTTAGATAGTGCACTAAATAAATGTAATAACTACAATGGAAATATTGTTAGAGTATTAGAAATAAAAGACAAAGAATTGTTGAAAGATTTTCTAAAAAAGAATAAAATAGGGAAAATAGAAAATTGGAAAGAATATTTATCATTTTCAGATAAAGAAAGTTATAATAAAAATGCAAATATAAAAATATATGTAAATTCAACCAGAGCTAAGGATATAAGAAAATACAATGAAACTGAAAGTGAAATACTATATCAAAGAAATAGCAAATTTATAACAAAAAATATAGTAAAACAAAATGGTATATATTATATTTTATGGGAGGAAGTAAATGAGTAAAGTATCATTAAAAGAGTTCAATAAACTTTCAGAAAATGAAAAAGGAGATAGATATAAAGAATTAAGTGAACATGATAAATTTTTAGTACGAATATCAATGCCAATAGGTGGAGAAGTTATAGGATATAGAGAATTAACTGAACAAGAGAAAGAAGAAGGAGAAGAATTTGCAAGAGCAGTTAAAAGTGGAAAAATTGAAGAATGGTTCAATAAAAAATAAATTTTTATATTATTCGACAAAATTCGACTTAAAAATCTAATTAAAAGTGATATAATCTTTTTATAATAAAATAAAAGGAGGAATGGCTATGGCAAGTCATGAAGAAAATGTCAAAAAACCAATCTACAAAAAAGCATGGTTTTGGATAATTATTATAGTAATTGCAATAATTATAGGTGCATCACAAAATAACAATACTGTTGATACTTCAACTAATAATTATCAAAAAAATAATTCAGTAGAAGTTACTATTGTAGATTTCAGTACTATGTCAAAGGAAGAAGTAAAAACATGGATGGATACGAATAAGCTTAATGGAAAGATAACTGAAGAATATTCAAATGATATTCCAAAAGGAAATTTTGTTAGTCAAAGTATTTCAGCTAATACAGTAGTACATCAAGGTGATAAAATTAATATAGTTTATTCTTTGGGTAAAGAGCCCACTGCAGAAGAAAAAAATGCGTTAAAAAAAGCAGAAACTTATTCTAATTCACTACATATGTCAAAGCAAGGCATCTACAATCAATTAACTTCATCAGTGGAAGGATTTACAAAAGAAGCTGCACAATATGCGATAGACAATATAGAAGCGGACTGGAATAAAAACGCATTAGAAAAGGCAAAGACATATCAAACAAGTATGAATATGTCAAGTAAAGCAATATATAATCAATTGATTTCATCAGTAGAAGGTTTCACAAAAAGCGAAGCACAATATGCAATTGATAATCTAGATAAGTAAAAGGAGAAAAAATATGGAATATTGTATAGGAGATATAGTAGAATTGGAGAGTGGCAAAATAGTAGAAATCACCAAAATAGGTGGTTCACTTGATGGACCCGTGTATGGATATGGCTATCCAGTTGTAATACCTATAACAGAAAAAATAATAAAAAAAATAGAAAATTAAGCATTAGCATAAACTAATGCTTTTTTTATATGCAAGTTTAGTGTAATGGTAGCACAACAGTCTCCAAAACTGTTCGTAATGGTTCAAATCCATTAACTTGTGCCATTTTTAGAATTAGAGCTTTAAATAGGCTCTTTTTTTATTGCAAAAAATTATGGTCGACGGACCTTAAACGGGGGAGGTTCCAATATGGAAGACGAAAAAAAAGAAAATGTAGATACTCAAACTACAACAGATAATGCTCAAAAAGAGCAAAAAACTGAAAACAAAAATGAGGGTGAGAAAGCTAAAAAACAAGTAGCCCAAAAAGGTGATGACGGTTCAATAGTTTTCAAAAATCAAGATGAGTTAGATGGATTTATCAGAAGAATGTATGCCAAAGGTGCTGAAAAAGCAGAACAAGGCGAAACTTCTAAACAAGTTCAAGATACTCAAAACAAGCAAGAAGACAAAGGACAAGAAGAACAAAAAGAGACTGTTAAAGCAGACTATACTGACAAAATAGCACTTGCTATGGCCAAAGCAGGGGTTGATGTTAAGAAAGTTGAAAGAGCAGCAAGATTAGTTGATATGTCAAAAGTTCTAGAAAACGGTGTATTAGATGCTAAGAAACTAGAAGATGAAATCAACGCAGTAATTTCTGAATTTCCTGAGTTAAAAATAGCAAAGGAAGAAGAAAAAGAAGAAAAAGGATTTAAATTCGGAGCAACACAAAGTAACTCTGATGAAAGTCAAAAAAACAAAAAGCCTGTAGCCACAAAAAGATGGAACAGGTTTAATTCATTTTAGGAGGTAATTAATTATGGCATTAAATTATGCAGAGGTATGGTCTCCAGACCTATTAGAAATTATGGAGCAAGAATCTTTAACTTCACCATTCGTAACTACAGCAGTTAAATGGTTAAGTGCAAAAACATTTCATTTTACACAAATGAGTACAAGTGGTTATAAATCACATAGTAGATTAGGTGGATGGAACAAGGGAACATTTGCACAAACTGATGTACCTTTCACATTAACACATGATAGAGATATATCATTCTTGGTAGATAAAATAGATGTAGATGAAACAAACGAAACAGCATCTATAAAAAATATCTCAGAAGTATTCCATAAAACACAACAAATACCAGAAATGGATGCATATTTCTATTCAAAAGTAGCTACTGAAGCACAAAAATTAGAAGGATATCATAGTTCAACAGCATTATCTTCATATACAAAAGAAAATGTATATGGAAAATTAAAAGCAATGTTAAGTGCTGGAAAATTAAGAAGATATGTAGCAAAAGGTGCATTAATTGCATATGTAAATTCTACAATTATGGATTTATTAGAACAATCTACAGACTTCACAAGAAAAATAGAAATGACACAAATTGCAGAAGGTGGAATTGGTATAGAAACAAGAATTACAGATATTGATGGCGTAACATTAATAGAAGTAATTGATGATGAAAGATTCTATGATAAATTTGATTTTACAGATGGATTTGTACCAGTTAAGAAAGTAGCAGCAAATGAAAGCAACCATGTAGCAGCGGTAACAGGTTCTCATAAAATTAATGTATTAATAGCATCTCCATTAACTGTTAAAACAGTTCCTAAAATTGCAAGTATTTATTATTTTAATCCAGGTCAACATACAGAAGGTGATGGATATCTATATCAAGATAGAAGTTTATCAGATACATTTGTATTCCCAAATGGAAAAGATAATAAAATTGACAGTATATATGTTGATGTTGACACAACTGAATATGCTGGAGAATAGGAGGTTACTATGTCTAAAATAAAAATAGTAAAAGATAATGTATTATTGTCTATCGAAGAGGAAGAATTAGCACAATATGAGGCAAGAGGATATTCTAAATTAGGAGCTACTAAAAAAGTAGCTTCTAAAGATTTAGAAAAAGAATTAAAGAAAATTACAAAAGTTAATGAAGAATTAACAGCAAAAATAACAAAAGTTGAAGAAGAAAAGACAGAGTTAGTAAAAGTTAATGAAGAATTAACAGCAAAAATTGCAGAATTAGAAAAGAAAGTAAAATAAGAGGTGTTGCAGATGATAAATGTTTATGCAACAAAAGAGGACTATTCTAAACATGGTTCTAAAATGTTAGAAGATGAAGAAATAGAAAAATATTTAGAGTTAGCCTCAATAGATATTAACAGAGCTACATTAACAAGAATTGAAAAAAGAGGATTTGATAATTTAACAAGTCAACAAAAGGATTTAATAATCAAAGCAACTTGTATACAAGCAGAATATATAAAAGAAGAAGGTATATATGATGACAATAGTATATCTAGTTATTCAATAGGTGGGGACTTGACAGTGAATGAAAAGGAATCACAAGATATAGAAGACAAACTAAATATATCAAAATTAGCCTTTTTCTATTTGAAAAGAACAGGATTAACTAACAGAATTATATGATTAAAAAGTTAAATCCTAAACACTTAAAGAAATTATTAAATAATGAATGTGATGTAGTTATATATCAAGAAGGCTTATCAGAAGATGGTGAGCCTTTGACTTCTTTAAATTTAGAAAATCAAAAATGTAGGTTTGTTGAAATGACTAAAGTTATAATTAGTTCAGATGGAAGGAAGATTCAGCTTGTGGGAAAAGTAATATTAATAGGAGATATAGCACCAAATACAAAGAAAATAAGTGGTGGACAAGTAATAATAAATGATATAGAATATGAAATTTATCAAGCAAGTAGACCTAGAAATCCAGATGGAACCGTTCATCATACAACATTGGAGTTGATTTAATATGAAAATAACGTATAATACTAAAAATATAAATGGATTATTAGAAAATGCAAGATTAGCATTGATAGATACAGCAGAAGCGGTAAAAACAGATTTGATTCAAAGTCAAACAATGCCATTTGATACTGGTACAATGCAAAATGATAGCACTTTTGTAGATGATAAAAAAGTTATAAAAGGTGTTGCTAAAATAGTTGTAGATACAGTATATGCAAGAAAGGTTTATTTCGACCCAGAAATACATATAAAACAAGGTAAAAATCCTAATGCAAAACAGTATTATTTTGATGATTATATTAGTGGAAACAAGAAAGATTTACCAACAAAATATTTTAAACAAATGTTAAAAAGGAGAAATGGATAATGATAGCAAGAATTAGTGTATCAAAAATAAGAGATTATTTAAAAACTATTATTACAGACTGTCCAAAATGGTATATAGGTCAAATGGATGAAAATCAAGATAAAGCAATTGCCTTATATGCTAATCGTAGACAATTAGAAGATAATTCTAAATATAAAAAGTTGAAAAGTTATGGAATATTACCAATTACATTACTGTTAAGATGGACTAAAAATTATAATATGGCTGAAACGATGGCCAATAAGACTTACGAACTATTAGACTGTAGTTCTTTTTTTATGGATGATTATAATTGCTCAATTGAGTGTTTATATAATGGACCTATTGACCTAGGTGTAGATGAAAACAATATTTACAAGTTTTCAATAGAATTAAATTTATTATATAGAAAGGGTGAAAAATAATGGGAACAAAATCAGGAGTATATCCAGTATATGAGAACCAATTTCAAGTTGGTGCTAGTAAAGATTCATTAACAGATATAGCAGACATGGAAAGTTTCTCAGTTAAATTAGATAATGGAGTAGAAGAATGGAATCCACTAGACCAGAAAGGATGGACTAGAAGATTAATGACTTCTAAATCTGTTACTATTTCAATTTCTGGAAAAAGGAACTTTGGAGATACTGGAAATGATTATGTAGCAGGATTAGCATTAAAAAATGGTAGAGATGTTGAAGGATGTTTGCAATGGACATTTCCAGATGGTGCAAAATTAGTATTTGAAAATGCAATATTCAATATAACAAACTGGGGAGCTGGAAAATCAACAGAAGTTATTCCGCTAGAGTTTGATGTGATGTCAAATGGTAAACCAACATATACAGAAGCATCACCACAAAGTGTTGAAACAACACAAGCAGTAAAAAAATAAGATATTAAAAAGTAAGAGGTCTTTAAAGGCCTCTTACAAATATATTTAGGAGGAAATTTAAAATGGCGAATATAGATATTAGTTCAAAATTAAGTCATGAACCACAAACAATAACAATAGCAGAAGGAAAAACATATGAAGTAGACTGCGGGGCAGAGATAATGTTGAAAGCACAAGATTTATTTAAAAAAGATGATAGTTTAGATGGATTATTTAAAGCAATAGAATTATTACTAGGAAAAGAAGCATTAGAAGAAATAAAAGGAATGAAAGTAAAAGTTACAGATTTAAAAGTCATTATTATAGCAATAATGGCACAAGTAAATGAAATTACTTATGAGGAAATGGAAAAACGATTTCAAAACAAATAATGAAACAGAATTATGGTATGACATGGAAGAAGACTGGCCTTTAATTGAGTCAAGTTTAGCAAAACAATATGGAATAAGAATAAGAAAAGAAATAGATACAATGGATTATGCAGAATTGTGTAATCTTATATCTGGGTTGATGCCAGATACACCACTGCGGAAACATTGTTCAAATTCGCAGTGAAGATGATGAAGAAATGTTAAAAAACTTCACACAAGAGCAAAAAAATATAAGATGGAAATATAGAAATAAATTAGCAAAGAAAATGAGCAAAGAAGATTATGAAAAAGTTATTACAGAATTTCAAAAAGCATTTAAAGAAATGGCTGGTGATAACAAATGACAGAAGTAAGATGCCCTAATTGTAATCAACTTTTATTAAAGGTTGAAAAATGCAAGGGTGAAATAAAATGTATACGATGTAAGAAAACAATTAAAATTGATATAGATGAAAAAGACAGAGTGAGCAACACAACCATTAACGGTGAGTAGTTAGCCAATACCTGCTTTTATCCTAAAAAAGAGAGGAGGAGTAGGTTTATGAGTACAAATGTAGGTGCTGTCGATTTTGAATTATTATTAAATTCAAATCCATTTAATAAAGGATTAAAAGATACAACAAATACAATAAAAAGTTCAGGAATAGAGAACTCATTAAAGAAAATTGGTAAATTAGCAGTAGCAGCATTCTCTGTTAAAGCAATAGTAAATTTTGGTAAAGAATGTATTGATTTAGGTTCTGATTTAACAGAAGTGCAAAATGTTGTTGATGTTACTTTTGGAAGTTTAAATACAGAAGTAAATAATTTTGCCGAAAATGCAATTACTCAATTTGGGTTGGGACAAACTGTAACAAAGAAATATGTTGGTACATTTGGTGCGATGGCAAAAGCATTTAATTTTTCAAATAAAGAAGCATTAGCAATGTCAGAAACATTGACAGGACTAACAGGTGATATTGCATCTTTTTATAATCTATCAAGTGATGAGGCATACACAAAATTAAAGTCAGTATTCACAGGTGAAACAGAGACTTTAAAGGATTTAGGTGTTGTAATGACACAGAATGCATTAGATCAATATGCATTGGCAAATGGTTATGGAAAAACAACATCTAAAATGACTGAACAGGAAAAAGTAGCTTTAAGATATAAATTTGTATTAGATAAATTAAATATAGCAAATGGAGATTTTGCAAGAACTAGTGATAGTTGGGCAAACCAAACAAGGGTATTAAGCTTAAGGTTTAATGAATTAAAAGCAACATTAGGACAAGGGTTTATTAATATTTTTACACCTATTATAAAAGGAATAAATATGGTACTTTCAAAACTACAAGTTCTAGCAAATGCTTTTAAATCATTTACAGAAATGATATTCGGAAATGCAGGCGGAGATGGTAGCACAAGTACTGTTTCAGACTTAGTATCAGATGCATCAAAAGCAAGTGATGCTGTAAGTGGTATAGGAGATAGTGCTAAAAAATCTGCTAAAGATTTAAAAAGTTTGGCTTCATTTGATACTGCACAAATATTAAAAAAAGACGACAGTGATAGTTCTTCCAATGGAAGTGGTTCAGGAGGAAAAATAGATACAAGTGGACTAAATTTAACAGATAGTCTAAAAAAACAAGCAAGTAATATAGGAAAAATATTTAGTGATATTAATTTTGAACCGCTTATTAATTCTTTTAACAAAGTAAAAGAAGCAGCACAACCACTGATAACCACAATAAAAGATGGTTTGAAATGGTTATATGACAATGTTTTAGTCCCATTAGCTAAATGGACTATACAAGATTTACTTCCTGCATTTTTAAATTTAATTGCAGGAGCATTAACTGTTTTAAATCCATTAATAACAGCATTTAAACCAATTTTTCAATGGTTTTGGAATAATTTCTTAGAACCTATCGCAAAGTGGACAGGTGGAATGATAGTAGATACACTTAATTTACTAGCGGATGTTCTAACTAAAATAGGAAATTGGATGAGTAATAATCAAAGCATAGTTACAGGAATGGAAATTGCAGTACTAGGATTTTTTGGAGCATGGAAAACGGTTGAATTGATGTCGTTTATAGCTCAATCAGGAGGAGTAATTAATGCATTAAAAAATATAACTTTAGCTATTACAGGCTCTACAATTGCAAAAATGAAAGATAAGGCAGAAACTATATATTTAAATTTATTATACGCAAAAGATTTTGTGAAAAGTGTAGCTTCTGGAACTGTTGCTTTAGTAAAACAAGCAGCCCAATGGGTTGTGAATACAGGAGCAAAGATTGCGAATACAGCGGCAACTATTGCAAGTACAGCAGCAACAACAGCAGCAACGGCAGCAACATGGCTATTTAATGCAGCACTAGCAGTACTAACATCACCAATTACATTAGTTGTAGCAGCGATAGCAGCATTAATAGCAATAATAGTTTTATTGATAAAAAATTGGGATAAAGTTAAAGAAACTGCTTTGAATTGCTGGAACGAAATAAAAAATACTTTTTCGAATGTTGGACAATGGTTTTCAGATAAATTTCAACAAGCATATAACGGAATTACAAGAGTATTTAGTAATATAGGCAATTTCTTTAGTGGAATATGGGAAAGAATAAAAAATACATTTTCTAATTTAGGAACAAGTATAGGAAATGCTATCTCTAATGCTGTTAAAACTGGAATAAATGGAGTTATATCATTAGTTGAAAGAACGATAAATAGAGCAATAAATTTAATAAATGGAGCGATTGGAATAATAAATTTAATACCAGGTGTAAATATTGGCAAAATAGGAAGTCTAAACTTACCACGTTTAGCACAAGGTGGATATGTAAAGGCAAATACACCACAATTAGCAATGATAGGTGATAATAGACATCAAGGAGAAGTTGTCGCACCAGAAGATAAAATAATGTCATTGTATAAGAAAGCTAATCAAGAAATGGGATTAGGAAATAATGAAAAAGTAATAGAATTACTTGAAAAAATAATACAAATTCTAATTAATTTAAGTCTTGATTTTAATTTATATATTGATGGATATGAGTTAAATAAAAGACTTGAAAAAATTAAAAATAAGAATAGATTTGCAACGAATGGAGGCTAAATATGTACGAATCCAAATTAATAGTAAATAATATTCAAGTACCAGGAATAATAGATTTAATTCCTGGACCAGAGCCTCTATGGGGCGATGGAACTGGAAGAAATACATTAGATGGACATTATAGTGGTACTTTTATTGGATACTTCACTACTTTAGAAATAAAGTTCGGGATAGTATCTGATGAACAATATAATTTAATAAAAAAATTGCTTGAGCATCCTTTTTTAGAGGATGTTCAATTTTCTTTAGAAAAAGACATGGGCAATTACAAACAAGGCGATTTGTTTTCAGAGGACTTTTACAATGGTCAAGCAATAAAGTCTAGTCCACTTGCATGTGGTGGTTATTGGAATGAATTTTCAGTAATGTTAACAGCAATAGATAGGAGGCCACAATTAACATGAGTATAAGTAATGAATTTAAAGTTATAACCAAGAAAATTAAACAGCAAAATATAAAGTTAAGTATATGTGATGGTGAACTGACAGTTAAGGAAATACATATGATGCCAATACATATTTTTAATGCATTACCAATTTGGAAATTAAGAAAACAAAAAGAAGTAATTGCAAAAGAATTGAAATACAGTTTTGATGGAAAATTATTTAAAACAATAATGAAACAAGTTGAAATTACTGTAAAAAATGCAAATGAAATAAAAGATAAAGATATAAATTTTAAATATGGTTTGTTTATTAATAATAAGTTCGAGTATGTAGATTTAGGTAATTATTTTATAAAAGATATAGAAGATAGTAAGAAAAAAGATGAAATAAAGGTAACTGGATATGATAGAATGATAAGATTTATGAAAACATTTAAACAATTAGAATTGCAATTAACATATCCTTGCAAAATATTAAAATTAGTGCAAAGAATTTGTGAAGTCTGTGGAGTAGAATTATATTCCACAGACTTTTATAATGCAGATTTAGATGTTACGGAAGATTTTTTTACAGCACAGGAATTAACATATAGAGATGCTTTAGAGAAAGTAGCCCAAGCAACATTAACAACTGCATTTATAGAAGACAATAAATTAAATTTATATAAAGTAGATAATGAGGTTACAGAAAAATTAGATAAATCATATTTAACAGATTTAACAATAAAAGAAAAGTTTGGACCTGTAAATGCTTTGGTTTTAGGACGTGGAGATGTAGAAGACAACATAGAAGAAATTGACGAGAAAAGTATAGAACAAAATGGCAGATGTGAAATTAGATTTGATGAAAATGAATTTATAGAATTTCAAAGAGAAAAAGTTATCAAAGGAATGTTCGAACAAATAAAAGGTATTGAATACTATTCTTTTGAAGCTTCTGATGTTGGGGTAATGTGGTTGAAACCATGTGCATGTATAGAACTTGGAGATAAAGAAGATAGTTTATATAAGGCTTATTATTTAAAAGCTAATATAACAATTAATACGGGAATATCAAGCAATATAGAAGCTGAATTACCAGAACAAACGAATACAGAATATAAAGTTACTACAAAAGAAGAAAAGAAAACTTTAAAAGTAGAAAGATTAGCAAAGAAAAATGAGGGATTAATTCAAGATTTAACCGTAGAAACAACAGATCAAAGTCAAAAATTAACAAAGCATGAGCAAGACATAGATAAAATAACAAATACAGTAAGTACAAATACAACAAACATAAACAATAACTATCAAGAAATAATAAACAAATTAGGAGATAAAGCACAAAAAGATGATGTTATCAGCTTAGAAAATAAAGTTGAAACAATACAAAATGATACAGAATATGCAATAAAAGTAAGTGAAGATATACAGGCAAATGGAGTATCAAAAGTAAAAACTGAAACAGGATATACATTTGATAATGATGGATTAAAAATCGAAAAAACAAATGCAAAAACTAAATCAAAATTAAATGAAGCTGGACTTGAAATAAATGATGCAACAGGAAGTAGTGAAGAAAGTTTATTATTTGCAGGATATGATGAGAAGATAGGAGAAACAATTGTAAAATCAAAAAACATGACTGTAGAGAAATACTTAACAGTAGGGACATATTCAAGAATAGAAGATTATGAAGAAGGCACAGGAGTATTTTGGATAGGAGGTAATAGCTAATGGATTTTATACAAAGAGGAGGAACAAGTGGAGGAACTTATGCAAAATATTATACAGGAAAATTAAGCGTATGGGAAAATAGCTATGATATAGCTTCGAATACTTCTAATGTTGGATATAGACTACAACTATTATCAGGAAGTTCAGGGCAATTTAGTGGATTAAATGCAAGTTATTCTATAAATATAAATGGAAAGCAAGTAAAAAGTGGTAGTGGACAGTATTCATTAGGACATAATGGAGCAATAACATTTGCAGAAGGAACAATGACAGTAACGCACAATGATGATGGAAAAAAATCAATTAACTGTAGTGCTGTTATAGATTTTCAAACTCATACATACAGTCCAGGAGATTTTACACCAAGTGGAACATTGACATTATCAACTATACCAAGGACAAGTACAATAAACAATTTTTATGGAAGTGATATTGAGCAATATTTTAGTGTGAATTATACATCACACTATAGTGGATTTTCTAATAAATTAAGGCTATCAATTCCTAATGTAAAGGAACTAGAAAAATTTAATTATACAAGTGGACAAACATTCAAGTTATCGTCTGACACAATAAAATATCTATATGAATACATGAAAAATACTAAAACAGTAAAAATAGGAGCTGTAGTTGAAACATGGAATGGAAACACCAAAATAGGAGATAGTGTTGAGCTAATAAATACATGCTCTATAACAAATTGTGAGCCAACTATAGGAAGTGCGAAATACTCTGATAGCAATTCAACAACAGTTAAAATTACAGGAAACAATCAGCAAATAATAAGAAACCATAGTACAGTTAAGATTGACTTAACAAATTTAAAGAGCTTTAAAGGAGCGGCATTAAGTAAATGCACAGCAACTATAAATGGAGTTACAAAAACATTTTCTAATATAACAGGAAATTTAATAAGTAGTATTTCATTAAACTTTGGAACATTAAATGTTTCAAGTAATTCAAAAATAACAATAGTATTAACAGATAGTAGAGGATATTCAGTTACAAAAGAATTAAATGCTACAGTTATAAATTATATTGATTTATCAATAAACGCAAGTGTAAAAAGAAAACAACCAACAACAGGAGAGGTAGAAGTTGAATATTCGGGAAATTATTTTAATGGTAGCTTAGGAAGTTTAAAAAACACATTATCATTAAATTGGTATTACCGTGAAAAAGGTGCTTCAACATGGACAAAAGGTGGCACGTTAACTCCAACAGTAAAAGATAATACATATAGTAACGGAACAACCAAAACATCTTTGGGGAAGATATTCGATTATCAAAAATCATATGAAATTTATTTAGAAGTTTCAGATAAATTGATGACATTAAGACCAACATACAGTGTAACACAGGGAAAACCAATTTTTTGTTGGGGAAAGAATTTTATTAATTTCTTTGAAAAAGTATTGCTAAATGGTGTAGATATAAATGAAAAATTTGATGGAACAGTGCTATACAATAATTCAAATGGAATATTTACAGGAACTGGGACAATAAATGATGACATATCTAAATACAAAAAAATACTTGTAGAAGTAACAGGATATGAAATATATTCAACATTCGTATTTTTAGCCCCAAGTAATAAAAAGTTAAATTGTATTCTTGATACAGAAATATCACAAAACTATTATGTACCAAGTTCAATAATTTTTAAAATAACAAATAAAACTGTAACAATATTAAAGAATACAACATTAGCAATAAACTCTACAGAGCAAGCATTAAGTGTTAATAATACATATTACAAACCAAAAATTACAAAAATAATAGGATATAAATAGGAGGTACTTCAATGAGTGAAACAACAAATTTAAAATTATTTAAACATGATAATCCAGAAACAAATACAAATTTATTTGATATAACTAAATCTTTAAATGAAAATTGGGACAAAATAGATACTTATGTTATAAATTCTGAGTCTACAAGACAACAAAATGAGCAAAATAGACAAGAATCAGAAATAGAAAGAAGTAGTCAAGAAAAATTAAGAGTAGAAAATGAGATTGTTAGAAATGAAAATGAAGAAAAACGCAATCAAAATGAAGAAATTAGACAGAGCCAAGAGAATAAAAGAGAAAAATATATAACTGAATTAAAAACAAAAGTAGAGAATGGCGATTTTAATGGAAAAGCTAATATTTTAACAATAGGAAATGTTATAAAAGGAGAAAATGCTCAAGCCAGCATAGTAGGAAATACTCCAAATCAAATTCTAAATCTTGTTCTTCCTAAAGGAGACAAAGGCGATAAAGGTGATACTGGACCACAAGGAAAACAAGGAGTACAAGGTATCCAAGGAATTGCAGGAAAGGATTTTTCTATATATAAAACTTATCCTAGTATTACAGAAATGGAAATTGATAAAAATAATGTAGAAGAAGGAAATTTTGTGTTAATAGCTTCTAATGTAGAAGATGAAGATAATTCAAAATTATATGTAAAAGACTCTACAGAATTTGTATATTTAACAGATTTATCAGGAGCAACAGGAATGAAAGGAGAACAAGGACCACAAGGAATACAAGGAAAGCAAGGAATACAAGGACCACAGGGAGAACAAGGCATTCAAGGTCCAAAAGGAGACAAAGGCGATAAAGGTGATACTGGGGAGACTGGAATACAGGGACCTAAAGGGGATAAAGGAGACACTGGACCAAATGGAAATGGAATAAAAAGTATTACATTAAAAGAGGGTTCTCATTCAGCAGGTCAATATGATACATATCTAATTACATTTACTAATAATACCACAACAGAATTTAAAGTATATAATGGTGCAAATGGAAAAGGCAGTGGAGATATGCTAGCTTCTGTATATGATACTAATAATAATGGAATAGTTGATAATGCTGAAAAAGTAAATAACCATACAGTTGAGAGTAACGTTCCTACAAATGCTAAATTCACAGATACTACTTATGCAGTTGCTACTACATCAGTAAATGGATTAATGAGTTCAAATGATAAAAAGAAAATTGATGGCATAAGTGAAGGGGCAAATAAGACTATTGTAGACTCATCATTAAGTGATTCAAGTACAAATCCTATTCAAAATAAAATTATATATTCAGCTTTAGCAGGTAAGGCAAATACTAATCATGGTACTCATGTTCCATCAGTATGTAATAGTGTTACAGATTGGAATAATGCAACTACAAATGGATGGTATATGGGATGTGGAATTGCTAATGCTCCAATTACTGGTAATGTATGGTTTATGGGAAATGTTATTGCACATAATTCAAATTATGTCATTCAAGAAGTATATCAATTTACAGAAAGTACATCAGCAAATGTAATTAGCAAATATATGAGAGCAAAAGTAAATGGAACATGGGGAGCTTGGGTAGAGGTAACTGTCGGAAAGCAAGTACCCACAGACGCAAAATTTACAGATACAAATACAACATATTCAAATGCAACTACAACAGCATCAGGATTAATGTCAAGTTCAGACAAAACTAAATTAGATGGAATAGCAACAGGAGCAAATAAGATTATTATTGATACAGCATTAAGTTCAACAAGTACTAACCCAGTTCAAAATAAAGTATTGAATACAGCATTGTCTGGAAAAGCTTCAACGAATCATACTCATAATTATGCAGGGGCTAGTAGTGCAGGAGGAGCAGCAACAACAGCATTAAATTGTACAGGAAACTCTGCTACAGCAACAAAAGCAACGCAAGATAGTGGAGGACAACAAATAAATACAACATATATAAAAAACTTATCTGTTTCAGAAAATACGATAACTTATACAAAAGGTAACGGAACGACAGGAAAAATAACAACACAAGATAAGTATTCAACAAATGAAGTAAAAACAGATAAAACTTGGATAGATGGTAAAGCAATTTACAGGAAAGTATTTAATATCAGTAATCCAAAATTTTCTAATAATGCTTATGTTTTAGCATATAATGTGAACAATGTAAGTTTATTTACATCAATAACAGGAATTATAGTAAGAAGTGATGGAATATTACAAATGTTACCAAGTACAGCAACATCAAATTCTTCTGCTGCATCAAGTTGGAGATGGGAAATAAGAGACATAGATTTGTCTGCTAAGACTATAAGAATAGAAAAAGGTCTTGAACAAACATGTTCAAAGATGACAGTAATATTAGAATATGTAAAAACTACATAGAGAGAGGTGTAATATAGTGCAAGATACAGAATTAATTGAAAAAGTAGCACACTTAGAAGAACGAGAAAAGTCAAACACAAAGAGAATAGGAGACCATGACGAAAGAATTGATAAACTTGAAAAAACATATTCTATAATGGAAAAAATGGATTATAGAATGGGAAAAGTAGAATCGGCAGTAGAGAAGATAGACCAAAAGTTAGATAGTAATGTTTCAGAAATAGACAAAGAAAAAAGTAAGAAATGGGACAAACTAGTAGATTATATATTTTATTCTGTTTTGGCTGTAATATTAGGGCTTATATATATGAAATTAGGTTTAAAGTAGGAGGTGAGACGATATGGAAAAATTAAAAACAATAGCAAAGTATTTAACAAATATATTAGCAATAGTGAGTGCATTAGTAGCTGGAATAAATGCAGTTGATGGAATAACAATACCATGTGCAATACAAATAGTACAAGTTATTGCAGTAGTACAAGGAGTTATTGGAACATATTTGTTAGGACAAAAAGCAATAAATAATAAGGAGGAATAAACCATGGAAAAAGAAATTGTAGAAACAATGGAATTAGCCGAAGAAGATACAAGGGGTGAAGCAAATGAATAATATAGAAGAAAGATTATTAACAGTAAATCCATATAGTAGATGTGGAGAAAAACAAGGGACAATAAAAAACATAGTGGTACATTGGGTTGGAAATGCAGGAAGTTCAGCAATAGCAAATAGAAACTACTTTGAAAATCTAAGAATTACACATAAAACATATGCTTCAAGCCATTATGTAATAGGATTGAATGGAGAAATAATAAAATGTATTCCAGAGGAAGAAATAGCTTACCATTCAGGTTCATATAGTATGAATAGAAAATCAATAGGAATAGAAGACTGTCATCCAGACTGGGACGGAAAGTTCAATGACAATACATATAATAGTTTAGTAGAATTATGTGCAGATATATGTAAAAGATATAATTTAGGTATAGATGCAATTATAAGACATTATGATGTAACAGAAAAAGAATGTCCACGTTATTATGTAAGAAATGAACAAGAATGGATAAAATTCAAAAATGATGTAGCAAATAAATTAGGACAAGCTACAACTACTGTAGCAGTACCAAAAGTTGAAGGGAGTGATGAGCCAGTGAGAAGATATAAGAATGGTTCAACAAAAGAAATTATATATGCAGATACAAGCTTAACAAAAGTAATAGGAAGTTTGAGCCCATATGAAGAATGTGATTGTTTTGGAATATTTAATAATAGACCAATGGTAAGATATAAAATAGACGGAACAAATAATTACAAGATAGGATTTGCTAAATGGACAGGTGGAGTTAGATAAAAAGAAGAGGTAAGTTGATTAATTTCAATTTACCTCTTTTTTGCATTTTATTGAGGTATATAATTACATTGATTGGAAAATAAAATGGCTTAAAAACGATTGTGAGAGGTGGATTTTTTACTGAAATGCTACGGAAAATAAAAGTTTCATAATATCTAAAAGAATGGATATAATATAAATAAAAACAAAAAAATGTTTGTGAAAAATTGACAAATTTGCATAATTGTAATATAATATTACAACAAGATTAAATTTATATTACAATTATATTAAAATTATTGACAAATAAATATAAAATATTAATATGTAGTATAGGGGGAATTTATATGAATATAATAGAAGGATGGAATAGTGGACCATCTGAAGCAATAAAATTAGCCTTATACATTAGAAAAAAATATTTAGAGTACGATAAAAATATAAATAGAAGAACAATATCTCCAATTAAATTACAAAAAACATTGTATTTCTTATTTGCATATTGGGGACAGTATATTAGAAAAAATAAGGAAAATTCAAATAGTGTAGAAGTAGACTATTCTAAGTATAATGAATATCTATTTGATGATGATATTGAAGCTTGGACATATGGACCAGTAGTTCCAAATGTATTTCATGCTGAAAAAATGAAATATCTAGATGTGAAAAATGAAGAACTTATAGAAGGATATCTTGAAGATGATATTGTAAAAAAGGAATTTATAGATTATTTATTACCTCAACTATTTGATATTAGTGATTTCGGATTAGTAGATTTATCTCATCAAGATAATTGCTGGAAAGAACATTATAATGAAAATGAAGAAAGACACAATCAAATAATACCAAAGGAAGAAATAGTAAATGAATATTACAATAAAACAGCCTAATCAAATTTCTTCTCAGATTATAAAGGTAAATAGAATAGGAAATAGGGTAATAAGTAAAGAAAAAATTAATGCAAAAGGTTTGAACATTAATGGAGCTCTACATTCAATAAATTTTGAAGAAAAATTATTTACTAATTGTGTGAAAAGTTATGATAAAAAAATATATAAAGAAATCAAAGAGATATTTGATGAATTTTATTTTTTCAATGCGAGTCTAGATGATAAATTTATATTATTAGATAATGAGAATGGAAATAAAGAAAAAGAAGAAAGGCTAAAAGATATAATAAAAGAAAGTTTAGATATAAATAATATTCCAAACTTAATGAAATTTAAACCTAAACACAACAAAGCTGATAAAACACTAGAAGGAGTAAGAATTTATGTTTATTATGATAAAAATACAGAAGAATTTGATTTGTATTTAATAGATTTATATCATTTAGGTATAGATGGATATAATACTAATTTAGGGAAATATGATTTAAAAAATAGATATAAAGTTAATTCAGAATATAAAAAATGTATTTCTAAAATAGCTGATGATTATGTATAGAGAACTAGCAATAGTTCTTTTTTCTATTCGACCACATTCGACACACAAATTTAACATAATGTGTTACAATATAGTTAGAGGTGATGAAATATGAAAGAAGCATATAACAAATCACTACAAATGATAAAAATATTAAAAGTAAAAGATGAGGAAGAGTATAATAGACTACTAAAATATTATTTGGTATTATCATCAGAAAGTTTAAAAGCAATGTCAAAAACAAGAAGATTCAAGAAAATAATAAAAATAGCAAATGAAAGTGAATAATGTAAAACATCTCTAGCAATAATAAAGCTAGAGGTGTTTTTAAATGATTGTAGAATTAAAAATAAAAGAAATAAGAGAAAGTATGGGGATATCACTAAGAGATTTATCAGAAGAAACAGGAATAGAAAGACATAGACTAGCACAAATAGAAGAAGATGTAGATAAAATATTATTTATAGAAATGTTAGTAATAGCAGAAAATTTGGGTAAGAAAATAACGGACTTATACGATACTGGAAACTTAGAGCTACAATAGATGTAGCTTTTTTTAGTGTAAAACCCAAAATTCGACAAAAAATGACTTTCGTAAAAGAAAACGGCACTTTTGTAAAATATTTTAACATTTTGGTAAAATACGTTATACAATAATTACATCAAAAGAGCTCGGATGAAATATAAATAACAGGAGTATAAAAATGAAAAATGTCGAAAAAAGTCGAAGAAATGTATTTACAAAAAATAAGGGAAAGGATATAATAGAAAAGAAATATAACTTCTTTACTGCAAATAATAAAGAATATTTGCAAAGGAAGGGATTGTTGATGAAAGAAACAAAAGAAATAACATTAAATGGAGTAACGAAAGAATTAAATTGGAAAGAAAAAATAATAATAAGGATATTTAAAAAAACTTTTAATAAAGTTTCAAACTTGGTTAGAGTAAATATTGTAAATCAAATGATAAAGTAATGCAATAAATAATGCAATAGAAAAAGTTCTATAAACGTATCAGAAATTTATTAAAAGTTTAATTTACTTAAAATACTAAGTATACGGTTGTGTATTATATTTGAGAATTTACAGAAATTATTTTAAAATGGCTGTAAGCTCCAATAGAATTTTTTATCAGATTTTTGAAAGTAATAAATATAAAAGAGCATACCTAAGTATCCATAGGTTTTACTATGAAGTTATTAAATTTTATGTGCACAGAAAGAGTCCTTTAGTATAATAAAAGGACTCTTTCTATTTAAACTAAACTAAAAAAATTAGCAATGTATAAATATGGAAAAAGTGTCTAAAATATTTAACAGATAAAGACAAAAGGAAAGGAAGATATTTATGAAAGATTTTTTAGCTATAAAAAACATAGAAGCACTAGAGGTTTTAGATTCAAGAGGAAATCCAACAATTCAAGTAGAAGTAGTAACAGAACGGTGGATTCTCAGGAGTTGCACTAGTTCCATCAGGTGCATCAACAGGAAGTTTTGAAGCAGTAGAATTACGTGATAATGAAAAAAGTAGATTTATGGGAAAGGGGGTAAGTAAAGCAGTTGAAAATGTAAATAAAAAAATAGCAAAAAGACTAGTAGATATAAATGTATATGAACAAAGAAAAGTAGACAAAATTCTAATAGAATTAGATGACACATTAAATAAATCAAATTTGGGAGCGAATGCAACATTAGGAGTATCACTAGCAGTAGCAAAAGCAGCAGCTAAATCCTTATGTATGGAATTATATAATTATATAGGGGGAATAAACGGAACAGAGTTACCTATCCCTATGATGAATATTTTAAATGGAGGAAAACATTCAGACAACAACATTAGTATACAAGAATTCATGATAATGCCAGTAGGAAGTATTACTTTTGCAGAAAGATTACGAAGAGGAGTAGAAGTATATCATACATTAAAAAAAGTATTAAAAGAAAAAGGATATTCAGTAGGTGTTGGAGATGAAGGAGGATTTGCACCTAATTTAAAAAATGAGGAAGAAGCATTAGAAGTAATTATGGAAGCAATAAAAAAAGCAGGATATGAACCACAAAAAGATATATGCTTAGCTTTAGATATTGCTAGTACAGAAATGTATGATGAAGCAAAAAAAATAGGCAAAGATGGTTACTACTTTTGGAAAACAGATATGTTTAAAACAAGAGAAGAAATGATAAATTACATTGTAGAATTAACAGAAAAATATCCAATTATTTCAGTAGAAGATGGATTAGCAGAAGAAGACTGGACTGGATGGAAAATACTAACAGAAAGATTAGGAAAGAAAATTCAATTAGTTGGAGATGATTTATTTGTAACAAATCAAAAGAGATTACAAAGAGGAATAAGAGAGAATGTTGCTAATGCCATATTGATAAAACCAAATCAAATAGGAACATTAACAGAAACAATAGATACTATAAGAAAAGCAAAGAAAAATGACTATAAAACTATAATTTCACATCGTTCAGGAGAGACTGAAGATACTACAATTGCAGATTTAGCAGTAGCTGTTAATGCAGGACAAATAAAGACAGGGGCACCTTGCAGAACTGATAGAGTTGCTAAATATAATAGATTACTTAATATTGAAAATCAATTTAATATTAATGAAAATTAGAGTTTTAAAAATAATTTTAAAATATAAAAAATGACAAAAGATAATAAAGTAAAAATGATAATATTATTATAAAAAGCGTATTTACAATATTATGTAAAGATGATATAATATAAATAGTTTTATTAAATAACAATATGTAGGAGGATACGTGTATGTACGAAGAAAAAATTTTTTCTGGTAATACCATACAAGAAATTGCAAAAGACTTTTCAGAAGAAATTAGCCGGCAATATTTAAACTATTTAAAATTTTGGCAGACTACTTCTATGGATGATACTGATGAGTTTTTTCAATGGGAGCAAAGGATTAAAAGTGAACCAAGTGTAGTACAAGAAAGAGCATTTAACAAAATTTTAGAAATTATGCAGAAGCCACAAGAAAACCAAAAATTTTTTAAAAAAAGATTGTTCATTTTGAGAAGTAAAAGTGTAATTCTTATAACTAGTTCATCAGATTTTTATGAAGATTTACTTCCAAAAGGAGGTATTCAACATACCATTCCAAAAAATATTGAATATATCTTAAATAGTAAAAAATTTACAATACGCAAAAGATATATTTAATTATATATAAGTCCTGAAATGTTTATTGTTTCAGGACTTATATAACTTTATTCAACTCTTCTTTGACTTCGTTCATTATTTTGAGTGGATTGAGAAGCATTACACAATTTTTCATATTCTTTACACTTAATTTTATAATCCATCTGCATACACAAATATCTATAATAGCAATATGCCTGCTCATATTGAGCCATAGGATTAAACATAGGATCTCTATAAATATCATTCATATCATTCAGATTACTTGAACCGCATTTGTTGAAACATAGAATAATCCATAAAAGGAGGCAAGCTATTAAATTCTTTATCCATAAAATCATCTCCAATCAATACTAATAAAGTATATTAATTAAAAAACAAAAAATGCTTATTTTTATAAAAATAAGCATTAAAAATTATAGAACAGTACAGTTTTGAAATAAAAAATTTAAGCTAATTTATCATCATTATCTAAAGGCGAAAATAATATACCAATATCTACATCAAAAGCTAAAGCAATTTTAGCTAGAGTGTCTAAAGAAAATGTATTTCTGCAAGCACTTTTAGATTCAATTTTTCTAATAAGTTCGTAACTAAAAAACGTCTTATTAGCTAATTATAATTGAGTTAAACCTTTTAATTTTCTCTGTTTTTTTATATTTTGTCCCACTAAATAATAAATATCTTTTTCCACATTTTTTCTCCATCTTAATTGTTTATATATCAATTTATAATATCAAAAAAAAATACTAAAATGTTGCAACATACCACCGGCTATATTATAATTTTTTTATGAAAGGAAAAAATTTTAAAGAGGAGAAAAAATGAAAGGTAACAAAGGAAAAACCATATTCAACATTAGATAAAATTACAGAAAATGGAATAATAGAGAAGGGGTATAGCTATGGAATAATTTTAAAAGACGGAATATACACACTTACAAAAAATATATTTGAGTTAAATTGTAATAAATCAATTAAAATTATAGGAAATAGACAAAATACAAAATTATATTCTAATATGGAATGTGTAACAGGTAGTGCTCAAGGAACAAATAATTATAGTATAGAATTTTATATATTGATACTAGAAGATGAAACTAACCAAATGTATGAATTTTTTGTAAAAAACATGATAAATTTTTACAATATTGTATTTAATTGTAAATATGGAAATCATTCAAATGGCTATATATTACCAGTATATGGAGAAAATAAAATGGTAAATTGTGTAGTACCTAATGGAAATAATGGATTCATCTCAAATCAATTTAATACAGGAAATATAAAATTAAAAAATTGTTATGGAAGGATTACATCAGGTTATGCTACAACAGATGATAGGTGGAATTATCAAACAAATTATTATAACAGCAACACCAAAAGTAAATAATACAACTTATGAAATAACAGATGATGAAAGTAAATGGAAAAATGTAGGGACAGGAACAAATACAGATGGAAGTCAAGCGAATTTAGGTGTGTACGGTGGAAAATATTCGTGGGAATATGATATAGATATTAATTTCTAAAAATATAATAATGAAATACAAAATGAAGGAATCACACTAGCCCAACTAGTAACATCAATAAAGGTTTACCAATATTACTATGGCAGTAGAAAAAAGATATTAAGCTCAATTGAAATGAACTACAAAAATGTTCGCTTCAAAACACTTAATATCTTTTTTTCGTCACAAATTAAAATTAAAAAAAGGACAAATATTTATAACAACAAAAGTATAAAAAGCAGCTAAAAATCCCTGTAACAATTTTCCAAACAAATAAGGTCTAATAGACAAATCTGTTTTTGCTATAATACTCCAAACTTGAAGCAAAACAGAAATACCACCGAAGCCTAACAAAAAAGCAGTAATTATAATATTTATAGAAATATTTTTAATATGTATATTTGCAATATAATTAATACCATTAGTAATTTCTAAAATTCCAGTAAAAATACCAGAAATAAATGTAGAATCTACTCCTAAAACGTTAAAGATAGGCGTAAATAGTATGACAATACTATTTAAAAATCCACTAGCTTTTAAAATAGAAATAATGCTAGAAAAAACAACAACAAATCCACCAATCAATAAAATTGTTGAAATGCTATTTGTTATACTTTTACCTAAAACTTCTCCTAAATTAGAAAAAGATACATTGGAATTAGTATTAAAGTTTGAATGTGATGACAAGTAAGATATTGAAGAATTATTTTTAGATTTCCAAAATCTAAAAATAATTCCAACAGTAATACATGCAAAAATATGAGTAATTAATAATAATAATCCAATCATAGAATTTCCAAACATACTAATACCAATAGAACCTACAATAAATAAAGGACCAGAATTATTAGTAAAACTCAAAAGACGTTCACATTCTTCTTTAGTACAAATATTATTTTTTCTAAAATTACATGCAATTTTAGCTCCTACAGGATAACCACTAATAAGTCCCATCAAGAAACAAAAAGAACCTTCTCCTCTAATATTAAAAAGAGGTTTCATAATTTTATTTAATAATTTCCCCATAATATAAACAAAATTAGTATTCATTAATAATTCTGTTGCAACAAAGAAAGGGAAAAGTGATGGAACAACAGAATTTGCCCATAAAGATAATCCATTTCTTACAGCAGGTAAATTTGAACTTGAAAATAATAATAAGCTAGCACAAAATGCTAAAAATACGAGTGCTAATAGATTTTGTTTTAGTTTAATAATATAAAAATGACACTTGAAAAACATTTAATCACCATAATAAATATATGAGAAATATTTTATAAATATTTATATTTCATAATAAAATATGAAATTGAGAATAATAAATAACAAAAAATAATATAAAAATTGAATAAAAAATAAAAAAAAGCACAAGCTTAAAATATAAAGAAAATAGTATAAATATTAAAAAAATCTGATTGTATTAAGATTTAATTATACTATAAAAGTTTATAAGAGAAAGGTAGTGCTTTTTATGTTTGATAAACAAGGATTTAAAGAAGAAAAGATAAATAATTATGGAGAAGAAATAGAAGATACAACAATGTATGGAGAATTTATTACATCATATTTTGCATGGGTGCCATTATCAAAACAAAAAGAAAAAGTAGAAGAACTAGAAAAAATGACTAATAAGGGAATGAAAAGTAACATTAATAAAAAACAAGAATAAAAAAATAATGAAATAGTAAGAAAAAAGTAAATAAAGTGAGAAAAAAAGATATTAGAAGACATAAGATAAAAATAAAAGTCAATAAAGGTCAGAAAAAGTCAAATGACGTTGTTGCAAAATATTAAAAAATCTATATAATATATATTGTAAGTCAAAGAAAGTCAAAGACAGAAATAAATATAATACAATAAATAAAAGTCAAAACATAAAAATTTAAATTGGCATTAAAAATATCAAAATAAAATTAAAAAGATACTAAAGCAATAATTAAAAATATATTAAGATAATCGCACAATATGACAAAAAAATTAAAGGGAGGCTGATAAAATGAGAATGTCAGATGTAATAGAAGACTTTATAAAAGATTTATTTGAAGAAGATGAAAGTGATTTTATAGAAATACAAAGAAACGAGTTAGCACAGCATTTTAATTGTGTACCATCTCAAATAAATTATGTAATATCAACAAGATTTAAGCCATCACAAGGATACTATGTAGAAAGTAAAAGAGGCGGTGGTGGTAACATCAAAATAAAAAAAATAACAAACACAAAATCAGATTATATAATGCATATAATAAATAATATAGGAAGAACAATAACAACAAATGACATTGATATTTTATTAAGTGATTTCTTAACATACAACATAATAACATCACAAGAAGCTAAACTTTTAAAAGTAGCAACCAGTGATAATGTTTTGAAATTAGATAAAAATATAAAAGATGAAGTGCGAGCAAGAATATTTAAAAATATGTTATTAAATATTGAATAAATTTAGTACAATTTTGATATTAAAATTAAAAAAAGAATAATGTAAAATTATTCTTAAAAGGAGTGATTAATATGTTATGTGAAAATTGTAAAAAGAGAGAAGCAAATGTAAAATATTCAGAAAATATTAATGGAGTAAAAAAAGAGATGAATCTATGTGAAGAATGTAGTAAAAAATTAGGAATAACAGATAGAATGGATTTTAGAATGCCATCATTAGATATTCCAAGTTTTTTCGGAAGTTTCTTAGAAGATTTTAGCACACCAGAATTTATGCCATTTTTGAATGAAGTAAAACAACTAACATGTGATAGTTGTGGTTCAACATTTGATGATATTGTAAATACTGGAAAATATGGATGTGCAAATTGCTATGATGTATTTGAAGATAGAATGGATCCAATATTGAAAAAATTACAAGGATCTAATAGACATAATGGAAGATTAGGAAAAATATCAGATAATAAAGTTCATTTTGAAAAAGAAGATAAAAAAGCCAACAAAGAAGATTTAGAAAAAGATAAATTAGAAAAGTTACAAGAAGATTTAAAACAAGCTATTAAAGAGGAAAGATATGAAGATGCTGCTAAAATAAGAGATGAAATTAAGAAAATGTCAAAATAAGGACATTTTCTTTTAAAAAATTGAAAGAAAGGTGATAAGAATGAATTGGTATCTACAAAGTGGAAAAGAGTCAGATGTAGTAACAAGTACAAGAATTAGATTTGCAAGAAATTTACCAGAATTCAAATTTAATTTAAAAAACAAAGCAGATATAGAAAAATTAAAAAACAAAATAAAAGAAAATATATATGCAATAGGATATGGACTAAAATATATTGAATTAAAAGATATAGATGATATTACCAAAATGAGCTTAGTCGAAAAAAATTTAATAAGCCCAGAATATGCAGTACATAATGAAGATGGAGCAATTTTAATAAATGATGAAGAAAATATTTGTATAATGATAAATGATGAAGACCACTTGAAAATTCAAGTATTTAGTAGTGGATTAGAGTTAGAAAATACACTAAATTATGCAATAGAATTAGATCAAAAAATAGAAGAAGTTTTAGGATATGCAACTAGCAAAAAATATGGATATTTAACTAGCCTACCAACAAATTGTGGTACAGGACTAAAAGCTTCTGTAATGGTTCATTTGCCAGCACTTACAATTACTAAAAACATAAATAAAGTATTTTACACAATAAATAACTTTGGAGTAAATGTAGTTGGAGCATATGGAGAAAACAGTAAGGAATTAGGAGATACATTTCAAATTTCTAATAAAAGAACATTAGGAGTTACAGAAAAAGAAATTATCGAAAATTTAAAAGTAGTAACAGAAAAAATAATAGAACAAGAAAGAAAAGCTAGAAAATTTTTAGCAAAAGATACAATAGAATTAGAAGATACAATATATAGAAGCTATGGAATATTAAATAATTGCAGAAAAATATCTTTAGAAGAGGCTCAACAGTTGATTTCAAATGTTAAGATGGGAACAGATTTAGGAATATTACCAGAATTAAATGATAGCAAAGTTCAACAGTTGATTTTATATACTAAACCTGCAAATATGCAAAAATATTTAGGTGAACAATATGAGACGTTGGAAAGAGATATAAAAAGAGCAGAGGTAATAAAGAAAATAATGGATATTTAGGAATGGTTCTGAAAAGTACAAGGATAAATTCTGATATATTAGAAAAGAGGCAGAATTTTACAAAATTATAAAAAAAGCCCCATATAGGGGCAAGTTTATTATAGCACAATGAAAGCAGCTATAATAACCAAAATTATGGAAAGCCCATGAAGTACGAGGCCTGGAATAAGTTCTGCGATATAGTTCGCGCAAAACATACATATTCCTGCAGCTACAAGATAAAAAAAGCCTTTAAGTTCTTTTTTCATATTATACCTCCATATCATATGGGTGAGTGATAGATAACTCTATCATATTAATAAGTAACATAAAATAATATTACTATAAAATAACTAAATTGTCAAATTTAAAATTTAAATAAGAAAGAGAAGGTGAGTAAAAATGACATATAAATTTACAAATAGAGCAAATAAAGCAATAGAAATCGCAAATGATATAGCATTAGAGCTAGGGCATAGCTACATAGGAACAGAGCATATTTTATATGGACTAGCTAAAGAAAGCAATGGAATAGCATCAAAAGTACTTGAAAATCAAAATGTAACAGCTGATGATATTCTAAATAAAATAGAAGAATTGGTTGGAAGAGATGAACCAATCGAAAATATTGTTGATTTTACACCAAGAACAAAAAGAGTAGTAGAATCAGCATTTATAGAAGCTAGAAAATTAGGATATAATTTTATAGGAACAGAACATCTTTTAATAGGAATATTAAGAGAAGGAGACTGCATTGCAGCAAAAATCTTATTAGACTTAAATGTAAATATTCCAAAATTATATAATGAAATTATAAAGGTAATAAATGAAGGAGAAGATTATCAAGGAGAAGAAGATTCATCAAATTATTCAAACGGTTCAAGAAATGGAAAAGCAAGAGGAAGTTATAATCAAACACCAACATTAAATCAGTTTGGAGAAGACTTAACAAAAAAAGCCGAAGAAGGAAAATTAGATCCAATTATAGGTAGAAAAGATGAAATAGAAAGAGTTATTCAAATCTTATCAAGAAGAACAAAAAATAATCCTTGTTTAATAGGTGAACCAGGTGTTGGTAAAACAGCAGCAGTTGAAGGATTAGCTCAAAAAATAGTAGCAGGAGATGTCCCAGAAATTTTGAAGAACAAAAGGGTTGTAACACTAGATATTTCTGGAATGGTTGCAGGTGCTAAATATAGAGGTGACTTCGAAGAGAGAATAAAAAAAGCTCTTAATGAAGTAAAAAAGGCAGGAGATATAATCTTATTTATAGATGAAATTCATACAATAGTTGGAGCCGGTGCAGCAGAAGGCGCAATAGATGCAGCAAATATTTTAAAACCACTACTTGCAAGAGGGGAAATCCAATTAGTTGGTGCAACAACTTTAAATGAATATAGAAAGTTCATAGAAAAAGATGCAGCACTTGAAAGAAGATTTAGCCCAGTTACAGTAAATGAACCATCAGAAAAAGATACAGTTCAAATTTTAAAAGGAATTAGAGATAAATATGAAGCACATCACAATGTAAAAATCACAGATGAAGCAATAGAAGCGGCAGTTAAGTTATCTGTTAGATATGTAAATGATAGATTTTTACCAGATAAAGCAATAGATTTAATTGATGAAGCAGCCTCAAGAGCAAGACTACAAACATTTACAGAACCAGAAAATCTAAAAAAATTACAAGAAGAAATAGAAAAAGTAAAAAATGAAAAAGAAGAACTAGTACTAAATCAAAAATTTGAAAAAGCAGCCGAACTAAGGGATAAAGAAAAGACATTAAGAGAAAAATTTGAAAAAGAGCAAAATAAATGGAAAAATAAAAATACAAAATCAATTGTAAATATAACAGAAGAAAATATTGCAGAAGTTATTGCAAGTTGGACAGGTATTCCAGCAAAGAAAATAACTGAAGATGAAAATCAAAGATTAAAAAATTTGGAGGTAGAACTTCATAAAAGGGTAATAGGACAAAATGAAGCTGTAGAGGCAGTAGCAAAAGCAATAAGAAGAGGAAGGGTAGGCTTAAAAGATCCAAAGAGACCAATAGGCTCATTCCTATTCTTAGGACCAACAGGTGTTGGTAAAACTGAATTATCAAAGGCATTAGCAGAAGTGTTATTTGGTGACGAAAATGCTATGATAAGAGTTGATATGTCTGAATTTATGGAACCACATTCAGTTGCTAAATTAATAGGTGCACCTCCAGGATATGTAGGGTTTGATGACGGTGGACAATTAACTGAAAAAATAAGAAGAAAACCATATTCAGTAATATTATTTGATGAAATAGAAAAAGCACACCCAGATGTAATGAATATGTTGCTTCAAATTTTGGAAGATGGTAGATTGACAGATAGCCAAGGAAGAACAGTTAACTTCAAAAATACAGTTATTATAATGACTTCAAACATAGGAGCAAGATTAATTACAGATAGAAAACGATTAGGATTTTCAAACCAAGGTATGTCAAATGAAAAGGCAAAAGAAGAAACGAATAACATTTCAGATAAGACAAAAGGTTCAAAAGACTTGAAAGAAAATTCAGCACAAGACGAAAAGGCAAAAAAAGAGTATGAAGAAACTAAAAAAGAAGTTATGGCAGAACTAAAGAAAGAATTAAGACCCGAATTTATAAATCGTATTGATGAAATTATTGTATTCCATAAATTAAATGATGAAGAAATATACAAAATAATTGATATTATGCTAAAACAAGTTGTAAATAGACTAAAAGAACAAAAATATGAAATTGAATTAGAACCAGAAATTAAAGAATTGATAGCAAAAGAAGGTATAGACAAGAATTTTGGTGCAAGACCTTTAAGAAGAACAATTCAAAATTTAGTTGAAGATAAGTTAGCAGAAGAAATTTTGGATGGAAATTTAGATAAAGGTAAATTAACAAAATTTACTGTGAAAGATGGAAAAATAATAAAGGTAGGACAAAAATAAGTCCTACCTTTTTAAAGTATATCATTATTATTTTCGTATTCAACATCATTAAAAATATCATCATCAAAAAACTCCCTTATTGTTATACCAAATCCTTCACATATATGTAAGAGGGTGTCTAATTTTGGAATGCTAGCATTTTCTTTCATTAGAGCAAAAAGAGTAGATTTTGGAACACCAGAAGCTTTATAAAGTTTCCAAATTGTCATATTATTTTTACTTAAATAATAATTTATTCTTTGTCGAATAGCATATGAAAATAACACTAGAATCCCTCCTAAATTTTGATTTTTTTAAATAAGTTCAAATGTTATTGATTTAAGTTATTTTTTACTTTTTTAAGTATAGCAATAAAATTTTAAAAAATAGTCCAATACACTAGACTATTTTTACAATATATGATATAAATTAATTTAGAAAACGAAGGAGAAAGAAAAATGAAAAAAAGAAATATTTTAGTGTTTAGTACGGTTTGTATATTAACTTTGTTTACTTTAATAATAGGAGTTAATAAAGCAGTAAAAAATATAGAGAATAATAAGTTGAATGCAATAAAAATAGAAGAAAATAAATTAATTTCATATAAGATATATAATGAAACAGATATAGAAAATATAAAAATCTTAGTTGAGATAAATAGTAGTAATGGAATTGAATATATAAAATTACCAAATGATAAAAAAATTATATGTAATGGGAAAAAGAAAGTTGGAATAGATTATTCAGTAAAAGAATCAGAAGATTATAAATTTATAATAAAAAAAATAAATGAACCTGAACAAGAAGAGAAAATAAAAGTATTAAAAGCACCAACATTAATCGGAATAGATAATCAATATCCAATATTAGGTATTAACGGAGTCGAAGAAGGTAGTAAAATATCAATAAAATCAAATGAAGAGTCAGAAATAAAAACATATTATAAAATTGACAATGATGAATGGAAAGAATATACAAAAGAACTTGAAATAGAGGGAAATAAAATATATGTTAAAAATGTGAATAAAGAAACAGGATTTGAATCAATAACAATATCAGGAAAAATAGAAGACATAATAGGAAAAAATGCATATGATAATGATTTAAATACATATTATGAAATAAAAACAAACAACACATATAAAAAAATCCAAGTATCTGATGAAATGAAAGGAAAAACAGTATTTTTTAAAGCAAATCTTATGGGAAATGCACAATTATATGTAGAAAACGATGATGGGACAACCAAATCATTATCAGGTGTTTACCCAAATTTGGGTATGTTAGAAAAAAAAGCAACATTATCAGAAAATAGTAAATATATTGTCTTATATAATGAAAATGATAGTGCTTTGCTGTATGAAATATATAAAAGTGATTATAATTTATTTTCGATAAATATGAATAGTTATTGTAATCCAATAACTACTGATGTTCAAGAAAAAAATCAAAAGTATCAGATGTATGCTTCTTATGGATTAAATTATTGCTTATTATATTCAACTGAGAAAATTGACTTTTCACAAATAAATAAAATAGAAATACAAGCTTCAATTTACACAGATGGAGGAGGAATAACTTCAACATTTACAATGGGATTACAAGACAATATAACATATGATTTAAATTATGATAAAAATTTGAATACAACAGTATCAACAAACTCAACCATCCCAAAAGATTATAAACTTGTTATTGATACATCACAAATAACAAACAAAAAATATTTGAAAATTAGTTTAGCACATTCGCCAGGAAATGCTTATACAGCATTTGCATATATAAATGAAATAAAACTTTTAAATGAATAGGAGAAAATTTAAAAAATGAAAAAAGAGAATGCCATAACATTAATTGTATTAGTTATAACTATAATAATTTTAATAATATTAACAGGAATATCAATTTCAGCATTAAGGCAAGTAGGACTATTAAAAAAAATAAAAGAAACAAAAGAATTAAGCAGATATAGTGATGCTAAAGAAACAATAAATTTAAAGTTAATTGAAATAGAAGCAAATTGTTATGCAAATAATAAAGAATATAATATAAAAGAAGTAGCAATAGAAATGAAATTATCTGATAATATTACAATTGAAAAATATTATAACAGTGAAACAGCGAATATAAAAAATAAATTAACTGAAAATATTATAAACTTAACGGGAATAGTAGTATCAGCGAATGATTATAATGAATATAAATTTTTAATAGGCAATGAAGGACAAATAAAAGGTGTAAGTACAAAAAATATAATAGATACTATGGAAGAAAAAGATTTTAAAGATATTAATACTTTTGAAAAAGAAATGTTTGGAGAAACAAACAAAAATAATTCAATAAATTCATTAGAAGAATTATTAACTAAGAATGGCATATCTGGTGAATATAGCAAAGAAGATATTGCTAATAATAAAGATAAAATATTGGAAAAGATATTAGAAAACGAAAATTCAATAGATTATATTATGGATATTTCAAATGGATATATAGACTTATTTATTAATTCAGAAAAAGCAATGGAATTATTAGGAAATAACCTAAATGCTACAAAAAAAATCATAGAATCAAATGAAATATGTAAAAAAGTATCAAATTCAGTATATAGAAATAGATTTAGTGAAATGATGAGCTATAATTCAAATGATGTTTTAGGAACATCATATGGAAGAACCTATTATAAATTAAATGATGGATTCGCATTAGCCGGAGGATGTTATATTAATGGAGCAATATTTGTATTGGTAAGTAAAGATCCAAATAGTGTTTTAGGATATTGTTCATATGATCCTAATTTTATATCAAGTCAAGAACATGAATTTATAGAATATAATGGTGAAAAATGGTATTATGAGCAAATACCATTTGGATGGGATAATGGAAACAGTATATCATCCATAGATAAGAGCAAATATATTGGACAGGTAGCAAGCGTTAAAGAAGCAGCAACAAAAATTTTAGATGAGTTTTTTGTTAAGAGTAAAAGAAAGAGTTTAATTCCTAAAATGGAGAGTGCTTCTCAAAATGGTGTAACAATTAAAGAAAGTGACTACTACGATGAGACTTCTAGAGGTTGGTATGCATGTGCTCAAAAAGATGGTATGCCTTGGACAACAGAATCTGGGAATTATAACCCACATTATTTACAAATTGAATTTGATACTCCTAAATTGGTAGACTCATATTATTTAAAAGGAGCGTCTTGTAGTGGTGTTCAGCCAATGTTTTATTTGGAAGGAAGTAATAATGCTTCTGAATGGAAAAAATTAGAAGGAGAAACTATACATTCAGGTGGTACAGACCCTTATAATATAAAAGAGTATAATATAGATGTACCAAATAAAGAATATTATAAGTATTATAGAATTTACTTTTTACAAGGTGGTTGGACATATGGCTCATCAGGTGGAAGTTTGATATGGAATTTGCAGTTATTTAGTAAATAATGATATATTAATGGTTAATGGCAAGTATATATTAATTAGAAATAATAAAAAGTATTAAGTACCAAAAAATATGTGGAAATTTGTCGAAATCCTTTTCTTGACAAAAAATACACATTATGTTAATATAAGGCTATGCAAGTTATTTGACAATGTACTGAATTAAAAAAATCTATTTTTGTTCAGTACATAATTGCATAGCTAATTTTTTAATAATATTAATTTTAAAACAAAATTTAAAGTTGAAATTAAAATTTAAATCAGGCAACTTTGTAAAGACAAAACATTTTAATAATTTAATCTAATTTATTAATTCAAAATAAAGATTAAAAATTAAATTCAAAATTTAAATCAAAGATACCCAAAAGTATTGAGAAAATTAAAGCTAGGATGGAGGTGTATTTTGTTGTTTATGCAAAATTGTCAAAAATTGCAAATATAATTAATGAATATTTACTAAAAGGTATTAATAAAATCAAAAAAATTTAGTATAATTAGAAAGGAAGATGCCTATGGCAAATGAACAAATAAATAAAATAGAAAGACTACCTCTTACAGATGATTATATATTTAAGAGAGTATTTGCATTTGAAGGGAATGAAAGTGTATAAAAAGATTTTTTAGAAGCAATTTTAAGGAAAGATATTACAGAAGTAGAAATAAAAAATCCGGAAATAATACCATATGAAAAAGACGAAAAACGAGGGCTTCTAGACATAAAAGTAAAAACAGATGAAGGTACAGTTATTGATATAGAAATGCAAATGGACGACAAGAAAAATACAGATGAAAGAGGAACGGTATATTTAGGAAAAATGATAAATGAACAGCTGCAAGTAGGAGATAGCTATAAAGAATTAAAAAAGAGCATAGTAATATTTATAACAAATTATAGCTTTTTAAAAAGAAATAGTTATCATAGTGTCGGAAGGATGAAATTTGATGAAACATTACCAGAAGAATATGTGAACATAGGATATAAAGAAGACGATGAAAACGCATCAAAATATATAGAAATTCATTACATAGAATTACCAAAATATAAAAAGAAAGAAAATAAAAAATTCACAAAGCTAGACCAATGGATGTGTATATTTACAGAAAACGAGGAGGGGATTCAAATGGCAGAAAAAGAGAATAAAGAAATAAAAAGAGCTATGAATACTTTAGATTTTATAAGTGAAGACCCAAAAGAAAGAGAAAGGCATAATTCAATAATAATGGCAGAATATAATAGATTAACTAGTGAGCATAATTTTTTTAAAGCTGGAAAAGAAGAGCGGAATAAAAGAGCGGAGTAGAAAGACGGAGTTGAAAAAATAGCACTTGAAATGCTAAAAGAAAATATACCAATAGAAACAATAATTAAAGTAACAAAGTTAACAAAAGAAAAGTTAGAAGAACTAAAACAAAAAGTAACATAAATGTATTTGGCATGATAACAATAAAAATTTTTCTAAAACCCTTGATAATTCTTCCAAAATATAGTATAATACTCAAGGTTAACCTTTTACTTAGCTTTCAAGAAAAGCACCAAATCTAAAGCTCAGTTAAAGGCGTAAATAAAAATAGGAGGTGTAAAAAATGACAAAGGAAAGAAAACAAGAAATCATTAATACTTATAAAAGAGAAGAAAAAGACACTGGTTCACCAGAAGTACAAATCGCTCTTTTAACAGAAAGAATTAATGAATTAACAGAACACTTAAAAGTACATGTTAAAGATAATCACTCAAGAAGAGGATTATTAAAAATGGTTGGTAAGAGAAGAAACTTATTAAACTATTTGGCTAAAAAAGATGTTCAAAGATACAGAGATATCGTTGAAAAATTAGGATTAAGAAAATAATTTCATAAATGAGCCTATGCAAAACAAAAGATTTGGCATAGGCTTTTTGTGAGAAATTCGACCAATGGCTCACAAAGTCCCCATTAGTCGAAAGCCAAGATTTAGGTAAGTAGCTTGTATAATGTGCTGGAATAACCAGAATATTATAGAGGTTACAATCTAAATTTGGCTAAAAAACAATTATAAGGAGTGTCCCAGTATCCCTAAAAAGAGGGAAAAAGAAGGAACGTCCCTAATTCCCTAAAGGAGGAAATTTTATGTTTGATTTAATTAAAAAATGGTGCAAAAAAAATGAAAAAGAAGAAGGAGTAAATAATATGTTTAAAACTTATGAAACAGAATTAGCAGGTAGAAAACTTGTATTTGAAACAGGTAAAATGGCTGGACTTGCAAATGGAAGTGTATTAGTTAGATATGGAGATACAGTTGTAATTGTAAATGTTACAGCGTCAAAAGAACCAAAAGATGGAATTGATTTTTTTCCACTATCAGTGGATTATGAAGAAAAATTATATGCTGTTGGTAAAATCCCAGGTTCTTTCCAAAAAAGAGAAGGAAAACCATCAGATAAAGCAATTTTAACATCAAGAGCAATTGATAGACCTTTAAGACCATTATTCCCAAAAGATTTTAGAAATGATGTAGTTGTTGTTGCAACAGTTCTTTCAGTTGACCAAGATAATTTACCAGAAGTAGCAGCAATGATAGGTGCATCAGCAGCACTTTCAATTTCTGATATACCATTTGGTGGACCAACAGCAGCAGTAAATGTTGGATTAGTTGACGGAAAAATAGTTATAAACCCAACAGAGGAACAAAGAAAAGTTTCTGACTTAACATTAACAGTTGCAGGAACAGAAGAAAAAATTGCTATGATTGAAGCAGGAGCAAACGAAGTTCCAGATGATGTTATGTTAGAAGCAATAAAAGCTGGACATGTTGAAATTAAAAAGATTTGTAAATTTATTGAAAAAATGAAAGAAGAAATTGGTAAACCAAAATTTGAATATAAATCATTTGCAGTTGACCATGATGTATATGAATATATAGAAGCAAACTTCAAAGAAGATGTAAAACAAGCACTACAAGAAGCAGACAAAGAAACAAGAGACAATAATGTAGCAGCAGTATCAGACAAAATAGCAACATCATATGCAGAAAAATTTGGAGAAGAAGCAGCAGAAGAACACAAAGCAGACATTGGAGAAGCGATTTATAAATTAGAGAAAAAATGTGTAAGAGACATGATTTTCTATGAGCATAAAAGAGTTGATGGAAGAAAAATTGATGAAATAAGACCATTATCATGTGAAATTGATTTATTACCACGTGTACATGGAAGTGCATTATTTACAAGAGGACAAACTCAAGTATTATCAGTTGCAACATTAGGAATGGAATCAGAAGAACAAGAATTAGATGGAATAGATACAGAAACTTCAAAAAGATATATGCATCAATATAATTTCCCAAGCTACAGCGTAGGAGAAGCTAGACCATCAAGAGGACCAGGAAGAAGAGAAATAGGACATGGAGCATTAGCAGAAAAAGCTTTAGTACCAGTATTACCATCAGTAGATGAATTCCCATATGCAATAAGAGTTGTATCAGAAGTATTATCTTCAAATGGTTCAACTTCACAAGCAAGTATTTGTGGAAGTACATTAGCATTAATGGCAGCAGGTGTTCCAATTAAGAGACCAGTTGCAGGTATTTCAACAGGACTTGTAACAAATCCAGACAATGAAAATGATTATGTAATGCTTACAGATATTCAAGGAATAGAAGATTTCTTTGGAGATATGGACTTTAAAGTTGGTGGAACAGAAAAAGGAATAACAGCTATACAAGTTGATATAAAAGTTGATGGATTATCATATGAGGTTATAAAAGAAGCATTTGAAAGAACAAGAGTTGCAAGAAAACATATATTAGATGATATAATGGCACCAGTTATTGCAGAGCCAAGAAAAGAAATATCAAAATATGCACCAAGAATTATAACAACAAAAATAAAAGTAGAAAAAATAAAAGATGTTATTGGAAAAGGTGGAGAAACAATAAACAAAATAATTGATGCAACAGGAGTAAAAATAGATATCAAAGAAGATGGATTAGTATGTATTTACTCAAATGACTCAGAAAAAGCAAAACAAGCATTAGATATGGTAGAAGACATAGTAAGAGAAGTTGAAGTTGGTGGAATTTACTATGGACAAGTAACAAGAATTGCAACATTCGGAGCTTTTGTAGATTTAGGATTCGGTGGAAAAGAAGGTTTACTTCATATTTCTAAGATTTCTAAAGAAAGAATTAAAAATGTAGAAGATGTTTTACATGTAGGAGATAAAGTTACTGTTAAAGTACTAGAAATAGATGACCAAGGAAGAATTAACTTAACAGCTATCCTAAATGATGATAAAAAAGAAGAAAAAGCTGAATAGTTACTGTTAGCACAAATTATGATATATGTTATTCATGATTTGTGCTACTATTTCTTAGAAGGGAACGAAAGAACAATGAGAGAGAAAAATATAACAAAAACAATAGGAAATATTATTTTTTGGATAATAATGATTGCAATATTAGTAATAGCATTTAACTTTTATAAACAAAATAATTTTAATGAATTTATAAGAAGTGAAGCAAATTTACACACATCAGAATTTAAAAGAGACAAAGAAGAAAAATATTCAAAAAGTAACAGTTACAAAATAGTATCAAAGATAGAAAATGATGCCACCTTTTATAAAAAAGTAAAAGTAAAAAAAGATACACCATATAAAGTAACATGTATGGTAAAAACAGAAAATGTAAAATCAGAAACAGATAATTCTACAATAGGGGCACAAATATCTATAATAGGAACTACAGAAAAATCAACTTCAATTACAGGAACAAATGACTGGCAAAAAATAGAAATGATTTTTAATTCAAAAGATAGAGAAGAAGTTGATATAGGATTTCGCCTAGGTGGATATCTAGGAAATTGTACTGGAACAGCATGGTTTTCAGACTTTACTTTAGAAGAAGGAACAAAAACAGAAAGTAATGAATGGAATTTTGCATGTTTTATATTTGAAAATACAGATGTTACAATTGATGGAAAAGAAGTAAAAATCTCTCTTACAGATTCAGATTATTCAGATATTCTAGATACAATCCAAAGGTTCCAAAGTACATGTAGTGAATTATCAAATAATAAAATGACTGCAAAATATAATGTTTACAAAGTAACAGATCCAATCACAAAACTAACTTATGATGACGAATTTGGATATTATGTAGCACCTGAAGACATAGAAGAAAGTATAAAACAAAGAGTACAAAACAATAATTTTGATCATATATTTATTGTTATGAAATTACGGAGATGAACAACACCAAAATGATATTCAAATAAATGACTGGATAGGACTTCGGTTCAATGGACTATTATGGAATAGGATATTCAAACATCAGATTACCTAATTCTTCAAAAAGTTATATTTATAGATATAATTCAAGAATTAATACATTCCCAGAAGAAGTATTTTTACATGAATTTTTACACTCTTTAGAAAGAACAGCAGAAGAATATGGATATGAAATACCAGCATTACATGATTATGAAAAATATGGATACAAAAACCAAAATTTAACAGGATTAAAGCAATGGTATACAGATTATATGAATAAAAATATAATATCATCAAATAAAAAAATAGGATTGCCGGAAGAAGTGTATAAGTTGAAACCTGCGAAAAATTCAGATTTTGATTATTCATTTAATTTACAAGAATTTAAAGAACCAGAAAATATAATAGAAGAAATTAGACAATTATTTAAAAATGTAGTAACTAATGTGAAAAATATTAAAGAAAGAGTTTTAAATACAACAACAGAATAGCTAAAATATATTTTTAGAAAAAGAAAGGAAAATGGTTAAAAATGAAAGTATCAGACTTTAATTACAATTTACCAGAAGAACTAATTGCACAAGTACCATTAGAAAAAAGAGATGAATCAAGATTAATGGTATTAGATAGAGAAAAACAAACAATAGAACATAAAGTTTTTAAAGATATAATAGATTATTTAGAACCAGGAGATTGCTTAGTAAGAAATAATACAAAGGTAATACCAGCAAGAATTTATGGGAAAAAAGAAACAGGAGCACATGTAGAATTTTTACTATTAAACAATATTGAAGGAGATATTTGGGAAAGCATTGTAAGACCAGGAAACAAATTACACATTGGAACAAAAGTTGTCTTTGGAGATGGATTATTAGAAGCAGAAATATTAGATGTAATGCCTGGTGGAACAAGAAAAGTTGAATTTCATTATAAAGGAATATTTAACGAAATATTAGACCAAATAGGACTAATGCCATTACCACCATATATACATGAAGAATTAAAAGATAATGATAGATATCAAACTGTATATGCAAAATATGAAGGTTCAGCAGCAGCACCAACAGCAGGATTGCACTTTACACCAGAATTGCTTAAAAAAATAGAAGAAAAAGGTGTAAAAATAGCAAATGTAACACTACATGTAGGAATTGGAACATTTAGACCTGTAAAAGAAGACGAAGTAGAAAAACATGAAATGCACTCAGAACACTATTATATAAAACAAGAAGATGTTGATAAAATAAACGAGACAAAAAGGGAAGGAAAAAGAGTAATTGCAGTTGGAACAACATCATGTAGAGTTTTAGAGACAATAGCAGATGAAAAAACAGGAATGGTAGAGACAACAGAAGGAGATACACAAATATTTATTTATCCAGGATATAAATTCAAATGTATAGATGGATTAATAACAAACTTCCATTTACCACAATCAACACTACTAATGCTAGTATCAGCATTAGCAGGAAAAGAATATATAATGAATGCATACAACGAAGCAGTAAAGAACAAATACAGATTCTTTAGTTTCGGAGATGCAATGTTCATTAGGAAATAGGGGACGTTCCTTCTTTTTCCCTCTTAAGAGGGAAAAAGGGACACTCCTTAAAAATTACGAAAATAAACTAAAAATGCTATATAATAAAAAAAATATAATAACAATGGATTTAAGGAGTGTCCCCAATTCCCTTTAAAAAGGGAATTTTAAGGAACGTCCCTTAGTCCCTCGAGGAGGAAAATATGAAACCAGCAGTAACATATGAATTATTACACGTTTGTAAGCAATCTGGAGCAAGAAGAGGAGTAATACATACACCACATGGAGATATACAAACACCGATTTTTATGCCAGTAGGAACACAAGCAACAGTAAAATCAATGACACCAGAAGAATTAAAAGAAGAAGTAAAAGCACAAATTATATTATCAAATACATACCATTTGTATTTAAGACCAGGACAAGACATTGTAAAAGAGGCAGGCGGATTACATAAATTTATGAATTGGGATAGACCAATTTTAACTGATTGTGGTGGATTTCAAGTTTTTAGTCTGTCTGCATTAAGGACAATTACAGAAGAAGGCGTTGAGTTTAGATCACATTTGGATGGAAGTAAGCATTTATTTACACCAGAATCAGTTATGAAAACAGAAGAAGATTTAGGTGCTGATATTATAATGGCATTTGATGAATGCGTAGAATATCCAGCTACATATGAATATACAAAACAATCAATGGAAAGAACAACAAGATGGGCAAAAAGATGTAAAGAAGCTCATGTGACTGAAAACCAAGCTCTATTTGGAATAATACAAGGTGGATTTTACGAAGATTTAAGAAAAAAGAGTGCTGAAGATTTAATAGAATTAGATTTACCAGGATATGCTATTGGTGGAATTAGTGTAGGAGAGCCAAAAGAGGAATTCTTAAAAATGCTATACTACACAACACCATTAATGCCAGAAAATAAACCAAGATATTTAATGGGAGTTGGAACACCTGATTACTTAATAGAAGCAGCAATTGCAGGAATTGATATGTGCGATTGTGTACTACCAACCAGAATTGCTAGAAATGGAACAGCAATGACATCACATGGTAAAGTAGTAGTAAGAAATGCAACATATGAAAGAGATTGGGGACCACTAGATCCAGAATGTGATTGCTATACTTGCAAAAACTACACAAGAGCATATATTAGACATCTAGTAAAAACAAATGAAATACTAGGAGTAAGATTATTATCAATACATAACCTAAGGTTCTTGACTAAATTGATGGAAAGAGTTAGAATAGAAATAGAGAATGATAATTTATTAACATTTAGAGATGAATTTTACAGAAAGTATGGATATACTGAATAAAAGTCATAAATAAAAAATTATTATTAAAAAAGATAGACAAAATAAATATGTTGTTTATCCATTTTAGGGGGAGTACAAATGAATTTAATTGATGAAAGTTTAGAACCGAAAAAAACAGATAATACAAAAAAAATATCAAAAATTATTTTAATAAGTATTATTCTTTTAGTTATTGCAATAATAGCAATTTTTGGGGTAATTGTATATATACAAGGAAATACAACCAAATTGTATATAGATGGAGCTCAAAAAGATAAAGTACTACAGATGATGGTAACAGATACTGATGGAACAATTTATTTTCCAATAAAAGATATAGCAAATTATTTAGGTTATGAAAGTTATAATGGAGAATATAAAGATAAATCAGAAGAAGCTAGTAAATGCTATATACAAAGTGAAAATGAAATAGCCAATTTTTCATTAAATTCAGAAAAAATATATAAATTATCAATTGCTGATAAGCAGGCCAATTATGAATATGCATATGCTAAAAAACCTGTAAAAGCAATGAATGGAAAATTATATATAACATCGGACGGACTAGAAAAAGCATTTAATGTATCTTTAAATTATAATGAATCAACAAAGAGAATTTATATTTATACAATGCCATATTTAATAGAAAGTTATTCAACAAAAGTATTAGATTACGGATATACAGGAATAGATGATAATTTTACTAATATGAAAGCAGTTTTAAATAGTATGCTTATTGTAACAAAAGGTGATAACTCAAACTCAAATTATGGAGTAATAGACTTACAAGGAAATGTAATATTGGAAGCTAAATATGATAATATAGAATATTTACAGGATACAAATGAATTTTTAGTAAAGAGTAATAATAAAGTTGGTGTAATTTCAGCCAAAAAACAGACAAAAATCCAATTATTATATGATGATTTGGAATTGGTAGATAGTGACTTAGGACTATATTTAGCAAAACAAGATAATAAATATGGTATTATAGATTCAAATGGAAATGTAAAGATTTATATTGAATATGATCAAATAGGAATAGATATAAGCAAATTCGAAAAAAATGGAATTAAAAACAAATATATTATTGCAAGCAATTTAATACCAGTAAAGAAAAATAATCAATGGGGAATATTCAATAAAAATGGAAAACAATTAATTGATTTTCAATATGATAGCTTAGGATATATCGCTTCAAATAATAAAGATGCAATTAATCTATTAATTATTCCAAATTATGATGTAGTTGTAGTATGCAAAGACAAAAAATATGGATTAATTAATTCACAAGGACAAACAATAAGTGCAGTTGTATGTGATGATATTTACATGTCAATAAGTGGTGGACAAACACATTATTATATGAATTATAATGATACTAGATATGATATTGAAGAAAGATTAGATAGTTCAGGAGTAAAACCAAGGAATAGTTCAAACACATCATCAGCTAATACAACAGATGATGACAAAAATGCTACTGAAGAATCTAATACAACAGAAAGCAATGAAAATACTGAATTTACAAATGTAAGTGAAGAATAAAATAAAAAAATATAAAAATATGAAAATATGAAGTGAGATCTGATAAGGTTCACTTCATATTTTTATTTAGTTTCTTTTCATATTTTCTCTATAAAACGAATAAATATATATATAGCAGACTAAGGACAAGGAGAAAATTTATGTTTAATGTAACAGTATTAAAAATGAGAGATATTGTAAAATATTCAGCAGGAATTGCTTTTACAATAATAATTGTCATGATAGTAACTCAATATTTTGGAAAGATAGATAAAAAAGAAAAAGAAGCGACAAACAAAATACACTTAAATATATTATCTGAAATAAATTTAAGTGCTTGTTTAGACAAGACTCTACCAGCAATTTCTGAACTGAATGAAGAATATAATAAAATAGAACAAGAAAATGAAAAAATATCAGAAAACAATTATCTAGAAATGTTTTTAGAAACAGAAATTAGTAGTATAAATGGTTTTAAAAACATAGAAAAACAAGAAAAATCAGATAATAGAGAAAACAACAATACAAAAGAAGGAAACAATGGCAACACAGAAAAAAATAATCAAACTACAGAGCAGACAAATTTACAATTAGCTGATAGTCAAAAATCCAACACAGAGATAGTAACACCAAATCCTATTGCAGAAAGCTACAATGTACAATATCAAAATGTAAAAATAAAAAATCAAACAACATACAATTTAACAGAAGAAATATTAAAACCAGATATAAAAATAGACAATAAAAATATTGTGATATTTCACACACATAGCTGTGAAAGCTATACACCAAGTGAAACATATCCATATACGCAAACTGGAAACTTTAGAACAACAGATTTAAATTATACAGTAACAAGAGTAGGAACAGAATTAGAAAACTATCTAAAAAAGTATAATTTAAATGTTATACATGACACCTCATATCATGATTATCCATCTTATACAGGTTCATATACACGTTCTTTAAATACAGTAGAAAATATATTAAAAACAACAACATCAGACATTATAATAGACTTACATAGAGATGCAATTGGTTCAAGAGCTGACTATGCACCAACTGTAAAAATAGGAGAAGATTACGCAGCACAAATTATGTTTGTAATTGGAACAAATGAAGGTGGACTATGGCATCCAAATTGGAATCAAAATCTAAAATTTGCAGTAAAGCTTCAACAAAAAGCAGAAGAAATGTATCCAGGACTGTTTAAACCAATAATGTTAACAAAATCAAGATATAATCAGCATACAGGGAAATATGCAAATATAATAGAAGTAGGAGCAACAGGGAATACATTAGAACAATGCTTAACAAGTATGAAATATTTATCAGCAGTAATAAATGAAGTGATAAATTAAATAGATTAAGAAAAGTAACATTTCTATGTTGCTTTTTTTGTATATTAAAAAAATTGAAAATAAGTTGATTTTTTTGTCGATTTGTAGTATATAAAATATTGTGTGATTATAATTATTTTGCACAGAAGGGGATAAAATAATGAGTAGAAAATTATTTTGCGAATATGGACCAGTAGCTTATGAAATTTCAGTTAGAAAAGAGGCAATCTTAAAAGATATTGACGATTATATCATTAAGAGATATAAGATTGCGAAGAAAAAAAACTATGAAAATTTTGAATATCTATGGAAAGGTGAAGCAAAAATTCTATTTCGTAAATTACATGGAGTAGATATGCAATTACAATATAATAAAGCAACAAATTTAAAAATTGCTGGAAAGAAAATCGATGGAATAGTTATTTACCCAGGAGAAGTTTTTTCATTATGGAATTTAGTAGGCAAGACTTCTAAAAGAAAGGGGTATTTAGAAGGATTAACAATTAATGATAGCGAATTAGGAAAAGGTAGAGGTGGTGGATTGTGTCAATTAGGTAATCTTATTCATTATTTGGTTTTACATACAGATTTAGAAGTAATTGAAAAACATCATCATTCAGATGCTCTTTTTCCAGATGAAAAAAGGAGGGTACCTTTTGGAACTGGAACATCCATAGCATATAAGAAATTAGATTATAAATTCAAAAATACATTAGATTGCCCAGTACAATTAAGAATATGGCAAGATGATAAAATGATTTATGGTGAAATTAGAGGAACAAAACCTATAAGTTATAAATACAGATTAGTTGAAGAAGATAGCCATTTCGCAATGGAAGATGGAATATTTTATAGAAATAGTAAAGTATACAGAATAAAAACTGATAAAGAAACTGGGAAAGATATTAAGAAAGAATTAATTTTAGATAATCATTCTAGAGTGATGTATGACTATGATTTAATACCTAAAGATCAAATTAGGGAGAACAATTATGTTAAACAAGATTATAAATAATTTAAAAGATTATCCAGAAGATGAGTGCTATGAAATAAATGGAAATATATATAAAAATAAAGATTTATATAAATATATTTGCAACATATATCATTATGTACTAAATAATAATAAATCCAAAAAAGGTGTAATTGTTTATGGACATAAAGATATTTATATGATTGCATCTTTTCTGGCTTGTTCTTGTGCTGGAATACCTTATGTTCCAATAGACGTATCAATACCAGTAGAAAGAAAGAAGAAAATAATAGAACAAATAAACCCAGATATAATTATAAATAAAGATATTGAAAACATTATGAATAATGAAAATTATTTAGATATATCAAAAATATATATGCAAGATGATGATATTTATTATATAATATTTACATCTGGAAGTACAGGAGAACCTAAAGGAGTACAAATAACTTACAATAATCTAAAAAGTTGTATGAGATGGTTAGAGTCAATTTGTAATATAAATAAAGGTATAATTTTAAATCAGGCAAATTACTCTTTCGATTTATCTGTAGCAGACATTTATTTACCATTGTTAACAAGATGCAAACATTATATTTTGAAAAGAGATGTCCAAAGAAATTATACTTTATTGTTTAAAGAATTAAAAAAAAGTAATTCGGATTTAGCAGTATTTACACCATCATTTTTAGATTTATTACTTGTTGATAAGTCATTTAATGCTGAGTTGATGCCAAATTTAAAAACAATTTTACTTTGTGGTGAAAAATTAACAAATAATACTGTAGATAGATTGCTTAAGAGATTTCCTAGTATACATTTAATTAATAGTTATGGACCAACTGAATGTACTTTTGCGGTTACAGGTATAAAAATAAATAATTCAAATGATATATCTGTAGGAACACCAAAAGATGATGTAGACATATATATTGTAAACAATAGCCTTGAAGAATTAGGAGAAGAAGAAACAGGAGAAATTTTAATTACTGGTGCTAGTGTAGGAAAAGGCTATCTAAATAATAATAGTAATAGCTTTATATTTTACAAAGGAAAAAAAGGGTATTTAACTGGTGATTTAGGTTATAAAAAAAATAATAAGGTTTATTGTATTGGAAGAAAAGATACACAAATCAAGTTTAAAGGTTATAGAATTGAATTGTCAGAAATTGAAAAAGTACTTAATAATATTGAGTACATTGAAAAAGCAATAGTTACCACTAAAAAGAATGATAATAAAGTTAGCAGAATAATCGCATTTGTTAAAATAAAATCATCTTATTCCGTTGAATCTAAAGAAATAAAAGAATATTTAAAGAGGGTTTTACCAGAATATATGATACCAAATATAAAAATGATAAGTGAAATCCCACTTACTGCAAATGGAAAAGTAGATGCAAAGAAATTATTGGAGGAATATTAAATGAAGGAACAAATAATTAAAATTATAGAAGGACTAACAGATTATAAAGATATTGACAATAAGACAGATTTACTTGAAGAAGATATACTTGATTCACTTGCTTTTATTGAATTGATTGCTGAATTAGAAAATACATTTAATATAGAGATTCAGCCAACACAAGTTCCAAGTGATACATGGCAAAATATTGATAATATAGTTAAAATGGTGGAAGCACATATGGAGAAGAAATGAAAGAAGTTGAAATTGATTATTTAAAAAAGAGGAATAATTTATTAGAAAAATTAACTGAATTATATATTTTTATTATTATTGTTATTTTTCCATTATGTGTTGATTCTACAGGTTTTTTCAAGATATTGGAATGTAAATATAAATGTTATCTAATAATAGCGATTACATATATTGCAATAAGTTTAACAGCAATTATTTATTACTATATATTTCATAAAATTAGACCATTCAAAAACATAAAACTATCGAAAGTACAATATGTTGTAATAGCATTTTGGGGAATTAATATAATATCTTGTGTATTATCACCTTACCGTAAAAAATATAATCTACTTTTAGGAGTTGGTAGAGGTGAAGGACTAATAAATATGTCTTTGTATTGCATTACATTTTTGCTTATATCAATTTTTGGAAAATTTCGAAAAAGATATATTACATACTTTTCAATATCTTCAATATGTATAAATACTATAGCAATTTTACAATATATAGGTTTTAATCCTTTTAATATGTATCAAGAAGGTATCGGAACTCATAATGTTAGTTTTATGACTACAATAGGGAATGTTGATTTTATTTCTGCAATGTATTGCATTTTACTTACTATATCTTTTGTAGCATTTGTATTTTTAGATGAAGAAATGAAATATAAGATAATACATTTAATTTCAATTTTTATGGGATTTTTTATATTTATTATTATAAATGTAATGAGTGGTAAAGTGGCATTTTTAGCAATATTTGTATTACTATTCCCTATAATAGTAACAAATAGCAAAAGACTTTATAGAACTATTATAGCAATGTCAATGATAATATTTGGATTAGCAGTTAATATAATTATAAATCCTACATACCACTTTAATATACAAAAGCTAACACTAGATTTTCAATTTAATGAAATAGCATTTGCACTTATTGTCATAACAGGAATTTTTCTATATTTGTCAAAATTATTATATAGATATGAGTATGATTTATCAAAAAATAAAAAAATAATAAAAATCTTGTATATAATAATGATTGTAAGTATAATTTTAATATTTATAGCATTATACTTTATAAATTTTAGTAGTGGAATTCTCTATGAAATACATGAAGTATTACATGGAAATTTTGATGATAATTTTGGAACATACAGAGTATTCTTATGGAAAAGGGCATTTTCATTAATGAATGAACATTTGTCAATAGGAAGTGGACCAGATACTTTTGCAGTACGTTTTATGGATAAATATACAGAAGATGTAAGAGCTTTAGGAGAATTGAGTATAAATGATACAGCTGCAAATGTTTATATAACAATGTTAATAAATATAGGTATGGTAGGGCTTGCTATATATTTATTATATATTTTTTTACAATTAAAAGATGGACTAAGAAGAAAAAATAATTATTCATTCGTGTTGCTTATAGCAATATTGTGTTATTGGATACAAGATTTTTTCAATCTATGGGTAGTTATAGTTGTGCCAGTGTTTTGGACTTTAATGGCAATACACCAGTTGGCACTTAATAAAGATACAAAAGTTTTAAAAGATGGGGGAATTACAAATGAGTCAGAAAAAGAAAAATAGTTTTTCAACAAGTATTAAGATGATAGTGTTCTTAATAATAGTTTTATTAATTGCTCGTGTAGCAATGATAATTTTTGGAAATGGAAAGGTAAGTACTATAGAAGGTTATTTATATAGCTTTGCTTCAAGTGCAACAGAAGCAGATGCGACAAGTAGCGATGCAACAAGCAGTGATGCAACGAGCAGTGATGCAACAAGTTGCGACGCAACAAGCAGTGATGCAACAAGTTGCAACGCAACAAGCAGTGATGCAACAAGTTCTAATGTTCAAAATAGTGAGGCAATTAAACAGCAACAACATTTACAACAAATTCAACAAGTTGTAGAAGAAAAAGAAGAAGAAGAAAAAACTACTTTAAAAGAAACAGTCACATATAGAAATGACGAATTAACTTCAAAACTAATAGCTGAAATAACAGAAAGTGAAAATATAAAAACAATAATCATAAATGCAGATGATAGTCCAAAAATAAGTTCTGATATATTCAAAGCAATACAAAATACTTATAAACAATTAGTAATTACATATAAAGATAATGAATTTGTATTTAATGGAAGAAATATAAAAAATCCAAAAGATATAGATGCTTCTATATCTGTAAATTCTATACAAACTGATATAGATATTTCAAAAATAGTTAAATCAAATGGAATAGTTGTAAGTTTTGAAACTAATGGAGAATTGCCAGGAGTTGCAAAAGTTAGAATAAAATCTACAGATATATTAAAGAAGAATATAAATGGAAACAAAGTATATGCTTATTACTATGATGAACAAAATAAAAACTTTATACTAATGTCTGAAGATGTTAAATTATCAGAAGATGAATACTATGAGTTTGCAATAGAACATAATTCTAAATATATATTAGTAAATGAAAAAGTAGATGAAACATTATTAGCTGGGTATATTGCACCAACACAAAATAATCAAAAAGAAACAGTAAGTTTTTTAGAATCTCATAAAGCTTATATTATGATAATAGGAATGTGTATATTTGCTATAGTTTTAATTTCAGTAATTGTAATTGTAGATAAAAGAGGAATTAAAAAAAGAAAAATGATGGCACAACAAAAACAAAATGAAGATGAAAGAGTACCAAAGGCTTTTAGTAAAAATAATGAGTAAATTAAAAATAAATGCTAATATATTAAAAATATTTGCAATAACAGTAATGTTAATAGATCATATAGGATGCTATTTTGTTAGTAAGATAGCACCTAGACCTTATTATATAATAAGAAGTATTGGCAGACTAGCAATGCCAATATTTTTATATCTTATAGTGCAAGGGTTCTTCTATACAAGCAATTTAAAAAAATATATATTTAGAGTTTTTTGTTTAGCCACCATAACACAAATAATTTTAATAGTTTTAGGAATAATAAATGAAGTGCAATTTCCTTCATATATTTGCAGAGAAAATGAATATTTTGGAGTTTTATTTTCATATACATTATCATTAATTTTAATTGCAATGCTAGAATATAAGAAACCATTAAAGAAAGCTAATACTTTAATAAATTTTATTTTTAGAATAGTAGTTATATTTTTAATTGCAGTAGTATATATAAACATTGATATAGAATTTGATATGAGAATTCCATTTATGTTTATTGAAATTTATGTAATTGAAAAAATATTTATGGATAAAGAAAATCATATTTTATTTTTAAAAAGAAAATTTGAAAATAAATGGAAAAAGGCTTTTTTAAAAATTATTTATGTTTTACTAATAGAATTTTCATTTTTAAGTTCATTAGACTTCTCTGCATATCATCCAGGTTATAAATATGCAATTGCTTATACTGCAATACCTTTATTATTATATAATGGAGAAAAGGGAAAAAATAACAGACTGATAAAAATATTGTTTTATGCTGTTTTTCCTCTACAACATTTAATATTCTATTTAAGTGGAATGATTATATGTTCTTAAAAATAGAACATAAATTTCTATCTATTTTTATTTGACATGAAAAAATACTAATAGTATAATTATTTTGAAAATAGAAAAATTATTTTAATAAAATAAAAAATGATAAAATTTTTAAAACATAATGATAATAAAGCTAGTTAATGGAAGGAATGGAAGGAATGAAATAAATGAAAGAAATAGATAAAATGGAAAACAAAGAAAATAGAAGAGGAAAACGTAAAAAAAGAAAATCAAATAAGAATATTATAAAAATAATTATTGCTATTGTAATTATATTTATAATTGGAATAATTGCATATAAAGTAAATGATTTAGTGGTTTTTGATAAAAACAAAAACATTAATTTAGTAATAAACAACAAAAATGTTACATCAAATTTAAAAAAAGAAATAATAATAGAAGACGGAAATATATATTTATCAAAACAAGATATTGGAAATTTCTTTGATAAATACATTTACGAAGATAAAGAAAACAATCAAATAATAACAACATATGATACAAAAGTTGCAGCAATAAGCTTAGATTCAGAAGAAATAACAATCAACGGAACTAAAAAAGAAACATCAGGAAAAGTAATACAAAAAGATAACATAATATATATTCCAATAACAGACTTAGAAAATGTATATGGCATTGATATAAAATATATAGAAGATTCAAAAGTTTTAGTTTTAGATTCTGTAACAAAAGAACAGAAAAAAGCAATTGTAACAAAAAATGTTTCAGTAAAATCATCTAAAAAATTTATATCAAAAACAGTAGAAAGAGTAAAAAAAGGAAGCTATGTAGTTGTTGTTTCAGAAGAAAATGGATACACTAGAATAAGAACAGAAAATGGAAAATTAGGATATGTCAAATTAAATAAGTTAGCTAATATTGTTACAGTAAGAGAAGAAATTAAAGAAACAAGTCAAATTGAAGGTAAAGTTAATCTAGTTTGGGACTATTACTCAAATGTAGCAAATGCACCTGACAGAAGTGGACAAACAATAGACGGTATAAATGTGGTATCACCAGCCTTCTTCCATATAAATTCAAACGGAGAGCTAGAAAATAACATTGGAACTTCTGGAAAAGAATATGTAGAATGGGCTCATAGCAATGGATATAAAGTATGGCCAATGCTACAAAATGATGGAACAGGAATGATGAGTGTAACTTCTAAAATAATGAATGATTACAATAAAAGACAAAAGTTAATTAATGAAATATTGATGGCATGCATTCAATATAAAATAGATGGAATAAATTTAGACTTCGAAAACATGAAACAAGAAGATAAAGATATGTATTCAAGATTTATTATAGAATTAGAACCAAGATTAAAAGAAATAGGATTAATTTTATCTGTTGATGTAACAGCACCAGACGGTTCGGAGACTTGGTCACTATGTTTTGATAGACATGTAATAGGAGACGTTGCAAACTATATTGTATTTATGGCATATGATCAGTATGGAGCATCAAGCAATAAAGCTGGAACAACAGCAGGATATAATTGGGTTGAATTAAGTTTAAAGAAATTTTTAGAAACAGAAGCTATTGAAAGTGACAAAATAATTCTTGCAATTCCATTGTATGCAAGACTTTGGACATTAGATGATTTAGAGACTGTAGTAAAACAGTCAGCAGTACCAATAAAAAATATAAATAAAGTAATTCCAGATGGAGTAGAAAAACAATGGGATGAAAATCTAAAACAATATTATATTCAATATAAAGATGGTTCTTATACAAAGAAAATGTGGATAGAAGATGAAAAATCATTAACAGAAAAAATATCTTTGATTAGTAAATATAATTTAGCAGGTGTGGCATCATGGGAAAAAGATATGGAGTATGATGGATTCTGGAGTTTTTTAAAGGAACAAATGAATAAGTAAAGATATGAATGGTTAAATTTAACACAACTATACAAAGACAAATAGCAAAATATTTTTAAGTGTTACAACATTTTGCTTGACAAAAATAAAAAAATGTCTTAATATATTATAAGTTTATTTTAGAAGAATAAAGTATAATTATTAAGACATTATATTAGTATTCTAAAAAAGAAAAGAGGAGATTGTCATGGAAGAAAAAGAAGTAATCTTAACACAAGAAGGATATGATAGTTTAGATAAAGAATTAAATTATTTAAAAACTGAAAAGAGAGCAGAAATAGCAGAAAGAATAAAAGTAGCATTAGGATTTGGAGATTTATCAGAAAATTCTGAATATGATGAAGCTAAAACTGCACAAGCTGAAAATGAAGTAAGAATTGCAGAACTAGAAAATAAAATAAGACATGCAAAAATAATTGATGAAAAAGAAATTGACACAGAAGTTGTTCAAGTTGGAAATACAGTAAAAGTATTAGATATAGAATTTAACGAAGAAATAGAATATACAATAGTTGGATCAACAGAAGTAAATTTAGCAGAAAATAAAATATCAAATGAATCACCTTTAGGAGCAGCACTTTTAGGAGCTAAAAAAGGTCATACAGTTGATGTTAATGCACCAGCAGGAATTATGAAATATAAGATATTGGATATAAAGAAATAATTATAAAGAGGATTTTAGTATCAACCTAAAGTCCTCTTTTTTGAATTATATAAAAATTTTGCTATAAAATGGCAATATCAGCTTAACTATTTTCCATAATATAAATATTGTATATATAACATATAAACTGGATTAAAGATTTGTCTATTACAAAATTTCAATTGCAGAATCCAAAGCAAGCTTTATCATAGTATTTAACCCTGTTTGACGTTCTTCAGGAGTAGCGATATTTTTTATAAATCTTGAATCTACAACACTCATCAAGCAAGCAGCTTTTTTATTTAATAACTTAGCATTATAAAACAAAGCAAAAGCTTCCATTTCAGCACTAATAGGATTAAAACCTTCTGGAATTCGAGCTAAAAATTTGTTTACATCAGTCATATAAACATCAAAACAATCAGTACAAACAGTATTACCTACATGCAAACTTATATTACTTTTAATAGCTGTATTGCAAATTAAAGAATTTAAATCTTTATCAGAAGCAATTAAATGACAATTATCATTATTTAGTGTTAATGCATAATTACTTTCTGAAAAAACATTTTCACTTAAAATAATATCAAATAATTTTAATTCTGGTTTATAAGCTCCGCAAGAACCAATTCTAATAATATTTTCTACATTATAAAATTTAAATAATTCATAAGTATAAATACCTACACTAGGCATTCCCATACCATGTGCCATTATAGTTAATTCTTTTCCTTTATAAGTTCCTGTATATGCATACATACCTCTAACTTGATTTACAAGTTTGTAATTATCAAAAAAATTTTCTACGATATATTTTGCTCTTAAAGGATCTCCTGGCATTATAACAGTTTGGGCAATTTCTCCTATTTTAGCTTCATTATGTGGTGTTGGCATAATATTTTCCTCCTAAATAACATTTTTTAAAAAAATGTAAAGTCAAATAATAACATATAGCTATTATTTTCTTATCAATTAAATTAATTATAACAATATATTGTAAAAAAATCAAAAAAATATTGCTAAAATTATATTTATAAATTATAATATATATTGTAAATAATATTTGGAGGATTCTAATGAAAAAGAAGTATTTATTAATTATAATAAGTATATTATTATGTATAATTACTATAATAATTACTCAAAAGAACTATATAATAAATAAAATAAATAGTAGATATATTAGCAAAGAACAAAATCAGGATATTTTATTTGAAGTTTATTCAAATAGTGATAATAAATTAAAATTTAAAATCACAGCTATAGATGAAGAACAAGGAATAAATAAGTTTGTTTATAATTTAGAAAATGGAAAAGAAGTACAAATCAATGCATATAATAAGAAAAGCGTATCAATAGACTATGTAGTAGAAAATAATGGTGAATATACTTTTAAATTTATAAATGGCAAAGGACAACAATTTCAAAAGACTATAACTATAAATGATGAATATAGAAATAATTTAATAGATATTCAAGTTAGCACTGAAAAAGAAATAGATACATACGGAAATGTTAAAATAGATTATTATGGTAATGAAAATAAAACAAGAACGTATAAGATTGGAGAAAATGGACAATGGACAAAATATAGTGGAGAGTTTGCGATTGATGCATATGAAATATTAAAAAATAATTTACAAGATAATACAACAAAAACTGTTAAAATATATGCAAAAATTGAAGATGATGCTAAAAATGTAATATTAATAAACAAAGAGATAAAAAATATAGATGTAGATATAGCTGATGAACCAGAAATAATATATACAGGAAGTGATAGAATATCTGTATTAGGAAAATATGGAGTTTATTTAGATCAAGATGTAGACGTTACTATTAATTTTGATAAAAGAACAGATATAACAAATTATTATAGTTTAAATAACGGTGTTACATGGAATGAATATACAGGAATTATACAAACTAAAGAAACTCATATTATAGCTAAAAGTATAAAAAATGAAAGTGGACTAGAAATATCTAAAAAACAAAATTGCAATAGTGTTTTAAGTAACAATATAATACCTGCAGAAGCATATGATGAAGATAATGATACTGCAATAAGGACCATAAACAAAAGTATAAGAATAGATGATGGACTTGAAGGATATTCTGTAAAATTACTTTTAAATTGTCCGGCATGGAATCATGTAAATATAAAATTTTATTTAGAAGATAACGAAACAGCTACAGGAAATACTGGATATTGGCATACAAGTAATGGAAAAGATTATTTAAACTTAACTATTCCTGAAAACGCAAAATGGATAAAAATTGTAATGACTGATGAAGGACATTCATATATTTGTGATATATACGAAATAAATATTGAAACAACGCCAGTAGGCAGTGTAGAAGATATGTATCCACATATGACATCATCAAAAATAGAAAATAAAGAAAAATATAAAATACAATATTTTGAAACAGCAGTTGAAAAATTATATAGTTATGATAACATTACATAGACAAATTATCCGGAAGAGGGAATAAAGTTAGAGTATGGACAAACAGTATATGCTAAGAGTATAGATAAAAATAAAAGAGATTCAATAGTATTGATATATAAAAACGAATTGACAGACATATTAGATAAAGAAGCATATGATAATGATGAAAGTACAAAAGCAATTGCATATGATAAAGTTTTATATGTTGATTCAGATATATGGAATAAAGAAATAAATGTCAAATTTGTAGCTGATTTATATTCAAGAGTGAATATAAGATTTCTAAATGAATCAAATGAAATTGTTAGTGAATATTCAGATGCTAATGGTACTTTTGATAAAACATACACTATGCCAAAAAATACTAAGAAAATAACTTGGAAATATACAGATGGAAATAGAGCGAAAAGTTATATATATGAAATAAAATTGTTATAAAATAAATAAGACTTTATATAAAATATGTCAATAATTTTTGATTAGGACACCCTAAATCGATAAAATTAATTTATGATTCGTTCACCCTGGATGTGCCAAATTTTTTTGACACATCCTTTGACTTTATCATAAATTTATTGTATTATTAGATTGTTCTCATGTTAAGCCGATAATCTTTCATTCTTTAGGTAATTTAAATATACAAAGTTTTGTATAATTGCTTCAACAGAATCGTTTGATTTGAGGCTTTTCTTATTTTGAATATAAATTGGTATTATTTTATACCATTTATCATTAAATCGTACTTTCATTCCAATTCTTTTACTTATACATATTTCAACCTTCTTTTTATGAAGTATTTTTTTTGTTTCTATTAAAAATGTTGTTCCACTAATGCTTATACAATTACTAACATCTACTATTCTTGTATATTTTACTGAAAGAATGTAATCAAGATTAACATATTTTGGTAATTTTAAAAATGAACTTTTTTTATTTTCTGCTTCTATACCAAATTTTTTATTAAATTTCGGAATATATTTTATTAAAAATTTATTTGCTTCTTCTAGTGTTGTTATTTTATTAACTCTAAATTCTGTTTTTAGTCTATCATGTAGTGTATTCCATAATCTTTCAACTCTGACTTTTGCTTGTGAAGATCCTGCATGGATTAATTTTACATTTAATTCATTCATCATTCTTCCATATTGCGTTGATGGTTTTGTTATTCCTGCTAACTGTTCTTCTATTGTTAATTCTTTATCTTTTGGAAAGAAAATACTTGAACCATCTGCATACAATGCTAATGGTATTCCAAAATTTTTTAATGTTTGTCTTGTAACTTCTAAATAACCTTGCATGCATTCATTTTCTGATAAATATAGCCCTGTAATTTGATGTGTTGCATCATCTATAAAACCATGTAAACAATACATTTTATTATCTCAATAAAAGAATTGGTGTGGTGTACCATCAACTTGTAAAAGTTCTCCTTCTGAAGAATGTTCTTTACGTCTATTATGTACCTTAATTTTCTTATGTTTTCTTGGGCTTTTATAGCCTTTTTTACTCATTTCTGTTCTCATACCTCCATTATATCATGGTGGGTGAACTTTTCATAAATTATTTTTATGGGTTGATCATATCATAAATTATTCATAAAGACTTTATATAAAATATTGCAAAAAACAATAAGTTGTGATATAAATAAAAATGTATAAAAAGATAAGCTAAAAGATACACAAAGAATAGAGGTGGAAAAATGATAAAAGCTTATGCAAAATCAGACTTAGGAAAAGTAAGAGAAATGAACCAAGATTATTACTACATTTCAAATTCATTAGATGAAGTTCAATTATATCTACTTGCAGATGGAATGGGAGGATATAATGGAGGCGAAATAGCAAGTAAATTAGCGGTTCAAACAGCAAAAAATTATATAGAAAATAATTTTAAAGAAATAGAAAAAGATAGAGACAGTATAATACAATTATTAGGAAGTAGCATGGAATATGCAAATATGGTAGTATATGAAAAATCAAAAGAAAATGCAGAATTACAAGGAATGGGTACTACCTTAGAAATTTGTTTAATATACAATAATAAAGTTTATATTGGACATGTAGGAGATAGTAGAATATACAGAATAAGGAAAGGGTTTATCAGAAAATTGACACAGGACCATAGTTATGTACAAAAATTAGTAGCTGATGGAACAATAACAAAAGAAGAAGCTGCACATCATCCACAAAAAAACATGTTAATGAAAGCATTAGGATGTAATGCTTTTGTTGAACCAGATGTAATGGTAAAAGGATTTTTAAAAGATGACATTTTAATTATGTGTTCAGATGGATTAACAAATATGGTAGATCAAGAAACGATATATAAACTGGCAAGCAAAAACATAGAACAAGCACCAAAAGACTTGGTGGAACTTGCAAATAACAATGGAGGATATGACAATATCACAGTAGTAGTAATAAAAAATATATAGCGGTCAACTTTAAATACATTTAAGGAGAGATTAAATATGAATTTAGAAGGTAGAGTATTAGGAAACAGATACGAAATGATTAAAAAAATAGGAAATGGCGGAATGGCAACAGTATACAAAGCAACAGACCTAGTTTTAAAAAGATATGTAGCTGTAAAAATACTTAGGGATGAGTTTACAACAGATGAGGAATTTATAAAAAGATTTGAAACAGAAGCACAATCTGCAGCAAGATTAACGCATCCAAATATTGTATCAATTTTTGATGTTGGTGTAGATAATGGAATTTATTATATTGTAATGGAACTAATTCAAGGAAAAACATTAAAAGAAATTATTACAGAGGAAAGAGGACCACTACCATGGAAATGGTCTGTTAATGTTGCAATACAAATTGCATCAGCATTAGAAATGGCACATAAAAACAATATAATTCATAGAGATATAAAACCTCACAACATAATAATAACAGAAGATGGAATAGCAAAAGTAACAGATTTTGGAATAGCAAAGGCAGTTTCAAATTCAACAATAACTGCTTTTGGAACAACAATAGGCTCAGTACATTATTTTTCGCCAGAACACGCAAGAGGTGGATACACAGATGCAAAATCAGATTTATATTCTTTAGGAGTTGTAATGTATGAAATGGTTACAGGAAAAGTTCCATTTGATGCAGATACACCAGTATCTGTTGCATTAAAACATATGCAAGAAGAACCTGTTCCACCTATAGAAGAAAATCCAAACTTACCAGAATCAATAAACCAAATAATATTAAAAGCATTGAAAAAAGATCCAATGTTTAGATATCAGACAAGTACAGAAATGCTACAAGATTTAAGAATGGCATTAAAAAATCCACATGGAGACTTTGTAGCAAATGATGATTATGATCCAACAGCAAGAACACAAAGAATATCAACAGAAGAATTAGAAAGAGAACAAAGAAAACAAAAAAATAATAAAAAACAAAATAAATTTGTAGGATTTATAAAAAAACATAAAAAACTAAGTACATTTTTAGGGTTAGTAATATTATTCTTCTTAGCTTTTGGTGGAACAATACTATTCTTAAATGTAACAAATCCAAAAGAAGTAAGTTTACCAAATGTAGTTGGATTGTCAAAAGAACAAGCACAAAAAACAATAGAAGATTTAAAATTGAAGTTTGAAATTGAATCAGAAGAATACAATGCAGAAGTAGAAAAAGATTGCATTATAAGCCAAGACCCAACTTATACAGAAAAATATAATAATGTAAAAGAAGGAAGTACAGTAAAAGTTGTTATAAGTAAAGGGGCTGAAAAAACAACTGTACCAAAAGTTATTGGAATGCAAGAAGACGAAGCCGTAAAAGCATTAGAAGAAGCCAAATTAAAAGCTGAAATAGTAGAAGAAACTAGTAAAAAAGTAGAAGAAGGATATGTTATAAGCCAAGAAACAGATGCTAATACAGAAGCTAATGCAGGAGATACTGTAAAAATACATGTAAGCACAGGAACTGGAATAAAACAAGTAACAATGATAGACGTAAAAGGAAAAACAGAAGCAGATGCAAAAACAACACTAGAAAAATTAGGATTAGTAGTAAATATTGGTTCAAGCGAAGATAAATCAAAAGATAATGGAGTTGTTTTAACACAATCAATAGAAGTTGGAAAAGTAATTGATGAAGGTACAACAGTAACTATAACAGTAAACAAATTAGCTGAAACAAAAACTGTTCCAATAACAGTAAATGTAAAATCATTATTAGATGGCGATATTTATGAAACTTCAACATCAGAAGAAGAAAAAGATAAAAATGATAAAAAAGTTAAAGAAGTAACATTAAGAGTAACAGTTGGGGAAGACACAATCTATTCAAAGAAAGTAAAAGCTTCAGAAACTGCTGTAGCCGTTGGAAATGCTAAGGGAACAGGAACAACTACTGTTAAAGTATATATTGATGATATATTAAAAAATGATGGAGGATATACATTAGTTTATAGTAATGTAAGTTCTTATACAGCTGAATAAAAAATTTAATAATTAAACTTGAAGAAACAAAATAATAAAAAAACTTCTGTGATTGCAGAAGTTTTTTGCTTTTTTGTTTCTTTCACTCCCTTATTCTTTCTTTCCTTTATTATTAAATGCTTGACAAAAAAATAAAAAGGGAGTAATATAAGTGCAATATAGCTTTAGGAAAAATTGAAAGCAAATTTATTAAATCAACATATTTAAATCAAAAATTTTAATATTCTAATATAAAAAAATCCTGGAAAATTTAAAAAATTAAATCTTACAAATTCAATTAAATAATTGAAAAAAAAAAAGTATAATGCTATAATAAAGAAGGTAATATGCCGTTAATATCACAATTTTATGGAATATTAATTTATATGTATGCAGAAATTGGAGGGCATCATAATGAACCTCATATACATATAAAATATAATGAATATGAAATGTCAATAACATTAAATGGAAAGACATTAGATGGAAAAATTCCAAAAAAACAAAGAAAATTAGTCGAAGCATGGATAGAATTACATTAGGATGAATTAAATGCTGCATGGTATGCTTTAAATAATGATGGAGAAATTATAAAAATAAAAGGATTGGAGTAATAAAATGAGACCTAAAGCTATAGAAGTAAAAATTCTCGACAATTATGAGTTAGAGATATTATTTGATAATAGTGAAAGAAGGATATTTGATGTCAAGCCATATTTTAAATTTGAATTGTTTAAAAAATTACAAGATAAAAATGAATTCAAAAAAGTTAGAGTAGAAGGATTATCAATACAATGGAATAATGGAGCAGATATATGTCCGGACGAATTATATAACAATAGTAAAAAAATTTAGAGGAGAGATAATGCAAGGAATAATAATAGAGAACAAATCAAACTTATATAAAATAAAAACAGAAAAAGCAATGTATGAAGCAACACCAAGAGGAAAACTAAAAAAGGAAGAAATAGCACCAGTTGTAGGAGACAAAATAGAAATATCAATACTTGATGAAGAAAATAAAAAAGCAGTAATAGAAAAAATATATGATAGAGAAAATTATATAAAAAGACCCAAAATGAGTAATTTAACACAAATAATATTAGTCGTTTCAAGTAAAGACCCAAAACCAGATTTACTATTATTAGATAAGCAATTAGCATTTTCAGAATTTCTAAAAATAAAACCAATTATAGTATTAAATAAAGTAGATTTAGATAAAAAACACGATTTTGAAGAAATAGAAAAAGTATATAAAAAAATAGGATATACAGTAATAAAAACACAAGCAAAAAACTTGATAGGAATAGATGAATTAAAAAAATATCTAAAGAACAATGTAAATGCTTTCTCTGGAAATTCCGGAGTTGGAAAATCAACTTTAATAAATGCAATTTTTCAAAAAGAATTAACAGAAGAAGGAGAAATCAGCAAAAAGAATAAAAAAGGAAAAAATACAACAACATCAGTAAAATTGTATGAAATAGATGAAAATACATATTTAGCAGATACACCAGGATTTGCAACGTTTGATATATCTGAAATTGATTATCAAGATTTAGAAAAGTACTTTAAAGAATTTGCGCAATATATAGAAAATTGCGAGTTTATAGGTTGTACACATGTAAAAGAACAAAACTGTGGCATAAAAAGAGCAGTTGAACAAAATGAAATAAGTCAAGGAAGATATCAAAGATATTGCAAAATATATGAAGAATTAAAAGAAAAGGATAAATTTAAGTATTAAAAGTAAAAAAAGTTAAGTTAAAAAAATAAATTTTAATATTAGGGGTAAAAAATGAAAAGAGAAAACACTAGAAAAATAATGGTTGGAAATGTACAAATTGGAGGGCAAAACAAAGTTGTAATTCAATCAATGTGTAATACAAAAACCAAAAATGTAGAAGAAACTGTAAAACAAATAAATGAATTAGAAAAGGCTGGTTGTGAAATTATTAGAGTTGCATGTTTAGATTTGGAAGATGCAAAAGCAATAAAACAAATAAAAGAAAAAATAAATATACCAATTGTAGCAGATATTCATTTTGATTATAAAATGGCATTAGAAGCGATTGAGTCAGGGGTAGACAAAATAAGAATAAACCCAGGAAATATCGGTTCAGAAGAAAAAGTAAGGGCTGTAGTAGAAAAATGTAAAGAAAAAAATATACCAATTAGAATTGGTGTAAATGCAGGTTCTTTAGAAAAAGATTTATTAGAAAAATATGGTGGAAGTCCAACAGCAGAAGCAATGGCTGAAAGTGCAAAAAGACATACAGATATATTAGATAGATTAGACTTTAAAAATTATGCTATATCATTAAAAGCATCAGATTTAGACTTGTGTATAAAAGCATATGAAAAGGCCTCAGAAATGTTTGATTGCCCACTGCATTTAGGAATTACAGAAGCAGGAACAGAGTTTAGTGGTACAATAAAATCAAGTATAGGATTAGGATATTTATTAAGACAAGGAATAGGAGATACAGTTAGAGTATCACTTTCTGATGACCCAATAAAAGAAATTAAAGTTGCAAAAGAAATTTTAAAAGATTGCAATTTATATAGTACAAGTCCAACATTAATTGCGTGTCCTACATGTGGAAGAACACAAATAGACTTAATTCCAATTGCAAAAGAAATAGAAGAATTTTTGCAAACAATACAATCAAATATTAAAGTTGCTGTTATGGGATGTGCAGTAAACGGACCAGGAGAAGCCAGAGAAGCAGATATAGGAATTGCTGGAGGAATAAAAGAGGGACTTTTATTTAAAAAAGGCGAAATTATAAGAAAAATTCCACAAGATGAAATTGTAGAAGAGTTAAAAAAAGAAATATTGAAAATGGTAAATTAATAATAAAAGGAATGAAGCCAAAATGAAAATTGAAATTGGAAAAACAGCAGGTTTTTGTTATGGAGTAAAAAGAGCAGTAGAAGAGACAAAAAAAGAATTAGATAAAAATAAAAGAATAGATTGTTTAGGGGAGCTAGTCCATAATAAACAGGTAATAGAAAAGTTAGAAAAAGCTGGAATGAACATTATAGATGAAATAGAACAAGCAACAAATAAGGTTATTATTAGGGCACATGGTGTACCAAAAGAAACTATGAAAAAAGCAGAAACAAAAGATATAAAAATAATAGATTTAACATGTCCAAAAGTTTTAAAAATACACGAAATTGCAGAGGAATATGCAAAACAAGGATATTACATATTTTTATTGGGAAGCAAAAAACACCCAGAAAATATAGGAACAATTAGCTATTGTGGTAAAAATAGTTCAATTATTGAAAATGAAGAAGAAGCATTAAAAGAATTAGAAAAATTTGAAAAAAGTGGATTAAAAAAATTATTGGTAATTTCACAGACAACATATAGTTTAGAAAAATTTTATATTATAGAAGAAATAATTAGAAATGAAACGAAAAAAGATGTAGAGCTAGTAATAAAAAATACAATTTGTCAAGCAACTGAATTGAGACAAAAAGAAACAGAGGAACTATCAAAAAAAGTTAATTACATGATTATAATTGGAGGAAAAAATAGTTCTAACACCAAAAAACTATATGAAATTGCAAAAAAGAATTGCGAAAATTCAATATGTATAGAAACAAAAGAAGAAATGAATATTGATGAAATAAAACAATTTGAAAAAGTAGGAATCATGGCAGGTGCTTCAACACCACAAGAAAGCATCAATGAAGTGGTAGAAAAAATCAAGGAGGAATAAAAATGGTAGAGATTTCAACATCAATACTTTCAACAAAAAAGGGAGAAGAATCAAAAACTTTTTTAGGATTGGAAGCAGCAAAAACTGATTACATACACATAGATGTAATGGATGGAAAATTTGTAGAAAAAAATACATATAAGCAAATGCTATCAAATGCATCATATATAAGAAGAATATCAAATATTCCATTAGATATTCACTTAATGGTAGAAGATGTAAAAAAAGGAATAGAAGATTTTATAGCAGTAGAGCCAAATATAATAACATTTCATTATGAAGCATGCAAAAACAAAGAAGAAGTTTTTGAAATGATAAATCTTATAAAAGATAATCATTGTAAGGTTGGAATAAGTATAAAACCAGAAACAGATGTATCAGAAATATTTGAATTTTTACCATATATACATGTATGTTTAGTTATGACAGTAGAACCAGGAAAGGGTGGACAAACACTTTTAACAGATATGGTAGTAAAAATTTCAAAGTTAAAAAAATATATTGAAGAAAATAACATAGAAATTGATATAGAGGCAGATGGAGGGATAAATTTAAAAACAGCAGATGATGTAAAAAATGCAGGAGCAAATATTATAGTTTCTGGAACGGCTATATTAATTGCAAAGGATTATAAAACTATTATAGATGAATTGAGAAGATAATAAGAGTAGATATGAATAATCTTCTAAATTAAATATAGAAGATTGGAGAAATTTTGATATATAAAAAATAAAAATCCAGCAATCATGTGATTGTTGGATTTTCTGTATAAAATTAATATAAGATTTGTAATTTTATTTATTTTCATTGTTTTCTTCATTTTTTTCAGACTCTTTAGAAGTATCAACTTCTTTTTTTGTTTCTTCTTTTAGTTCATCTTTTTTATCTGATTTTATATTTTTAGATGTAATTTTATCTTTATTTTCAACATTTAATTCAGATTCCTTTTCAGAACTTTTTTTGCTACTATGGTTAGGTAATAAGTAAGAAACTAAAATACCTAATCCTAAAACAGTCATGATGAAATTAATAAATCCACCAACATATGGTAAATTAATAATTACCCATAAAACAATTCCAGAAACAATTAACATACCAAAAGTTCCGGCAAAACCATTAATTTTTAACTTTGTACACAAGTATTTATTAGCTGTTATAACAAAAATTGAATTTGCAACAACTAAAGTAAGAATATATAAAGCTAAAAGACATAGTGAGAAACTAGCTGTTAATTGTAATAAAATTAGTATAATACATGCAACAGGAATAGCAACTAAAGTAAGTAATCCAATACCAAATACCTTTAAAGATTTTTTACCAACATAATTATTAGTATAATCTAAGAATTTTGGTGCAAGCCAAGAACATACTAACCATACTAATAATACAAATGCAAGGAAACCACCTAAGCTAACAAGACTTTCTGAAATTATAGTACCAGTTGTTTTTTCAGATGAATTTTCTTGTGTGAAAGTAACTGTTCCAGAAACAACACCATCTGGTATAGAAATTTCAGATTTTGTAGAATAATCTAAATTTCCATAAATAATACCATTATTTGCAGAGTCTGTGTTGAAGTTTATAGATGGTGAATTAACAAAAGCATTTCTTCCAACTATACCATTTATATTTAAAGTACTACAAGAGATTCTTGCATCTCTATAAACATATCCACCAGAGATTGCAATAGTATTAGCACATGAATATAAATCATATACAACACCACGAATATCTAATGAATCAGAAAGTGCAAATAGATTAGAGAAAACGTAACCTTTTGAATCAATTACAATTTCTTTTGCCATAATAAAGGCATCACCACCAATTTGAGAATTGATGTAAACTTTATTTGCACAAATAAAAAGATTTCCATCTACTATATAATCAACAGAAACAGTATCACCAAATAGATATACATCTGATTTTTTATAATTAGAGTTTTCTTCTGGTGTAGAAGTATTGCCATCTGCAATTGGCGTTGTATCTGTTGCATTATCAGCAGAAATAAGTGCTATATCGTTTTCATTTGCTTCTGATACTTCATTACTTGCAAAAACAGTAGTTACAGAAATTAAAAGAAGTATAATAAGGAAACCAACAACGATTTTTGATTTGTTTTTTAACATAAAAAATCCTCCTTTTAAAATTTATTAATATACACAAATAATATAACTTAAATAAAATTTTGTCAATTAAAATATAAGAAAATTAATTTGCAAAATCATCAAAATTATGTTAATATATAAGAGGTGAAATTAAATTTTAGTAAATACAAAATTTTAAGGATGTTGAATGAAATGAATAAACAAGTAAAATGTATAGAATATTATTTTGATTCTAATGAATATAATGAATTAGAAGTTTTAGAAAATATGCAAAAGGAAAAATTAGAATTTCCTAAGAAAGAAGCACAAATAAATATAAGTTTAAATGAATATGGAATTTATGTTGCAACATTAGAATTTATAAATAATAAGATAGCTGTAATAAAGAAAATCAAAAATAAAAAAGTTAAATTAAAAGAAAATAAAAAGGAAGAGAAAAAAGCTGTAATAGAAACAAAGGTGTATGGAAGATATAAAGAAACTAAAAAATATTCACCAATATAATTGTGAAAAATGAAAAAACACTTGTAATAAAAATAAAAATATGTTAACATATAACATATAAAATCAAATCCTAAGAAAAAGCAAAGTATATATATTAAAAATTATTAAAAGAGAAAATATCCAAGGCTGAGAGATATTAAATAATGAATGTATAGAAATTTCACTTTTTCGGACTTCTTTTGAAAAATATTAATGAATAATGATAAAAAATCAAATAATATGCAATAAAAATTAATAATATTAGAAAGAAGCGGTTGAACCGTTAAAACTATAATGAGGTTAATAAATACTTTATATAAAAAATATAAAGAAAAAATTAATAAAAATAGGTGGTACCACGGAAAAATCCATTTCGTCCTATATATGGGATAGAAGTGGATTTTTTATATCTTATGAAAGTAATGTAACTTTCATAAGATACAAAATTATAATGTACAGAAAATTTATTTTATGAATTTTCGCACGCGAACAAATTTACTGAAAAAATCTTTGATTTTTTCAGATTTGTTCTTGGACATAAGAAAGGAGTTTTGAAAAATGAAAGAACAAATTGAACAAATTAAGCAAACTTCAATAAAACAAATTGAAGAAGCAAAAGATTTAAAAGAACTAAATGATTTAAGAGTAAAATACTTAGGAAAAAAAGGCGAATTAACAGCAGTATTAAGAGGACTGGGTTCATTAAGCCCAGAAGAAAGACCAATTATTGGAGGACTTGTTAATGAGGCAAAAGCTGTATTAGAAAATTTAATAGAAGAAAAAGAAACTAAATTTGAGCAAGAGGAATTAAACAAGAAACTAGAGGCTGAAAAAATAGATATAACACTTCCAAGTACAAAAATGAAAAGAGGAAGTATTCACCCAGTAAATAGAATAATAGAAGATATAGAAGATTTATTTGTATCTATGGGATATGATGTTGTAACAGGCCCAGAGCTAGAAAATGATGAATATTGCTTTGAAAGATTAAACCTACCAAAAGGTCATCCAGCAAGAGATATGCAAGATAGTTTTTATATAACAGATGAATACTTATTAAGAACACAAACATCTGCTGTTCAAGCTAGAACAATGATGGCAAATACAGAAAAAACACCAATAAGAATGATTACAGCAGGAAAAACATATAGAAGAGAAGATGATGCAACACATTCACATCAATTTAATCAAATAGAGGGATTAGTTATAGACAAAAAGGAAAGGAATGTATCATTAGCAGATTTAAAAGGAACATTAGAAGTATTTGTTAGAAAAATAATAGGAGCAAATTTGGATTTAAGATTCAGACCAAGTTATTTTCCATTTACAGAACCATCTTATGAAGTTGATGTTACATGTTTTAAATGTGGAGGAAAAGGCTGTAATTTATGTAAGCAAACTGGATGGATAGAAGTTTTAGGAGCAGGAATAGTTCATCCAAATGTATTAAAAATGAATGGATATGATCCTGAACAATATGGAGGTTTTGCTTTTGGAACTGGAATTGACAGACTTGCTATGTTTAGATATGGTATTACAGATATGAGATATTTATATACAAATGATGTTAGATTTTTAGGTCAATTTGATAGAAAAGATGAAGAATAGAACAAAAGGAACGGAAAAAAGGAACGAAACAAAGGGAACGGAAAAAAGGAACGAAACAAAAGGAACGAAACAAAGGGGACGTAGACGGAATGTCTCACAAATATGTCGAAAGTTGTCAAATGAATTATGGAATATTGAAAAATGATTATAAAGTATTTTGAAATAAAATTTTGTAAAATAATCGATTTAATAATACAAAAATCGACAAAAAGTTACAAGAATAATGGAACAAATTCTCTACGTCCCCAATGTTCCGTCTCCAATGTCCATGTCCTCAATGTCCAAGTGAAAGGAGATTAAAAAATGAAATTAAGTTTAAATTTTGTAAAAGATTATATAGATTTAGATAATGATTTAACAGAAAAAGACATAGCGGAAGCTATGACAAAAGCAGGAAATGAATATGATTCTGCAGAAAAAATGATTAATGCAACAAATTTAATAATAGGAGAAATAAAAGAGTGTGAACCACATCCAGACTCAGACCACCTACATCTATGTAAAGTAGATATTGGTAAAGAAGTGCTAGATATAGTATGTGGAGCCCCAAATGCAAGAAAAGGAATAAAAGTAATTCTTGCACAAGTTGGAGCAGAACTTCCTGAAGGAATTAAAATAAAAAAAGGCACAATAAGAGGTCATGAATCAAATGGTATGCTATGTGCATTATATGAAATTGGAATTGATAAGAAATTTTTATCAGAAGAAGATAAAAATGGAATACATGAATTACCAGCAGATGCACCAGTAGGTGGAGACCCAATTGCATATATGGGATTGGATGATGCTGTTATAGATTTTGAATTAACAGCAAACAGAGGAGATTTATTAAGTATATTAGGAATGGCATATGAATTAGGTGCAATTTATGATAAGAAAGTAAAACCAGTTGAACTTGAATATACAGAAAATGGAGAAGATGTAAACAAAGAATTTTCAGTTCAAGTAAATACAGAAAATTGCAAATTATTTTTAGCAAAAAAAGCAAAAAATGTGACAATAAAAGAAAGCCCAGAGTTTATAAAAAATAGATTGATTGCCTCTGGAATAAGACCTATCAATAATGTTGTTGATATAAGTAATTATGTAATGTTAGAATTAGGCCAACCATTGCACTTTTATGACGCAGATAATTTAGGAAACGAAATAGTTGTAAGGATGGCAGAAAATGGAGAAAAATTAACAACACTAGATAACATCGAAAGAAGTTTATCAGAAGATGATATAGTAATAACAGATGGAAATAAAGCAATAGGATTAGCTGGCGTTATGGGTGGATTAGAAACAGAAGTTGAAGAAACAACCAAAAATATTATTATTGAATCAGCAATATTTGATTCTGTAAAAGTAAGAAAAACATCAAATAAAATTTTAAGAAGTGAAGCAAGCAACAGATTTGAAAAAGGACTTGACCCAGCAAGAACATATATGGCAATGGAAAGAGCTTGTACATTACTACAAAAATATGCAGATGCTGAAATTGAAACAGGAATTGTAAAATATGATGTAACAGATAATAAAGAAAAAGTTATAAATATAGAATATCAATTTATAAATAATGTTTTAGGAACAAATATATCAAAAGAAGATATTGTAGATGTATTTAGAAAGCTAGACTTCAAAACGGAACCAAAGGAAAACGAAGTGATAGTTACAGTTCCAACAAGAAGAATTGATATATCAATTAAAGAAGATTTAGTAGAAGAAGTTGGAAGAATTTATGGAGTTGACAATATACAAGGAAAATTACCAGTAGTTCCAATGAAAATGGGACATTTAGACAAAACAACAAGAAAAATAAGAGCAAAAATGTCAAATATGGGATTAAATGAAACTTTGTCATATATACTAATAAATGATAAAGATGTACACAAATTTACAACAGATGAATTTGAAGAAGTAAGACTATTAGACCCAATAACAGAAGATAGAAACACACTAAGATATAGTATAATACCATCACTTTATAAGATTTATGAATACAATAAGGCACGTGAAAATAAAGATGTATGTCTTTTTGAAATTGGAAAAGGATTCTGGAAAAAAGGTAAAGAATATGGGGAAAACCAAAAAATATGTGTGTTAATGACTGGAAAATATTATGAAGGAATTGGACATAGCAAAAATGTAGATTTTTATGATATTAAAGGTGTAACAGAAGAATTGCTAGATTATTTAGGGTATGCAGGTAGATATAGTTTTGTATTACCAAAACAAATGCCAGAAGAATTCCATCCAGGTCAAACTGCTGAAATATCAGTAAATAATGACATTGTTGGTATAATAGGTAGAATACATCCATCAGTAGAAAAAGAAGCAGTTTATGTAATGGAAATCAATTTAGATAAGCTTTTAGCAAAAAGAGTTGGAAAAATGAAATTTAAAGAAATTTCAAAATTCCCAAGTATCAAAAAAGATTTAGCAGTACTAGTTGATAAAAATATAACATCAAAAGAAGTAGAAATGCTAATAAAGAAAAAAGCAGGAAAACTTTTATTAGATATTAATGTATTTGATGTATACGAAGGTAAAAATATAGATGAAAATAAAAGAAGTATTGCATATTCTTTAACATTTGGAACACCAGATAGAACTTTGAGTGATGATGAAATTAATGCGATTTTAGAAAATGTTATTAATGACTTAGAAAATAAAGGAATTCAAATTAGAAAATAAAATCTACATAATGATTAACAATAAAACATAAAAACTAATATAATATACAAAAAGGAAGTGAGGTAATAATAATGTTGTGTGCTTTAAAAAAGACAATAGGAGTAGCATTGATTGGCATAGGACTTGGAATTTTATTAGTATTATTACTTCCACTTACAGGTTGGCTTTTTATAATAGGAGTTGCACTTGCATGTGTCGGATTAATGTGGCTTGCTTGTTAAATAAAGGAGGGATTACATATATGACTATAGTGGTTAAAAAAGTTCCAAAATTTTTACGAGGGTTTGTGAAATTGATTTTTGGAATAAAAGATTAATATTAAATTCTATAATTAAAACAAAAAATTAGTTATACTAAAAAGTATAGCTAATTTTTTTATAAGAAAGTTTTATTTCAATGAGACCAATGGGGACGTTGTTAAATTGGTCGAAAAAGGCAAACAAAAAAAGAGCTTAAGCTCTTTTAACTTTACCATTTTTTAAACATTTAGCACATACATGAATTCTTTTTACTTCACCATTTTCCATAATAGCTTTAACACTTCTTAAATTTGGTTTCCAAGTTCTTGGACTTCTTTTACTTATATGTGAACGAGTAATGCTAAGTTTGTTTCCATTACTTTGTGATTTTTCACAAATTGCACATTTTGCCATTTCTTTGCACCTCCTAATTATCTTAATAAATTGACTGAGTATAAGTTTATCATAAAACTAAAAAAAAAACAAGTATTTTTTGAAAATTATGAAAAAATCCTTGCAAAATGCGAAAAATATGGTATAATGTAAAAGCTATATGAATAAGAGAAAGGATTTGAAAAATTATGAAATGTAAATTAGAAAAAACAGAAAACGCAAATGAAGTAAAATTAGAATTAACAGTAGAAGCACAAAAATTTAGTGATGCTATACAAAAAGTATACTTCCAAAGTGCTAAATATTTTAATATACCAGGATTTAGAAAAGGAAAAGCACCAATGAACATAGTAGAAAAATACTATGGAAAAGAAATATTCTATGAAGATGCTTTTAATGAAGTAGCACCAGAAGTTTTAGAAGAAGCAGTAAAAGAAAATAATATAGAAATAGTTAGCAGACCTGACATAGATGTAACACAAATCGAAAAAGGAAAAGATCTTATATTTACAGCAGTATTCCAAACAAAACCAGAAGTAGAACTTGGAAAATATAAAGGTATAGAAATACCAAAAATAGAGTATACTGTATCAGACGAAGACATTAATCATGAATTAGGACATATGCAAGAACATAATTCAAGATTAATTTCTGTAGAAGATAGACCAGTAGAAAAAGGAGACATTGCAGTAATAGATTTTGAAGGATTTGTAGATGGAGTTGCTTTTGAAGGTGGAAAAGCTGAAAACCATGAATTAGAAATAGGAAGCAATACTTTTATACCAGGATTTGAAGATCAAATTATAGGAATGAAAATTGATGAAGAAAAAGATATCAATGTAAAATTTCCAGATGAATATTTTTCAAAAGACTTAGCTGGTAAAGATGCAACATTTAAAGTGAAATTACATGAAATTAAGAAAAAAGAATTACCAGAATTAGATGATGAATTTGCTAAAGATGTTAGTGAATTTGATACATTAGAAGAATTAAAGAAAAGTATTAAAGACAAAATTGAAAAAGACAATGAACAAAAACAAAAATATGAAACAGAAGATGCTGTCATAAAAGCTGTTTGTGAAAACATAAAAGTAGATATTCCATCAGGAATGATTGAAAGTGAAACAGAAGATATGTTAAAGAACATCGAAACAAGACTTTCATATCAAGGTTTAAAATTAGACCAATATTTACAAATAATGGGTAAAACAGCAGAAGAAGTTAAAAAAGAATATGAACCTCAAGCAATAGAAGCAGTAAAATCAAGACTTATGTTAGAAGCAGTAGTAAAAGCAGAAAAAATAGAGGCAACAGAAGACGAAATCGTAGAAAAAGTTAAAGAAATGGCTAAAAATTACGGAAAATCAGATGAAGAATTACTAAAAAATGCAAATCTAAGAAATTACATTAAGAGTGGAATAGAAACAGAAAAAGCATTAGATTTCTTAGTAAAAAATGCAAAAATGAAAAAATAGAAAAAGAGGAAGGATTGGGGTGAAACAATAAAATTATTTCATTGCCAGTCTTTTCTGCTTAAAAGTATGAAAAGTTGAAAAATTATATCTTATTAGTTTAAATAATAACTTAATATAATATAATCTATTAACTAAAAAATAAAAAAATAAGGAGAAAAAAGTATGTTAGAAAAAAATAGTTTAGTACCTTATGTTATTGAGCAAACAAGTAAAGGAGAAAGATCATATGATATTTTCTCACGTTTATTAAAAGATAGAATTATATTCTTAGGAGAAGATGTAAATCCAGCATCAGCAAGTTTAGTTATAGCACAATTATTGTTTTTAGAGTCAGAAGACCCAGAAAAAGAAATATCATTATATATCAATTCACCAGGAGGATCTATTACAGATGGAATGGGAATTGTTGATACAATGAATTATATAAAATGTCCAGTTTCAACAATTTGTGTTGGATTAGCAGCAAGCTTTGGAGCTGTTTTATTAGCAAATGGAGAAAAAGGAAAAAGATTTGCAACACCAAATTCAGAAATCTTAATTCACCAACCATTAATTGGAGGTCAAGGTGGAGGAATTTCAGGTCAAGCAACTGAAATTAAAATTCATGCAGACCATATGATAAGAACAAGAGCAAAATTAAATAAATTATTAAGTGAAAAAACAGGTCAATCAATAGAAACAATAGAAAGAGATACAGAAAGAGATCATTATATGACAGCTCAAGAAGCTTTAGAATATGGGCTAATTGATGGAATAATGGATAAAAGAATGTAATTTTAAATAAAGGGAGTTAAGAGTAAAAAGGAGTTAGGTTATGGCTAAAAACGATGTGCCAAAAAGTGTAAGATGTTCATTTTGTGGAAAATCACAAGAAAGTGTAAAGAAAATAGTAGCTGGTCCAGGTGTATACATTTGTGATGAATGTGTAGACTTATGTACAAGTATTATAGAAGCAGAAAAATATGAAGATGAAGAAGTAGGATATACTTTAAATGACTTAGATAAAATTCCAAGTCCAAAAGAAATAAAAGAAATATTAGATGAATATGTAATTGGTCAAGATGAGGCAAAAAGAGCTTTATCAGTTGCAGTATACAATCATTATAAAAGAATTGCACATGAAGAAAATGCAAAAAATGATGATGTAGAAATTCAAAAAAGTAATATTTTGTTATTAGGACCAACAGGATGTGGAAAAACATTACTTGCAAGAACACTAGCAAAAATATTAAATGTACCATTTGCAATAGCAGATGCAACAACATTAACAGAGGCAGGATATGTAGGAGAAGATGTTGAAAATATTTTATTAAAATTAATTCAAGCTGCAGATGGAGATATTCAAAAAGCAGAAAAAGGAATTGTATATATTGATGAAATAGATAAAATAACAAGAAAATCTGAAAATTTATCAATTACTAGAGATGTTAGTGGAGAAGGTGTGCAACAAGCATTATTAAAAATAGTTGAAGGAACAATTGCATCAGTACCACCACAAGGTGGAAGAAAACATCCAAACCAAGAAATGATACAAATAAATACAGAAAACATTTTATTTATTTGTGGAGGAGCATTTGAAGGATTAGAAAATATAATAAAAGAAAGAACTGGAAAAAAATCAATTGGATTTGGTGCAACAATACAAAATCCAAAAGAAGTTAGTAAATATGAGGTTTTTCAACAATTATCTCCACAAGATTTATTAAAATTTGGATTAATTCCAGAATTTATAGGAAGATTACCAATAATTGCTACACTTAGAGATTTAGACAGAGAAGCTCTTATAAAAATAGCAACAGAACCAAAAAATGCTTTAGTAAAACAATATCAAAAATTATTAGAAATGGACGATGTTGAACTTGAATTTAGCCAAGAAGCATTAGAAGCAATTGTTGATAAAGCAATTGAAAGAAAAACTGGAGCAAGAGGACTTCGTTCTATAATTGAAGAAATTATGAGAGACATTATGTTTGAAATTCCATCTATTCCAAATGTTCAAAAATGTATTATTACAAAGGAAACTGTATTAGATGGAAGTAAACCAGAAATTGTCTTATCTGAAAAAGTGGCTGAAAATGGCACTGATATGAAAAAAGCAAAAACAAAAAGACATATGCCTGAAAAGAAAAATAAAGAAACAGCATAGGACATTGGGGACGGAACATTGGGGACGTAGAGAATTTGTTCCATAATTTTGTAGAAATAAGTCGAAAAATTACGAATAAAACAATAGAACTATATTAAATAATTTTGAATTATTTTGAATATAGTAGTATGTTATATAAAAATAATATTCAAAAATAAATCATTAATAAAGAAAATCATGCAATTTATAAGCATGATTTTTTTGATTTTTAATATGTTAACCTTGACAAACAATGTATAAGAGAGTATAATGTTAACCGTAGTTAACAAAAATAAAAAGGAGAAAAAATATGATATCAAAATCATCAGAGGAATACTTAAAGACAATGTATATATTAAAACAACAAAATGGGAACATACGAGTAACTGATATAGCAAAAAAAATGAACTGTACAAAGCCAAGTGTAAACAAGGCAGTATATAATTTGAAAGACAGTGGATTGTTAAATTATGAATCATATGGGACAATAGAATTAACAGAAAGAGGAGAAAACTTAGCAAAAAAAATATTAGAAGCATATGATATTGTTTATGTATTTTTAAAAGATGTATTAAATATAGAAGAAGATGAAGCAAAAAGCGAAGCAGAAAAAATAAAATTAGCAATAACTGATAAAACAATAAATAAATTGGCAAAATATGTACATAAAGAGCTAGGACTAACAAATTTAGATTGTGATTATGATATAAATAAAGAAAAATGTAGATGTTGTGCACGTAGAACAAATAAAATTATCAACTAAAATAAAAACAATAAAAAGGAATAAAACTATTAAACAATGAAAGAGAGGATTTTATAAATTATGAGTAATTTATTAGAAATAAAAAATTTACATGTAAATGCAGGAGAAAAAGAAATACTAAAGGGAATAGATTTAAATATAAAAAAAGGAGAAATTCATGTAATAATGGGACCAAATGGTTCTGGAAAAACGACAACAGCAAATGCAATTTTAAACAATCCAGAATATACAAAAACAACTGGAGCAATAATATTTGATGGTGAAAATATTACAGAATCAAGAACTGATGAAATTGCAAGAAAAGGAATATTTATGTCATTCCAATTACCAGAAGAAATTCCTGGAGTTTCAGTTACAAATTTCTTGAAATATGCAAAAAATAAAATCACAGGAGAATCTGTTAAAATATTTCAGTTTAAAGATGAACTAAAAAAATATATGGAAGAATTAAATATGAATCCTAAAAACATGGAAAGAAGTTTAAATGTTGGATTTTCAGGTGGAGAAAAAAAGAAAAATGAAATTTTACAAATGCTAGTTTTAAATCCAAAACTTGCAATTCTTGATGAAACAGATTCAGGACTTGATGTTGATGCAATAAAGACTGTTTCAAAAGGCATAGAGATGTTTAAAAATGAAAATAATGCTGTTTTAATTATTACTCATAATACTAAAATTTTACACAGTTTAAAAGTAGATTATGTTCATGTTTTAGTTAATGGAAAAATTGTTAAAACAGGTGGACAAGAATTGGCTTCAGAGATTGAAGAAAATGGATATGCTCAATATAAATAAAAAACCAATGGGGACGTGTTTAAAATGGTTGAAAGTTATAAAATTTGAACCAAAAAAAGAACGTCCCCAATGGTTGAACGAAGGGAAAACTAAAAAATGTCAAAAACAAAGTTAGATGAAATAAATAGAAATATTTATGATATAAAAAATAAAGATGAATATGATTTCAAAATAAAAAAAGGTTTAACACCAGAAATAATAGAAGAAATATCAAGACAAAAAAATGACCCAGACTGGATGAGAAAATTCAGATTAAAAGCATTAGAAGTATATAACAACTTAGAAATGCCAACATGGGGACCAGATTTGTCAGAATTAAATATGGATGAAATTGCAACATATGTAAGACCAAAGTCAAAATTAAATAGTTCTTGGGAAGATGTTCCAGAAGATATAAAAAATACGTTTGACAAGTTGGGAATACCAGAAGCAGAGAAATCATCACTTGCTGGTGTTGGAGCACAATATGATTCAGAAGTTGTTTATCATAGTATGAAAGAAGATTTGATAAAACAAGGTGTAATTTATACAGACATGGAAACTGCTGTAAGAGAATATCCAGAACTAGTAAAATCACATTTTATGAAATGTGTACCAGTAAATGACCACAAATTTGTTGCATTACACGGAGCAGTATGGTCAGGAGGGTCATTTGTATATGTACCAAAAGGAGTAAAAGTAGATATTCCATTACAGTCATACTTCAGGCTAAATTCACCAGAATCAGGACAATTTGAACATACATTGATAATTGTAGAAGAAGGAGCAAGCCTACACTTTATAGAAGGGTGTTCAGCACCAAAATACAACAAAGTAAATCTACATGCTGGATGTGTTGAATTGTATGTGGCAGATAATGCTTATTTAAGATATTCAACAATAGAAAACTGGTCAAAAAATATGTTAAACCTAAATACAAAAAAAGCAATAGTAGGAAAAAATGCTAAAATGGATTGGGTATCAGGTTCTTTTGGATCAAAAATATCAATGTTATATCCAATGAGCATATTAAATGGAGAAGGTGCAAAAACAGAGTTTACAGGAATATCATTTGCAGGTGGAGGACAAAATCTAGACAATGGATTTAAAGTAATTCACAACGCACCAAATACATCAAGTGTAGTAAATGCAAAATCAATATCAAAAAATGGTGGAAAATGCACATATAGAAGCTTAGTAAGAATAAATGAAAATGCAAAAAATTCAAAGTCATCAGTATCATGTGAGTCACTAATGTTAGATGACATATCAATTTCAGACACAATACCAACAAATGACATAAGAACAGATGAAGTTGAATTTTCACACGAAGCTAAAATTGGTAAAATAAGTGATAAAACAATATTCTATTTAATGAGCAGGGGATTATCAGAAGAAGACGCAAAGGCAATGATAGTAAGAGGGTTTGCACATCCGATAGCAAAGGAATTGCCTGTAGAATATGCAGTTGAAATGAATAACCTTATTAACTTGGAATTAGATGGAGCAATTGGATAAATTAAAAAGAATGCCTAGAAAGAACTTCTAGACATTCCGAAAAACGTTTTTAGCAATAATGATGAAATATTGACCATGAAATTATACCAGTAATGATGAATATTATACCTAAAATTGTAAGTATAACTACAATAATAGAAGATATATTCATTGCAATATTTTCAACTGATAGTATAATTAGAAAACCAATAATCATTAACAAAATTGCTGCACATTGCCGAAATAGTTTTCGACAAATTCGTTTTTTACGCATTTTATTCATACATTGAACCTCCCTAAAAAATAGATACATAAAGTATAGCATATGAATACAATAAAATCAATGAAAGGACTAATATTGATGGAAAATTTAAAATTAAATGAAACACCAATTAGAACAGCAAAAAACTTTAAAATCAATAATATAAAACTAGAAAATATTGAAATTCCAGAAGTTATACCAGAATTTGAAAATGTAACAATAATTGGTGATACATCTAAAATAGATATAGAGCAAAATACTATTAATACAGATACAAATTTAATTTTTGGTTTAAGTGAGGAACTTACAAATCAAGTAAAAATGCAAGCTAAGCAAAAAATAAAATTAAATATCAATGGTGCTCAAAATGAAGAAACAGAATTAGTAGAAAAAGTAGAAGCGAAAATAGATTTTAAATTTGATGATGAAAATTCTGTATTAATAGATAACATAGAAATTACTGCAAATGAAAACACAAAATCAACAGTAATAATAAAATATACTTCAAATCAAGAAAGTGAAAATTATCACAATGGAATAATAAAGGCAAAAGCAGAAAAAGGTTCAGAATTAAATATTATATTAATTAATTTAATGAACACAAAATCAAATAATTTTTTAGCAATTGAAAATAATTTTGAAGAAAATGCAAAAATCAATTATACAATTGTAGATTTTGGTGGAAAACACAGCATTACAAATTATTATTCTAATTTACAAGGAGATAGCTGTGACAATCAACTAAACACAATTTATTTAGGAAAAGAAAATCAAATTTTTGACTTAAATTACATTGGTGAATTAAGAGGTAGAAAATCTAATATTGATATAGAAGTTCAAGGAGCTTTAAAAGATACAGCTAAGAAACATTTTAAAGGAACAATTGATTTCAAAAAAGGTTGCAAAAAGGCTACTGGAAATGAAAACGAAGCTTGTATGTTATTATCAGATACAGCAAAATCAATAGCTTTACCAATGTTACTTTGCTCTGAAGAAGAGGTTGAAGGAAATCACTCAAGTTCAGCTGGAAAAATTGGTGAAAAAGAATTATTCTATATTATGAGTAGAGGGTTTGAACTTAAAGAGGCTATGAAGCTGATAGTTAGGGCAAGATTTAATCAGATATTAGAGAAAATTGAAAAAGAAGAATTGAGAGAAGAAATTTTACGAGAAATTGATAAAAGACTAGATTAATATAAAATAAAAATAGGAGAAAACTATGGATATACAACAAATAAAAAAAGATTTTCCACTACTAGAAAATGAAAACATAACATATCTAGACAGTGGAGCAACAACACAAAAACCAATACAAGTAATAAAAACAGTAGAAGAATTCTACAAAAAATACAACGCAAATCCACACAGAGGAGCATATTCATTAAGTGTAGAAGCTACTGAACAATATGAAAACACGAGAACAAAAATTGCAAAATTCATAAATGCAAAACATAGAGAAGAAATAATATTCTCAAAAAATGCAACAGAAAGTTTGAATTTAATTGCATATTCGTATGGGTTGGACAACTTAAAAAAAGACGACGAAGTTGTAATTTCAATAATGGAACACCATTCAAATTTAGTACCTTGGCAAAAAATGACAAAGCAAACAGGTAGTAAACTAAATTATATGTACACTAACGAAAACTATGAAATTACAGATGAAGAAATAGAAAGCAAAATTACAGATAAAACAAAAATCGTCGGAATTACACATGTTTCAAATGTTTTAGGAACAATAAATAATGTAAAGAAAATAATCAAATATGCACATAAAAAAGGTGCAATAGTAATAGTTGATGCCTCACAAAGCATACCACATATGAAGATTGATGTTCAAGATTTAGATGCTGATTTTCTAGTATTTTCAGGACATAAAATGCTTGCACCACTTGGAATTGGTGTGCTATATGGAAAAAGAGAAATATTAAACAAAATGACTCCATTTTTGATGGGGGGAGACATGATTGAATATGTTTATGAACAAGAAACAACATTTGCACCACTTCCAAATAAATTTGAAGCAGGTACACAAAATGTTGAAGGGGTAATTGGTTTAGGTGCAGCAATTGATTACATTGAAAATTTAGGATATGATAAAATACAAGAAATTGAACATGGAGTAATATCATATGCAAGACAAGAATTATCAAAATTAGATTATCTAACATTGTACATGACACCAAATGAAGAAAAGCATTCAAGTGTAATCTCATTCAATATTAAAGGAGTGCACCCACATGATGTTGCAAGTATTTTAGATTCTGAAGGTGTGTGTGTACGTTCTGGAAATCATTGTGCTCAACCACTTATGAGATTCTTGGGTATTGATTCTACTTGTAGAGCTAGTTTCTACATTTACAATACAAAAGAGGATGTGGATAAATTGGTTAAGGCACTTGATAAGGCGTATAATATGTTTAAAAATTATATAAAATAAGTGAAGTTTGAAAATGGAAGAATTATGTAGAAAATATCATTGTGTAATGGTAAATAGAGTGAAAAATAGCAACTTGACATTTGATTTTAGTATTTCTAATTTGAATGGAATATTTAGAATTGGTATTATTATTATGCCGATATTAGCAATTATAACTAAAAATTATAGATTTTTACTATTTGATGTATTTGCAGTAATTTATTTTATTATTGCAAAAATACAAAATCATGTAATAAATTTTAAGACAGGCTTTATTAGGTTTGAAGGTAATTCTATAATAAGGACAGTATCATACGGAGATCAAATTATTGATTGTACTAAAGGTATATTTATAAATATTTCTAGAAAGGAACATTTACATGTAAAATATGATAGTGATATAAATGAAAGAATGATGAATGCAATTTTTGATGAAAGAAATGTAACATATCAATTAACTGTAAGTTATAAAGATGAAAAAGAAATGAAGCATGAAATAGTTTTAGCTAGTACAACTTCTGATAATAGTGTAGAGAAATTTGAAAAATTTATTACAAATTTTTATTATGAAAAAGAATTAAAAGAGAATATTGAAAATACAACACAAAATACAATTAGATTTTGCATGTAAAAAGGAGAAATGATGGACGAGTTAGCAGATGTTTATAATGAATTAATAATGGAACACAGTATGAATTCATACAACAAAAAGAAATTAGAAAATGCAGATTACTGTGAAGTAGGACATAATCCAAACTGTGGAGATGAAATAACACTACAATTAAAAGTAAATGGAAATAAAATAGAAGATATGGCATTTTCAGGACATGGATGTGCAATATCACAAGCATCAACATCAATAATGATAGATACATTAAAAGGAAAAACAATTGAAGAAGCAAAAGAGATTATAAAGACATTTATAGAGATGATAAAAAGAGAGACAACTGACGAGGAAGAACTTAAAAAATTAGAAGATGCAATTGCATTTAGAAATGTATCTAATATGCCAGCAAGAGTTAAATGTGCTTTATTAGCTTGGCATACTATTGAAGATATGTTAAATAAAAGTGATAGCACAGGAACTGGAAATATAAATTGCTGTCAATAAAAATTAAATAAATAAGTAAAAATTTCCAAATAAAAATTGGAGGCAAAAATGGAAAACAAAAAAGTATTATTAGGAATGAGTGGAGGAGTTGATAGCTCAGTATCAGCCTTGCTTCTAAAAAAAGAAGGATATGAAGTAATAGGAACAACACTAGAACTATTTGCTGGAAGTAGTTGTTGTAATATAAACACATATATAGATGCAAAAAATGTATGTAACTCAATATGTGTACCACATTTTACATACAATTGTAAAGAAGAATTTAAAAACTTTGTAATAAATGATTTTATAGACTGCTATGCAAATTGTAAAACACCAAATCCATGTATTGAATGTAACAAATACATGAAATTTGGAATTATGTGGGAAAAAGCAAAAGAATTAGGGTGTAATTACATAGCAACAGGACATTATGCAAAAACTGAATATAGTGAAAAATATGGAAGATGGGTACTTAAAAAATCACAAGCAGGCAAAAAAGACCAAAGTTATGTATTGTGGAATATTCCAAAAGATTTAATAGAACATGTATTATTTCCATTAGCTGATTTTACAGATAAAGAACAAATAAGAGAAATTGCTAGAGAAAATAATTTGAAAGTTGCAAATAAACCAGATAGTGAAGATATTTGTTTTGTACCAGATGGAAATTATAAGAAATTTCTTGAAACCAATTCTGATATAAAACCAAAAAAAGGAAATATAGTAAATGCAAAAGGTGAAATATTAGGGAAACATACAGGATTATACAATTACACAATAGGGCAAAGAAAAGGATTGGGAATATCATATAAAGTTCCACTATTTGTATTAGGATTTAACAAAGCTAAAAATGAAGTAATAGTAGGAGAAGAAAAAGAGTTATATAAAAAAGAGATTACAGTAACAGATATCAACTTATTATTAATTGATAAAATAGAAGAACCAATAGAAGTTGATGTAAAAACTAGGTACTCATCAAAAGTTGCCAAAGCTAAAATCAAGCAAGAAGGAGAAAATATCAAAGTAACATTTGATGAGCCACAAAGAGCAATTACACCAGGACAATCAGCTGTATTTTATGTGGATGATATTGTTTTGGGTGGTGGAAAAATCATTTAAAGCGCAGCACCCAAAACAAGAATTCCTAAATTATCTGCATAAATTGTATCAAATTGAGATAATGGTAAAGGATTTTCTCCAATTCCAGCTTCTATAGTATAGCCGGGTAAGTTATAAGTTTGAATAAACCAATCTTTGAAACCAGCAAAGCTGGAATTGTAAGGAACATCTGTAAGCAAATAGCCACTTGAATTTGCAAAATATCTACCAATTTTATATCCATTTGGAGGATTTATATTTTGAAAATTCCAATAAATTTCTTTACCTTGAGTATGATATGCAATTACTAAGCTAAAATTGTGAGATAATGTAAAATTATAGACTGATAATGCTTCAGGCTCAGTTAATGGTGCATATCCGACAAAATCTCTAGGTGCAGGTTTATCAAAGCCTTGTGAATATTTTATTTCTTTAGCAATTTCCCAACCAGCAGGAAATTGCAGATTTAAATCCACACCATTAATATTGGCTTTCCAACCGATTTGTAAATGAGATATTTGGAAAATTATTTGCAATATTTTTAACTTGTAAAAATGCTTCAGAATTTGTATTAATATTTCCAGTAACTAAATTAACTCCGTCAGGATTAACCATAGGCATAATATAGATAGAAACATCATTAAATAATTTATGAACAGAATAATTATAAAGTTTGCTATTACTTATATAAGAATCACAATAATTTTCTATGAATTTCATTAGAAGAATACTTGTAATCCATTCATTTGCATGATATGAAGCAGAGTAAAATACTTTCTTTTTTCCTTTACCTAGTTTAATTACATAAATATTTTTACCTAATACACTATTTCCAATAATTTGAACATTAATAAATGGAAAAGTAGAATTTAAAGTAATTAAATTTTGCCTCATTAAAAAATATGAATAAGGCTTATCTGTAGGAACAATATTCATTACAATTCAGACCCTTTCTTAAGGCATAATGGATTAGAAAGATGAAACATTTAGTATGCCTTCATTTTAAAAAATAAAGTTACAATTCAGTGATAAAATAAATTTATATATATTATGAACAATTATAAAAATTGTTGATAATTTATGTTTTATATAGTATAATAATAAAGTACATGGGGATGTATTGGTTTCGACATATTACCAGAAATATAGATAGCAAGTAGTGGATTCTCGTTGGCCACTTAAAAAACGAGAAATTAAAGATAAACGCTGATAATCAAGAATTAGCATACGCTGCCTAATTGCAGTGTCATCTTACTAAATAGCCTACTGGTTTAGATAAGGTGTCAATTAAAGTAGGAAACAAAGCTATTTTTGCTTTAGAAATAGTAGGTAATTTATAAAGCTATCGCTAGTTTTATCCTGTTTATCGGAGAAAAATAGAGGAAGATAATAGATAAAATAAACTTGTAGAAGTCTGTATGGAAAGTATTATGGACAGGAGTTCGATTCTCCTCATCTCCACCAATGATGTATCTGTTCGAACTAATAAAACAGATACATACAAAAATCAATCAGAAAAAAATCTGGTTGATTTTTTTTGTTGCTAAAAAACAATATTAAAATTATCCAAATGAAAGGATGGTGTTAAGACTGGTAATCATAGACCAGAATTTGAGAGATTAAAAGATGATATAAAAGCTAAAAGAATAAATACTATTGTTGCTTTAAAGTTGGATAGAATAACAAGAAGTATTTATGATTGGGAAAATTTAATGACATTTCTAGATGAAAACGATGCTTATTTGGATTGTGTAAATGATGAAATAAATACAACTAGTGCAAATGGTAAAATGATTTCAAGGTTATTAATGAGTGTTAGTCAAAATGAAATCGAAAGAACAAGTGAAAAAACTAAAGTAGGACTAGCTGGTGCGATTAAACAAGGTCATATTCCCCATATTGTTCTATTAGGTTATAAACACGAGAATAAAACTCTTGTAATAGATTATTCTACCAAAGACGTTGTTGTTAGAATAAAAGAAAAATTCAAGAAGTTATCAAAGAACATTAACTTACCTATATTTACAGAAAATAAAATGTCCTAAATGTAATCGTATTTTAGGTGGTAAAGCTACTACAAAAAAATGGAAAAACATACTTCTACTATTATTGCAATGATTGTAAAGTTCAATTTAAAGAAAATGTAATAAATGATGTAAAACAAGTTTTGAATCAGCTAGAATTAAATATAATGCCAAACAAAATCGTGATGACAGAAAAATTAAAAATTATTTTAAAAAAGTATGTGATTCTCAAAATGATATAGCTTGTGAAATTATAATAGAACTTGGAGATATGGATTTTTGGAATAATAAAGATAATGAATACAGGCCAAAAGTGGTTGATGTATATAATGAACAAGTAAAAGCTTTAATAAAAATTGTACTAGGGGAATGAAAAAGCAAGTTGGAAAAACTAAGCTATTTACAAAAACATTTTTTATAGAAAAACAAGATAAAATGAGAAATACTTGTATTACCTAAAAAGAGTTTAAAACAATTAGAAAAGGAAAATAAGAAAACTTTAAAGCAAAAATAAAATATCCACCAAATGATAACTAAGAAAATATGTAAAACTACTGACAAATCAATAAAGCTATGATATAATATTATTTAGTTCGTAGCTATGCGATATAAATAGCATGTAACTTGTAATTCTCATATAACAATTGTAAGGAGGATATATTTATGAGACTTGGAAAAACTATTCTAGGATTAAAACTTGAATTGAAATCAAAGGTTAATTCTGAAACGGACAATGAAGAATATTACGAATCAGCCCCTTTATGTAAATATAATAAGAGTGCTTGCATTTGTAAACGTCAACTTAACGGAGGTCCTATAAAATGTTTTTATAAGAAAGGTCCTGAAAAATGTTGCTTTGAGAGAGAAGAACCGAAAGAAAGTTTAGAAAAATCTAAATCGTAACTGAAATTTTAGAAATTTGAGTTAGGGGAACTCCTTTATGGGGTTCCTTTAAAATTTAATCGGTCAATTGAAAAAGTAAATTCTAGTTACCGAGTAAATGCTATTTATAAGCAAAAATTTAATGCTAAAACATATAAAAATATTTATTTGACAGTTATAAAAAATCTGTAAAAATCATCTACACTGTAATAATATTTTTTACATAAAATAGCAAGTTATACTAAAAAATAAATATATTTTTAGCATTTTATTAAAAATAATTGAAAAAAGATATTAAATGTTGTAAAATAAGATCTATCAAATCGTTAGTACAGCGAGAAAACAAAAATGTACAGGTAGCATCTTAACATTTTAATAAAGTTAGGAGAACAGGAGGCAAATATGATTAAACATTTTGTACAGTATCAATATCATGCATTACAATCAGAATGCAATGGACTTGTAGAGAAAGAAATTTCTAGACGGAACCATGAAGAAGCTATGAAAAGAGTACCAGAAAATACATTTGGGTATCGTTTTTTTGATGTAGATATAAAAAAGCATACCAGTATAATTCTTCAAAGCGATTGGAAAAACGTATCTCCATGGTATTTTGATGGAACCCAAAAGACAATTGAAGATGTCGAAAAAGAATATGGTGGTAAGAGAATATATGATTTAATTATTCAGCTCATGAAAAACAATAAAAACAAGGTGGCTCTAGTTAATAAGTGGGGTCAAATAATTCCACTTAATGAGGGTGATAAAGTTATAACCTTCTAGTAGAATATTTTTTTTCAAATTAAAAGGCAGAAGTTAAAAACATAAGTTTTTAGCTTCTGCCTTTTAATTTGAAAAACAGCAAATAAATTAAGTTTGTCACTGAAAAGTAAGATATGATTTTACATAAGTTAATAGAAGTAAAATCAATTTCTAAAATTTCAATAAAATTACTTGTAAATTTATATATCTTGTTGTAAAATACCAATAAACAGTAAATAATACTAGGAGGAATAAAAATAATGAAATTTGTAACAGATGAAGAATCGAAAAAAGAATACAAAAAATTTTTAGAAGGGCATAAAAGATGTAACTTTCAACAATCATTGGAATGGGCAGAAATAAAAAAGCCAAACTGGATTCCAGAAGTAGTGCTTGCAGAAGATGAAGAAAAAAACATAATTGGATCATTATGTGTATGGATTAGAAAAATGCCAATCTTTGGAAATATAATGTATTCACCAAGAGGACCTATATGTGATATACATGATATTTCTGTAATGAAACAATTAACAGATGGTGTGAAAGAATTAGCAAAAAAATATAATGCATTTGCAGTTAGAATAGAACCAGACATAGAAACAGATGATCAAGTATTTAGAGATGTTGTAACAAATTTAGGGTATAAAATCAAAGACGATGCAAAAGACTTTAAAGATGAAATACAACCAAGATTTGTATTCCGTTTAGATATAAAAGGAAAAACAGAAGAAGAGGTTATGGCTGGTTTTCATCAAAAATGGAGATATAATATAAGACTTGCAACTAAAAAAGGAGTTACTATAAAAGAGGGAACAAGAGAAGATTTAAAAGATTTCCATAAAATTATGGTAGAAACAGGAAAAAGAGATGGATTTATAACAAGACCATTAGAATACTTTGAAAAAATGTATGATAATATGGCACCAGACCACATGAAAGTATTATTAGCATATTATGATGGAAAGCCAATTTCAGGAGTAATACCAATTTTCTATGGAAATAAAACATGGTACTTATATGGAGCAAGTAGTAATGAACACAGAAATTTAATGCCAAATTATTTATTACAATGGGAAATGATAAAATTAGCAATATCAAGACATGATGACATTTACGATTTTCGCGGAGTATCAGGTGTTGTAGATGAAAATCATCCACAATATGGATTATATAGATTTAAAAAAGGATTCGGAGCAAAATTTACAGAATTTATTGGAGAAATTTATATTCCGTTCAAACCAATACACTTTAGATTATATAAATTCTCAGAAAAAACATTTAGAACATTAAGACAAATAAAAAGAAATTTAAAGAAATAATATCACAAGGTTTGTCACTAATAGACAGAAATATCCATTAAAAAATATTTTATATACCTGAGAGACAAAGGAGGAAATTTTGAAAGCAGTAGTAGTACAAAAAGAAGATTTAAGATATAATATAGAAAAAATAAAAGAGTTCGCAAAAACAAATATGCCAGATGACAATGGGAATAATGTAAAAATTATTGCTGTTGTAAAATGCAATGGTTATGGATTAGATATGGTTCAATATACAAAATTTTTGCATGATAATGGAATAGATTTTTTTGCTGTTTCTGATATAGAAGATGCCATCAAACTTAGAAAAGAAGGAATTGAAGACAAAATATTAATGCTTTCTTCTACTGCAATAGAACAAGAAGTAAAGGAATTAGTGGCAAATAATATCATAATTACAATAGGCTCAAAAGAAGCAGCAAAAGTTGCTGAAAAAGTTGGACAAGAATTAAACTGTAATATTAAAGCTCATTTAAAAATTGATACAGGATTTGGAAGATATGGTTTTGTATATACAAATGAGAATGAAATAATAGAAACAGTTAAAAACATGCAAAATGTTAAAATAGAAGGAACATTTTCTCATTTTTCTAATGCATATTATGATGATAAATATACTAAAACACAATTTGATAGATTTATAAACTGTGTAGCGACTTTAAAAGAAAATGGAATTAAAACAGGAATGTTACATATATGCAATACGTCTGCTTTTATAAAATTTCCAGAGATGCATTTAAATGCAGTTAGATTAGGTTCAGCATTTACAGGATTAATCGCATTTAAAAATTCATTAGGATTAAGAAAAATAGGTTATTTAAAGTCAAATGTTACAGAAATAAAAGAATTACCAGCAAAATTTAATGTGGGATATTCAAATATTTACGAAACAAAAAATAAAACAAGAGTTGCAATTATACCATGTGGATATATTGACGGGGTTAATGTTGAAGTTGGAAAAGACATGCTTAGACCAATTGATAAAATAAGATACTTAGTAGGAGATATAAAAGCACTTTTTAGAAAACAAGCCTTATATGTTAGTATAAACGGAAAAAAATGCCGTATTTTAGGTAGAGTTGGAACATATCATGTTACTGTTGATATAACTGGAAAAGATATTAAAATTGGAGATGAAGCCATTTTTAATACAAGTCCAAAATTTGTTGATAGTCATGTAAGAAGGGAGTGGAATTAATTGAAAAAACATCCACAAAATAAAGTAGAAGAAAAAGTAAACAATGTAGATGAACAAAAAAATGAAAATGAATTAAAAAACAAAGGATTTTTTAAAACAATATGGTATTCTATAGATAAAATAGAGAAATATCCAGAGTTAGCAGCAGAAGGCTTTATAAAAGCAATTAGATATTTAGTAAAATTAATTGCAATACTTGCAATTATCATATCTGCAGTTAGTGTATACAAATCAAGTGCAGAATTTAAAGAAATAGCACAATATATTGATGAGAAAGCTCCAAACTTCACATATAAAGATAATGTATTAACAAGTGAAGAGGCAGAAGATGTAATAAGAAATGAAAGCGAAGAATTTGGAAAAGTTATAATAGATTTAAAAGTTACAGATGAAAATCAGATAGAAGCATATGTAAATGAGATTGGAAACGAAGAAAGTGGAATGGTTATTTTAAATAATCAGCTAATAATAAAACAAGGAACACAAGGAAATATTCGTTATTCTTATGAAGATTTATTAAAACAAATGGGAGTTACAGAATTTAATAAGCAACAATTAGTTGATTATTTGTCAGGAACAGCAATGATGAATATATATTTAGGACTATTTGTGTCATTATTTATTTACTCATTTGTAATTTATTTTATAAATACATTAATAAATGTTCTAGCTCTTGCATTATTTGGATATTTGGCAACTTTTATCATGAAAATGAAGATGAGATTTGTTGCTGTATTTAATATGGCAATATATTCAATAACACTAGCAACATTATTAAATATTATTTATGCTATAATTAATGGAATATTTAATTATCAAATAAGATATTTTGATATAATGTATACTATGGTATCTGCAATTTATATGGTTGCTGCAATATTTATGTTAAAAGCAGATTTTAATAAAAAACAAGGAGAAGTACAAAAAATTGTAGAGGTTGAAAAAACGATAAAAAAGGATACAGAAAATTCAGAACAACAGGAAAACAAGGACAATGAAGAAAAAGAAGAGAAAAAAGAAGAAAATAATCAAAATAAAGATACTGGAAAAGATAAAAAAGAAGAGAAGAAAAATAAAAAAGAATCAAAAAAAGACTTAGATGGAGAAGAACCAGCAGGTTCAAATGCATAGAAATAGAAAAGGTTTAAATAAATAATATAAGGTAGAATATCTAAAAAATGTAAAAAATAGAAAGACAAGGAGAGCAAAATCAATATGAAAAATAATGAAAATAAAAAAAATAGCAAGATGATTATAACTGCAATAATTGCTATTATAGCAATCCTTATTTTGGTTGGAATTGCATTGTATTTTGGAACAAAAAATACAAATAGTGATGATAAGACACTAGCATATACAGATTTAATAAAAGAAATGTCTTATGGAAATATTGAAAAAGTAGAAATGACAGTAGGAAGCACATCTGTAAAAATAAAGATGAAAAATGAAGAAGAAGAAAAAAAAGCAATTGTACCAAATACACAAGCTTTTATAGAATTAATTCAACAAAAGGTAGCAGAAGGAAATGAAATAGAATTAATTCAAAAACCAAAAAGCGTATTAACTCAAATTCCAGCTACAATATTAAGCTTATTGCCAACAATTATAATGGTAGCATTATTTGTTATGATTTTTAAAATGCAGGGCTTAGGAGAAAAAGGACAAGTATATGAAGATACAGAAAGAAAAACAAAAATCAGATTTAAAGATGTTGCCGGATTAGATGAAGAAAAAGAAGAATTAATTGAAATTGTTGATTTCCTAAAAAAACCTGAAAAGTTCACAAAAATGGGAGCAAAAATTCCAAAAGGAGTTTTATTATATGGTAAACCAGGAACAGGGAAAACATTAATAGCAAAAGCAATTGCAGGAGAAGCAAATGTTCCATTTATTTCTATGAGTGGGTCAGAATTTATAGAAATGTTTGCAGGTTTAGGAGCTTCAAGAGTTAGAAAATTATTTGAAAAAGCAAGAAAATTAGCACCATGCATAGTATTTATTGATGAAATAGATGCAATAGGAGCAAGAAGAGCTTCAAACAGTGGAGCAGAAACAGAAAACAATCAAACATTAAATCAATTATTAGTAGAAATGGACGGATTTAGTTCAGAAGAAACAATCATTGTTTTGGCAGCTACAAATAGACCTGAAATGCTAGATAAAGCATTATTAAGACCAGGAAGATTTGATAGACAAATAACAATTCCAGCCCCAGACTTAAAAGGTAGATTAGAAATATTAAAAATTCATAGTAGTGAAAAGAATTTAGCAGAAGATGTTAATCTAGAAAGTATAGCAGAAGATACAGCAGGATTTACAGGAGCTGAACTTGCAAATATCTTAAATGAAGCAGCAATTATAGCAACAATAAATGAACATGAAGAAATAGAAAACAGTGATATAGAAGAAGCAATCAAAAAAGTAACAGTTGGGTTAGAAAAGAAAACAAGAGTAATATCAGAAAAAGATAAAAGATTAACTGCATATCATGAAGCAGGACATGCAGTAGTAAGTAGATATTTGCCAACACAAACTAATGTAAAAGAGGTTTCAATAATACCAAGAGGTGTTGCTGGTGGATACACAATGTACAAATCAGATGAAGATAAATATTATATTTCTAAAACTGAAATGCAAGAAAAATTAATTGCATTATTAGGAGGAAGAGCAGCCGAAAAATTGGTATTAGATGATATTTCTACTGGTGCAAGCAATGATATAGAAGTAGCTACAAAAATTGCAAGAGAAATGGTTACAAAATATGGAATGAGTGATACTTTAGGACCAATAGATTTCCAAGGAAGAGAACAAAACGATATTTTGATTTTTGGAGAAAACATTGGAGATAAAATTGGTGCAGAAGTGAAAACATTGATAGATACGGCTTATAATGATGCACAAAGATTATTGATTGCACACAGAGATAAATTAGACAAGATAGCCGAAGTATTGTTACAAAAAGAAAAGATAAACGAAGCAGAATTTAATAAAATATTTGAAGAATAAAATAACGTATAATTAAAATTAATATGTAAAAAAATAGCCAGTCCATTATAATTGTATATTTTTTTACTGAACTGTAACAATTTATTATTGAATTTTAACTAAAATTTAGTTTTACTATTGAAAATAATAATTAAGTAGTAGTATAATAAAATTATAAATAAAAATTGCATTTATAACCTACTAGATTATATAGGAGGAAAAATTATGAAAAAAGAGTATAGTAAAGAAGAGATGATTTTGGCACTAGAAGTGAAGTCATATATGTTAGAACATAATGTTTCACGGAAAAAAGCGTATAAAGATAAGCTAGTACCAAAAGAATTACAATTGTCTAAAAAGAAATTTAAGGCCGTTTGTAAACAAATTCTTCAAAAAAACTCATAAAAGCTGGTGTTATGCCAGCTTTTTGCATAAATACACTAAAGAAGGCAAAAATAAAAAGTTAAATTTATTTTTTAATTATATACGGGCCTTTAAGAAGGGATGAGATAGTTATGAAAAATGAAAAAATAAAGGATATAGATGAATTAGAAAAAATAGCTAAAAAAGTAAGACAAGGAATTATAGAAGCAGTATATAGCAATCAATCAGGACATCCAGGAGGTTCTTTATCTATAGCTGATATATTAACAGTATTATATTTTAGTGAAATGAATATAAATCCAGAAGAACCAAAAGATGAAAATCGTGATAAATTAGTATTATCTAAAGGTCATTGCGCACCTGCTTTATATTCAGTACTTGCTTGTAGAGGATATTTTGATTTTGAAGAACTAAAAACTTTTCGCAATATAGAAAGCAGATTACAGGGACATCCAGATATGAAACATATACCAGGAATAGATATGTCAACAGGATCTTTAGGACAAGGCTTATCTGAAGCAAATGGAATGGCAATTGCAGCAAAGCTAGACAAAAAAGAAAATAGAATATATTGTATTTTAGGGGATGGTGAAATAGAAGAAGGACAAATTTGGGAAGCAGCAATGGCAGCTTCTAAATATAAATTAGATAATTTATGTGTCATTGTTGATAATAATAATTTACAAATAGATGGAACAATTGAAGAAGTTATGAGTTCATATCCAATTGATGAAAAATTTAAAAGCTTCGGTTTTCAAATTATTAATATTGATGGTAATAATATAAAAGAAATTATAGATGCCTTTGATGTTGCAAAAAATATTAAAGGAAAGCCAACATGTATTATTGCCAAAACAGTTAAAGGAAAAGGAGTTTCTTTTATGGAAAATCAAGTTGGATGGCATGGAAAGTCTCCAAATGATGAACAATATAGAATTGCAATGGAAGAATTGTCATAAAAATTTGCTATATAATAAAAAATTTTCGCTAAATATTGACAAGCAAGATAATAAATGGTAAAATTAATAACTGTAATCCGCTTAGTCAAGGTGAATAAATACTAGTGAAATAAATAGTTACCTTAGTCCTCTTATGAATATGTAAATATTTGTAAGAATCGAGCAAAGGATTAGCGAGTATACAAATAAGGGAGGTGCATTTTAAATGTACGCAGTAATTGAAAGTTGTGGGAAACAATACAAAGTTTCAGAAGGAGATGTAGTATTTTTCGAAAAATTAGATGCTGAAGAAGGTAAAAAAGTTACATTCGATAAAGTAATCTTAGTTTCAGATGAAGGAAAAGTACAAGTTGGAAATCCTTATGTAAAAAGTATGAAAGTTGAAGGAAAAGTTGTTTCACATGGTAAAGGTAAAAAAATCATTGTTTTCAAAATGAAAGCTAAAAAGAATTACAGAAGAAAACAAGGACATAGACAACCATACACAAAAGTAGAAATAACAGCTATCAAATCAACAGCAAGAAAAACAGCTGCTAAAGCTGAAGAAACAGTAGAAGCTTAATTCTACATAAAAATTAATTAAAAGATTTTAATTAAGAGAAACATATATTTTTAATATCGTTAAAATTTGAAATTTTGCGGTAAAATAGTAGTTTATAAAATTAAAAATTTGAATTATAATAAGAATATTTTATATGTAAAAATTTAATTTTATAATTAACGAAGGGAGTGAGAAGAATGGCTCATAAGAAAGGTCAAGGTAGTTCACACAATGGTCGTGAGAGTGAATCTAAACGTCTTGGTGTAAAAAGAGCAGATGGACAATTTGTTTTAGCAGGAAATATTTTAGTAAGACAAAGAGGAACAAGAGTGTACCCTGGTGTTAATGTAAAAAAAGGTAGTGATGATACATTATACGCAGTTGTTGATGGTACAGTAAAATTTGAAAGAAAAGGTAGAGATAAAAAACAAGTTAGTGTTTACCCAGTAGAAGCATAAATAGCTTAAAAAAATTGAATTCATAAAGAATTCAATTTTTTTTTGCAAAAATATCAAAAACCATTTACATTTTATAAAAATTTGTATAAAATATATGAAAATGTCATAAACAAAAGAAAATAGTCGAAGAAAGGGGCGCAATATTAATGAAAATATTAATGTTGACATGGGAATATCCACCAAGAGTAGTAGGAGGAATATCAAGAGTTGTATATGATTTATCAAGAACACTCTTAAAAGATGGACACGAAGTAACAGTCGTTACATATAAAGAAGGAGATGCACCGGATTTTGAAGATGATAAAGGTGTAAAAGTATATAGAGTAAATAATTATATGATAAATCCTAATAATTTTATAGATTGGATTATGCAATTGAACTTTAACTTAATTGCAAAAGCAAATGAAATTATTGCAAAAGAAGGAAAATTTGATGTTATACATGCACATGATTGGCTTGTTGCATATGCTGCAAAAACATTAAAAAATTCATATAATATTCCTATAGTTGCGACTATCCATGCAACAGAAGCAGGAAGAAATAGTGGAATTCATGATGAAACACAAAGATATATAAATGATACAGAGTGGATGTTAACATATGAAGCCTCAGAAGTAATAGTAAATAGTAATTATATGAAAAATGAATTACAAAGACTCTTTGGTTTACCATATGAAAAAATCAATGTAATACCAAATGGTGTAAATATGAATTTATTTAATGGAATAGAAAGAGACTATAATTTTAGAAGAAAATTCGCAATGGACAATGAAAAAATAATCTTGTTTATGGGAAGATTAGTTTATGAAAAAGGAATTCAACATTTAATTGCTGCAATGCCTAAAATACTAGAAGGATATCATGATGCTAAACTAGTTATATGTGGAAAAGGCGGAATGATAGATGAACTAAAAGCAGAAGTTGAAGCTCTAGGAATTTCAGAAAAAGTTTATTTTGCAGGTTATATGGCAGGAAAAGATGTACAAAAAATGTATAAAGCAGCAGATATATCTGTATTTCCAAGCACATATGAACCATTTGGAATAGTAGCGTTAGAAGCAATGTTATCAGAAAATCCAATAGTAGTATCTGATATTGGAGGATTAAACGAAATTGTGCAACACAGAGAAAATGGAATGAAAAGCTATTGTGGAAACCCAAATTCAATTGCAGATTCTATTTTGGAATTATTATATGACCATAAATTATGTGCTGATATTACTAAGAAAGCAAAAAATAAAGTAAGAAATGAATATAATTGGAGTAAAATTTCTCAAGATACTCATTTTGCTTATCAAAAAGCAATTTGTCAATCAGAAGCAGAAAAGCAAAAGAGAGAATTAGAACAAGAAAGAGCCAAAAAAACAAAAAAGGCAAAGAATACAGAAACAGAAATCACAAACTTATTATCTTTCAAAAAACGCCATGCATATGCATAATCTTAGAGTGGAACACTAAAATGGTGTTCCATTTTTTAAAATAAAAATAGAAAAAAATTAAAATTCTACAAATTTAGCATAAAAATAGTGTATAATATAAAATAAACCAGTCAACCAGTGGGGACGTTGTTTAACTGGTTGAAAAGTAAAAAATAATATAAATAAATTTAATAATTGTTCAACCAGTTAAACAACGTC
>ERZ772876.80-NODE-80-length-136945-cov-14.637154_pt1 | contig 136945 bp, 135 predicted proteins | sample MGYA00580584_ERZ772876 | MGnify/ENA primary metagenome ERZ772876 (study PRJEB29015, sample SAMEA2737728) | human gut metagenome | biome: human gut; feature: human-associated habitat; material: faeces | place: China | collected 2012 ... | reverse complement strand
CTTCGCCACCGACATTCAGGAGTACATGATCTCCCCGTACGGCTTCGACACCTACAGCGAGGCTCTGCGTGCAGGCGTTGAGGTCTACCACACCCTGAAGAACGTCCTGAAGAAGGAAGGCCTGGCCACTGGCCTCGGCGACGAGGGTGGCTTCGCTCCGAAGATGAAGTCCAACAAGGACTCCCTGAACTACATCATGGACGCCATCTCCGCCGCCGGCTACGAGCCGGGCAAGCAGATCGGCATCTCCCTCGACGTGGCTTCCTCCGAGTTCTACAACAAGGAGACCGGCAAGTACCACTTCGAAGGCGACGATCGTGAAGCCGGCTACATGCTCGACTTCTACGAGAACCTCATCAACGAGTACCCGATCGTCTCCATTGAGGATCCGTTCCAGGAAGAAGGCTGGGAAGACTGGGCTGCCATCACCGCCAAGCTCGGCGATCGTCTGCAGTTCGTCGGCGACGACCTGCTGGTCACCAACCCGGCACGTCTGGCTAAGGGCATCGAGCTCGGCGCCGCCAACTCCCTGCTGGTCAAGCTGAACCAGATCGGTACCGTCACCGAGACCCTCGACGCCATCGAGCTGGCCACCAAGAACGGCTTCACCTCCATGGTTTCCCACCGTTCCGGCGAGACCCCGGACACCACCATCTCCGACCTGGCTGTGGCAAAGAACACCGGCCAGATCAAGACCGGTGCTCCGGCTCGTGGCGAGCGTATTGCCAAGTACAACCGCCTGCTCGAGATCGAGGAGGAGCTCGGCTCCACCGCTCAGTATGCTGGCTACAGCGCTTTCAAGGCCTGCAAGAAGTACATCGCCAAGTGAGCGTAAGCGCATCGAATATGCGCTGATGTAGAGTGCCCGTCGTGTTCCTCGTCGAACGCGGCGGGTATTTTCATTGCTATGAGTTCAAAGTCACGCAAGAAAGCATCCAGAAGGGGCAGTGCTGGCCCCATCGCGTTCTTTGTGGCGGTATTTATCGTGGCTTTGGGATCCATCCAGCTGGCGTCGACGTTCCATACCTATGCGCTGAATATGGCTGAATTGAATGGCTTGAAGAAGCAGGAAGCTGCGCTGATAGCGCAAAAGCAGGAACTGGAAAACGACATCGCGCGTTGGGATGACAAAGCTTACGTTACAGCGCAGGCAAGGGATCGTCTGGGATTCGTATTTCCAGGAGAACAGGCGATTCGTGTGGAACATCCCGAAGCGGTGACCGGCGAAACCACAGAAGATGCAAAAAAGACGGATGAATCGCAGAAAACCGTACTGCCTTGGTATAAGGAAATGGCGTATTCGTTCAAACAAGCCGACCAATCGGACGAAGTGAAATCGAAATCGAGGGAAACGTCCGAAAGTACGTCAACCGGTGAATCGGATGCGAATGGAACAAGCCAAGAATCCGGTGGCCAGCAGCAGACTTCACAAGACAACAACCAACAGCAATCAGGAGATCAGCAGGAGTGACACAGGGTATGACAATCAGCGAACAGGCCAAAGCCTTGGCGAAGAAGGTTCTCGACCAGCCTGCCACCGAGCATGATATTGCTGTGGTCGAGCGTCAGTTGGGTCGTTACCCGCGTGGCATGGTGGCTGTCGGAGCACGTTGCGTGTGCGGCAGGCCTTTGGCTGTGGTCACGCGTCCGCTGCTGCCGGGAGGTGTGCCTTTCCCTACCACTTGCTATTTGACTGGCCCGGAAGCGGTGAAAGCCATCTCCCACATCGAAGCCGAAGGCAAGATGAAGGAGTACAACGATCTTTTGGCTGAAGATGACGATCTGAAAGCCGCCTACGAGCGTGCGCACGAACTGTATTTGGCGTTCCGGCATGAAATCGCCGTTGCTATGGAAGACAGCGAAGAGCATATCGAAGGCACCAGTGCCGGCGGCATGCCTGTTCGCATCAAGTGTCTGCACGCCTTGCTGGCGCAAACGCTGGTGATGGGCGAGGGCGCCAATCCGATCGGAGACATGGCATTGGAGGCGATTCGTCATGAATTCGACCCCAATGTATGCCGTTGCACGGTGGAAAACGAAGACTGAACCATATTCAGACAGAAAGAAGAAGCAATGAAATCCGTTACTGTTGCCGGCATTGATTGCGGTACGAACTCGATTCGTCTGAAGGTCTCCCGCGTCAGTGAAGACGGCGTTGAAGATATTGTTCCGCGTATTCTTCGTGTGATTCGTCTCGGTCAGGATGTTGATAAGACGCATCGTTTCGCCGATGAAGCATTGGAACGTGCCTACGCCGCTGCCCGCGAATTCGCCGAGGTGCTGAAAGAGCATCCGGTGGATGGCATTCGTTTCGTTGCCACTTCGGCCACTCGTGATGCTGAGAACCGTGAGGAATTCGAAGACAATATCGAGCAGATCCTCGGCGTGCGTCCGGAAGTCATTCCCGGTACGGAAGAGGCTGATCTAAGCTTCCTTGGTGCCACGAGCGTGGTTCGTCGCGACGTCGAAGCTCCGTATTTGGTGGTTGATTTGGGTGGCGGCTCTACGGAATTGGTGCTTGGCGGCGATGGTGTAAGCCATCCAAACACGCAGGTGCAGGCCGCGTTCTCCATGAACATTGGCTCGGTGCGTATGACCGAACGCCACTTGAAGAACGATCCGCCTACCGAAGCGCAGATTCAAGAGGCCATTGCCGACATCGACGAGCATATCGATGAAGCGTTCAAAACGGTTCCTGCAGGCAAAACCCGCACTATCATCGGCGTGTCTGGCACAGTGACTACCATGACCGCTCTGGCCATGGGATTGACCGAATACGACCATTCCGCGGTGGATGGTGCCAGCTGCTCGCTGGAAGACGCTTATGCGGTTGATAACAAGTTCCTTACGATGCCGCGCGAAGAGCGCCTGACCTACAAAACCATTCACCCGGGTCGTGTTGACGTGGTCGGTGGCGGTGCACTGGTGTGGAATCGTGTGCTCGCCAAAGTCAGCGAAGCGGCCTATGTCGACCATGGTCAGCATATCGACTCCTTCATGGCCAGCGAACACGGTTTGCTTGATGGCATTGTGTTGGATTACGGCACGCGATTGCTTGCCGAACGTTAACGTGGCATAATGACTTGGGCGTCGGCTTGTTCGATGCCTTGCCGCCATGGCGAAACTGGTATACGCAACCGACTTAAAATCGGTCTCTTCGGATTGCGGGTTCGATTCCCGCTGGCGGCACCATGCGACCCAATCAGAATATACTGGTTGGATTTTGTTGTATCTCGCGCTGAGATGAGCTTAATGTTGACTCAAAATCCGGCGTCCACATGATGAACAACGCATGACAATCGTCGTGCAAGGGGCTAGTTTTCTCTGCTGTGAGAGTGGCGAACGGCGAACAATCTATGCGAAGCAGAAGATATGCGTCTCTATCTATTGACTATTTGACAACGAATCTTGCATACAGTGCGGTACTGTCGATGCTTCCGATAATGCTCACCCAGCGTGTCGGCTCAGCGAGTGTTTTGTCGGGTGTGATGCTTGGTGTTCTATCGGCTGCAGCACGGGGAAGTACACTGTTTTTAGGCCGGTTGATTGAGAAAATATCAACACTATGGCTCATGCAGATCAGCTTGGCGATTATCGTACTGGGACTAGTATCTTTTGCATGGCTATTGCAGGTTTCGCCTGTATTTGCTTTGCTTGGCTTGATGTTGTTCGGTGTTGGCGTTTCATTGGTGAATTTCACTCTTCGAGGGCACATCATTGCAACCACTGCAGATAGCAAGGAGCAAGCATCATTCTTTTCGCTGGCAACCTTGTCTGCGAACTTAGGAGCTGCTATTGGTCCTATCACAGCGTCTTATGTACAGTGCAGACTTGGTCTCGCCAACTTTCTCATCATCATTTGTCTGATATATGCCGTCATATCCGTTATCACCGGAATTTGTTTTGAGCGACATGTTTATCTACGAACTTCAGATAGTCCTTCAGAGGAAAAAACTTCGATTCTTTCCACCATCGGTACATTATTGAGCAGTCGAAGAATGTTGCCGGTATTGCTGATTGTCGTTACTGGCAGTGTGATGAATGGGCAGCTTTTTTCTGGCATGTCACTCGTATTTCATGGTTTTTCTTCAGATCTGCTGCCGAGTGGACTGTTCTTCACTGTGGATGCCATTGCTGGGATAGTTTTGCAGTTCCCCATCAGCAGGCTGGTGGTACGCATCATGGATACAGGAAAAACATCAACGTATTGCATGGGCTTAAGCCTAGGGTTGTACGGCATCGCTTTTGTGCTGTTCGCAGCGGGAACGTTGATGCAATCGGTATGGTTCATATTTGCTGCTCTGCTGGTATTTGCATCTGCGGAATGCACGTACGCACCGTTGACAAATGTCGCCATGGTGGAATCCGGAGAAAACATGCCTCTTGTCGACATACTCAATTGTCGTCTTATTCTGACAGCCATTGGTGAATCCATCGGATCATTTTGTGGCGGATTTTTCGTGCCTTTTCTCACATCGGCTTTCCATGCAACATGGATGTATTGGCTGGCTTTGTCCATTATTGCAGTTTGTGGGCTTTTTGTTAATGTATCCGAAAGGAAATGCAGATAAATGAATAAGAAATTTGACGTTGTGTCTCAAATACTACGTAATGTAGAAATTGCTCCTAAAAAAATCGCCGTTGAAGACATGTCTGGATGCCTCACATATGAACAACTAGTTCAACAATCGATGAATCTCAAACAGAATATACTCTCTCAGTATGCTATTCAATAATGATGACTTGTCATTCATAGTCTGATCTCAGGTCTTCTGGCTGCGATGACGGCCTAATGGTCGAGGTCGTTGTGAAATATTGCTGGATAGCACGTACGAAACAATCCGTTATTACACTGGCGGCATTGATAACCCCAAGTAGCCGACTGGAACGGAAAAAGTATGACGTCGAAAGATATCAAGCCAGTAATCGAACAGCCCGATACGGAAATTCCGCTGATGCTCTCCCAAGCGATTATCGTCGCAGGAGTTTTGGCTGTGGGCGAACTGGCTTGTTCTCCGCTGTATTTCTCGTTGTTGAAGGCGTCGTTGGCGTTGATTCCATGGGCTATGGAAGCGGTATTCATGGCAGTGGCGTTCACGTTCGTTGTGGGCTTTGCGCTGCTGTGGTGCGCCGAATCGTTCACGCTCAAAATGCGTGAACGGTTCCGACCGTTCGCATATGCGATTGTTGGACTTATCGGTTACGGTGCGTGGAGCCTGCTGGTGTTCTCCGCCACCATCAATTCCGTGCTTGCCATGGTGGGGGAGAGGGTGCTTACCAATGGCCAGATTGGTGCGATTGCGTTGAATGGCGCAGCTCTTGGTTTCGTCGCCTTCCTGTTCGCCAAGTTACTTGACGTTAAACTCGGCAATCGTAAAACCACGGCCATTATCATGCTGGTGGTGGAAGTTACGGCCGCCATCATTGGTTTGATCATTATGATTCTCATGTTCCGTGCATTGTATGCAGCCTGAGCAAGGCACCTGAGAAGCAAGGCGACGATTGGTATGTTCAGTATTCTCGAGATGTTCAAGATAGGCGTTGGACCGAGTTCCTCACATACTGTTGGTCCGATGGTGGCGGCATGCAAATTTGTCGAATCACTTGAACATACGGGAACGCTTGGCCGTGTGAGCCGTGTGCGTACGGTACTATATGGATCTCTTGCGTTGACGGGTTTGGGGCACGGTACCGATCGCGCGACTGTGGCAGGTCTGGAAGGTAACATGCCGCAAACCGTCGATACGGACCATGTGAACATCATTCGTCATGAATGCGAGTCGAGTGGGGAACTGCTGCTGGCTGGTAAGCATCGCATCGATTTCGACTATGCGCATGATGTGGTGATGGACGTGTGGCATCGCTTGGCCGCACACCCTAATGGCATGCGTTTCCAGGCATTTGACCAGCAGAACAATCTTGTTGATGAACAGGTCTGGTATTCCATCGGTGGAGGCTTCGTACGGCAAGGCAATGCCGAGGATCTGATGATCGGCATTCATGAGCGTCCGCCGATCGGAACGTCTTTCGCCGATCAGCAGAGTGATTCCTCACTTGATGACGGCTCGGATGTGCCATATCCATTCACGTCATGCGACGATCTCATTGCATTATGCGAGAAGCAACATATGAGTATCGCCGACATTGTGTGGGCCAACGAAACGGCCATGCAGTCGGCGGTGCAGGTTCGCAGCGAACTGGATAACGTGTGGCGGGTGATGCGTCGTTGCGTACAGCACGGATGCCATACGTCGCAGACCGTGTTGCCCGGCGGTTTGAATGCGCCCCGCAGGGCACCGAAAATGTATGCAAGGCTTGCCTCGAACAGTGATGTGCTTGCGCGAGACAAGAAACGCGCGGATGCGGTGCTCGAATCGTCGGATGCGGCATGGGTGGATTTGTTCGCTTTGGCGGTGTCGGAGGAAAACGCCGGCGGTGGGCGAATCGTCACCGCACCGACCAACGGTGCTGCAGGAATCATTCCGGCAGTGCTTCACTATTACTGGCATTTCGTTGACCATGCGAACGAAGAGGGTGTTATTACCTTCCTGCTCACTGCAGGCGCGGTAGGGTACCTGTTTAAACGCAATGCCTCCATTTCCGGTGCGGAAGTCGGATGCCAGGGAGAAGTCGGTACGGCATGTTCGATGGCTGCGGCCGGTTTGTGCGCGGTGATGGGCGGTACTCCACAGCAAGTGGAGAACGCTGCGGAAATCGGCATCGAGCATAATCTGGGACTGACCTGTGATCCCGTGGGAGGTTTAGTACAGATTCCATGCATCGAACGCAACGCCATGGCTGCGAACACTGCCATCAACGCGGTTCGTATGGCCATGCTGGGAGATGGAACGCATATCGTGACCCTCGATCAGGCCATTAAAACCATGAAAGACACGGGCGAAGACATGATGTCCAAGTATAAAGAAACCTCAAAAGGTGGTTTGGCGGTCAATGTCGTTGAATGCTAGCGGTGGTTGGTGCTAGTCTAGGTGGCATTGTGCTTTTCAAGGAGGTTCACCATGGCATCTCAAATGCCCGTTGTCAATGTTGAGTTCGGCGATCGCCCGACCATCGAATTCCCGTCCGAGACCGCTCCGGCAGGTCTGAAGGTTGTGGAGCTGCTCGAGGGCAATGGCCCGATGGTTCGCCGCGGCGACACCGTCACCGTTAACTATCACGGTGTGGTCTGGGGCAAAGACACCCCGTTCGATTCCAGCTTCGACCGTCACCAGCCGGCCAGCTTCGGCATCGGTGTCGGCCAGGTCATCAAGGGTTGGGACCAGACCGTTCCGGGGCACAACGTCGGTTCCCGCTTGGTGGTATCCATTCCGCCGGAGTATGGCTATGGTTCCCGTGGCGTTCCGCAGGCCGGCATCGGTGGCGAAGACACCCTGGTGTTCGTGATCGACATCATCTCCACCCGCTGAGACTAAGCGGCATAGAGTAATTTCCAAGGTCAAGGAGGCAACATGGCCGAAGAAAAAACGCTTCTGCTGACGCAGGAAGCTTATGACAAGATGAAGGAAGAGCTCGCTTGGCGCGAAGGTGAGTATCGCGACGAAATCCTTTCCAAGGTTTCCGCGGCACGCGCCGAGGGCGATTTGAGCGAAAACGGCGGCTATCAGGCCGCTCGTGAGGCTCAGCGAGTAAATCAGGGCCGCATCGAGGAACTGACCGTCAAGCTGCGCAACGCGAAGATTCTGACCGCGCCCAAGGCCGGCGAAGTCGGCGACGGTTCTTTGGTGACGCTGGACGTCAACGGACGTGAAATGGTCTACGTGCTTGGCACGCGTGACCTGTCCATCGCCACGGACTACAGCATCATCAGCCCGGAATCCCCGATCGGCGCAGCCATCAACGGCGCTCACGAGGGAGACACGGTGTCGTATACGGCTCCGAACGGACGTGAGATTTCCGTGACCATCAAGGAAGCCAAGCCGCTCGCCTGAGTGATGTTCGTCATAAGCTGAATCTGATATTCCAGCGATATAAATACAAGGCTGGTTCATCGAATACAACGGATGAACCAGCCTTTTCGTATATTTCGTCAAACTGCAATCAGATATGATCTGAACTTACGGCCATAGCTGCACGATCACCATGTAGATCGCCACCATATGGCATGCGTAACCGGCAACGGTGCCGCAATGGAAAAGCTCATGGAAGCCGAACACCTTCGGCCATGGATCGGGCTTACGTAGCGCGTATACGATGGCTCCGGCGATATAGCAGGCTCCGCCTGCGGCCAACAGCACCACAACCGCCGGACCGGCATATGGCGAAATCCAGAACAATCCCATGAATGCCACTCCGGAAACACCGAAAATAATATACACAATCACGTATAGCCAGCGTGGGGCGCTGATCCAGATGACGTGAATGATGAGCGCCACGGTAGTGCAGATCCACATGCCCGCGATGATTGAATTGCGCCAGAACGGTTCGAGTGCAAAGGAGACCGGCGTATAAGTGCCTGCGATCAGCAGGAAGATATTCATATGGTCGATGCGTCGTAGCACATCCGTGACGCGAGGCGACCAATCGCCCAAATGGTAGCAGGCGGAATTGCCGAACAATATCAGCGAACACGTCATGAACACGGCGCAGGCCCACTTCAAACCGGTACCGTGTGCCAGGCAGATCAGCACGATGCCGGCCGCCAATGCCAGAGGAGTGGCCACGGCATGAATCCAGCCGCGCATCGCCGGCTTGGGGCGACCATGCACGTCAAGACGAATCTTACGTTCGATCTCCGCCGGAGTGATGCCTTCTATTTTCGCGGCACGAGCTTCGCCCTTGGCTATAGCCATTTTCGCCTTGCCGTCGGCCTTCTTGCGGATGTTCTCGGCCTTGTTGCGTGCCTTCACGCGAATAATATCGGCCTTGGCTTGAAGGGCCTGTTCGCGTGCCTCGGCGATGATCGCTCGTTTTTCTTCGATCTCTACGTCTGTGGGTTTCGCCATCTGCGTGCCTCCACTGTAAGTTACGGAACCGTAACCTACGTTACCGTAACTCATGGATATGTCAATATTGCTTTTCCTGCAATATGCGTCGTGTCGTGCAAAACCTCTGGTGTGATGCGTATGATGGAGCGCATGGCTGATTTCTCACATATCTTGACGACCCGTCCCGATTTCGATGACGAAGATCGTGAATGGCTGCATCATCTGGTCGCCGACTGGCAGGTGATCGCCGACCTGAGTTTTGCTGATCTGCTGCTCATTCTGCAAAATGGCGAGGGCAAATACATTATTGCCGAACAGTGTCGTCCATCCACGGTGATGAGCCTGAGGGCCGACGATGTGGTCGGCGATGTTGTCGAGGAGGAAATGAGCGCTGAATTGGATGCCGCGATGGCTTCCGAATCGGTGTTCCGTTCCACGGTGCTCCGCACTGTGGGCGAGTCCACGGTGTGCAATGTGTATGCGCCGGTGCGTCATAATGGCAAGACGCTGGGCTTGGTGGTACGTGAGACGAATATGGCCACCCGGGAGTCGAACGGACGTTACGAATCCGAAAGCATCAGCGCAGGTAAGCAGCTGTATGAGATGATTCCTCGCGGTCAGTTCCCATATCGTAATCCGATTATGAACCAGCGTCACAATGCGCGTGTGGCGGACGGCTTCATCGTGCTCACCGTCGAAGGTATCGTGCGATATGCTTCGCCGAATGCCATCAGCTGCTTCCGACGTTTGGGATCGGTCAGCACCATGCAGGGGGAGTATCTGAGCGAAATCGGCACCAAATTGCTGCGCGAGAACGATCCCGTGCTGGAAACCTTGCCTCTGGTGCTCAGTGGCAAAGCCGCCGTCGATTCCGAACTCGATGCCAACAAGTCCGCGGTGTCCATGCGTTCGCTGCCGTTGATGGATGCCAATGGCCGCGTTGGCGCTGTTGTGCTATGTCGCGACGTGACTGAGCTTCGCCGTCGTGAAAAGGAACTGCAGACCAAGGATGCGACGATTTCCGAAATCCACCATCGCGTCAAGAACAACCTTCAGGCGGTTTCCGCATTGCTGCGACTGCAGGCACGTAAGACCAAGTCCGAAGAGGTCAAGAAAGAGCTGAAAGAGGCGCAGCGTCGTGTACAAACCATCGCCATGGTCCATGAAGGCTTGAGCCAGACCGCCGATGAAATCGTCGATTATGACAAGGTCATTTCCAGCCTGTTGAAGATGGCGGTGGATTTGGCCACCATGCGTGACCAGCATATCGACATCGACTTCATCGGCAGATTCGGCATGATGCCGGCGCAGGATGCCACGCCGTTGTCATTGGTGCTGACCGAGCTGATCACCAATTCCGTGGAACATGGCTTCGAAGGTCGCAAAGAAGGTCATATCACGATTTCCGTGGGACGCGGTGGCAACAACCTCAATGTTGTGGTCGAAGACGATGGCACGGGCTTGGCCAATGAGGAGCATGATGGTATGGCACGTTCCTCCGGATCCGGTTTGGGAACGCAGATCATCAGCACGTTCGTCAACAACGATTTCGGAGGCACGGTCCGTTGGGAGCCCCGTCGTGGCGGTGGCACCCGAGTAGTGCTCGATATGAAGCTGCGTGCGGCGCAGGAACGATAGGAAAGATACGAAAATGTCCGGTTGACCAGGGGAAGTCAACCGGACATTTTCGTTGTAAGTTGCTATTTATTCGCAGAGCGTATGCAATGATGGATCTTTGAAAATTTCAGATCTGCATCTGCATGGCTTGGGAGCGGCGGGCACGCATGGCACGGCGCTTGAGCGCACGACGTTCGTCTTCGCTCAAACCGCCCCAAACACCGTAATCCTGATTGGTGTCAAGCGCGCACTTCAGGCACGCGTCAATCACCTTGCAGGTGCGGCAGACGGCCTTGGCCTCTTCGATCTGCTGATAGGCGGCGCCTGTATTGCCGACCGGGAAAAACAGCTCCGGATCCTTGTCGCGACATGCGGCCTTGGCGCGCCAGTCAAAAGCACTGCTCATATAATCGCCTTCCTCTTGCCATGTACGGCATGTAAGTCCGTTACTCAGATAACCACGAATCGCGCGACTTTTCAAGAGTCTTCGCGAAAAGAATCCCACGAATCGTTAAAAACCTTGGAATTCCACGCACTGAATAGGGCATGTTTTGGCCTGTTGCATGAGCACGCCACGACCTGGGAGGGTATAGTCGTCGGCTGCGAACCCGTCCAGAATTGCGCCGGGAATGCCGAGCATCAGATCGTTGGAACGTTCTCCGCAGGGGAACGCCACACGAGTCGGACATCGGTCCAGCAGTGCGGAAATAGGTTTTTCCACCGCGGCAATCACTGTGATATTGGGATTGGCCAACGCCTCACGCAATTCGTTCGCTTCAGGCGCAGAGGAAAAGGGATTAAGCGCTTCGTCCGCATCATCCACAATCCAGATGGTTCGCTTATGCGACGGTAAGGGTTTGCCGTCATCCGTCACCATGCCATGTTCGGTTTTGCGTGTGAAACGAATATTGGCGCAACCCGTGTCATATAGCCAGCGTGCGCAATGCAACAGTAGATTGGTTTTGCCGCTGCCGTAGGCACCGATGATGGCGATATTCTGTTGGCTCACGTCAAGAATGGCGGTATACACCAATACGCCATCGTCGGCAAGCGCAAAGGGAACGTTATGCCATGACTGGTTTGATGGGATGGAAAGATCGGATTGCGTTGCATGTTGCGTGAGAGGCTCGGAAAACAGGGGATCGGGGCGTTTGCAGGCGTGGAATCGTGCGGCCGTTCCAATATTGCGGACAAGTCGGTTGACATCGCGCACCGCGCTGCATAGGAAAGGTGTGGTGTGTTGTCCGTCATTGCAATAGGCTGCACCGGGAATGCTGGGAGGAATCAGCGCTGCGTCACGTATGCCGATCAATTCGTTCGACTGCATTTGGTCTGTAACCCGTAAGCATATGCTCAGCGAGATATTGGCTTTCATGTCGGCATGGACTTGGCCCATGGGATATTGCGTGCAGACGATCAGATGCATGCCAAGGGAACGGCCAAGTGACGCAAGACGATTCAGCCGTTGCATATAGTCGGGCAGACGGTCTCGAAGCGCATGGAATTCATCGATGACCACAACCAGTCGTGCCGGAGGCCGGACCAATTGGTCGAATCTGGAAACACGTTCGGCGCTGACCAGAGCCTCACGACGCACCAATTCCTGTTCAATGGCATTCAACGCGCGAATCGCGTGGAACAAATCAAGATCGCAGACATTGCCAACGGTGTGGGGAAGATGTTCCAAAGCGTTGAATGTCGATCCTCCTTTGAAATCCAAAAACACAAAATGCAGATCATCAGGGCTGTATTGCATGGCGAGCGACAAGCACCAACTGATGAGCAATTCCGATTTTCCCGAACCCGTGGTGCCTGCGACCATGGCATGCGGTCCTGATCGTTGCAGATCCGTGCGAAACAAGCCATGCTCCGTGACTCCTATAGGGCAGGATGATGTGGAGGAAAGCCATGTTCGTGTGATGGTGCGCCAAGGCAGCGCGTCCTCGTCCAGAGCGTAGAACCGCTCGAAACACACATGGGGCATTGCGGCGAACGGCGAATGGCTGTTTTGCCTTGCGGTCTCCACCACCTTTGCATAGGTGGTGGAGACAGGTTCGTCATGCTGCTGCTTCTGATTGGAACGCAACGCCATGGATACCAGAGACAACGCGCTGCTGATGAGTCCAGGAGCAAGCATGGCCACATATAGCCATTGCCGTTGCGCGATCATTATGACAAGCATGACAAGTTGCGACAATACCGGCGCGGCCCAGCTGATGAGCATCAGCCGATCCTCATTGAATCCATTGGTATGCTTGCGCTTGGTTTTGCTGTTCATGCCGTCATTGTGAACAGCAGTGGCGGATGGACGCAAGCGAGAATCAGGGTTGTGGTCGGAGGATATGGTTATCCACATCCTGACCACAACCCTCAGCTTTGCTGTTCGGCGAGCGTGCCTACAGTGCCAGCCCGATGGGTCCCCTTAGCCAATTCGGAGAACAGCTCGAGGTTCTTATCCTCGTCCAAGAGCACGCTTGAGCCGACACCATCAACGTAGTAGTCGGGATCGGTCCAATAAACGCTTCCTGAAATGCCTTGATCCCCAGAAGCGCTTTTGAACGCCAAAGCCATGCGCATCAGCGATGAGGTTGAAGCCTTTTCATCCACGGTTACGGAGCCCAACGCAGCCTCCGCAACTTTTTTGACTTTGCCGAAGTTCAGCAGCGTATTCTTGGACGCGCCCTTTTTCACTATGGCGTTGATGACCTGACGTTGACGGGCTGCACGTCCGAAATCGCCTTGTGCGTCCGCGTAACGCATACGAGAAAACGCAAGCGCGGTGGTGCCGTCGGCGGTATGGCAGCCGGCAGTCCAGTTCAACTGGGAGTACGGATCGCTTACATCCTGGTCGTAGCATAATTCGACGCCTCCTAAAGCGTCGACCACTTTGACCAGACCCCCGAATTGCACCATTGCCACGTGGTTGATTTTTTGCCCGGTGATGTCTTCGACTTCGTTAACCAGTTGTTTGCCGTTGTACAGTTGGGCGACGGCGTTGATTTTCATGTAACTCTGGTCGATTTCCACCAAGGAATCACGCGGAATGGAAATCAGTGAGGAAGGTCCGGATTTCGGTTTGGTGAGTACCAGAATGGTGTCTGTTCTGAAACCGGTCACGTCGCCAGCGTCACCAACGGTGCCTTCGCGTTCGTCGGAACCGAGGATCAGCCAGCTTTCGCCAGCGGTATCGGCTTTGTTCGTCAACCAAGACTGTTTGTTGAGCTGTCCATCCACCCAATTCCATGCGGAGAATATCGACAGTCCCAAGGCGAGAATCACAGCAAGGAAAAACGCGAGAATGACCCGCCCCATATGTCGTTTTCTGTGGGGGAGCACGGCTTTCGCAGTGGATTGGAATCCTGTTGCGCTATTGCCGGACAAAGGTTGTCTGGGCATGTTCTGTCGCGTTGTTCGTGGCATGCCAGTGGGTATGGAGGAGGATCCTCGTACCTGCTGAGACGCACGGTGATTGTTCGGAGCTGAAGCAGGAGCAAACGATGCAGGAGACGATGATGCCGACTTACGTGGTCTGCTGGTGGAGTTTGCGGCAGGACGGAAACTCTGTGGAGCGCTGGAACCGGATGGAGTTACGGATGATGGTTGCGCTGTACGCCTGCTGGCGTGCGGGGCACTTGAGCGCGCTGGCTGTGCGGCAGGCGAAAAACTTGGAATTGACGGAGAGCCGGATTGAGAAGGAATTGTGGATTTGTGAGGCTGTGATTCCGTCTTCTTCCGTCCTGCAGACGGGATGAAGCTCGGTGGTGCGGGCATGGGGTCCTTGCCGCCGTTCTCTTCACTCATACAATATCCTCCAAAAAGAAATCCGTTCCTACACCATTTACACCGTGTAGGAACGGATTCGGTGAAAGCGGTCTAGTTCTTTGCGGGAACGGCACAAACTGTCGCGTTGAGGTAACGATCGGCAAGTCCGATGTACTGCCCGGTAAGAGCGTCATGGATGGAGCCATCTTCCGGATCGACGGTGCCACCGGTGTTCGGATCGATAAGCGTGCCATCGGCTTGCGTGATCAGACCAGTGACCGGATCAGGCGTCTGTGCGGCTTCCTGGGAACCCGTGTTGTCAGTGCCCATATTATCCGTATTGTCAGTGCCATCCGTCGAATTATCGGAAGAACCGTCGGAATTGCCTGCGGTATTGGCATCCGTGTTCGCGTCGGATTCGTCGGAACCATAAATCGGCTTGTCCGCGCGCATCTTCTCCCATAGCGTCTCCGCCTCATCGGTCCAGACCGAACGATTCGGGTCCGACGGCGCGGATACTACCGGAACGGTCTGCGAATACAGGTTGGACAGATTGAAATCCTTGAGGCTCATGGCAAGACCTGCAAGCGCTGCGGTATCGGCCATGCCTTGCGAGATATAGAGTGATTGCAAGGCTGATTTCGCTAGCTGGTAGAGCTGTGCGGTGTCAGTAAAGAGGTTCTTGCTGAGCGCTTCGTTCATCAACTGTTTGATGAGGTATTGCTGTCTGGTTGTTCGTGATGTGTCGGATCCGTCTCCCAGACCATGGCGGGTTCGTGCGTACTGCGTTGCCTGGTGTCCGTCCAGATGGTGCAGGCCCTTGGTGAGTTGCAGGCTGGTGTAGGGGTCGTCGACGTCCTGTGGGATGCACAGGTCGACTCCGCCTACGGCATTGATCATTTTGACCAGTCCTGCGAAATCCACGACGATGAAGTTTTGAATGTTCAGTCCGGTGAGGCTGTTCACTGCATTCAGGGTGCAGCTTGCGGCTGAAGCGAGATCGCCGCCGGTCTGGTATGCGTTCGCGAAAATCGAGTTGAACATCACATTGTATTGCGCGGGAATCGTGCCGTTGGTCGTTTCGCACTGCGGTATGTCCACTAGGGAGTCGCGCGGAATGGAAACGAGATTGATTTTGGTGCGGTCCGCGGAAATCTGCGCCACCATTGTGGTGTCGGCCTGATGGTTGCCTACCACGTCGTCGAAGTTGCCTCCGACGGACTGGTTCTCTTCGCCATCGCGGGAATCCTGCCCGATGAGTACGAATTCGATGGGTTTGCCGGAGTTGGGATCGATGATCGAGGTGTTGGCGTCAAGTGAGCCTTGTCCGATGATTTCGACCGAATGGTCTTTGATGATGCCATTCACATCCAGCCATGTTGCGGCCGCTGCGGTTCCCGAGAACACCAGCATCGCCGCGATGACCGAAGCGACTATCGTCCTCGTACGATGCTGCACTCGATAGCCAAGGCTGTGACGCGGCTTTGCGTCTCGCAGTCCATTGACGTTAGGAAGCTTATCGCCGGCTGGTGATGTGGTCACGGTATCGCCTTCCTGTTTATACAAAAGATCACGCCATATCTCAACGCGTTCTAGAACATACCACTACTCTGTCATGGGATTATAGAGATGTTCCCCGATTTTCACGGATTCTGCTTCAGGCCCCCGTCGTTCTTGGAGTTACCATGTACCATATTTTTCTCGAATTATAGTGATTGACACGGCGGAAAACTTGACAAAAAGAAATTGCATGTGTGTAATTTAACACGACTAAAAGTGCGCATACGTATAGCAGGGGAGGACGCATGTGGGGCGTGATCGACGAGTCCTCCGATAATCCGCTTGCGGAACTGTGGGGTCTGTTCAAAAGCGATGATGATGTTTCCTGGCAGCATAGGGCTTTATGTTCTCAGACTGATCCGGAAGCGTTCTTTCCTGAAAAGGGCGGATCAACCAGGGATGCCAAGCGAGTGTGCGCCCAGTGCGAGGTTCGTGAGCAATGCCTGAAATGGGCCATCGAGCATGATGAGCGTTTCGGCATTTGGGGTGGCATGAGCGAACGTGAGCGCCGTCGGTATAAGAAGGAACACAAGGAACGGGCATAACGCACGGCACACCCTGTGCGTACACTTGAAATTATGAATTCTAACGCCAGCAGCGATATCCAGGGAATTGTGACCGATCTGCTCAACAGCAGGCCGTACTCCCATCGGCAGGATGCCGATTCATCCGTGGCTGCGGTGATTACCGCGCAAAGCGATCTGCGTTTTTTCTCATCCACTTTTGCCGCGGTGCTCGCACAGCGTGTGCTTCCAGGCACTATTATCGTTGCGGATTGCACCAATCAGGTTGAGCAGCCTATGCAGATGACGTTTAGCGTTATCCCGTCGCCTGCCGGTGTGCTTACGGAAGTTCCCGAAAGCAAGACCATACGTGTCATTCTCGTAGGAGTGAAGGGTGCCTCTTCATTCATGAATGCCGTGGCTCGTGCAATGCAACAGATCGATCTTGACGACCGGGTCGGTGCTCTGTGGACATTGCATGACGATTCCAGGCCGGCCGATGAGTCATGCCTTGAGGTGTTGCTCGATGCTTGGAAAAACACGCCGACTGCGTCTTTGCTTGGCGCGAAACAGTTGGATTGGCAGGCGGAAAGCCTGCATAACGTCGGTTTGTATGCGGGGCACCACAATGTCACGTCTCTGGTGGTGGACGGTGAGCCGGATCAGGAACAGTATGATGGCCGGCAGGATGTGTTGGCTGTGTCGCTTTCCGGCGCGCTGGTTCCATTGGCCACCTTGCGTACTTGGAAGGGTGTCGATCCATGGTTCGGCACGTTCGCCGAATCCACGGACCTGTGCAGGCGCATCTGCCTGGGCGGTGGCCGTGTGGTGGTGGTCCCGCAGGCGCGAATCGCCCATAGGAGGGCAAGATTTGAAGGCGTGCGTTCCAAAAACGGCCAACCTGTTGAAGATGAGGAAGGCCGCGTCGATCCGTACCTTGCGGTACGCGAGGCGAATACGAAATACGCGTATACGGACGTGCATCGTTCTTGGTGGCCGCTGCTGTGGATCTGGTCGATACTGAAGGCGTTGGGACTGGCCGTGCTGTGCCTGACGCGCAAACAGCCATACCATGCCTGTTGCGAATTGGCCCTGCCTTGGCGTTCGTTGCTCCACTTGCCGGGCGCATGGAGGGCCCGTGCCCGATTGCGTGAGCAGAGTAGGGTCTCCTTGAAGGCATTGGCCGCATTGCAGACGACTCGTCAGCAGATCGGCCAATGGAACGATCGCAAGCGTGCGTTTCTTGACCAGCGTGGCACTGTGATCCTCAGCCCTCTTGCCAAGGCGCATCTGCGTAAAAGGCTCATGCGCAGGTGGGGGCTTGCCATCGCATCGGCGGTGATCGCGTTTGCATGGATCGTCTTCCTATATTGGAATGTGCTTCGGAGCGTGTTCTCCGGCGCGTCGATATATTCTCAAACGTTGCTGCCGACCGATGCCAGTTTCAGCCAGTTGGTGCATGCCGCCACCACGTCGTGGGCGTATACCGCGGGAACGGGAATCAGCGCCCCGAGCGCGCCTTGGCTGCTGGTGCTCATGGTGGTTTCCGTATTCACGGCTGGCCATGTTGCGACCGCAGTCGCCGTGGTGTTCTTCTTGTCCGCTCCTTTGATGGTGCTGTCGTTCTGGGCTTTGGCTGGAATCTTTACTCGGTCCGACACGGTGCGTTGCGTGATCGCGTTGGCATGGTTCGCCATCGCATTGTCGATGAACGTGTACAGCGATGCCGACGTGACGATGATGACGGTCATGGTGTTTCTTCCTGCGGCCTTCGCGTTTTCTTTCCGAGCCGTAGGCATGTACCGTACGGAAGATCTGGTCAATCCGCAGGCTTCCGTGCAGGCCGCGGCGCTTGCGGCATTGTGCTTTATTCCCGTCGTCGCGGCCGAACCGCAATTGCTGCTGCCGCTGATGTTGTCGTTCCTTGTGTTCCTGATGCTTGTACGCTCCCATAGAACGACGCTGCTGCTGATTCCGCTGCCGGCCGCTTCCGTATGCGCGCCCACATTGGTCAACACGGTACGTTTCGCAGGAGCAGGTACGTGGCGTCAGATTTTTGGCAGTGTGATATTGCCGTCGTCTGCGCATGATGGGCATCCGATGATCGCAAATCTTTCGGATATTGTTTCCCGTGCATTCGGCGTTGCCGTATCCGGCGAGATTTGGCAGTATGTGGCTGCTGCAATGTTGGCATTGATTGTGCTTCTTGCCGCGGTATCGCTGTTCCTGCCATTCGTGCTTCGCGTGTCGCGTATGATGTGGGTCGTGGCGATCGCGGGTCTTGCCACGTCGCTGCTTTCCGCCGCGGTTGTGGTTGCGGTCGATGCGGATGGCGCCGTGGCCGGTTCCGTGCTTCCCGGCGTTTCATTCACGATGATGGGACTGCTGTCTTGCGTGTGCATGGTCGCAGGCGGTGCGGTGCAACGTTTCGTCATGCTGTGGCAGAGGCCGACCGGCGATGTCGAAGTTGAGAGGAATGGCGCTTCTGCTGGCATTATTGCCGGGCGTGCGGCACGAATCGTGCTGGTCATGCTGATTGCGGCGTCGGTTGTGGCGAGTGCCGGTTTTGATTATGTCGCCAGAGACCATAACACGGTTTCGACCAGTGATTCCGGTTTGCCGATTGTTGCTTCCGACTATCTTGCGCAGGATGAGGCGAGGCGTGTGCTCGCAGTACGCGCGGATAGTGCCGGTTCCATTAGCTACAATGTGATGCGCACCCGCCGAGGTGATTTGATCGACAGCTCTCCGGCACAGCGTGTCGAAGTGGCGTTCGGACGTTCCGATGATGCGAACAAGGCCATCGCCAAGGATTGCGCGCAGCTGTTGTCGAATGCTGATTCCGACGCCGTCGCCGATTTGAGCGAGTTGGGATTCGGAGGCATCTATGTGGTGCGCTCCGGCGAAGACAAGGCGCAAAAGGAGATAACCGATCAGTTGAGTTCCAATATCAGCGCTTCCGATGGCACGCAGAATGTCGTAAGCACTGATGCGGGAACATACTATCGTCTCACCATCCAAGATACGGCCAAGCAGCATATCGACCGCAAGGGATATCGACAGGCTGAATCGAGTGTGTGGCGTCAGGCATGGCTGTGGTGCATGGGTATTGTTCTCGCAGCGTATTGCTTGGTTGCGCTTCCGCGCATGAGGCGTCACGGTCAGGAGGAAGCATGAGCAAACATTCCCGTTCCAAAACGGTTTGGCGTGTAATTCTGGCCATAGTGTCGGTGTTGGTCATTGTCGCACTGGCGACTGTGGCCGTAATCTACCGCCCGACTTGGATTCATGCGGATTCGTCGGTAACGCAGCGTTCATCCGTATCCCGTACCGTCAGTCCGCGTCAGCTGGAAACATATTGTCCAGCACGAATGACGATAGCTGATACTGATGCGTATGGAGACAGCGAATATCAAGCGTCCAACGGCAATATCATGTCGTCGGCGCGTTATGCGTCCTTCGGTTCGGTGTTCCGCTCTTCCGTAGGGCTTCTCGGAGCTGATGAAGCCACTTCGTCATTGGTGTTGAACAAGGATGATGCCGGATCGGATGATGATATTTTCATGGCGTCCGGCACGGTCGATGACGGAGCCCAATTGCAGAATACCCGATTGCTGTCGGCTTCCGATGGAACGGGAGCGGCCTCTTCGGTGATGTCTTGGGCTACTGAGGGAGATTTGAAAGGCGTTTCCGCTGCTTCCTGCGTCGCTCCGGCTTTGAAGCAGTCGCTGATGGTGTCGGGCACCAAAACAGGCATGACCCAGCAGCTGGTCGTGGCCAATCCGTCGGCTAAGGCCACGTCGGTGAACATCAAGGTTTGGGGATCCGACAAGTCGGGTGCTTTGGCATTGTCTACCGGTTCGACGTTGACGGTTGGCGCGGGCAAGGAATCTGTGCTGAACCTTGCCGCAGCAGCTTCCGGGCAGGATGCTTTGTACGTTACCGTGTCCAGCGTGGACACGCCCGTTGCGGCCGTGGTACGCACCATAGCCATGGATGGTCTGGTTGCAAAAGGATCGGATTATGCGGTTCCCAATACTGTTGCCGCAAAAACATTGGCGATTGACGGACTCACGGAAGGCGATGCCGTCAACCTGTATGTGTATCCGTCTCGGCAGGCCGACGTCACCGTATCTTGGACGGATGACCAAGGTCTGAAGAAAACCAATCAGCAGACGCTCGAATCGAATCGCGTTTCGGTCATCGACCTGGGTTCGGTTCCCAAGTCGGCGACCGGACTTACCATCAGCGCCAGCGAGCCGGTATCCGTCGCCGCGAAGATCACCAATGATGGCGATGATGACCAGGCTGATTTCGCCTTGGTCAACGCTTCAGTGCCGATGAGCGTCTCCGCCATGGCCGTGCCCGACCATGCCACGGCTCAAGTGGGCATCACCAACATATCGGGCGATGAGCGCACGGCAACATTGACATCCTACAACAGTGTCGGAGATACTGTTGACCAGCGCGAGATTGCTCTCCAATCCGGCGCTTCGACAACGGTTGATCTGGCGGATATCAACGATGGAGACGTTGCCGCCGTAAGCTTTGCCGATCCGGACCAATCAATGGTGTGGAACATCCGTATCAGCCAAAAAGACGTATCGGATGCGAAACTGGCCGGAGTATCGATTATCGGCGCAACGGATCTGAAGGAAGCCCGCGAGCAGGTGCTGGCCAACCAGAACATGACCGTCGTGCGTTGATCACATACCCCAATCGGGGTCGATCTCTTCGGGACGGCGTCCATACAGTTCCGCCAAGCGCAACACCACTTCGTCGCGGATGGCGAATTGCAGGTCCATACGGCTTCGCGCATGCGATTGCAAAGGCATACGGTACAGCACGACGCGCGGCGGAATGCCATGTTCCGCGGGGAAAGACTGCGAGCCCAAGTGCGCAGTGGCCTCCCATGGTGCCGGGTCGGATGGCGGAACATCCTCGACCGCAAACTGTACCGGTGCCACCAGTTCGGGCCATGCATCGTTGAGCCTACGGATCTGAGCCACCAGCATGTCGTCGAACATACCGCTTCTTGTACGATAACGTGGAAGTCTGGTACCGAACATGGGAGTGCGGGTCCCACGACCATGACGGTTTCTATACACTGTTGATTCCCAAGGCAATTGATACATGGCTTCTACCATATCAGGGCCTTGCGCGAATCATGCGATAGCATATTGTTCATTGCATCGACACAGGAGGAAACGATCATGACGGATATTTCCGTGCCCTGTTGGAACGACGTGGATATCGAGGAATTGTGCAATGGAGTACGCCTTATCGCCTTCGATCTCGACAACACGTTGGCAAGGTCGAAAAAGCCAATGAAGGACGACATGGCCGAATGCTTCTCCGCATTGACATCGTTGATTGATGTCGCGGTGATCACCGGTGGCAAGTATGCATTGCTGAAAAGTCAGGTGGTGGAACGGTTGACAGGTCAAGCCAATCGGTCGCATCTGCATCTTATGCCGACCAGCGGCACCCGATATTACCGTTGGGGCGGATCGGATTGGGCGCCGGTCTTCGCCCATGACCTCAGCGCGGATGATCGTGCGAAAGCTTACGAATCGTTGGAACGCAATGCGCGCGAACAGGGTATCTGGCTCACGCACGTTTGGGGTGAACGTATCGAGGATCGTGGCAGCCAGATCACATTCTCCGCATTAGGGCAGCTTGCGCCCATCGAAGCCAAGGAGGCGTGGGATCCAACCAACGAGAAGAAGAATCGTCTGGCACGAGCGGTTGCTGCCGATCTACCGCATTTGGAGGTACGGCCGGGCGGCGCCAGCAGCGTTGATATCTCCGAAAAAAACGTCGACAAGTCGTTCGCTGTTCGAGAATTGGCCGATATTCTCGGCATTACGGTGGCGCAGATTGTTTTTGTGGGAGACCGTATGGATCCGGACGGTAACGATTATCCCGCGGCAAAGGCAGGCACCAGGGCGGTGAAGGTTACCTGTCCGAACGATACCGTGAAATTGTGCGGTGGAATCATCGCCAGTCTATCGCGATAGAACCTGTTGGGAGGTTTCGCATGAACTCAATGGCGAGGGCATGCTCGATGGTGGTTAATCTGCTGTTTCCCCGGGGCTGCGCCGGGTGCGACAAACCGGATGAAGTGCTATGCGAAGCTTGCAGGGCATTGTTTTCCCAGCCGACCGCACAGTCGTTTGACGGTGTGGCGATGCAACGCTGGTTCGCATGCGGATGGTACCGTGGCACGGTCAGAAAGGCGGTTCTCGCGTGGAAGGATCACGGCGACGAGGAATGTGACCGTGCGTTCGCCGATGCGATATGCGCCCTTGCAAAAGCGTCTGGCGTTATTGACTTCGTTCGTGATAGGCATGGTTCATGCCATGATGTTGTTGTGGTTCCCGTGCCTTCGTCTCCCGCTTCAATACGTCGTCGCGGACGTAAACATATGATGCCGATCGCCAAACATCTGGCAGGTTTTCTACGGGAGGAAACAGGCTGCGAGGTGACGGTGCGTGACGCGTTGGAGAACAGGGGGGTCAAAGGGAAATCAGTGCAGACCAGCGGTGCGGCGCAACGGTCGCAACGTTTGAAGGGGCATGTTTCGGTGTGTCCTTCGGTTTCCTTGCGCAATACGATGGTGATTCTGGTGGACGATATTGTCACGACCGGTGCGACCATGCGCAGTTGCGTCGAAACGATGCGGAAGGAGGGTGCTACGGTCGTGACCGTGCTTGCTTTGGCTCACACTCCGGCGGGAACGCAGAAGGTTGGCCCAACGCAAGCATGGTCACGCACGCAAGTGCAGTGACGTGAGAAATCCTCTATTCGTCATCCGTAACATGGTATTTCGGCAGAATGATTTCAAAATCGGCTCCACGCGGGTCATCGACGACCCTCACCGAACCACCGTGCAACTGGGCGGCCCAACGTGCGATGGACAATCCCAAGCCGGTTCCGCCCGATTCGGTGCCCGGACCTGTTTTTCCTTTGACGAAACGGCGGAAAATGTCGGAACGCGCCTCTTGCGGAATCTGCGATCCGAAATTGACGACATTGGTGACGATGGTGCCGAAATCCTTGTTTTCGTGTGCTTCGATAAGCACCGTGGTATTGTCCGCGGAATGCTTGAGCGCGTTCGCGATGATATTGGTGAACAGTTGGCGCAGGCGGTCCTGATCGCCTGCCATCTCGATATCGTCGGGCACATGCATTTCGATGTCATGCGCATGCCCGGCATCGGCGATTTCCAAAGGTTCCACGGTTTCGTCAAGAAAATCGGCGAAATTGAACATTTCGATTTGCAGGCTTGCCGCGCCGGCTTCCATGCGGGAAAGATCAAGAAGGAACGCGATCAGATCGGACAGGCGGTGCGTCTGATTGAGGATGCTTTCCAGATTTGATGGCGTAGGGTCGATCACGCCATCCGCCATGTTTTCGACCATGGCTTGAAGCGCTGATACGGGCGTGCGTAATTCGTGGCTTACGTTGGCTACCATGTCCCGGCGCATCTGGTCGGCATGCTGAAGCTCTTCCGCCATTTCGTTGAAGGTGAGGGCGAGCTGGCCGACTTCATCGCGACTATTGGAGTCGACATGGACGCGCACGGTGTAATCGCCTTCTGCCATCGCTTCGGCGGCGTCGCGCATTTGGCGCAGGGGAGAGGTGAGTCCTCTGGAGAAGAAATATGTGATTCCTAAAGCCACGGCGAGGGTAATGGGCATGGCGATCCATACGCTGAGCCCTACTTTGAGCAGGAACCACGCCATGATGAACGCAATGGCGGTGGAGATGGTGATCAGAACGCTCAATTCAATTTTGAGCGATGAGAACAAACCAATAGGACGTTCGGTTTCCAATGGATTCACCGAACGCCCTGGTTTTGTATCGGTAGTACGCATACCACCGAATTTTAGCGCATTAGTCTTGGACTTCTGGCGGTTCGAACGCGTAACCGACGCCATGCACGGTACGAATGGTCTTCGAACCGAGCTTATGGCGCAATGCCTTGACGTGCGAATCGACGGTGCGAGTGCCGGAAGCATCCACCCAATCCCACACTTCCTCGAGCAGTTTCTCGCGAGTGAGCACGGACTTCGGCTTGCGGGCCAGCGTGGCCAGCAAATCGAATTCCGTAGGGGTCAGGTGCACCTGCTTGCCATTGACGGTGACGATACGTTGCGCGGGATCGATGACCAAGGAGCCGAAATCGAGAAGCTTCTCGTTTTCGGAGTTTTTGGCGATGACCTTGGCACGATCTACACGGCGCAGCAACGCCTTGCAACGGGCGATGAGTTCGCGCATGGAGAACGGCTTGGTCATGTAGTCATCGGCTCCGGCACCGAGGCCGATGACCTTATCGGCCTCGTCGTCTCGTGCCGTCAGGATCAGCACTGGCACAGGGCGCTCCGCCACGATGCGTTTCGTGGCCTCAAGACCATCCATCACGGGCAACATGATGTCCATGATGACCAGATCCGGACGCAACGTAGTCGCGGCCTGAACCGCACTGGCGCCGTCGGATGCCACGCGCGCCGTCCAGCCTTCCGCTGTGATGCGCTGCGCGATGGCAGTGGCCAGTGTCGGCTCGTCTTCGACCACCAGAACGGTGCGTGGAGCCGTTGTGGGTTGTGCTGATGAGTTGAGCATAGCTTTCCGCCTTTCTCAGAGTTCCGGCTTCAAGAATACTGCGCCCAGTGCCGGAACGGTGATTTTCGCGGACCAATCACGTGAATGGTATTCGCCTTCGATCGCTTCGACCGTGCCATTGTGAATGCCGGAACCGCCGTAGATCTCATCATCCGTGGTCAGCACTTCGGTCCATTTGCCGCCCTTGGTGAGCGGTACCTGATAGTCGGTCCATGCCTCGCCGGAGAAGTTCACCACAACCACCATTTGCTCTCCGTCCTTGCCGATACGCACGAAGCTGAGCGTGTTGTGATCGGCGTCATCGCTGGTGAGCCACTGGAAGCCGGCCGGGTCGAAGTCTTGGCTCCAAAGTGCAGGGGAAGCCTTGTACAGCGTGTTCAAATCCGCGACAAGCTTTTGCACACCCTGGTGGTCCGGCCATTCAAGCGCGGCCCAATCCACGGAACCGTCATGATCCCACTCGCCGTACTGGGCGATCTCATTGCCCATGAAGGTGAGGTTCTTGCCCGGGTGGGCCCACTGGTAGGCGAACAGCGCGCGGACACCGGCATACTTCTGCCAATCGTTGCCCGGCATCTTGCCGAACATGGATCCCTTGCCGTACACAACCTCATCGTGGCTGATCGGCAGCACATAATGCTCCGAATAGGCGTACACCATGGAGAACGTGATCTCGTTGTGGTGCCACTTGCGGTTAATCGGCTCCTCATGCAGATACTGCAGGGTGTCGTGCATCCAACCCATGTTCCACTTGAGGCCGAATCCCAAACCACCGGCGTCGGTCGGCGCGGTGATGCCTGGGTAAGCCGTGGATTCCTCGGCGATCATCATGATGCCTGGATTGTTCTTGTATGCCGTGGCGTTGGCTTCCTTGAGGAAGTCGATGGCTTCGAGATTCTCGCGGCCGCCGTAGATGTTCGGATGCCACTGGCCGGCCTCACGGCTGTAGTCCAGGTACAGCATCGAGGAGACCGCGTCCACACGAAGCGCGTCGATATGGAACTCATCCAGCCAGAAGCAGGCGTTGGCCACCAGGAAGTTACGGACCTCGCGACGTCCGAAATTGAACACGTACGTGCCCCAATCCGGGTGCTCGCCACGAGTCGGATCCGGATCCTCATACAACGGCGTGCCGTCGAAGCGGCCCAGTGCGAACGCGTCCTTCGGGAAGTGGGCCGGAACCCAATCCATGATCACACCGATGCCGGCCTCGTGCAATTTCTCAACAAGATACTTGAAATCGTCGGGGCCGCCCAAACGCGAATCGATCGCGTAGTAGCCGGTCACCTGATAACCCCAGGATCCTGCGAACGGATGTTCCGCCAACGGCATGAACTCCACGTGCGTGAAGCCTTCCTTCTGCACGTAGGGAACCAGCTTGTCGGCAAGCTCACGGTAGTCGTTCACGTCCTTGCGCCAGCTGGAGGCGTTCACCTCATAGATGCTGACCGGTCCGTTATGCGGGTCGCTGGCCGCGCGTTCGGCCATCCAATCGGCATCATCCCATTCATGGGTGGATTCGACCACGATGGATCCGGTGCGCGGCGGAATCTCGTGGGAGCGCTCCATCGGATCGGCCTTCATGGTCCATTCGTTATTGGCGTTGAGGATTTCATACTTGTAGATTTCGCCGGCCTCAATGCCTGGGATGAACAGTTCCCAAATGCCGGAAGAACCAAGTTCGCGCATGGCGTGGGTACGTCCGTTCCAGCCATTGAAATCGCCGACCACGCGCACGGCATGCGCGTTTGGCGCCCATACGGTGAACGCGGTGCCAACCACCTGCTCGCCATCTACGCCTTCAGAAGAACCCATCGGATCGTCATAGCGGAGCACATGTGCGCCAAGTGCCTCCCACAGGCGCTCGTGACGGCCTTCGCCGAATAGATACATGTCCATCTCGCCGATGGTCGGCAGATAACGATAGGGATCGTCAGACACCACAACGGAACCGTCTTCATACTCCGTGCGAATACGGTAGTCTGGCACGCCGTAACCCTCTTCTGCTGCGGCGGCGGGAACGAGTGCCATGAAGACGCCATTGTATTCATGGATTGCGAGCGTTTGACCTTGTTCAGTGATAATCGTCACGGATTTTGCCAACGGACGCAAGACTCGGATCGTGACGACATCCGCATGCTTGCCGGAACCGAGGTGCCCGCCGAGCACCTCGTGAGGATTGTAGAACGTACCGTTGCTTACTGCATCCAGTGTGCCCTGGGGAACAGGAACAGCAACGACATCTTCATTGATCTTGGATTCTGTAGCCATGGCAAAAGTGTAAGCATGAAACGGAAGAAAAGTGGCCCGTGTCGCGCCTATTTTTCCGTTTTTCAAGTGTTTTTGGCCAAGTCCACCCCTGATGGCACAATAATTCGGGTTTTGTGTAAGCTTTTCACGGAGGATTCATGGGTTACAAGGTCGGCGACATGGTCGTCTATCCACGTCACGGCGCTGCGAAGGTGGAGGCCATCACCGAACGGACAGTCAAGGGAATCACCCGCGAATATCTGCAGCTGTCGGTGCTTTCGTCTGACGGTCTGGTCATCAACGTTCCTGTTGATAATGCCAAAAAGGTTGGTGTGCGAGATATCGTCGACGCCAACGAAGTGGCCAAGGTGTTCGAGATTCTGCGCACTCCGATCATTGAGAAGGAGATGAACTGGTCTCGTCGCTACAAGCTGAATGTCGAGAAGATCGCCACCGGCGATGTCAATAAAATTGCGGAAGTGGTGCGTGACCTTGCGCAGCGTGATGTTGACGAGCATGGTCTGTCGGCTGGTGAGAAGCGCATGCTTACCAAGGCCCGTAGCATTCTGACTTCCGAGATTTCGCTGTCCGAACACCTTGATGAAGCCGAGGCCCAGCGTTTGCTGGACGTGAACCTTGGGTATGAGCCGGCCCAGCCCGGCGATGAGGAGCATCATACCGAGGCTCCCGAGGAGGCTGCCATGGATACGCTGGCCCGAGTTGAGGCCGAAAGCAAGAAGTCCAAGAAGAGGTAAGGCGTTTCATGCGTATCGGTCAGGGTTTTGACGCTCATCGATTCGCATCTCACGATGCAGGCAAGCCGTTATGGCTTGCCTGTTTGCGTTGGGAGGGCGATGGCATCGAGGGCGATTCGGATGGCGATGTCGCCGCTCATGCGTTGATTGACGCATTGCTTTCCGCGGCCGGTCTTGGTGATATCGGCACCTTGTTCGGTGTCGGCTCGCAGTCCGATGGCGCGGGCAAGCATGGCGCCGAAATGTTGCGGACCACGGTCGATTATCTGAACGAACGTGGTATGAAGCCAGTGAGTGCCAGCGTGGTCGTGATCGCCAATCGGCCGAAAATCGGAAAACACAGGGAAGAAGCCGAACGAGCGTTGTCTGAAGCCATAGGTTGTGAGGTGTCCATGACCGCCACCACAACGGATGGCATGGGATTCACTGGTTCGGGCGAAGGCGTCGCCGCGATTGCCGATGCTTTGGTGGAACCTGTTGATCCATCGACTCGTCAGGCAGTCTGATTCCGCCCGCTGACGGCTTTCCGATACTCCTTTCTGCTACTTTCTTTTGAAGGATTCAATAGCCTTCGCAACCGCCCAAAACAACGTCGAAATTGTCACGATGATGAAGCTCGGGGGAGCGGGGAACATGGCGGAAATCACGAGCCCTCCCCAAATCGAAATCAGGCAGATCACCGTGGCGACGACCATCGCCTTGAATGGTGAGCGGGCGATGATGTTGGCGGTGGCGGCGGGGGTGATCACCAACGCGAAGATCAGCAATGTGCCGACTGCGGGAACGGCAATGGTAATGACGCCGGCCATAATTGTCATAAAGCAAATGTTCATGAAACCGACGGGCACGCCTTTTGCCTGTGCCACCTGCTCGTCAAGCGAACTGAACAATAGCGGGCGGTAGATCACTGCCAGAACAGCCAAAAGCAGCACGTCGAAAATCGCGAAACCAATGATCTGACCGTCGGTGATCGTCAGAATCGAGCCGAACAGAATCGACTGCATCTGCTGCGAAGCCGAGCTTGACATGCGTGCGAAAAAGAGACCAAGGCCGGTGGCGAAAGCGAGTACGGTTCCAGTGGCGATCTCACGCTGTGAAGCCTTCTTGCCAAGCGCGCCGATCACCAGTGCTCCGCCGAGAGCGAACACGCCAAGACCTGCGGAAACAGGCAGGCCGAGCAATACGGCTCCGGTGGCACCTGGCAGTCCGATATGTGCCAAGGCGTGGGCTGCGAATGTGGAATGTCTGGCGATGGTGAAATAACCCATCACGCCGGCTGCCAATGCGATGCACAGGCCGGCGAGAAACGCGTTCGTCATGAATGGGGCGTTGAGCGTGGAAACCCAATCCGGGTCGAAAGCGAATACGGTACCGTCCATGCTCAGTCCTCCTGCGTGGTGTGGCTGTGATGGTGAAATTGCGCGATTTCTTCTGGAGCATGCGCATCGATGCTCATGTTTTCAGACTCGTTCTCGCTTGGCGTCACGAACATATCTCCTTGCGGAGTGGTGACCACCTGTACGGTCGTGCCATATAAATGCGTGAGTAGATGGGAATCCAGCACCTCGTTCATGCCTGCATAGTGTGGATGTCCGTCAAGCAGATAGACGGCTCCAGTGAGGATGGGCAGAAGCATATTAAGGTCGTGCGCCACCACTTGGATGGTCATGCCGAGTTCGCGGTTGAGTTTGGCGAGTACGTGCACAGTGGCGCGTTGACTCGCCAGATCAAGGTTGGCGAGAGGCTCGTCCAGCATCAGCAGTTTCGGGCCATCCACGAGCGCCTGCGCGATGGCGACCCTTTGGCGCAGTCCGCCCGAAAGTTCGGATAGGCGATAATTCGCTTTGTCTTGTAACTCGACGAAGTCCATGGCCTTGCGGGCTTTCTCGCGAAGTGTTTTGGTGACGGGATGAATGCCGAATCGAGTTCCCGTCAAGCCGAGAAGCACCGACTGTTCCGCGGTGATGTTCGATTCGATGTCGGATGCGTAGCTTTGCGGCACGTAGCCGATGCGCCGGTTTGCGGAGCCTGCAGGCTGTCCGAGTACCTTGATGCTGCCGTGCGCGGTTGGAATCAATCCCAGCTCGGCCTTCATCATGGTGGTTTTGCCCGCGCCGTTGGTACCGACGATTGCGGTTACCGAGCCTTGCGGAATGCTGAACGTGCCGTGTTGCCAGATGACGTGACCGCCTCGTTTGACGCAGGCGTCGTCGAATTCGATGCAGGCAGGTGTCTCGTCGTGCATGGCTTCTCCTTGATTTGAATGCACGTACATACTCGCAAATGGTGTTGACAATCATTCTCAATAAGGATTGTCGTTGAAACCGTCGTAACGATCAGACGAGAGGCTTTGCGTAAAAAGCAAAACGTCAGGCAAACAAAAAAGACCATCCCGCATTCAGTTGGACGCAGGATGGTCTTGGCAAAAGCGATTACCGATCGATTGTTCGGCAATCGCTTTTGCCGAACAATCATTTCACCGGATTTGGTTGCGGCGCATCGTTCGATCCGTTCGTTGTCTGATCGTTGTCTTGCGTCGAGGAATCTGCGGTTGATTCCAAGGAATCCGCGTTTTCCGACGTGCTGTCGGAACTTGTTGCATCCTGATCGTCGGCATCGGATTGTCCATCGAACATATCGGTCAACGACAGGATAAGAGCGCGGATCCACGATGTCAGGCTGGTGTAATCGGAGGGCATCTGTTCGCTGACATCAAGCACGGGAACGTCGGATTTGTAAGCAATGCCGGTCAGCGTGTTCGTGGCGTCGCTTGTGGATTGTGTGTCGTTGATCAGCACCTCGACTTTATGCTTTTCCAGCAATTCCTGAAATTCCTGAAGATCGGTGGGGGCTGGCTCGGAATTCGTGCTGGACGATTGCAGATACCCCTCCGGCGTGTTGTCGGTGAACCCCATGTCGCTGAGCAGATAGTAGGCCACCGGTTCGGTGGCGGCGTAGGAGACGTTCTTATGCGAGTCGCTGAACGCCTTCATGTCCTTTTCTATTTTCTTCTCCCGCCTGTTCCACGCGGTGAGTTTGTTGTTGAAATATTTCTTTTGCGCGGGCATGATGCGGCTATATGTGTCGGCCAATTCCTTGGCCATGGCGTTTCGGGCGTCACTGGAGAACCATAAATGCGGATTGTCTCCCTCGACGGCGCCCACCATTTGTGCTGCGGAAACGGAAACCATGGTCTTACTGAGGTTCTTGGTGGCCCAAGTGTCATAGCCGGCACCATTGGACACTACGACCTGTGCCTGCTGAAGTTTGTCGATATCGTCGGTTTTCGGCTCGAAATCATGCGCATTGACATCGGTTGAAGAGAGAACCGACGTGACCTTCACATGGACGCCACCGATCTGCTCGGCAAGAGAACCCCATTGATTGACCGAGGCGACCACTTCGATTGGAGTGATCTGTTCGGTTGGGGTTTCGGAGTCGGCGGAGGCGTCATTCTCCTGCGAAGTTGACCCTCCGGAACATGCTGCCGTGCCGAACGCCACGCAAAGCGCGATTCCCGCAGCGAAAGCGCGTAACAAAGAACGTTTGTGCAAGCGCATGTCGATTGCCCTCTTCCTGAACCGCCCTAATCGTGTTCATCTCATAAATACGTGTGCGACTTACGACTGAAACCAAGATAGCCTACGATACATGCAAATGCCAATACAACAATGAGACAACGAAAAGGGGAGTGGCCGGCATGGCGGTGAAAATCGATGGAAAGATGGTGTCCGCGCAGATCAAAGCGAATCTCGCCGAGCGAGTCGCAGCGCTGAAAGAGCAGGGGGTTAACCCCGGTCTTGGAACTATCCTGGTTGGTTCCGATGCCGGATCCGTCAAATATGTTGCCGGAAAGCATGCCGATTGCGCTGAAATCGGTGTGAACTCCATTAAGAAGGAGTTGCCTGCCGACGCAACATTCGAACAAATCGCCGAAGTCGTACAGGAGCTTAACGCCGATCCTGCCTGCACCGGCTACATCGTGCAGTTGCCGTTGCCGAAGGGCATCGACGAGAACGCCATCATCGATCTGATCGACCCCAAGAAAGACGCCGATGGTATGCACCCATATAATCTTGGCGAACTCGTGTTGCATGCGCGCGGCGAGATCACTACTCCGCTGCCATGCACTCCGCGAGGCGTGATCGAACTGCTCAAAGCCTACGACATTGACCTGGACGGCAAAGAGGTCTGCGTGCTCGGCCGAGGCATCACCATCGGCCGCACTATTGGTCTCATGCTGACTCGCAAGGCGGTGAATGCCACGGTCACGCTGTGCCATACCGGCACCAAGGACGTGCGCAAGCATATGCGTGAGGCCGATATCATCGTTGCGGCCATGGGCTCCGCCGGTTTCGTCAAGCCGGAAGATATCAAGGAAGGCGCGGTGTTGGTCGATGTCGGTGTTTCTCGCGTGTTCGACGAGGAGGTCGGCCGTTATCGCGTGAAGGGCGATGTCGATAAAGCCTGTTATGAGAAGGCCTTGGCATACACGCCGAATCCAGGCGGTGTAGGCCCTATGACCCGCGCCATGCTGCTGGAAAACGTGGTCGAGATGGCCGAGCGTCAGCTGTAATTGCGCTCTGTGTGTGAAAATATGAAGTAATTTCGGGCGTGTCGCGGGTTGCGGCACGCCTTTTTTGTGCATGGTCCCATGTAAACTTACGCCTTGCGTGTGTTATATCGCACGCACATAATTGAAGACCGATTTTATCCACCCACTATTTGTAAGAAACCAAATTAATGGCAGAGAACAATAACGAAGTCGCCAAGGTCGCCATCAACGACATCGGCACCGAAGAGGACTTCATCAAGGCAGTCGATTCCACCATCAAGAACTTCGATGATGGTGATCTGGTCGAAGGTACCGTCGTCAAGGTCGATCACGACGAGGTCCTGCTCGACATCGGCTACAAGACTGAGGGTGTCATCCCCTCCCGTGAGCTTTCCATCAAGAAGGACGTTGATCCGGACGAAGTCGTCGAGGTCGGCGACACCATTGAGGCCCTTGTCGTCACCAAGGAAGACAAGGAAGGCCGTCTGATTCTGTCCAAGAAGCGTGCACAGTACGAGCGCGCTTGGGGAGACATCGAGAAGATCAAGGAAGCCGATGGCGTTGTCGAAGGCACCGTCATCGAAGCTGTCAAGGGTGGCCTCATCGTCGACATCGGTCTGCGCGGCTTCCTGCCGGCATCCTTGGTCGAAATGCGTCGCGTCCGCGACCTGTCCCCGTACATTGGCCAGACCATCAAGGCCAAGATCCTCGAGCTCGACAAGAACCGCAACAATGTGGTGCTCTCCCGTCGTCAGTACCTCGAAGAGACCCAGTCCGAAGTGCGCGAAACCTTCCTGTCCCAGCTCAAGAAGGGCCAGATTCGCGAAGGCGTCGTGTCCTCCATCGTCAACTTCGGTGCATTCGTTGATCTGGGCGGCGTTGACGGCCTGATCCACGTTTCCGAGCTGTCTTGGAAGCACATCGACCACCCGTCCGAGGTTGTCAAGGTCGGCGACAAGGTTACCGTCGAGGTGCTCGACGTTGACCTCGATCGTGAGCGCATCTCCCTGTCCCTCAAGGCTACCCAGGAAGATCCGTGGCAGCGCTTCGCTCGCACCCACGTTCCTGGCCAGATCGTCAAGGGCAAGGTCACCAAGATCGTCCAGTTCGGTGTCTTCATCTCCGTCGAAGACGGCATCGAAGGCCTCGTGCACATCTCCGAGCTGGCCAACCGCCACGTGGAGAACCCGGAGACCGTCGTCAAGCCGGGCGAAGAAGTCTTCGTCAAGGTGATTGACGTTGATCTCGATCGTCGCCGCATCTCCCTGTCCCTCAAGCAGGCCAACGACTCCGTCGATCCGGCTTCCGAGGACTTCGATCCGGCTCTGTACGGCATGCCGGCAGAGTACGACGAGCAGGGCAACTACAAGTATCCGGAAGGCTTCGACCCGGCAACCAACGAGTGGATCGCTGGTTACGAGAAGCAGCGTGAGGAGTGGGAGTCCCAGTACGCCACCGCTCACGATCTGTGGGAGCAGCATAAGGAATTTGTGGCCAAGGAGCTCGAGAACGCTGAAGCTTCCGCCGCTGAAGATGGCCAGGCTCCGAAGGAAGAGAAGGTCGAAGAGGTGTCTTCCAACTACTCCTCCGAGAACACTTCCGCCGGCACCCTCGCCGACTCCGACCAGCTCGCCGCTCTGCGCGACCAGCTGCTCGGCAAGTGATTGTATCCTGAGCTAGGATCCAATCCAGCTCAGGCTAGATTTTAGAAAAGACCCCGTTCCTGATTCAGGTTCGGGGTCTTTTCGTATGTGCATGGCAAGCGCGCATGCGAAGCGCATTACAATGGCGGTTGTGGTGATTCGAATAGGATTGACCGGCGGCATAGCGGCTGGCAAAAGCACGGTATCCGCAAGACTGCGTGAGCTTGGTGCAGTACTTGTCGATTATGATCTGCTTGCGCGTCAAGTGGTGGAACCAGGCAGCATCGGCCTTCAGCGTATAGTGGAATGTTTCGGCTCCGATGCTTTGACCGATCGAGGCGAGCTCAATCGAGCGTGGATGGCAGAGCATGTGTTTTCCGGCGCTGATGCGGAACGAAAACGCAAGATGCTGGACGGAATCGAGCATCCACTGATTTATGAACTTGCAGTGCAACTCGAACATGAGGCTGTTGAAGTTGATTGCCAAGCAGTAGTGGTGCATGACATACCGTTACTCGCCGAAGTAATTGACAGCATTCCTTTTGAATTCGACCATATCGTAACTGTTGAAGCGCCTGAACAGGTGAGGGTCAGCAGAATGATGTCAACGCGAGGCATGAGCGAAAGCCAGGCATGGAATCGTGTGAACCATCAATCCAGCGTGGAACAGCGTCTTGCCATTGCCGATGAGATCATCGATTCCACACAGTCATTGGAACAAATGTTCGAGCATATTGATATGCTAATGCAACAATGGCGCACGGAAGCGAGGTAGGTATGGGATTCAATATTGAACGCACGAACAAGCCGTTTGTGGTCAAATCGCCATATAAGCCGAGCGGCGACCAGCCTAAAGCGATTGAAGAGCTTGCGGAACGCATTGAAAACGGTGAGAACGATGTGGTGCTCATGGGCGCCACCGGAACTGGCAAAACCGCCACCACGGCATGGCTTATTGAACGTCTGCAACGTCCGACGTTGATCATCGAACCGAATAAAACGTTGGCAGCGCAGCTGTGCGCCGAGTTCCGTGAACTCATGCCAGACAATGCGGTGAGCTATTTCGTTTCGTACTACGACTACTACCAGCCGGAAGCCTATATTCCGCAAACAGATACGTATATCGAAAAGGATTCCAACATCAATGACGACGTGGAACGGCTTCGCCATGCGGCCACGGCGAACCTGCTGACGCGTCGTGATTGCGTGGTCGTGGCAACGGTTTCCTGTATTTACGGCCTTGGTACGCCGGAAGAATATGCCGGGCGTATGCTGTTTCTCGAGGAAGGCCAGCAGATCGACCGTGACGACTTGCTGCGTACTTTCGTCGCCATGCAGTACAAGCGCAACGATATCGCCTTCACCAGAGGTACTTTCCGTGTGCGCGGCGATACTGTCGAAATCATTCCCGTATATGAGGAACTGGCCATCCGTATTGAATTCTTCGGTGATGAAATCGACCGTATTTCAACCCTGCATCCACTTACCGGAGATGTGATCGGGCGTCAATCGCAAGTCCATATTTTCCCCGCATCGCACTATGTGGCAGGGCCGCAACGTATGGAGCGAGCGTTGTCTACCATTCAGCAGGAACTTGATCAACGTACCGCCGAATTGCGCAAACAAGGCAAGGAACTTGAGGCGCAGCGTCTTACCATGCGTACCACATACGATTTGGAGATGCTTTCCCAGGTCGGCGTATGTTCCGGAGTGGAAAACTACTCAAGACATTTCGATGGCCGTGAGCCGGGCACGCCGCCGCATACGTTATTGGATTTCTTCCCTGACGATTTCCTACTCGTCATTGACGAATCGCATGTTACCGTGCCGCAGATCGGCGCCATGTACGAAGGCGATGCCAGTCGCAAACGCACGTTGGTCGAACATGGCTTCCGTCTGCCTTCGGCGATGGACAACCGACCGCTCAAATGGCCGGAATTCCTTGAGCGCGTCGGCCAGACGGTCTACCTTTCCGCCACTCCTGGCGATTATGAGCTTGGCTTGAGTGACGGTGTGGTCGAACAGATTATTCGACCGACAGGATTGGTCGATCCGCAAATCGATGTGCGCCCGGTTGACGGGCAGATCGATGATCTGCTTGCTGAGATCAAGGACCGTGTGAATAGAAACGAGCGTGCGCTCGTCACCACGCTCACTAAGAAGATGGCTGAGGATCTGACGGATTATCTTCTGGAGCGTGGCATCAAAGTCGAATACCTGCACTCCGATGTGGACACCCTGCGACGTGTCGAATTGCTGCGCGAACTACGCGAAGGCAAAATCGACGTCATCGTCGGCATCAACCTATTGCGTGAGGGTCTTGATTTGCCGGAAGTATCGTTGGTTGCGATCCTTGACGCGGACAAGGAAGGTTTCCTGCGTTCCTATCGTTCCCTCATCCAGACGATTGGTCGTGCCGCGAGAAATGTGTCCGGAACCGTCATCATGTATGCCGATGACATTACCGATGCCATGCATAAAGCCATTGATGAAACCAATCGTCGCCGCGACATCCAAATCGCATATAACAAAGAGCATGGCATCGATCCGAAGCCGTTAATCAAGAAAATCAGCGACGTCAACGACATGCTCGCCAAGGAAGATGTCGATACGCAGACGTTGCTCGGTACCGGCTACCGTAATGAAGGCAAAGCCGGCAACTCGCATCTTGGCGTGCCTGCTACCAGCAAGGAGGAATCTGACAGACGGCATGAGGAGATTCTCAAGGCCGGATTGCCCGCGCAGGATCTAGCTGATCTCATTCGACAACTGTCCGAGCAGATGCATGCCGCCGCCGAACAACTGCAATTCGAGCTTGCGGCTCGTTTGCGTGACGAGATCCGTGACCTGAAAAAGGAACTTCGGCAGATGACGGAGGCGAGCAAATAGTTCTCGACCGGTCATACGGCATCCGTACCATAGTGGATTATGGCTGAAACACCACTTGTTTTTGAAATCGCCACGTTCGCGGTGCTTGCCGTCTTCTTCGTGGTTGACTTGTTTATCATCGGACGTAAACCCCATGTGCCCTCCACCAAGGAATGCGTGCAGCATATCGCGTTCTTTGTAGTCATGGCGTTGATCTTCGGCGGACTTATGTGGTTCTTCGCGGGATCGAAGCCGGCCATCGAATTTTATTCGGGCTGGCTTACGGAATATTCGCTGAGTATTGACAATCTATTCGTCTTCGTCATCATTATGTCGAATTTTGCGGTGCCAAAACAGCTGCAGAAATTCGTGCTGTCCATCGGCATCACGATCGCATTGGTGTTGCGCGGCGTGTTCATCCTCATCGGCGCGGCCATTATCTCCCGCTTCACCTGGGTGTTCTTCCTGTTCGGCGCATTTCTTATCGTCACCGCCATCAAGTTGGTCACTGGGGGAGACGAAGATGAGGAATATCATGAGAATGGCTTGATTCGTGCATTGCGCAAGGTGATCAAGATCACCGATGAGTATGACGGAGAAAAGTTGCGTACCGTCAAAAACGGTGCCAAGTATTGGACTCCGATGCTGATCGTCTTTCTGACCATCGGCACCACCGATGTGATGTTTGCCTTTGACTCCATTCCTGCGATTTTCGGTTTGACGAAGGATCCGTTCATTGTGTTCACGTCCAATGTGTTCGCATTGCTCGGCTTGCAGCAGCTGTACTTCCTGCTTGGCGAGCTGCTCGACAAGCTGGTGTATCTGCCTCTTGGACTTTCCGTGGTGCTGGGCTTCATTGGAGTCAAGCTCATTATGGAGGCATTGCACGGCAATTCGTTGCCGTTCATCAACGGCGGTCAACCGATCGCTTGGGTGCCTGAAGTGCCTACATGGCTGTCTTTGGCGGTGATCGTTGTGGCGATTGGTGGTGCCGCATTGGCCAGCGTACTGAAGATGCGTGCCATCGAAGCAAAGGAAAAGTGACGATTTGAGAAACCGCATGGAAACATGCGGTTTCTTTTTATCAAAAAAATGTGAGCGCTCACAACACGCCTCGTTTCAGGGTGGAAGTGAGCGCTTTTTGCTAGTAGACTGGTCGGTTGGAAACAGGGTCGTCAGATCCAAAATCAATATCAACAAGAATAGGCAGGCATTCATGCGTAAAGCCAAGATCGTAGATACCATCGGTCCAGCTACCGAGTCCCTGGAAGGCATCACCAGCCTTGTCGAAGCAGGTATGGACGTCGCTCGTCTGAACCGCTCCCACGGCACTCCGGAAGACCACCTCAAGGTCTACAACAACCTCCGAGCCGCCGCCAAGGCCACCGGCCGCAACGTCGCAGCCCTGGTTGATCTGCAGGGTCCGAAGATCCGTTGCGGTTGGTTCAAGAAGAACGCCGACGGTGAAGACAAGGTCCAGCTGACCGAAGGCCAGGAGTTCGTCATCACCACCGACGACATCGAGGGCGACGAGCATATCACTTCCACCACGTTCAAGGGCCTGCCGGGCGATTGCCATGCTGGCGATCCGATCCTCATCGATGACGGCAAGGTTCGTCTTGAGGTCACCAAGGTCGAAGGCAACAACGTGTACACCAAGGTCGTCGTTGCCGGGCCGGTTTCCAGCCACAAGGGCATCAACCTGCCGGGCGTTGCGGTGTCCCTGCCGGCTCTGACCGAGAAGGATGAAGCCGATCTGCGTTGGGCCATCCGCACCGGCGCCGACATCATCGCCATGTCCTTCGTGCGTTTCGCCACCGACATCGACCGCGCCCATGAGATCATGGACGAGGAAGGCCGTCGCATCCCGGTCGTCGCAAAGATCGAGAAGCCGCAGGCTCTTGAGAACCTTGAAGAGATCGTCAAGGCCTTCGACGGTATCATGGTTGCTCGTGGCGACATGGCCGTTGAGTGCCCGCTCGAAGAGGTTCCGCTGGCTACCAAGCGCTGCATCGAGCTCGCTCGCCAGTACGCCAAGCCGGTCATCGTGGCTACCGAAGTGCTCGGCTCCATGGTCAACTCCCCGGTCCCGACCCGTGCAGAGGCATCTGACTGCGCCAACGCCATCCTTGACGGCGCCGACGCCACCATGACCTCCAACGAGACCGCCGTCGGCAAGTACCCGGCAGTCACCGTGAGCACCATGAGCCGTATCTCCTCCTTCGCCACCGAGCACGGTTTCGACCGTATCCCGGAGCTGAAGAACCTGGATATGTCTTCCACCGGCGCTGTGTCTTCCGCAGCTGTGGATCTGGCTGACAAGCTGAACGCCAAGGCCATCGTTGCCTACACCCAGACCGGTTCCACCGTGCACCGCGTGTCCCGCGAACGCCCGGCCACCCCGATCTACGGCATCACCAACAACGAGCACACCTATCACTGGCTGGCTCTGTCTTGGGGTACCGAGTCCTTCCTGCTCGATGAGGATTACCACGACAAGTCCCGCAAGGACCTGATGATCTTCACCGATAAGATCCTGAAGGATGCCGGCAAGGTCACCGATGGTGACAAGATCGTCGTGCTGAGCTCCGCCCAGGGCGAGCACCAGCCGGGTCGCACCGATTCCATCTACGTCCACACCGTTGGTGCTTGCGACTGAGATGCGTTTCGGTCAGTGGCTGACTGATTCGTAGAGAAATCCCGTGAAGCTCATGTTTGAGTCTCACGGGATTTCTGATTTTGCTGTTTATAAGTAGGAGGGCTTTCCCGTTTGGGTGGAAGCCCTCCTTTTACTAGCAAATATTATGACTCCAGATTTCGTTTACGATGCTGCCCATGGCGCGAAACGCCGAACAAGCTGCAGCCTTTGCGAAATCAATTTTTCGTGTTATCCTTGTCGAGTTGTGCGAAAGCCCCTGTATCCCAATTGGTAGAGGAGACAGCCTCAAAATCTGTACAGTGTGGGTTCGAGTCCCACCGGGGGCACCGGATTGATGAACAGCCGCGGACGGGTATCACCTGCCGCGGCTTTCTTGTTATCTGACAGCATGTGCAGTTACGTGGTAGCTCAGTGCCTTGCCGTTGCTGCCATATTCCCCTTTCGGCAGTGATGATGGGTTATAGGCCAAAATGTGTGTCCGGTCGTAGTCTACTCGGGGTACCGTGGTATTCGGAGGGGCGGTGGAAGTCGTCCCAAGCGATCCCGGTTCCGTAGAGCATCGGGACGCCGGACGCCTCCCATGCGCCCTGCGGGCTTTTCTCCCATGCCTTCTGGTAGAGCTCCTCGATCCGTTCGTCCGTGACGGCGTTGGCCACGAGCCACGCGTCCGTCTCCGGGACCTCGGTGTGCTGGTGGCACCACCAGCAGATCGCCTTGATCCGCCGCGCCAAGGACAGGCCGCGGTGGTGGCGGAGCATGTCGCGGATGCGCGCGTTCCACGACTCGATGAGGTTGTTCGTGGGCGGGACCGGCTCCGCGCATCCGTCCGGCGGGTCGAGGAACGTGAACAGCTGACCCTCCCTGATCCGCCTGCGCACCATCCGGCGGGCCTTGGCTAGGCGCATGTGCTGGTCGGCGACGGTGCCGTCCTCCCAGCGGCTCTTCTGGTCGAGGAAGCCGGCGAAGTCCCGCTCCCACCGGTTGTACGACGCCATCCACTCGGCGGCCGTCGCGGCGTCCGAGACGCGCGACAGCGCGACCGCGACCTTCCTGAGGCGTCTGCCGGCCTCGAGGCGCGGCCTGAGCCCGGTCGGCCCGGTGATGTTCATGCACACGTGGAACAGGCAGCGCTGCACCCGGGTGGACGGCCAGACATCGCGCAGCGCCTTGAGCACGCCGCCCACGCCGTCGCACACCGCCGCCAGCGGCGGCGCGATCCTGGACAGCAGCGACGACCAGGCCGCGCCCGTCTCGCTCCTCGCCACGTGCCATCCGACCACGTGGCCGCCGGAGACCGCGATGAGCACGACCGCGTCGCGGTGCAGGTGGATGCCGTCGAGGTGCACCACGTCGTGCGTGGTCCGGTCCAGCGGCACGGGCGGCCACAAATCCCACATCAGCAGGTTCGCGCGCCTCAGGCTCTTGGCCGGGATGCGGCGCTCCTCCTGGCTCTCCTTGGAGAACAGCCAGTCCAGACCGGCGCGTAGGTCCGCGGACCTGCGGTCGTACGCGCGTGACGCGGACGCCCCGCAAGAGGGGTCCTTGCACCGCCATCTGGTCCTTCCGGCGCTGGTGGTCCCGTTCTTCTTCATCGCTCCGCGGCATCTGGGGCATCGTGGTGTGTTCATTCCATAAATCTGGCACATTCGAACGGCGCCCGTGCCTTGCGCGGCGGGAGTTCCGCGTGGATTCCGGACACACTTTCTGGCCGGGCGCGAAAGTCCTCCGACAGGGATTCGAAACCGCGAAACGCCGAACCGGGCAAGCCTCACGGCCTATTCCGGACACACATTTTGGCCGCTAACCCGTGATGATCCTATCGCGCTGGATTCGTGAGAGTAACGCCTTGTCTCGAAACGATGCCCGTTGGACTCGTGTATGGGAGAATACGTGCGCCATATGTAAATGTGCAGATTTTGTGATTGCGGTCACTATTGCGGTCAAGTGGATGTTTTCTTGTCCGCGATTTTGTCCGCAATCATGGGTGGAAAGAGGTCGAACGATGGTTCGTGACATAGATGAGATGCTCGAGCAGGGAGAAGGACTGTCCGTCGAGTTCAAGAGATGCGGTGCCGTGCCGGAGAAGGACACGTTCGAAACCGTGTGCTCATTTGCCAACCGCTAGGGCGGCCACATCCTTCTCGACGTCAACGACGACGGCAACATCGAGGGTGTGGGTGAGAAGTCGGTGGTCGGCATCGAACGGAACATCGTGAACGTGACCAGAAACCCCACCCTGTTCAACACCGTGCCGGGTGGAGATCACGCACGCCACCGTCCAAGGCAGGTGCGTTCCAGAAGGTCGCGGTCGGATATGATCTCCTCGGGAGTCGGTTTGTCGTCCGGCGCATAATCGCCGCGCGTCCCCTCGCCGCGGGCAGCTGGTCATCAAGAGAGGCCTTGTTGCGCGTGTGGAACTTGCAGTCAACGCAGTTGCCGTCGCAAGCCACCACTTGCCGCGCGGGCAGAAGCAGCACCCCCAGTACTGCTCGCGCTTGCGCAGGTTCGTGCGCCACCTGTCGAATTCCCGGTACTGGTCCTCCGGCACCTCATACCAGGTGCGGGTGGTCTTGTCGTAGATTCGTTGACTCTGATTGCCGTTGCTTTTCATGTGCGATACCTCCGTTCGCTTCTCCCGAACCGGAGGTACCGCACAAAAAAGGAGCGTGACCAGCCATCCAGAACGGGAAATCTGTTCTGAAAGGCCAGCCACGCTCGTAAGCTGGTAGTTGTTCACTTATTGCCGCCATGGCAGTTCGAGCCACCTCTGTGCACCGGGGTGAACGGCCATGACGGCGGGCGGTTTATTGACACGCCCAGGTCACTTGGACTTGTGATTAACGAAGACCCGCTTCGATGGCGTAGAGCTCGCTGAATACTTCCGGCAGGTCCGCTGGATTCAGATCCTCGACGCTATTAGCGCCGAACTTTCGGAAAACAAAGTCCACGGTTTCCGTTCCGATCTCGGACTCGATGACTGACGCGGATTCCTCGATGCTTGCGATATAGTCGCTGCTAATGATGATTGGCATTGGTTGTCTCCTTGTTTTGCTGGTTCCCTTTCCAGAGAAGGAGACCTGTCTGTGGTGTCCGGGATCTCACTGGATGCTCGTTGATCAGGCGAGCTGTTGATCCTGGATAACGTCCGTTCCAATCGTTTGACGCCTTTTTCTTTTCAACGAAACACTTTCGCGTTCGTGAAAATACATTGCTCCAAACGAAAGAAACTGATAGAATACATGTAGGGCTGATTTCGTGCCGCAAGCTCGCGACCGAACTTCATCCTTACGTTTTTCATGGTATGAAATTCGGACCGGTCAGACCCTGACGGACGGGGACGGTCCGGTACAGTTCGGTACAAAATCGCCGGGTGAAAGGAGATGTGCAGATGGAGTTTTCTGAATTCGCCGGTTTGCTGTATCCGATCATCGGTGGCGGTGATACCACCGGAAGGTTTACCCGCAAGCTTTTCGAAAAGATAACGGATATCCCGGTTTCAAAGGTTGATGACAATCCGCTGATTGATCAGTCTGATGAAACGTTCAAGAGCTATTTCAACGGGACTAGGGCAATTAGGCTTCTTGCCAAGAAGATCAACCCCTACATAGATGTCACGATTTTCGAAGCCTTCATCTACTCATTTGACGAAGGTGTCCTGTTCAACCTGTGCAGCGCCTTCGCAAAGGAGTGCCCTGGGGCGACTACGAAAGACATCGGGGAGCGCCTGTCTGAACTATTCCAGAGCATTCTTCTGTCTGCCGTAGGAAGCAAGAAAGGAATCAGGACAAAAAGCCCGGGTGACACGTTCAAGGACAAGTACGGAATCAGTCTCGTAATCGAGGCTAACGGCGTCTGCCCGAATGACTGGTGCAGCAATGAACTTGAGGCAGATATCGACGGCAGGACGCAGCTTTGCTATGAAGCCCTGAAAATAGATGAGTCGGGACCTGATACTTATGAGAACTACATAGCGGTATGCCCTACCTGCTATCAGAAAATAAAAGCGAGCCGTGATCCTTCGACCACAGCCCGTTTGAAAGAGCTTAAACGAAACATGCTTTTTAATGAAAAAGGCTCAAACGCTTTGTCGTCAGAGCAGCTCGAGCAAGATATTGAGCATGTGTTGGAGAAGATATTCATCACGCCTCCAGAGGAATTGACGCCACTGAATTACGACCCGGTGCCAGTAAGACAGAAAATCAGCAAGGACAACAACACCCTCTATATGAAGATCCGGTATTGCGTGGCTGCGTACTTCATCAAAGTGGATGAGTGGCTCAAACAGATGGACCAAGAGGGAAAGCAGAAGTTTCAGCCGTTCTGCAACGCGATGAAAATCAATTACATGAAACTGTCCATGCAGAACCTGCCGCAGCCGGTCATCTTTGACAAATTGGCAGAATGGCTGCAAACCAACACGAATCGGGGACGCGATGCCTGTGAGATCGTCGTTGCCTATTTTGTACAGAAGTGCGAGGTGTTCGATGCGATTACCCAATAAGCTGTATTCATACGAGGAGAGCACCTTGTCCAAATTCCCGATTGTCCTCAGGGCGCTACGGGACTCTGATAGCGGCGTAACAGAGTTGTATGAACGGATTAAAAAGTCCGTGCCTGACGTGAGCGAGTACATGGAGATACTGGACTCGCTTTATGCACTTGGAAAGATAGATATTGATGATAAGGAGGCGGTGCTGAGATATGTTGAGCGAGATCATGAGTGACGAATATGTCTCGAATGGCAACAAGCGAGGGCGTATCAAATTACATCCGGGGCTCAATACGGTTCTTGGCGGGAAACAATCCGATAATTCGATCGGCAAATCGACCTTCCTGCTGGCCATTGATTTCTGCTTTGGCGGGGACGCTTATTGCACCGCCACGGATCTTCAGACCAGATTCCCCAATGTCAGACACACGGTCAAGTTCGCTTTTGACTTCAATGGGAGGATGGAATACTACTCCAGAGGAATCGTCACGCCGACGGAAGTCAATAAGTGCGATTCCGATTACAACGTCCTCGAGACCATCGGGATCAAGGAGTTCCGAGAGCATCTGTTTCAGCAGTACAGGATCGATCTCCCATCTATAACCTTCCGGGACGTCGTCGGAAGGTACATGCGCATTTACGGGAAAGACAACTATTCAGAGAAGCGTCCGCTCGAAGCCGCCAGCAAGGAAAAAGAATCAAACGGGATAACAGCGTTGGAGAAGCTCTTCAACTACTACAGCCAGATCGAGGAATACAAGATCGAGGCCAAGAAGAAAGAGGATCGGAAGAAGACATTCAATGCAGCGAAGAAAGAGAATCTGCTCCAGGTCTATGTCCCTACCGCCGCGCAGGTAAAGAAGAACGAGAAGGAAATCGCGGATCTGCAGAAGCAGCTGGACGAGCTGACGGCGACCTCCGATGTAGATATGTCGGAAGAGGAGATGGTCAATGCCGATGAAGTGCTCGCCATCAAAAGCCGCATTACTTCCCTGAAAAGGAAAAGAAGCAAGCTGATCTCCCAGCAGAATACGGTTAAGTTAAACGATGCGGGTACGCCGATTTCCGAAGAAGATTACAGGGAACTGCAGGAATTCTTCCCCGGAGTCGATTTGAAAAGACTATCGGACGTGGAGAATTTCCATCGGAAACTTCAAGGCATTCTCAAGGAAGAAATCGATGACGAGGTCCAGAGTCTGCAGACACTGATCGATGCAGTCTCCTCGGAAATCGAAGAACTTCAGGAGCAACAACGGAATCTCGGGGTTCCGGCATCCCTGCCTTCTAAATTCATTAAGAAGCATGAAGAGTTGACGCGGAGGATCGCATCCCTCAATGCCCAGAACAAGGCCAAGGCGTCTGCTGATCGACTGAAAGATGAAGTGAAGCAAGCAAATGATACTTTGCATGATGTGGAGCTTCAGGTCCTCAACACGATATCCGGAAAGATAAACGAGCAGATGCGCCAGTACAACGAATACGTATACAGCGGGACAAGAAACGCCCCGGTCATACAATTCGATAGCGGCTCAAAGTACACGTTCCACACACCCGGAGACGGTGGCCTAGGGACGGGTTACAAGAGCCTGATACTTTTCGATCTGAGCGTGTTACGCCTTACACAGTTGCCTGTAGCTGCGCATGATTCACTGATGTTCAACCACATAGGATACGAACCGCTGGAGAAAATCATGGAGCTTTACATTCAAAGCGGAAAGCAGATTTTCATCGCATACGACAAGCAAAATGCCCCCACCCCCCGCATTCAGGGGATCTTGAATCAGACAACCGTGATTCATCTAAGCGAAGATGGAAACGAGTTGTTTGGTTACTCATGGGCGAAAAAGACGGACAGAGAAGGCGATGAAGAATAATGCCACAAGGTATCACGGAGGGAAAAATGCGATTCAGCTATAACAAACTTTGGAAGTTGTTAATCGACCGCGGCATCAAGAAAAAAGATCTCGGTGAAATGGCAGACATCAGCGCGACGACCATAGCGAAACTTGGAAATGGCGGGAACGTTAACACGAAAGCCCTGCTCGCGATATGCAACGCCTTGAACTGTGATGTCGGAGACATTATGGAGTTCGTGCCCGATAAGAAGCAGGAGCCGGTAGCTGATGACGAGAAGACATCAGCTACCTCCCAATAAGAGGGAGCCATGATATGAATGAGTATATGGAAAGCAAAGGAGGGACGCTTCTCAAGTGGAAAGGCTAATAGATATTGGAAGCGATCCCGTGGCATCCCTTCTGGATCTGCTACTCGCTCAAGGATGTCAGTATCGCGAACGAGGCGGATTGGCCTCGCATGGCGAAGAGTTCATGGCCGAGTGGAGCAAGAAGTACCTGGACGTGATTCTTCCTATTCTGGAGGAACATTACGGCGGGCATGATCCAGATAACCTCAAGAAGCAGACGATTTTCGATCTGACGATGAAGTGGGTGGAGGCAAAGACAGAGGAAGGGCTCATGCAGTTGGACCCCGACCATAGCAATCGCAGCTATATACGGTTCAAGACACAGCAGATGTCGACGCTTTTCCCGGATGCAGAGAGACTGAGCGACTGGGGAACGTCGAATCATTATTTCTTTGAAATCATAAACAAGACCGGCCATTCCGCATACATTCAGATGTGTCTGAATTCAAAAGATCTGTCTGTTGAACAGAAAGCCCTTTATGACCGGGCAATTGAGTGCTCCAATTCCAGGACATCCGCCAATGGGTGGATATGGAGGACCATCTTCCGGTCCGCGACGGTTGATCTCGAAGAGGATTTGTCAGAGCAGGATGTTGTTGAAAAGCTTGATACTGCTTTGAAAGACCTGTTCGAAAAGCAGGAGGATTTCCTGAAAAGGATGAAGCTGTCGGATGACCTTTTGCAACAGATTGAGGCCATCAGACATTGATCATGGACAAGAGGAACACTATTGAAACATGCACGGTTGAAGTGGATGGCAAAATCTACAGGAAGATCCGGTGGGGATAAGAAGGCAAACCGTACGGCATCGAACAGCTAAGGCCGTATGACGAAGTGTTCTTTGACGACTGAACCTTTTAACGATAGCTATACCTTTTAACGATTGCAGATTGGGGGTGTCACTTTTGACTACAGCTGCCGCAAACCTATACCAGCACAGGGCCGTAAGTGCGCCCCTTTATGTTGAGCTGAAACCGGAGAAAGCTCAGAAATCAAGCGATTTCAGGGCCAGAAACACATATGAGGTTGGTATCAAAGATAGAGTCTTAATAGATCCGTGCTGTGGCAGCGGCGGCATGTTCGTGCAGTCCGCGGACTTCGTCAAACGCCATCAGGACAACATCAACGACATCTCCGTGTACGATCAGGAGAGCAATCCGCCCACATGGAAGATGACGACTATGAACCTCGCGATCCGTGGCATCGACGCGGATCTGGGTGATCATAATGCCGACACGTTCTTCGAGGACCTGCACAAGACCGAGAAATTCGATTTCATCCTCGCGAACCCGCCCTTCAACTTGAAGGACTGGGGAGGGAAGAAACTTGAGGACGACGTGCGCTGGCAGTACGGCACCACGCCGGAGGGCAATGCCAACTTCGCGTGGGTCCAGCACATGATCCACCACCTCAACCGTTTAGGCCGCATGGGCATGGTTCTGGCGAACGGCGCGTTGTCCAGTCAGACGAACAACGAGGGCGAGATCCGTGCCAAAATCGTGGACGCTGATTTGGTCGAAGGCATCATCGCGATGCCGGATAAGCTTTTCTACAGCACCGGCATACCTGTGGGTCTGTGGATCATCACCAGGAACAAGAAGCAGTCCGGCAAGACGTTGTTCATCGACGCGTGCGATATGGGAACCATGGTGTCCCGTAGGCTTCGCGAGTTCACTGATGCGGACATCGCCAAGGTATCGACTGCGTTCGACGCGTTCCGTGATGGCACCTTGGAAACAGAGAAGGACTTCTCCGCCATTGGCCACGACGGAGGATATCAAGGCGCAGGATTACATCCTGACTCCAGGCCGCTACGTCGGTGTCGCCGAAACGGAGGAAGACGATGAGCCATTCGATGAGAAGATGACCCGTCTGACCGGTGAAATCGCCAAATGCTTCGAGGAATCCAACCGTCTGCAAGAGCAGATCAAGAAGAATCTGGGGCCATCGGCTATGGCATGTGAGCAGATGGCGCTGCAGGACGTCTGCGAGTTGATTGTCGATTGTCCACATACCAGCGCTAAGGATGAAGAGGTGGGATATCCACTCATCCGAACACCTAATGTTGGACGCGGAAGATTGATTCTGACTGATGTTCACAGGGTCTCCCAAGACGTATACGAGAGACGTGTCTCCCGAGCTGTACCATGGCAGGGTGATCTGATTCTTGCACGTGAAGCACCAGTCGGAAATGTAGCTATCGTCTCACCTGGGATTGAGGTTTATTTGGGACAAAGGACAATGCTTCTTCGACCCGATTCGTCTTTCGTGGTTCCCGAATATCTGAATTATTATCTGAATGTTCCTGAACAGCGTGACAGAATGCTGCGATTGGCCAATGGCGCAACCGTGTCGCATATTAATGTTGCCGATATTCGCAACATGCCCGTGCAGCTCCCTTTCCGCAGGGAACAAAGCAAAGTTGCGGAACTGCTAAGTGTTCTTGATGACAAGATTGATCTCAACAATCGACTAAATGATTATTTGTTAGCTGCGTGAGGTCAACCTTCGAAACATCGATCTCGCCAGACATGAGTTTAGGCAGAAGAATGTCTCGAAGGGATGAAAGTTGAAGATTTTCTTCCTCATTTTTCCGAATTAAATCGAGCTATTCTGAAGCGTTTTCGCCCTAATGTGCAATCTCCTTATTACATGGGACTCCACCGTTTCGATTTTCAAATCTCGTGTGTTAATTGCCGCAAAGGTAGCGCCGTTCGCCTTCGCCCTTAGCGATTTAACTGCATTCTTGATTATCTGAAACACGATACTTTGAGGAATACCGTTCCCTCTGAATGCAAAACAGGACTGATTCATCGCCATGGGGCGCCCGGCAATAGCTACCTTTCCGACGGTTCCCCTAGCTGTGAGAAAGACCGTATCAACTGAATAAAGTTCACTATTGCAGTTGTTCAATCCGACATCGGTAATATGCTTTTCGGTTGTCAGCGTATAGAACGAATTGGTCACATCTCTAGGTGTAAAAAAGGGTATTTTTCCATCCTCCCAGTATTCGACATTCTTTGTTTTTGGTGTTCCACCGCTAAGGATGTCGACAGCCTCCGGAAGGCTAAGTTCTTTGCTGCCAGATTTGACAGCGTTTGCAAAAGCAGTATCAAGTAGATTAGCTAAATAATCATTTATCAGGCTGTGGGTCTTTTTGTAGCGTTTGTTGTCCGTCCGGATTGGCCTCTGAATTTCATGAGTGGTTCCGTGAACATTTTTTCTTTGGTTACGGTCACCTATGCAAAGCAGATTTGGGATGAGATGATCTGCCCTAAAGATACCAAGGAAGAAGAATCCTTGCAGGCTAGTTGTGACTGTAATCGAGGTGAGGAGCAAGAACTGATGAGACCGGATTTTCGAAGAGGTGAATTAAATGAGGGACAGGTCGAAATGAAAGTGGACGATGATGCGCATTCAATCGTGCCTGAGTCAACGTCAGCGTATGTCCAAAAGAACTCCGTAACGACATCTGGGCCATCGGACATTTTATTGCAACAATTGTTGCGGTTGGTAACTGTTCAGGGCTGTTTATTGGCGTTATGTACTTTGCGTCGATATTCATCGAGCCCGGACGATCGACATGACGCCGATTAGCGTAGTCCAGGAAAGATTGTCGATGAATAAACTGCTGGTTCGATGGACATTGGAAACCATATTCGATGTTCATCGAACCGGCAGTTTCTATTTACTTTCAGTGCCTTACCGACAGCGTCTGCTGCAAAGTATGTGATTCATGCGGGGGAACGACGACCGCGCAATCGCGATTGTTGACCGCTTCCACGCAGACGAAGCCGCGCCATTCGCCCTCATCCAAATCGCCGATGGCGTTTCCGGCTTGATCTCCCGGATTCCACACCACGGTCTGCGCCGCACCCTGCTTGGAAACAACGACGGTGCGTTTCAGCACAGGATCGCGCAGCTCAAGCGTGTGAGCCGAATAGTAGATGCGGTCAACCATGCCTTGGAAGGTCACTGGTTCATCACCTTGGCTGCAACGGGGATCGCCGTCCAATACGGTATCGAGATAATCGGTGCCTTCCAGCCCGCACACCTGCGACTGTTCGGCGTCTCCAACCTGCAGATACGTATGCAGTGCCTCTTCGTAAGACAATGGCTCGTCTCCATCGTTATATACGGTAAGCGACATCGTCAACTCACAGCCGACTTCAATGGTGTAAACGGCATGAAATTGAGGATTCGGTCCAGAAACAAACTGGGAAAGTATATCTGCGTTGATCTCGCTGGAATCCAATGTATAGCGCAACAAGGCATCGGAAGAACCTTCCTTGTCATAATGCCAGAAGCTATTGCGGGCAAAACCATGCTTGGGCTTCTTCGAAGCCACATGCCCGCCTTCGAAACCGGAATTGAACCAAGGGAAAATAATCGGAACACCGCCGCGGATGGCAGTTCCTTCCTTAAGATGAATCGCCTTTGGCCGCCAAACCACAGTCTGTTCGCCGGCAGGTGCCCAGGAAAGCACATGCGCACCGTAATCGCTGACTGATGCCGTTGCGTCTTCGTTGACAATATCTCTGATAGTGAAAGTGCTACTCATACGACCAGTATAAACAAGACAACGTTGAGGCGGGATTGTGGAAAGAAGGACTTTGCAGGATTGCGGAATTTCTTGGATTTTTCGGCTTTGCACGTGAAGGAAAAAGAGGATTGCGGCAACACGCGCTTGTAGGCTTCTGCTAGTATCATCCATGAAAGTACAAGGAAGATAGCCGGTTCGTTCCAACTTGCGTGATGGAGGGTGAATCAAGGCTGTGAAAAGCTGAAGATTTCCAGAATCCGAACGATTGCAAGTAACGGCATCGAATCAGTCCAGGACCAGGTTGGGGTTTGTGAGACCGGCTTTGGGTGTGACAGTGGAAAGAGACCGACATGTCTGCAGAAAAGACCACGGAACCGGACGAAGTGCTCACCGACGATGAACTTCAGGCTGCCGCAGCGCCTGAGCAGTCCATCGAGGAAGATGACAAACCTCGCAAGCGTACCGTCGTCGTGGCCGAAGACGAATCCGTGAACCGTATGGATTTGGTTGCCATGCTGGAAGATAGTGGCTACGAGGTTGTGGGCGAAGCCGCTAACGGTGAGGAAGCAGTCGAATTGACCCGCAAGTTCCGTCCAAGCGTGGTATGCATGGACGTCAAGATGCCTCGTATGGATGGCATCGAAGCGGCGGGCATCATCTGTGATGAGAATATCGCTCCGGTCGTTATGCTTACGGCATTCTCCCAGTCCGATCTGGTCAAGAAGGCCACGGGTGCAGGTGCCATGGCATACGTCACCAAGCCGTATGAGGAATCCAAGCTGCTTCCGGCTCTGGAAGTGGCCATGGGCCGTTTCGCCGAAATCAACGATCTGCTCGACAATGTGGAGCGCAGCGAATCCAAGCTGCACGAAACCGAAGAGCAGCTGAAGAAGGCGGAAGAGCAGCTGAAGAAGGCTGAGGAAACCCTCGAGGAACGTAAGCTTGTCGACCGTGCCAAGGGCTTGCTGATGGATAAGGCTGACTTCTCCGAGCAGGGCGCGTTCCGTTGGATTCAGAAGACCTCCATGGACCAGCGCATCCCGAAGAAGCGTCTGGCTATGGCCATCATCGCCAAGTACGGTGATCAGAAGTCGGAAGCAGAGGATGAGCGCTAACACAGCAACTGTGGAAGGCACTACGCGCGGGACGCTGTTGGTCGTTGACGGCCATTCCTTGGCGTTCCGCGCTTTTTTTGCCTTGCCCGTAGAGAATTTCAGTACATCCGCAGGTCAGGCGACCAACGCCGTCTGGGGCTTCGCCACCATGCTTTCGCAGGTGATCGACGCGGAACATCCGGATCATCTTGCCGTCGCTTTCGATGTCAAAGGCGGTACCTTCCGCAATACGATGCTGCCGCAGTACAAAGGCACGCGAGATGCGGCTCCGGAAGATCTATTGACCCAGCTGCCGTTGATTCAACGGATGCTGACGGCCCTTGGCGTCACATTCATCGAAAAACCTGGATACGAGGGCGATGATGTGATCGGCACGTTGGCGAGCATGGGAGACAAAGCAGGCTATCGCACGCTGGTGCTATCCGGCGATCGTGACGCGTTCCAGCTCATCAACGACAACATCACCGTGTTGTATCCGGGGCATCATTTCAAAGATTTGAAGCACATGACTCCCGACGCGGTGGTGGAGAAATACCACGTCACGCCGGAGCAATATCCGGATCTTGCCGCGCTTCGTGGCGAAACCGCCGACAACATCCCCGGCGTTCCCGGCGTGGGCGATGGATTCGCGGCCAAATGGATCAACCTGTATGGCGGACTTGATCAGATTATCGAGCATGCCGACGAAATCGGCGGCAAAAAAGGCGAGGCGTTGCGGGCCAATATCGATCAGGTCAAACTGAATCGTTCCGTGAATGCCTTGGTGCGTGACCTTGACCTTGGCGTGTCCATCGAGGATTTGACTTTCGGTCAGGTGGACGCCAACCAGCTCAACCAACTGTTCACCAGACTTGAATTCGGCATACGCACCAAAAACCGTGTGCTGAGAACATTCAATGCGGGGAAGCCCACCAACGATCCCGTGCAGCAAGACGAGTCCGGCAAGCTCGAAATACCTCAGTATGAAACGGTTGACTTGCCGGAAGCATTGGAAGCATGGGTACGAGACAATCTGCCGATGCCGAACGGGCATCTGCATGATGAGCGAGAAATCGCGCCGAAAACAACTCCTTCCGGCTTCGCCATTGATCATACGAAGAAGTGCGCACAATCCGTGGCCCGCTCATGGGTGTTGCAGGTGGAAGGCGAAAGCAAGCCAGGGAACGCGGCTTATTCATCGCTGATGATCGCATCGCAAGGCAAAGCGATTCGCATCAATCATATTGATCGCGATATGGCGTCCCAGCTGCAAACGGTACTTGACGAACACCACCAATCCATGGTGGTGCATGGGTATAAGGAACAGTCCCACCTGCTGGAAAGCGTCGGTGTGGCGTTGCCGAAGCCGCTGTTCGACACCAAGCTTGCCGGGTATCTGGTCCATCCCGATTTCCATGCCGACACGCTGGAACGGGCGGCGGCGCATTTCCTTGACCTGCATATCGAGGAACAGTCCGAGGGTGCGACGCAAGGCACGCTTGATTTCGACGAGCCGGACGATAGTGCGCAGCGGAACGACAACCAGCTTCCGCGTCATACTGCGATTGTTGGTTTGCTGGCGCGTAAACTGGCGGATTCATTGGATCAGCGTGAGCAGTTCTCATTGCTTGAATCTGTGGAGATTCCAGTATCCCGTGTGCTGTATGGCATGGAGCATGCCGGTGCGCAAGTCGATATGAACAGGCTGATGAGCATGCGCGAACAGCTTGCCGCCGACGCGAATTACGCGCAGGAAACGGCATGGCAGTATGCGGGCGAGCGCGTGAATCTGCAAAGTCCTAAGCAGTTGCAGAAGATTCTGTTTGAGGATATGGGCTTGAAGCCTACGAAGAAGACTAAGACTGGTTCGTATACTACGAATGCGGCTGCTTTGCAGGTGTTGCGTGATCGTTCGTATGGTAATGATAGGGCTTGTCAGTTTCTTGATGCGTTGTTGTTGCATCGTGAGAAGAATAAGCTTAAGCAGATTGTGCAGACGTTGATTGATGCGACGAACAGGTCTGATGGTCGTATTCATACGACGTTTGAGCAGACTGTGGCTGCGACTGGTCGGTTGAGTTCGGTTGATCCGAATTTGCAGAATATTCCGAATCGTGATCCTGCTGGTCGTGAGATTCGTTCGGCTTTTGTGCCCGGTGAGGGCTTTGAGTCGTTGTTGAGTTCGGATTATTCTCAGGTTGAGTTGCGTATTATGGCTGATCTTTCTGGTGATGAGGCGTTGATTGAGGCGTTCCGTTCCGGTAGGGATTTTCATAAGTATGTGGCGAGTTTGGTGTATGGCGTTCCTGTGGATGAGATTACGTCTGATCAGCGCAGTCATGTTAAGGCGATGAGCTATGGCTTGGCATATGGGCTGAGCACGTATGGGCTTTCGCAGCAGCTTGGCATTAAGCCGGGTGAGGCCGAGTCATTGAAGCGGCAGTATTTTGCGACGTTCGGCAAGGTCCATGAGTATTTGGAGTCGTTGGTTTCTTCGGCTCGTGAAAAGGGATATACGGAGACGATTTATGGTCGTCGTAGGTATTTTCCGGGCTTGAAGTCGCCGAATCGTGCGGTGCGTGATGCTGCGGAGCGTGCCGCGTTGAATGCGCCTATTCAGGGTTCTGCTGCGGATATTATGAAGATCGCTATGATTCGTGCTGATGATGCGTTGCATGAGGCTGGTCTTGCCAGTCGGATTATTTTGCAGATTCATGATGAACTTGTGGTGGAGGTTGCGCCGGGTGAGGCGGAGCGTGTCACTGCGTTGGTGAAGGATGCCATGGAGCATGCGGTCGATATGGCGGTTCCGTTGGATGTTTCCACGGGTATTGGTTCGGATTGGCAGCTTGCCGCGCACTGATACGGTACTGGGTTTCGTGTGTGTTGCGGATGTGCGTGGTCGAGCAATGGCATAAGGAGGAATGATGGCAACGCTGAAGCAGGTTGTGGATGTGCTGGAAACGTTGTATCCGCTTCGCTATGCGGAGCAGTGGGATGAGCCTGGTCTTATCGTGGGTGATTTGCGTCAGCCTGTGCGCGGTATCGCTTTTGCGGCTGATCCCTCTATGGCGGTGGTTGATCAGGCGATTGCCGGTGGTATTGATTTGCTGGTTTGCCATCATCCGTTGTTCTTCCGTTCCGTTCATGCGGTGTCGGGATTGGGTTTCCGTGGTGAGATTGTGCGTAAGCTCAATCTTGCCGGATGTGCGTTGTGGGTGGGGCATACGAATGCCGATGCGGCGTATCGTGGCGTCGGCATGGCTGCGGCTGACATGTTCGGTTTGGTGGATCAGCGTCCGCTGGTGCCCATCGATGATCCGGATGCCGAGCATCCGGTCGGTTTGGGGCGTGTGGGGCGTCTTGCCGAACCTGTGGCGTTGCGTGATTTCGCCAGTCGAGTAGCTGGCGCGCTGCCGTACACCGAGCTTGGCGTGCAGGTTTGCGGCGATCTGGACGTTCCGGTCAGCACGGTGGCGGTGCTTCCGGGTTCCGGTGATTCCTTGTTCGATGAGGTGCGTGCGGCCGGTGCCGACGTGTATGTGACCAGTGATCTGCGGCATCATCCGGTGACGGACGCCATAGAGCAGGCCCGCTATGAGGCTTCCATGCGTGCTTCCGGCGTTGCCATGGGCCATGGTGACGGGCGTGTGCGTCCGGCGTTCGTCAACACTCCGCACAGCGCTATCGAATCCATGTGGTTCCAGTATGCGATGGAAGACGTTCCCCATGCGGTTGCGGAAGCGACCGGCGACATTCCTGCCGTGCGTTGGATTTCCATGAATACCGATCCATGGAATATGGTATTTCCTTCGAGCGGGCAGGAACGGTGACGCGTCATGTGTGACGAGGCGGTAGACGGAACCCAGGTGGACGTATTGCTGGATGAATCCAGCGATGGCGTGGACATGTCCGGTATGGTCACGGTGCTTGACAGCAGGCACGTGTATCAGGGTGCGATTTTCGGCGTCGACGACCTGCGGATCGCATTGCCGATGCGTGACGGAGGGCAAACGGTGATTCGCCGTCAGGTGATGCGTCACGCGCCTTGCGTGGTCATGCTGGTGCATGATTGCGCGAATGACCTGTATCTGATCGAACGGGAATACCGTATCGGCTGCGACGCCTTCGCCTACGGTCTGCCGGCTGGACTCATCGACGGGGGAGAGGACGTGGAGGAGGCCGCGCTGCGGGAGCTTCGTGAGGAAACCGGTGTGGAGCCCGCTGGGCGTGACGGTGTCGAATTCGACCATGTGGGGCAGTTTTACTCGTCCGAAGGCATGACCGACGAGCTTGCCAACATCATGGTGCTTCACCTGCATGCATGGCATCCCGTCGAACGTCATTTCGACGGCGATGAGCATGTCGAATCGGCGTGGGTCTCCTGGCAGCGGCTGCGCGGCACCCGTATTACGGCCTCCAATTCCATGATCGCTATTCTTCACGAGCAAATTCGACGAAACCGGCAAAATACAGGCAAGAGTTCTTTCGAATCGTAAAAATAATCGCCGAACAACACGAAATTGCGATTTGGGGGCTGAAACGTGAGATACTTGAATCATGCAAATCAGACCCGGATCGATGTATCCACTCGGCGCAAGCTATGACGGCGCCGGCGTGAATTTTGCCCTCTTTTCCCAAGTGGCACAAAAAGTCGAGCTTTGCCTTTTCGATGAGGAAGACAACGAAACTCGAATCGAAATGACCGAGCAGAACTCTTATGTCTGGCACAACTATCTGCCCGGAATCCAACCGGGGCAACGTTACGGCTATCGCGTGTACGGTCCATACGACCCGACGCAAGGCCTGCGCTGCAACCCGAACAAACTGCTGCTTGACCCCTACGCTAAAGCCATCGAAGGCAACATCGACGGCGATGAGAGCCTCTACTCGTACTGGTTCAGAAGCCCCGATGACGTTACCAGCATGAACACGCTCGACTCGGCCGCCCATACCATGAAAGCGGCCGTGGTGAACCCCTATTTCGACTGGGGCAACGACCAGCATCCGAACATCTCATATCACGATTCCGTGATTTACGAAGCCCACGTACGCGGCATGACCAACCTCAACATGGACGTGCCGCCGGACATTCGCGGAACCTATGCGGGTCTGGCGTACCCCTCGGTAATCGAATACCTGAAGAAGCTGGGCGTCACGGCCATCGAGCTCATGCCCATCCACCAGTTCGTCAACGACAGCTTCCTTCAGGAAAAAGGCCTGAGCAACTACTGGGGATACAACACCATCGGCTTCTTCGCCCCGCACAACGCGTATTCCAGCTCCGGACAGCGTGGCGAACAGGTCAACGAATTCAAATCCATGGTCAAGGCATACCATCATGCCGGCATGGAAGTCATCCTCGACGTGGTGTACAACCACACCGCCGAAGGCAACAACCGTGGACCGACCCTCAGCTTCAAGGGCATCGACAACGGCGCCTACTACCGTCTGGTCGACAACGACCGCAGACACTACTTCGACACCACAGGCACCGGCAACTCGCTGCTGATGCGCTCGCCGCACGCCCTGCAGCTCATCACCGACAGCCTGCGCTACTGGGTCACCGAAATGCACGTCGACGGATTCCGATTCGATCTTGCCGCCACATTGGCCCGTCAGTTCCAGGAAGTCGACAAACTGTCGGCCTTCTTCGACATCGTCGAACAGGATCCGGTGATCTCCCGCGTCAAGCTGATCGCGGAACCATGGGATCTCGGCTCTGGCGGCTATCAGGTGGGCGGCTTCCCGTCCAGCTGGTCCGAATGGAACGGCCGCTACCGCGATTGCGTGCGCGACTTCTGGCGCTCGCAGCCGTCCACGTTGCCGGAATTCGCCAGCCGATTCATGGGCAGTTCCGACCTGTATCAGGTCAATGGCCGCCGACCGGTCGCATCCGTGAACTTCATCACCGCGCACGACGGCTTCACCATGAACGATCTGGTGAGCTACAACGAGAAGCATAATGAGGCCAACGGCGAAGGCAATCGCGACGGCGAAAGCAACAACCGTTCTTGGAACTGCGGTGTCGAAGGTCCTACGACCATCAAGGATGTTAACGAGCTTCGTCAACAGCAGATGCGCAACATGTTCGCCACGTTGCTGCTCAGCCAAGGCATTCCGATGATCTGCGGCGGCGACGAAGTGGCGCGCACCCAGCAGGGCAATAACAACGCCTACTGCCAGGACAATGCGATCTCCTGGACGAACTGGGATCTGGACGAGGATCAGAAGGACCTGCTCGAATTCGTATCGAAGCTGATCCATTTGAGGCTTGAGCATCCTGTGCTGCATCGCCGCCGCTTCTTCTCCGGTCGCGAGCAGGGAGACGACAGCACTGCGATTCCGCAGGTCGAATGGATGGATCATACCGGCTCCATTATGGATATGGACGACTGGTCAAACACACACGCCTTCACTGTGATGATCTATCTGAACGGTTCCGATATTCCGGAAACCGACTGGTACGGCAATCAGATGGTCGACAATGATTTCATTCTGATTTTCAACGCGCATTACGAGCCGATCATGTTCACCCTGCCCGATGAGCAATATGGCAAGAAATGGCGCTTAATTGTCGACACGCATAATCCAAAGGGGCCAGAACTCAATTATGAGGCCGGTTTTGCGATTACTGCGCAATCAAGAAGCTTCCTGCTGTTGATGAGCGACAAGAAGCCGTCCAACAAGCACTACAACTTCTGACGGCGCACTCGCGTTATGCCGTCAGAATCTAGTGGGGTGGAGTCGTCGCCAATGCGATGGCTCCACCCCACTGGTATGTATATGTTGAAATCCGGCGGTTGCCGGTCAGCCTTGCATCAGACTTGTGCGGCGAGCCTCGAAACTGTGTCGGGAACGGTTTCGCTGACTTCCGCAAGATCCTCGACGGAGCGTGGTCTCTCAGATTGCGCCAGTATCAGCTGCGTCTGCACGCGATCCGCTTCGATGGCGGCGATTTGACGCGAGAAAATGATGAACCAGCCAAGGAACATCATGCCGGCCAACGCCTCCACATTCGTCAGCGTGTTATGCCCGCTCAGCCATTGGAATCCGGCATAAGCCCCAATCGCAATCGCAAGATCGGAAACCACGTATACGACCTTTGAGAGTTGCGGGGCAAGCCAAGGCAGGGCAATCATCAGCACGCTCATCAAACATGGTAGGCCGCGGGCGAACACGTTGTGCAAAATCGGATGCGGCGTGTAACGGAACATGCCGATACCTACGAAAGCGATGCCGGCCAACGTCAACATGATTGACAGCAGCAGAATCCTCGTACGAAAATGCTTCGGCGTCTCATTGATGGCATTGGAATCCAGATACTGCAATTGCAGACGATACGTGGTGATGAGCTCGGAAACGGCGAAATAGCTGATGATCACAATGCAGATGCCCGCGAGCGTCAGCGTCGAATTGAACATACGCGCGGCGAACGTCGTACGGTCGCCCAATTGAGAGAAATTATTGTTGTACCAGTACGGATCGTCGGACGTCAATCCTGCGATACTCACGCCAGACACCACGAAAAACGGCAGTAGGGAAGCGATCGTTTTGGCATTCATAAGTTCCGCCTGCACGAAAGTGATATAGCCTACAACGCCTGCGATGGCCGCGCATAGGATCGGTAGATAGCCTTTCAGCGTGCGGATGCCCATCATGTTGTTGACGATGGACAACATCATGAACGATGTGACGAAAATGGTCGAAGCATACACCATGGAAAGCGCGAGGATCTCGAAAATACGACGGACCGGAATAGCCCAACCATGTTTGAGTGTCAGCGAACGTGATTTTCGTGCGTAACCCAAACTGAATGAAACGACTCCGCATCCTGCCACGATTCCCGCGCAGACGGTGAACAGACGCTGCGTGACACGCCAGATGGCCGGGGCGAACTGCATGTATGCGTTCATGACGAACCAGGCGATAACGGCGCATGTCACAAAGGAGATGATGCCTGACGATTCGGCCTGCTGGTGACGTCCCATGCCACTCTCCCTTCCGAAATGCTATTGTAAGCCTGTCGTTGTCCAACCATACGCTATAATAGAAACTCGTGTTCACTTGATGCGATTCCGTGAGGCGGATTCGCGGGGTGTGAACGTGAACGGGCTGTAGCGCAGTTTGGTAGCGCGTCTGCTTTGGGAGCAGAATGTCGCAGGTTCAAATCCTGTCAGCCCGACCATAAACCCCGGAATACCAACGTTTTCAAGGTGTTGGCGTTCCGGGGTTTTGTCGTGTCGGACACGATTGGACACGATGACCTCGATGGTCGTGTATCTATCGTGTCCCGAGCGTCGCGCGCACGGCCGTTTCGACGGCGCTCGCCACCTCTTCCAGACGCTCGGGCCACAACGCCGCGTAGGTGTCCAATGTGATGGTCGCCGACGAATGCCCCAGCTGGCGCTGCAGCGTCTTCACGTCGGCACCGGCCGCGATGGCGATGCTCGCGTACGTGTGCCGCAGCGAGTGTATCGTCACACCCTCGTCCTCCATACCGGCGTCCCTCAACGCCTTGTACCAAACCCTGGTGCGCCAGTTGTGCAGCCAGATCGGGCCTTCGCGCGCGGCACGGAACAGCCACGCGTCATCCGGCTGACCGGCGGTGAGCGGGCGGAGAAGATCCATGACGGACGCGGGAGCCGCCGCCCACCGTGGCTTGCCGTTCTTCGGCGGCCCTATCATTTGTCCGCCTTTGCCGTCGTCGGTCCATGTGCGCGCGACCCTCACCCTGGAACGCGCCCAATCCACGTCGCCGACACGCAAGGCGAGGGCCTCACCCACGCGCAGACCGGTGTAGGCGAGGAAGCGCACCAACGTCGCATCCACCGTGCCGGCCACCTTCTCGCGTTCGTCGGCCAACAGCTCGACCTCACGGATGCTCAGATACACCTTGTCGTCGTCCGAATCCACGATCTTGGTGTGGTGACCTTCTCTATCGGATTCTCGACGATCCACCGCTGGTCGTGCGCGTACTCCAGCACGCCGCCCATGACGACCTTGACGATGTTGCGGATGCTGCGCGGACGCAGCGGACGCGGAGACCTGCCATCGGGCAGTTCGGCGGGATAGTCGCCCGTCGTCAACCCCTCCACCCACTGCTGGATCCCGTTGCGCGTGATGGCCCGCAACGGCACGGCTCCCCATTTCGGGTTGACATACACGCGCAGCTCACGCTCGTAACGGCTCCTAGTCGAAGCCTTCAGGTCGAGCTTGCCGTGCAGCCATTCAACAGCGACGTCGGCGAACAGTCGGCTCTCCTGATGCGGATCATGATAGCGGCCACGGCGCACATCGTCCTCCATCGCCGCACGGAACGCCTCCGCATCAGCATACTTGGCGAACGACTTGCTCTTCTGCACGCGCCGCCCATCCTCGGGCATGTACCAACGGCACCGCCAACGCTGACCCCTCCCGTACTGGGTCGTACGCCACCTGACCGGAACGTTCGCGCGCATCGGATCTCTCGCGTTCGCCAACGCGCGCTTCGCCGCACTGGACGGGGGAGTGCCGTCCTCCGCGTTCCTCAGCCACCGGTCATCGATCATCACCCGCGCCACCGCACACCTCCGATCAGCGCATCGTGTCGCGCAGCAGACGCCGGTAATCCTCGACCACCTGCAGCGTCACATCCAGCTCGCACGCGATCCGATACGCGTCACCCTCATGCAGTTCCTCGGCGCTCGCGTACTCGATGGGATCGATGAGTTTGAGCGCGGTCTCCCGTCGTGCCCTGCGTTCGGCCTTGACCCCGTACGTGGTGCCGCACCCGGTGTCGTGGTACCGGGCGTGTACGAGCTCGTGGCAGAGCGTGCACCGGCGTTGGAAATCCGGCAACGACTCATCCAGGATGATGAGCCGCGCCGGCTCGTAGTAGACGCCGCACAAACCGTTGGGCAGGCGCCGCTCCTCGACACGGATGCCCAGGGCGGACGCCTCATGCATCAGTTGTTCCGTCGTGGTCCCTTTCGCTGATTTGACTATCAATCCGACAGGTGTGAAACTAAGGGCAGCTCATCTACCTAGTTGTAGAAGGAGTTCCTTAGGTCGCTGCGGCGGCCCTTGCTTTTATCGAATCACGTCCACATGCGTCAAGCTCTTTGTCATTCACCGACATCCTTTCCCGTGCCGTCGAATACCCGTCGCCTCACATCGTCGGACAGACGGTAGAACGCCGGTCTCTGCCCGCGGTGCGCCACCAAGCCGATCTGCTCGAGATGATCGGTGATGGTCTTCGCCTTCTTCCGACCTACCTTCAACGCGTCGCACAGCATATCCCTCGTCATCCCGTGCGGCTCGTCGGAGAACAATTCGTTCTGGATGAGGACGTTCATGGCCTTCGACTCCTGTTCGCTCACGTCCAGCCCCTTCTCCATGCCCACGTATGCGGACAGGGCGGCCACGAGCATACGGGACTTCTCGACCAGGTCGTCGATGAGCCCGCGCTGCGCCTCGGACACGAACTTCATCATCCGGTACGCGAACAGGCTCGCGTCGCAGCAGTTCAACGGATGCTGCGCCTCCTCGAATGCCTTGTAGTACCTGTCCTTGCCGTCGTAGATGACGGGGCTGAGACTCACAGTGGTCGGAGCGCACAGGTGGTGCCTGAGCTGGAGGGCGAACAGGAACCTTCCGGTCCTGCCGTTGCCGTCGTAGAACGGGTGTATGTACTCGAACGCGAAATGGCACATCGCGGCCCTGATGAGCGGCGGTATGCTCTTGTCTTTGGCCAAGGCGAGCCATTGGGTGAGCGCCACCTTGATCTCCGATTCCGGCTCGATGCCCGTGTGGATGCGCCTGCCGGTCGCCGTGTCGTCGATGAACACGGGTCCTTTGCGGAACAGGTCGCCGTCCGGCATGTCGTCGTCCTTCAGCTCGCCGGCGGTGACCTGGTCGTAGATCCTGCGGATGTCCTCGAGCGTACCGGGTATGTCGGGCACTTTGTCGTCGTCATCTCCGAGAGTGAGGAACAGTTTGGCGAATTCGCTGAACCTCTTCCCGGAATCGTTCGTCCTGGCGGCCTGCAGGGCGTCGCTGATCTCCTTGCGGGTCGAGCGCACGCCCTCGATGCCGTTGGTGCTGAGCATCTCGGTCCCGATGAGATCGTTGAGATAGGCGTGTTTCACCTCCCTCGGCAGCGAGTTCCACAGGCTAGTGACCACGGTGTCCTGCTCTCGTATGGTGTCGAGTAGCGCTGCGAGCTCACGGAAGTTGACCACGAACACCTCGTGGCCGCGCAATGTGACGCCGGAGCGGAACGTGCTCCATCCTTCGATGCGCGCCCGGTATTCGCGTTCGGCCCTGTCCTGCGGACGTTCCGTCGATTCGCCCATGTGCAGGGTCCGTCTGATGCTTTTGTAGTCCATGTAATCGCTCCGAATACGTGTCCCGGCACTTTTGCATGCCATCCGTCAAGGTTCTATTGTTCCTTTTTGGCGAAAAGGAACAATAGAAATGTTGAAAAGCATTCCGAATGTTCCCAACGCCCAATCAGTTCGTCGGTGTTTTCGCCTCGACGGTCTCGCCTGTATCCTGTCCCTGTTCCCGTTTCTCGGCGATACGCCGGCTGATATGTTGGTCATTGACTTCAGTATGCATTTCAATCCTTACCGTGGTTTCATCATCGGTACGTTCGATAGCGGCTGCTGCTACAAGCCCGTCGCCATCGCAGTCATCAATCGATGACAGTAGGTCGCACATTCCCAGTAACACACCACCAAGCTTGACGGTGCAATTCCTCCTGACGATGACCCACACATGGGATCCGTCGGGAAATTCGGAAAGCACATCCGAGATTCCATCAATTGAGTCGATCTGTACCCATTCACCTCCTCGGCCGAGTGTGCGCTTATGTGGTTTCGGATTGAGAAATCCGGAATCTGCGCTCGCGGATTTAGCGGGCTGGCGATTTTGAAGTTTCGGACGTTTAACGGTCTTGGGCTTCTCCTTCCGTACGACCTGCGAACTTAGGTCGACCGGTTCATGCTCGAATGGCATATGCAACCTCAATTGCAGACGATCGACCTCGCGGTCCTTTGCGCGATCGGGTATATGGGCAATCATCGAAGCTCCATCGCCGGGTACCTGACCGCAATGGCGCTCCATCTGGTATTTGCTGATGTAGCCTATTTCCTCGCCGTCCAGATACACCCAATACGTTGGGTATCCTTCGTATTTCCCCTTTGGTATTCGTCCCTCGACGACGTACGCCCAGATCCAAGCGTCATATCCATAGGGCTTTAGGCTGTCCTGATGATTCTCGTCGCCGGAAACCTCGATCCCTTGTTCGAACGTTCTGACCTCCACATCGCTGGGACGTTTGTTAACCGGTTCCAGATCCATCCCATCGAGATACAGGCTTTTGGCGAAGATCGTGTTCTTCCGCCGCTTCTCCTTGAGATCACGATTCGCCGACTCCTCCTGCTGTTCGCGAGTCAGCATGACTGGAGCGGTCATGGAGTTCAACCGCTGCCAGCATGCCCAAGTTTGCCGTGCATCGGACAACGCGCGGTGGTCTTCCAACTGATCGATGCCGAGAAGACGTATGAGCTCCTGCAATGACAGAGATGGCACGTTCGGAAACATCCTTCGTGCCAGCACGAGCGTGTCCGTGAGCGAGACATCCGGCGGAGGACACCCGTATCTTCGTGATTCCATGGCCAACATGTTGATATCGAACGCGACGTTATGACCGATGACATTCAACGATCGAATGGCCTCAAGAAAACCAGGGATGATGAATTCCGCATCCGGCTGATCCAGAAGTTCATCCTCGGTTATACCGGACAACAGCGTGGAGGATAACCTGAGCCCGTCATACGGACGAATCAGCTGCTCGTATTCCGCGATAGGACGATTGTCCCTGATGAGAATCGCGCCAATCTCGATAATCTGCGCATCATTTGAATTCCCGGTGGTTTCCGTATCGAGCACCATCTGATCGGCAACCGACGCCTGAACACGAAACCTGTCCAACTTAGCTTTCGCACTTGCGAAATACCGTGCGTCTCGTTCCGGCCTATACGGCGGATACGAGTCAGACGGCATCGAAGCGTTCACTCGTTGAGGATGACCGGCTTCACGCTTGCCGGTGATTCCGATTCCCAACAGTTTGAGAATGCTCGATAACAACCCCATTGTCCGCCCCTCACGCTGCCGATTGTCTAATCCCTTGGCGTTTCCGCCTCAAGCTCCTTGTTTTCATCCTGATTCGCGGCCAGATCGTACAAATCAGGATTCGACGCGATATCATCGGCGACTTGTGCAATCGTCGGTGGGTCTCCGAGCTCTTCGATAAGCCGTGTGTACGCAGCGTCGACTACCTGTCTTGGGTCAACGTTGATGAGCTCGCATGTGTTGATAAACGCTTCGAGTGGCATCGATGGTTTTGCGTTGATCCATCGTGAATAACCGGATTTGGAATGCCCGAGGCGTTCGGCCACCTCTGCTTGCGATGTACCTTCTCGCGCAAAGTTCGCTTTAAGCTCATAGCCGATGAGTTGTGCGAAACGTTTGCTGCGCTGCTCCTTAATATCACTCATGTGAGCATGATAATGCTTTATTTGAGCAATAACAACTTACGGTGTGGCATTTAATTGCTCATATGAGACACGCCGAAAGTTGACAATAGCCAATGTGAGTCACACCATTGCATGTATGAGCAACGTCAATGCTGAGTTCGGCTATCTCGCCGAATCAATCATAAAGCGCAAAGGAATGACCAAGAAGGCCGTCAGCGAGAAGTCCGGCATTCCCTACAGCACCTTCAACTTCATGCTGCGCGGGCAACGCGCCGTAACTCTCGACAACATTTTGGCAATTGCTGAAGCCACCGAATCTAAGCCGTCTGCGCTCATTCCGAAGCAGTTCAAGTCCGAGGCGTTCGCGGAAGGTGGGGAGTGATGAAAAGCGAGATTGGAACCATGCCGGCGCCGGTTGTCATTCCGAAGTCCATGGAGCAGGTCGAGCGGGAGCATCAGGGGTTGTGCGATCTGATTCGTCGGGACGTTCGTCGCATCGTCGCCGAGGAGTTGGACAAGCGCGGTCTCGTGGACCGTGGGACGAACCCGGTCTCGACCGAGGAGTTCATCCGGCGGAACCCGGAACTGCATGGTCTGGTGAGGGACGCCGTCCGCGGTGAGCTGGAGTTCGCACGCGCGGACGGAGAACGGTCAGTCGATGCCAAGCCTCCGCTTGATCTTCAGTTGGTCGTTCCTGATGTACCGCTGGTATTCCGCGATGCCCTGTACGGCATCGGCAAGCGAGGCGATCGCCCTGGCCATGTCGCCGGCTCTGACGTAGGTCTTGGCGTCGTTTGCGGAATCTATCGGATCGCGTTCCATGCTCTCACCTCCCTTCTTTGCGTGGCATGCACCATTCTCGCACTCAAGGCATTCCCGGAAGGAGGGGAATGATGGATTACAGGACGTTGCCGTTGAAGGATCTGGCGTTGTCCGTGAGCGTGGTCATCGATGTGGTCCGTGATTTGTGTGAGCTCCGCCGCAGGGAGGGGGAGCTCACGAGCGACATGCTCCACAAGTACGAGGCGAAGGCCGTGCATGGCCTGTTCGTGCTTATTGTCCGGGAGCAATCTGCGGGAAAATCGTCGCCGCGGTCAGTGCCACGGAAGGAGCTTCGATGATGAACCCGATGGCGATTTCGGACAGTGCGTTTTTGACTCCGTCCCATTTCGAGCTTTTCTCCTTCGGCGTTTGCACCATTGTGATGTCCAGGGCCATGCGGAGTCTGGCGAACGCCTTCTCCAGCGCGAAGTCGCCGGTGATGTCGTATTCGGATAACGCGGTCTCCGTCTCGGTGAGCAATCGGGATACGTACAGTGCGAGTCCTTCTGGCATGGTGTCGGCGATTTCGCCAAGAACCTTCCTGGAATCGGTGAGCAGTGAGCGTAGCTTCTCTTTCTGTTCGTCCGTGAAGTGGACGGTGCAGCCCGTCATCTTGTCCGCGATGGTCTTCATCGCGAGCATGTCGCCGGCGTTGACACGGATCGAAGCGTACATGTTTGCTTTTCGTGTCCGTCCCATCCGTTGCGTTCGGCAAAGGCGGTGACGATGATGTTGGTCCAGTGTTTGACGCAGGTGCGCATGATCGACACATCATCGCCCATGCGCTCCCATGTGTCTATTTCGGATTCGATCTCCTGCAACGCCGATGTGACATCCAGGAGTGTGAACCCGTTCTCGAAGGCGTTACTCATGTTTTTCTGCTGGAAGAAGGAAAGCAGGTACTGTGCGGCGTTCATTGATTCTTCTCCTAATCTGGCCGGTCCGCGTCTGGACCACGCGGGCCTTGTAGCCATCCAGTTTAGGAGGGGGCCGGGCGGTTCTCCTAACGCCGCCCGGCGTATTCCACTCATCCGATGTGAAAGGGGTGCGTGATGTGCGATGACGTGTTCGCCGCGTTGGAGGCGGCGTTGAAGCCGATGAACACGACCAAGGACGTGGCCGAGTGCGGCATCACGGAGCGCACGCTGGCCTATTGGCGGACGACGGGCCTTGGCCCGAAGTACGTGAAGGTCGGCCGCACGGTCCTCTACCCGAAGGAGGAGCTGGTCTCCTACTTCCGCGAGCACCTGTACCAGTCGACCATGGAGTACGGGGAGGTGCCGGCATGAGCAGGCATCGCAGGCCGGTGACGCTGACCGTGAAGCAGCGTGAACAGAAGCTGGCGTTCTGCATCGTCGTGGGCGCGGCGCTCGTCCTGTTGTCGGGATGGGGGCTCGTCTGGTGGGTCGCCGGGTTGGTGGACGGCGTGTTCAGCGTTCTGCATTTCGCGGCGTTCATCGCGGGCGGGTTGCTGGGCGTGACGCTGCTGTCGATCGCCGACCGCGAGGACGGCGAGTAGGAGTCTTGCCCGGCGTTTTTCTGCTTTCCGCGTCGGGCGGCGTGAAGGAAAACACGTACAAACCGGTGCCAATAACAGAAGATCGCGCGGACGTCGTCAGGATGTGTCCCCAGCCGTCGTGGCGTCCGCGCGTTTGGCCGGCGCCCCATAAGGGGTACGGCGGCCGGAGCGGAATCGTTGTCGAAATGGTGTGTGGCGGATTCCGTTCCGGTGTGCCGGGTTCGACTCCCGGCGTCGGCCCGAAAGGAGCCCGTATGGCTTTCGGCAAGGATTGGAAGGAGGTCGTCATGACCGATGATGAGCTGAAGCTTCTGGATACGCCGTATCGTGACCTGTCCATGGATGACAGGGCGAAGGCACTGTCCAGGGTGCAGAAGGATTACGGGGACACGGTCCTGACCGTGGTCACCCAACTGCTGTCCACGAACATGGGTTTGACGATACGCGAGGCGGTGATGAAGGAGACCGGCTCATGGCCGCAATGGCCCGATCCGAAGAAGCGTCGCGGCCGCAGCGTCAAGCCCGGCGCCACGACGTCCGCGACGCCGATCGTGGATCAGCCGAAGGCGGAGAAGCCCGAACCGTCCATGACGGCCGAAACGGAGACGTGCGGCGATCTGGACAACCTGACGCGAGACGAATTCGTGGATCGCGGGGTGAAGCTCTGCGACCAGGCGTACGTCGCCGCCGTCGGCATCATCAGGCTCGGCTACCTGACTCATCAACCGGCGCTGGTCGACATGGCCGCTGGCGTTGTCAGCAACGCGGCGGCCTGCCGGTCCTGCGTGGAACGCAACGGGAAGGTGTTGACCGATGGCCGGTGAAACTGAGCTGACGATCGTCGGCAATCTGACCGCCGACCCCGAGCTGCGGAGCATTTCCACCGGATCCTCGGTGTGCAATTTCACGATCGCCGCCACCCCGCGGACGTTCAACCGTCAGTCGGGCCAGTGGGAGGACGGCCAGGCGTTGTTCATGCGCTGCACGGCCTGGCGCGAGCTCGCCGAGCACATCAGCCGGAGCCTGGCCAAGGGCATGCGCGTCATCGCCAGGGGAACACTCTCGCAGGAGACATTCCAAGCGAACGACGGGACCAACCGGACCGTGTTCAAGCTCACGGTCGACGAGATCGGCCCCTCGCTGCGGTACGCGACCGCGGCCGTGGCCAAGCAAGCTCCCGCCCGCGGCTTCCAGGGCAATAAGGGTTCCCAAAACGGGTATTCGGGTGGGGCCACGTTCGGTGGCTCCGCCTGGCAGGAGTCATCCCAGTCGAGTCCGGTGGAGCCGTCCATCGGCGGGCCTCACGACCCGTGGGCCGCCGATGCGGGAGCGTCTTCCGTCGGCCCGGACGATGAACCGGAATTCTAAGGAGGGGATCGTGGGTGGTCTTATCGACAGCGTTAACCGGACGATCAGTGAGACGTGCCTGTGGTGCCACGCTCACCCGGGCAAGTGGCATTCGTGGCCGATTGCGTATTCGTCGGAGCGTGCGGCGCGCGAGGATCTGGAGCGGTTCCAGTACAACGAGGTGGACGGCTGGCGGTGCGATCCGCGAGCATTCCGGTATTGGCGCGCGCATTCCACGTTCCTTGACTCGGATGGCCGCTACAGGGTGCTGGTGATGCTGCTATGGTCGTGAATCTTGACTCGCACTTGGACGCGGATTTCTGCCGTGAGATGGGCGAGCAGCTCCTGACGGTGGATGTGCCGAAGTCGCTTCTGCTGAAGAGCAACGGCAGCCAGGGCAACCCGTACCGGAACAACCAGAGGGCGATGGAATTGCACCGTCTAGGCCTGATCGCGGCCCGCAGCGGGTTGAATTCCGGGGCCTTGCGTACGGCTGGTCGTCTGGTGGACCTGCTGTGCGTGGTCGCCTACCCGAAGAACCTGCATCGCGTGGATCCGCCGAACATGTGGCCCACGTGCAAGCCGGTCATCGACGGGATGACCGAGGCGGGCCTGTGGATCGACGACGACAGTTCGCATATCCGCCGCACCAGCTTCCAACAGGACCCGCAGCCAACGGGCAAGCAGGGCCTGTGGCGGATCACCTTCCACATCATCCCAATCAGCGAAGGGGAACAGGAATGAACGACCATCTGACCATGACCAGGCAGCAGTTCGGCGACGCCGTGTACACCGCCGTCCTCAAACACGCCAAAACCCGCGTCGGCGGTCACTTGATCCCCTACGGGGAGTTGGCCGGCGAACACGGCGTCATCCAGTACGCGTGGGACAGCCTCGCACGCCATAGCGAAAGCGGGCGGCGATGACACGGCTCACACCACTCATGAGGGACCGTCTCGCGTACATCCGCGAGAATCCCAACGCCTACCCGTGCGACGGCAACGACAATCGCACCTTCCAGGCCCTGGCACGCCACGGGCTGATCCAACCAGAAACATTCGGCTGGAGCGTCACCGACAAAGGCGCCGCGCTCGCCGACAAACTACTGAAGGGGAAGCCATGAGCGTGGAACTGCTCGCCAAGGCGAAGAAGACGCGGCCGGGCGGGGACAGCACGGCGAAGCTGCTGCTGATAGTCCTCGCGGACTATGCGAACGCTGAGGGCATGGCATGGCCGACGGTCGCGACGATGACCGAGGAGGTCGAGAAGAGCGAACGCACGATCCAGACCGCGTTGCGCAAGCTCGAACGATTGAAGCTGATCCGCAGGGGCAATCAGAAGTGGACGCGCAACTATCCCAAGGGGCAGCGTCCGACCGTGTACGAGATCCTCCCTGAGAAAACCAAGCGGGCTCAGCATTCCAAGACTGCACGGGTGCAGTCCACCGCACCCGTCGAAACAACACCGGACACCGGTGCAGTACACAACACCCCCACCGGTGCAGTCCACGACACCACCCCGGTGAAGCACACTGCGGGGGAGGGGTGCAGCACAGCGTACCGAACCGGTGCAGCCCACTGCACCCAAACCCTTAAAGAACCACCAATGGAACCCTTAAGAGAGAGTACGCGCGCGCAAACCACGAAAACCACCACAACCGACCGCGCCCAGGCGCTCGCCGACTGGAAACCCAACCTCGACCACCACGATCTCGCCGACGATCTCAAACTCGACGTGGATTACGAAGCCGGCAAGTTCCGGGATCGTCTGCTCGCCAATGCCGCGATTCCCGCGAATCTCGACGCGGCGTTCGATCTGTGGCTCAAGCGCGGGGCCGAGCTCGGTCTCGGCGGCAGGGAGACCCCGAAGGCGAAGACCTGCCAGCACACGTGGGCGTGCAGGCACACCCATGCGATCCTCGACCGGGTCGGCATCAGCCGCGACGACACCGACACCGCCGGCCGTGTCGCCCAGCGGCTCAAGCGCGGCGACGCACCGGAGGCGATCGTGGACGACCTGCTGGAGATGCGAGACCACGAGTGGTGGGAGGCGGCATGAGCCAGACCATCGCGGCGATCATCCTGCTCGCCCTGGCGGTGCTGGTCGGGTGTATCGGAGGACGAAAATGAGCCAGCCAAGCCGACTGACCTGCCAGCTCGTGGACCTGCGCGACGAAACATCCTGCGTGCGCTGCGGCGCCTACCTGGTCGGGCGTCCGGCGTCCAGGCATCACCGGAAACGGCGCTCGCAGGCGAGCCGGGCGGAGGTGCATTCGCCGGCGAATCTCATCGACCTGTGCGGCACCGGCACGACGGGCTGTCATGGGTGGGTGCACGCCCATCCGGAGGAGGCCCGGGAGCACGGGTGGCTGCTCAGATCCACCGACAGTCCGAAGCGGACGCCGATGCTACACGCCTTGTATGGGTGGGTGCTTCTGGATGACCAGGGGCACGTGGAAATCATCGAAGCCAACGAAAGGAAGGCACTGATATGACAAACGATACGAAGCCGGACATGATGTTGTGGCTGGACGTGGAGACAACGGCGTTGGATCCGACCCGCGGGCAGCTGCTGGAGGTCGGCATGGCCGTCACGGGGATGGACGGGGAGACGCCGGACGACGTGGACGACAGGCTGATCCGTACCTGGGTCATCGAGCATGACGCCATCCGTCTGTGTCCGGACACCGCGTGGGCGGTCGACGTGCACACGCGCAACGGGCTCGTCGACGAAACATTCGGCGACGACGCGGTAGGCGCATACACGGCCGCCAAGCAGATCAACGGCGTGCTGGCCGATTGGGCGGGAAAGTACACCCTGCATCCGGCGGGCGCGAACGTTGACTTCGACATCAAATGAATCCGCAGCAGGCTCGAGCTCCATCTCGACATGCTCCATTACCGGAAGCTCGACCTGACCACGCTCCGATTCCTGATGAGGCAGGCCACGCTCGGCGCCTACTTCGAGCCATCCACCGACCACAGGGTCAAGACCTGCCTCAACCGCGACATCCAGGAATACAAGCACATCCTCCATAAGATCACCGCGCTCGCGGAAGGGGATACGAAATGAGCGTGACCAGTGGCGCGACAATATGGGCAATCTCGTGTGACCGTCCTTGCTGTACCAGTCAAATCGCCGTTGCGGCCGCATCCTGCAGCCAGGCGCTCATCGACGCCGAACACGAAGGCTGGCACGTACTGGCCGACGGCACCGCATACTGTCCGACGCACAGGCCTCGGGAATGACGAAGCCCCCATCCCTTCGGACGGAGGCCACGACCAGCAATCACCAGTCTAGCCGAAGGATGGGGAACGTCATGACACTCTGCCGGATCTGCGAACACGCCGCAACCGATACGTCGACGGGCGTCTGCCGCGACTGCATGAACGCCTACGTGTCGCGACTGCAGTGGCTGCGCCTGATCGGCATGCCCACGCTCCGCCAGGTCGCCTACCGTCAGGTCGACCTCGGCGAGCACGCGGCCCGGTCCGGCAATACGGGCGTCGCGCCCATCCCGCTGCGCATGGACGCCGAACAGGCGTACATCGACGTCGAACGCGACCTGCAATACCTCGCCGGACGCATCGGACTGAAACCCGTCGGTCACGACGACATGGATCGGCCTCGCACGCTGCGCGACTGGGCATGGATCCTGCCACGGCTCATCCTCCGCCAACACGACCTGTTCGCCCTCGACACCGCGGCCGGCGACCTGCACGCGCTCACCCATGACTGCGAGCGCGTGGACGGGTTCGTCAGCCGTCGTGCGGAGCGGCGTCTGGTGGGCGTGTGCCCGGAGTGCGCGTCGGGCGAGGATCCGGAGCGGACGCCGGTGTACGCGGCGCGTGGCGAACGGTATGCGGTGTGCGAGGCGTGCGGCGCGTGGCTCGACCTGGAGCGGGTGCGGCTCGGCTATCTGGAGGAGGCGGGCATGCTGCACATCACGCGCAAGCGGGCGGACGCGGCCCGGTGGCTGTCGGAGCAGTCCGGCGTGCGGGTGACCGGCAAGATGCTGGACAACTGGCGTCTGGCCGGCCGCCTGCATCCCAGGCACGTGGAGGGCCGGTACTGGGAGTGGGACGTGCACGAGCTGCTGGAATGCGTTAGGTGACGTCTGTTTTCCTCGGTTTGAGAAACGGTTGCAGTTTTGGTTACAAAACTGATATAACTATTCTATGAACGAAGAAATCTACCCGAACGCGCCCATTGTGCTCATGGTGGCCGAAATCAAACACACCGAGCACGGGCCACTGGACGAGAAACAGTCCAGAACGATCTCCGAGGCGGTCAGGGAGACACTCCCAATCCGCGAGGAGGACGCTGAACAGAACATCACCTTCACGGGAATAACGGACGGAACACAGCCGCCCGTCCAAGTCTCTCAGACGAAGGTGCTGCGCTGGTCAAGCCGCGACAGAAGAACCGTCCTCACGGTCAAATCCGACACCATCTCCGTGGAAACCACGCAATACCACCGATACATGGACATTCGGGAACTACTGGGGCGAGCGCTGGCCGCGCTCGCCGACACGACGTCCTTGGACGGCGTCACGCGCATCGGCCTGAGGTACATCGACGAGATCCGCGTGCCGTCCGAAGATGATTCCGGACTCCCGGAATGGGGTGAATGGGTTGACGGGTCGCTGCTCGGCCCGCATGGAATCGAGCTCGGTCATGGGCTGTCGCCGGCCACCAACGAAGGCACATCGGTGTTCGCCGGGGATGACGCGACCAGACTGGTGCTCCGGTACGGCGCGCAGGATGCGTACGTCGTCGGTTCGACGCAGCAGCTTCGACGCCCCCTGCCGTCCCCTGGCCCGCTGTTCAAGCTGGACATCGACAGCTACTGGCAGCCGGAGGACGTTCCGGAATTCAACCCCGATGGAATCCTCGTAATGGCGGATCGGCTCCACGAGCCAGTGCGTTCCATGTTCGAGGGGCTGATCACCGACAAGCTCAGGAACGAGGTGCTTCGCCGTGGCTGACACCATCATCAAGGAAAACGAGCGGACGTTGACGGAGACGGCAGGCGGTGCCGTGAACCGTCCCGAATCATCCGGAACCGGTCAATCCAGATCGGCACTCACCGACAACATCGGAGGCATTCGCGGCGCGGCCCGTGCTTTGGAATCCGAACTGGACGACATGCACCGTGAATCATTCGAATCCGAATGGGAGACGAAAACCGCCGAAGCAGGCAGGAAAAGCGTCAGAACACTGCTCGGCGAGCTGTCCGACCTCGGCTTCTCCTGGCGTGACATCGCCCGCATGCTGCATGTAAGCGTGCCCGCCATCAGGAAATGGAGGCAAGGAGGTGCGGCATCCGGCGACAGCAGAAGGAAGGTCGCCGCACTGATGGGGGCGTGCAATCTGATCATGCGTCATTCCATGGTCGATGAGATAGCCTCATGGTTCGAGATGCCCCTGACATCGGCGCCGGTCACACCCATCGACCTATACGCCGCAGGAAGGGCCGATCTCGTGTTCGACTACGCCAGCGGACATCCGGACCCGGAACGTCTGATGGACGAATTCGACCCCCAGTGGCGCGAACGCTACCGCAGCGATTTCGACGTCGTGACCGCTTCGGACGGTGACTTCTCCATCGTGAGGAAGGAACGGTAGCCATGAACAAGCTCGAATTCCCCGGCAGCAGCGAACGTCTCGCCCCGGACGGCCTTTATCTGGCCCGCGGAGCAGGCGAGACGTCGCCATGCCGTCCCTACCTCATCGGCGACGTATTCGACGGCGTGGCCATCCCCAACGGCGCTGGAGGCGAAAAGAAGAGGCGGGTGGCCATCCTGCAGCATCCATGCTCCATGCGCAAGGACGGGGTCAACCTGAAGGATTCGTTACTCGTGGCGAAGGTCTCCCGACGTCCCGCGCTGACTGCTGACGAATGGGCCGGAGGTTACTTCGGCATCATGCCGCTTCCTGAGCTTGAATACAGCGACAACCCCAAACGCCGCGACCACGCCATCGAGTTCGGTGACCTGTACACCGTGTCGCCTGGACAACTGGAAGCCGCAGAAAGAATCGCGTCGCTGTCACCCATCGGCATCAACCTGCTCCTGCAGCGGTGGGTGCACTATATGTCGAGGGTCGTGGTCCCCACGTTTACGTTCAACGAGGCGACGACACCGTTCTATGAAGAGGCCGACCTGATCGAGGAATGGTGCGAGGAATCAGCGACGGACGAAACCGCGGACTCCATCCAAAAGGCCGGGCTCGCCTGCATGGGATGGCTGCGCGCGGAACGACCGGGCGGCAGGACGTACCAGGAGATGCTCAAGGACCCGCAGTCGCGTAGCGCCGTACGCAAGGCGATGCGCGCGGAACTCAAGAGAATGAATCGTCCAGCGTGAACGGCGGAATTTCAGGCCTAGCAATTTCCGTGTTAAGCTAACGCTGTAACCAGCGGTATCCCTCGAGATGGGTGATGCCTGCTGGAGGTGAGGCCCCGACGGGCATGGATTCGTCGGGGCCTCGCTCGTATCCGATGGATGGTTGGCTGAGCAGTCGAAAGCACCCGCTTGCTAGGCGGGAGACCTTGACGGGTCCGCAGGTGCGAATCCTGCACCATCCGCACATTCGTTTTCGGGGAGGTGCATGATGCCGCCCACCATCACGCTCAAGATCACGGACAACGCGGACCGGCAGCTCGCCACGATGAACGTGCCCGTGCCATTGTCGGGTGAACCGGGCGAGTGCGCCATGTTCGACGCCGAGACGTTCGAACGACTGCTCGATCGGGCGGCCATCGCGTTCCGCAAGGTGTTCGACGATGCATACCGGGAAGGCTAACCCGCGTCGTCGCGGCGGTCGTGACCGGTTGTGGCGAAGGGTCAGGGCGTTGGGGGAGCCGTGCTGGATCTGCGGGCTGCCGATCCCTTTGGATGCGCCGGCTCGTGACCCGTTGAGCTTCGAGCTGGACGAGCTGCTGCCGGTCAGCAAAGGCGGCAGTCCCACGGATCCGGGGAACGTGGCCGGGGCGCACCGTTGCTGCAACCTATGGCGCGGTGTCAGGAGCGTCGCCCACGTCGAGCGCGTCCGTTCCATGGTTCGAGCCCGGTATGGTTCGTGGCCGTCGCCGATGGATTTCGTGCGATGCGCGAAATCCATCGACATGAAGGACGGGGCGCCGATTGTGCATCCGGTGAGGTCGAGTGGCGCGGTCTGACCCACCCGGGTATACCTGCACCCGTTTTCTCGCGGACACCCCGGGGCATAGTCACGATTTACACACAAGGTTCGGATTTCGGCTTGGAGGTGGCGCGTATGACGATGCTGAGCGTCACCCGAAAGGGCGATCCGGAACAGCAATTGACCGAACTGGCCAAGAGGCTGGCCGCGGCGATCGACAGATGCGACGATGCGGGGAAGCTGGCGAATCTCGCCCGGCAGTATCGCGAGACGATACTGCGTTTGACCGAGCTGAAGGCTGGTGATGGGGATGACGACGACCACGAGCTCGACGACCTCATCGCAGGCGCCAAGGCCACGAGGCCGCGAAGAGCCGACTAGCCTGGTCGAACCCGACGCGGCCGACTGTCTGCTGGACGAGTGCCTGACCGCGTGCGCCTCCGGAGGATTACGGCCGATGCGCTGGCAGGAGAACGTGCTGCGCGGCTGGCTCGGCGTCAACGCGGATGGCCTGTGGGCGGCGGGCACGTGCGGTCTGTCCGTGCCGCGGCAGAACGGCAAGACCCTGGGCGTGACCGAGGCCAGGTCGAACTACGGGATGCTCGTGAAGAACGAACTGGTCCTGTACACCAGCCACCTGCAGAAGACTTCGACCGAAACGTTCGAGGACATGGCCAACTTCTTCGACAGCCGCCGCCTGCGCAAATACGTCAAGACGATCCGCACCGCATTGGGACGCGAGGCCATCATCCTCAAATCCGGCGCGCAGATCAAATTCCTGGCGCGCACCCGTAACGGCGGACGCGGCCAGCACTGCGACCTGCTGATCTTCGACGAGGCGCAGGAGCTGACCGACGAACAGCAGGCCAGCTTCCTGCCCACGCAGGCCGCCAGCGCCAACCCGCAGACCATCTACACCGGTACACCGCCCGACGAGAACGCGCCCGGCATCGTGTTCTGCCGCATCCGCGACAAGGCCTCGGCCGGAGCGGACGGCATGGCGTGGGCCGAATGGTCGGTCGACCAGATCGGCGACGTCACCGACCGGCAACGCTGGTATCAAACCAATCCGTCGCTCGGCCTGCTGATCCTGGAATCCTCCGTGGAGAAGGAGGCCAACGACATGGCCCCGGACAAGTTCGCGCGCGAACGCCTCGGCTGGTGGATGCCCGCAGGCAGCCAGGTCGACCACGTCATCGACGCCGACGCATGGAACCGGTGCCGCGTCGAGGAGCCGCCCGAACCGCATTTGGTGTGCGCCGGCGTCAAATTCGGCACGGACCGCGCCACCCTCGCCTACTGCATCCGGCCCAAGACCGGGGCCTGCTACGTCGAATGGGTGGACACCAGAAGCCTGAACGAGGGCGTCGGCTGGCTCGCCCAATGGCTCGACACGCGACGAGGCACCATCGCCACCGTCGCCATCGACGGGCGCAGCGGCACCGGAGCCCTGACCACCAGACTCCACGACATGGGCTTCCCGAAAACCGCGGTCATCCTGCCTGGATCCGCGGACATGGCCACCGCCAACGCGATGCTCCTGGACGCCGTCAACACCGGCACGCTCACCCACTACGGCCAGGACGAACTGACCATGAGCGCGACCATGAGCGCGCGACGCCGCATCGGCGGCGACGGATTCGGGTTCGAGGACCACGACACCGCCGACAGCACGCTCATCGAGGCGTGCGCGCTCGCGCACTGGCAGGCGAGGACCACCAAACGCAACCCGAAACGCAAGCTGAGAGTGGGGTGAAATGGATATGGACAACCTCGGCGGCATCACGTCCGCCATCGGACTGGGCGAAACGGACCGCCGTACGCTCCGGGAGCTGCTCGACGCGGCGTCCTCGGTCAGGGAGCGCAACCTGATGCTCGAACAGTACTACGAGAGCGAGCGGCCGGTGCCGTCGATCGGCATCGACACGATCCCCGACAGCGTGGATCCTGGCGTGCGCTGCGACTGGGCGCGCAAGGCCGTGACCAGCGTGTCCGAACGCGTCCGCCTGGACGGGTTCGTGTTCGAGGGCGACTACGAGGATCCCGGTTTCGAACGCGTGGTGTAGGCCAACGACCTGGACAACGCGTTCAACCGGCACATCGCCTCGGAGCTGACCCACGGATGCATGTTCGCGACCGTGCAGAAATCGTCGCGCGGCACGCAGGTGCGCCTGCACTCGGCCGACACCGCTACCGCCCTGTGGGACACGGCGGCCGGCCGCGTCGCCGCCGGACTGGCCATCGCCGACGTCAAACGCGTCGACTGGAGCGTCACGCCGGTGCCGGTGCAGGTCAACATGCACCTTCCCGGCCGCGTCGTGGTCCTCAGGCGTGTCGGAGCGGCCAGCTGGGCCGCAACGGCGGAGCCGCATCCTTTGGATCGTCCGATGATGGAGGCCCTGACCTACCGGGCTACCGGCACCAAGCCGTTCGGCCAGTCCCGGATCACGCGCACCGTCCGCTACCTGGTCGACGAGGTGCAGCGCGTCATGCGTTACATGGCCGTCAGCGCCGCCATGTACGCGGCGCCCATGATGGTCGCCAACGGGCTGATCGACGAGCAGTACGACGAGATGAGCAAGAAGAAGTGGAGCCTGTACCCCACCAGCTGGATGCTCGCCACCCGCGACGAGAACGGCAACACGCCCAGCTTCGAGAAGATCGCAGCGTCCAGCCCGCAACCCTACATCGACGCCATCGCCACCTACGCGAAGCTGTTCAGCGGCGCCACCGGCGTCCCGCTGAACTCGCTGGGCATCGTCCAGGACAACCCCAGCAGCGCGCAGGCCATCGCCGCCAGCCGCGAGGACATCTGCATCGCCGCCGAGGACTGCATCAACAGCAACGCGGTCGCCATGCGCAACATCGCCCTGATGGCCATGGCCGTCGAACACAACCGTACGATCGACGAGCTGAGCGACGAGCAGAAGTCGGTCATGCCGCACTTCCGCAACCCGAACATGCCCAGCCTTGCGGCCACCGCCGACGCGATGACCAAGATCGCCGGCAGCCTGCCCGGATTCAGCGAAACCAGAGAATTCCTCACCGGCATGGGATTCGACGCCAGCGAGGTCGAAAGCATCCGCGCCCAACTGCGCCGACGCCAGGCATCGACCATCCTCGCCCAGACCATCGTCCAGCCCTCCACGGCGGCCGGCGACACGGGGAGCCGATGATGCGCGTCGACCCGGCCACGCTCGACCAGTACCGTCAGACGGTCGACCGGCTGGCCGACATGGCCGAACAGGCGGCCTTGCAGGCATGGGACGCCATGAGACTGGCCGACATGAACATGAGCGTCGCCGACCTGCGCGACGCCATGACCGGCATCGTCCAAACCGTCGCCGACAACTACGGGGCCGCGGCCGCCGAGCTCGCCTGCCGCCTGTACGACCAACTGGCCGAACAGGCAGGACGAAAACTCCCCGAAGCCGCCATCCCCGAAGACACCGAGGAACGCGACCAAGCCATCGAGGACAGGGCCAGATACCTTGCCGGCGCATTGACCGTGGAACGGGAGGATCTATGAGCATCAGCCTGCCCGAAGTGCTCAAGGAGCTCGCCGACCAAAACCGCTGGGTCGCCTGGTACGACCAGGACGGCAGGAAGATACCGAAAAGCGTCAAGACCGGCAACGCCAAAACCAACGACCCCGACACATGGGGAACGTTCGAACAGGCCGCCAAAACCATGGACTACAAACGCTACACCGGCGTCGGCGTCATGCTCGGCGACGGGCTCATCGGCATCGACCTCGACCACGTCATCGACTCGGACGGCCAGATCAAGGACTGGGCCCAGAAACTCATCGACCAGATCGGCTCCTACACGGAAATCAGCCCATCCGGAACCGGCGTGCACATCCTCGCCAAGGCCGACCCGAAAACCGTCGGCATGATCGGCGACGCCGACCACCGCAAAGGCATCGAGATCTACAACCACAACCGCTACTTCACCCTCACCGGCAACCAGCTCAACGACAACCCGCTCAGGGACGCCACCGAACAGGTCCAACAGGTGATGCGCGAACACTTCCCCGCAAGCTCAGCCGACGACCGCGTACGACGACAGGTCGGCGCCATGGCGCGCTCGCAGACCAGGCGCATGGCCAACCAGGCCATGATCGCCAACGCGGGCCGTGATCACGTGCGGTTCGCACGGGTCCCGTCGGGCGGCAGGACGTGCGCGTTCTGCGCCATGCTCGCCTCACGCGGGTTCGTGTACCACACCGCCGAAACGGCCGGCAGCATGAACCGATATCACAATGACTGCCGGTGCGAAATCGTCCCCGGCTTCGACGACGACACCATCATCGACGGCTACGACCCCGACGCGCTCTACGAGGACTATGCGAGGGCGCGCGACGAGGCCGGCGACAATCCGTCCACGAGCGACATCCTCGCCGCCATGCGACGACACGAAGGCAAATACACCGACGGCATGCCGCAACGGATTGCTCCTGCCGAAGGGTGGAGGCAGCCGCATGACATCAACGAGGACAGGATACTGTCGCTTCGGAAAGAACACGACATCACCGACGAGGAGTGGTACCGGCGGCAGGAAGCGGTCGGGGTGTCCCATTCCGTCGACACGCTCTACCCACATGAAATCGTATTCCTGGAGCGATTTCTGGCATTGGGCAATCATATCGAGTGGATCCCGCGGGATAAGAGCAATGCCACGGCTACCAACGACTTCCGTTGGATCGAGCAGCGTGAGCTGTGCGAGCTGAAGTCCATGACGAAGGCCGATTACGGAAAGATAGGCGACAGAATCACCAAAGCGGTCCGCAGCGCCATGGACAACCACAAGGTCGTCAAGGATTGCTTTGTCATCGACCTTGGCGATACGAGACGGAAAGACAAACTCATCCATCAGCTTGAGGGCTACAACTCGCGGGAATGGAAAATCCGCAGGCTGTTCGTCCTCGACGGCGACGGCCTCATCGAAATCAAGCTCAAATGATGAAGCCGGAGGCACCCCTCCGCTCATTGCGTGTTATTTCAACGCCGCAGAGGACCTCCGGTTTCCTCCATTCTATCACCTTTGGCGGGTTGCCGCAGTGGCCGACCGGAGCCGACTGTAAATCGGCCGCTTCACCGCCGCGCAGGTTCGAATCCTGCACCCGCCACAATCCGCCCCGCACGGGGCACAAAAAACCATCGGCCCGGCGACGGGCCGCGAGTCTCCCGCACGGGAGGAAAGGGGGCCTTATGGCCGAAGAACAGCACACGGGCGACGAATCCGATAACGCCATGCCGACGCCGAAGGACGCCATGGGGCCGCACGGCCTCGGATCCGACGATCCGGAACGGGATTGGAAGGCCGAATACGAGAAAGCCATGGCCGAACGCGACAAGCTGGTCGCCCAGTCCCGCAAATGGGAGGAGCGCGCCAAGGCCAACAAGGCCAAGGCGGACAAGGCCGACCAGATGGAGGAGGCGTCCAAGACCGACGCGGAGAAGCTCTCCGACGCCGTCAAACGCGCCGAGAAGGCCGAATCCAAGCTCAGGGAGTACGAAGCCAAGGCCGAACGCGACGGCATCGTCCACGAGGTCGCCGAAGCCAAGGGCGTGGACCGTGAACTCCTCTCGCGCATGAGCGGTGACGACCGCGAGAGCGTCGAGGCGAACGCCGACTGGCTCAAGGCCAAGCTCGCGTCCATCCCCAAATACCCGACCGTCGACGACAATGGCGGCAAAACCCCGCCAGTGACCATCGAACGGATCGAGGCCATCAAGGACCCCGCGCAACGCATCAAGGCGCGCGCCCAGCACATCAACCTCTACAAGCATTGAAAGGAACACGACAATGACAGCATTGGAGAACCAGATCGCCACCACGGATGTCGTGGCCAGCCTCGACATCGAGATGGTCAAGAACTTCAACGGAGAGATCAACCGCCTGACCGAAGTGCTCGGCCTGTTCGCCCCGAGCATCGTCGCGGCCGGAACCACCATGTACACGTACAAGGTCACCGGCGAGCTCGAAACCGACGCGGTCGCCGAGGGCGACGAGATCCCCCTGTCCCACTACAAGGTCGATAAGACCCCGGTCAGCACGCTCGGCATCAAGAAGTACCGCAAGCTGACCACCGCCGAGGCGATCCTCAAGGGCGGTTTCGCGAACGCGGTCACCAAGACCGACAGCAAGATGATCCGCGATATCCGCAACAACATCCTCGCCGACTTCTTCACGTTCCTGCAGACCGGCACCGGCACCGCTACCGGCACGGGCATGCAGGCCACGTTCGCGCAGGTCGACGCCACACTGAACGACAAGCTGGAATCCAACGGCGACAGCGCCGACCGCATCATCCACTTCGTCAACCCGTTCGACATCGCCGACTACCTCGCCGGCGCGCAGGTGACCACGCAGACCGTGTTCGGCATGAGCTACCTGCAGAGCTTCCTCGGCGTCAACGACATATTCCAGACCAACAAGGTCGCCAAGGGCACCATGTGGGCCACGCCCGTGGAGAACATCCACCTGTACGGCGCGGACTTCAACGCGCTGGCGGACGCTGGCCTGTCCTACACCACGCAGGACGGCGGCCTGATTGGCGTGCACCATGAGGCCAACTACGACCGCGCCAGCGCCGAGACCTACGTGACCACCGGCGCGATGATGATCGCCGAGAACCTCGACTACATCGCCAAGGACACCATCAAGAAGGGGGCCTGACATGGCCGTGCAGCGACTCAGGATCGTCGATGAGGCGCCAGCCGACGGACAGGCGCCGTTGGACGTGGTCATCGACGGATTGGAGAACGGCGGCCAGTCGATCACGTCGGTCGAGGTATCCACCCTATTCGCCAATCAGCCGGCCACCGCCGAGCTTGAGGGCACCGTCCTCAAACTCGGCATCCCCAAAGGGGAGACCGGTCCGGCCGGAGCCGCCCGCCAGCAGGGTCCCAAGGGCGACAAGGGAGATACCGGCGCTCAGGGGCCGGCCGGCGCCGACGGAACGAGCTTCACCAAGTGCACGGCCGTGCCTGACGTGAGTGGCGAGGACGCGGCCGCCGCGATTGCGACGGTCAATGCGCTGCTCGCCAGCCTGCGCGCTGGCGGCGTGCTCAACGCAAGCTGACGTGGTCGCCATGGCGGAACCATCGTTTGCAACCGCTAGTGATTACGAGAACCGGTACGGCGAGGTTGACGACCAGGAGCGCATCCAGAATCTGCTGGACGACGCGTCCGCGTACATCCTCGCCTATCCGGGATTCGAGAACCGTCCCGACGACCCCGTGCAGCAACGCAACCTGACCCGCGTCACCTGCGCCGTCGTACACCGCGCCCTGGCCGGAGCCGCATGGAGCGGGTTGAGCAACGTCAGCCAGGGCGCTGGAGGCTACAACGCGTCGGCCACCGTCGCCAACCCGGGCGAGGACTTCTACCTGCCCAAGGGCGACCGGCTCGCACTCGGCATCGGCAGGGCGCGGATCGGCGCCGTCACCCCATACCGGACGGTGGAGCCATGACCCCATTGCCCGACATGAGACTGCTCGACACCACGAGCGTGACCGTGCTCCGTCCCGTCGAAAACGGGACGGACGAATACGGCAATCCGGTCACGAACATCGAACGCGAGAACGTGACCGGCGTGCTGCCCGAACCGGGCGGCACCACATCCATGACGGAGACCGACAGGGAACACGGCGTGACCGTCGATATGGTCTTCCACTGGCCCAAAGGCTACGGGAAACCGCTCAAAGGCTGCACCGTCGAACACGACGGCCGCGCATACCGCGTGATCGGCGACCCGCAGACATACGCCGGTACGAACACGCCGGGCCCGTTCGACATGACCGTGAACACGGCCCGAGGGGAGGGCTGACATGGCGATCAAGGTGAAACTGCACCGTGACGCGTTCGACACGCTGCGCAACAGCGGCCCGGTGCTCGCCGAACTGGAACGGCAGGGTCAGCAGGTCGCCGCGCGCGCGAACGCGATGGCCTCGCCCACGCTGAAGGGCGCGAAGGGCTTCCGCGACGGCGGACCCTTGTATATGGCGAAGCCGGCGGAGGTGCAGTCTCATCGCGGGCGCGTGGGCGTGATCACCTCGAACGCGGCCGCGATGATCGACAACCGCAAGCACCAGACCCTCCTGCGGGCGTTGAAGGGGTGACGCATCATGCCTTCCACAATCGACCCCGTGGCCATGATCGTCTCCTGGCTCACCGCGCACCCAGTAGACGGGATGCCGGTAAGCACGCTCGTGCCGGCGGACCGTGACCCGCCGTTCACGACCGTGCGCCGCACCGGCGGCCAGATCGGTCTCCTGCACGACATGCCCCTGCTAACCGTCCGCTGCTGGCACATGAGCGAGGCCGAGGCAATGCGGGCGGGGCGTCGCATGCTCGATATGCTGCGCCGCATGAGCGTGGAGCATCCCGCCGTCCACTCGCTGGATGTGCTCAGCCTGTACACGGACCGCGACCCCGACACGGGCCGGTGGTACGCGGAACTGAACCTGCAGGTCGGCCTGGCGCCGACCCTGCCTGAACTCTACTGAAATCTGAAAGGAACCATCATGGCTATCGCGAACAACGCGCGCAACGTCAGCTACGGCAAGCCCAAGTACGGGGGAGTGGCCTACCGCGCGCCCATCGGCACCCCGCTGCCGACCACACCAGACGAACCGCTCGACAGCGCGTTCGAGAACGTCGGTTATCTGAACCAGGACGGCATCAGCCTGGCCACGGACTCGAGCACCGCGAGCATCACCGACATGGGCGGCGTCACCGTGCTGACTATCGTGACCTCCAGTTCCGCGACGTACACGCTGGTCATGCTGGAGACCAATGAGCGAGCCGCCAAGGCGCGCTTCGGCGACCAGAACGTGCGCGTCGACGAACTGGGCAACATGGAGATCACCCACAACGGCCTGCCCACCGACCAGAGCTCGTGGGTGTTCGAGATCTCGCTGACCGGCAATCGGGCCGACCGCATGGTGATCCCCAGCGCCAGCATCAGCGAGGCCGCCGAGATCACCTACAACCTGTCCGACGCGAAGGGCTGGGGCGTCACCCTGGCCGCGAACGCCGACAGCCGCATCGACGGCGGCACCAGCCGCGAATACATCGCCGCCCTCATCGACGACTTCGAGATCGTCACCTCCACCGGCGACACCGCTCCCAAGTCGAGCATGACCGTGGGCACATCCCAGGACCTCGCCGTCAAGGTGCAGGTCGAGGACAGGGGCGAGGTCAAGATCGCCGAAGGGTTCACGGTCACGTCCAGCGCCCCGGAGACCCTGCTGGCCGAAGGCGTGAAGATCACCGCGAAGAAGGCCGGCAAGGCCACCGTCACCGTCACGGTCGGCGGCACGTCGAAGAGCTTCGACGTCACCGTCACCGACGCGGGCTGACCCAATCCCATACCGCGCCCCGCACGCTTGCTCCTATCGGTGTGCGGAGCGCCCCCCATACCAACCCGCAGATAGGAGACCCGCAGTGAACCCATGCTTTGAGATAGGAGACCATCATGACCACCACCGCGAAGACCGCCAAGCAGCTCGCCGACGAGCGCAAGCCGGACACGTTCGATTACAACGGTGCGACCTTCACCGTGCCCGACCGGGCGCTGCTCGGCGACGGCGAGCTCACCGGCCTGCTCCTCGGCGTCGAGGACGCCCAGGAGCGCGGGGACACCCGCGAGCTCACCGCGGACATCTACGCCGTCCTCCGCCTGCTCTACCCCAACGGCGCATGGCGCGGCGTGCTGGCGAAACTGCGCGGCGACGACGGCCGCGTGCCCATCGACCTGATTCCCGCGTTCGTCAACTGTGCGATCGAGGCGATGAACCCAAACTCCTGACGCTCGTCCTCTACCTGCGCAAGACCCCCGACGCCTTGGACGCGGATCTGCGCAGGTACTACCGGACGAGCCTCGACACCACCGATTACGCGCTGCTGTCCGACCTGACCGCATGGCTCCCACAGGAGGCGGCCAGCAGGCGCGCTCTCGTCGAACGCATGCCCCGGCTCACCTAACCCGAGCCGGAGCCCGAATCCGAACCGTCGAACGGGGTCGAGGCGTTCGACACCCCCGAACAGCTCCTCGAGAAACTCAACAGGAGACGCGTGAACATCACCTGAAGGAGGCACCATGGCCGAAGGCGTGCAACTGGCGACCGCGTACGTGAACATCGAGGCCTCCACCAAAGGCCTCGGCAAACAGATCACGCAGGCCCTCGGCAAGGTCGACACCGGCAGACTCGGCCAGCAGGCCGGCGGCACATGGGGCAAGGGATTCCTCGCCCGCCTTGGCGCCGCCGGGTACGCGTCGGCAGGTCTTAAGATCGGACGTCAGGTCAGCAAGGGCATCGAGGGCGGCATCGACGAGACCGCCCTTGACGGGCTGAAACGCGCCGTCGAAAGCGCCGAGGCATCGGTCATCACCGCGTCGAAGAACATGAAGACCGCCAAGCTCAACGAGCAGGCGGCACAGGCGCGCGTCACTGAAACCGTCAAAAAGTATGGGGAGACCAGCAGCAGGGCCTACGACGCGCAGGCTAGGCTCGCGCAGGCCGAACTGCGCACCGAAACCGCGTCCAAGACGCTCAACAGCGCCCAGGAGAAACTCGCCAAGGCGCAGGACGAGCTCAACAAGGCATCCAACGAATACAAAACCCCGAACACCGGCAGACTGTCGCGCGCTCTCGGCACGATCACCAGCGGATTCCGCAACGCCACCAAGGACGCCGACACGTTCAGGACGAGCGGCCTGAGCATCGGAGCGGTCGCCGGCGTCGTCTCCAACCTGACCGGCCGGCTCGTCTCCGGGCTCGGCAACTACATGAACGCCGCCGTCGAGGCGTCCGACAGCACCGACAAGTTCAAGTCCACGCTTGACTTCGCCGGCGTGGACACCGAGACGATCGACCGGCTGACCAAGAGTACGCAGGCGTACGCGGACGCGACCGTGTACGATCTGGCCGACATCCGCAACGTCACCGCCCAATTGGCCGCCAACGGGGTCAAGGACTACGACAAGCTCGCCGAGGCGGCCGGCAACCTCAACGCGGTCGCCGGAGGCAACGCGGAGACGTTCAAGAGCGTCGGCATGGTACTCACCCAGACCGCCGGCCAGGGCAAGCTGACCACCGAGAACTTCAACCAGCTGTCGGACGCGATCCCGGGCGCCAGCGGCAAGATCCAGCAGGCCCTCAGGGACATGGGCGCTTACACGGGTAACTTCCGCGACGCCATGGAGAAGGGCGAGATCAGCGCCGAGGAATTCGACCAGGCGCTGATGGAGCTCGGCATGACCGACGCCGCGGTGGAGGCGGCCAAGTCCACGAAGACGTTCGAGGGCGCGGTAGGCAACTGGGATGCGGCCGTGCAGAAGCTCATCACCAAAGGTTTGGACGCGGTCAAACCAGCGTTCACCAAGGCGTTGGGCGGCGCGACCGACATCGTCTCGGATTTCACCGACGACATCTCCGACAACCTCGATGATCTGCAGAAGCGCTTCAGCAAGGCCGCGGACAGCCTGCTCAAGGGGAACCTCGCGCAGGCCATCGGCGACGTGTTCGACCTCGACCCGCGGGTCACCCGCGATCTGGGCGAGGCGTTCGATTCGATCGTCGACGGGTTCGGCGACATCACCGGCGAACTCAAGGAGCTCACCCCCGGTCTGGACGGGGCGAACAGCGTGTTCGGACTGCTCGCCGACACGTTGAAGACCGTCAGCCCACTGCTGCCCGTGATCGCCGACCTGCCCGAACCAGTCCAATTGGCCGCGGCCGGATTGGTCGCCTTCCACAAGCCGCTCGGCAACATCATCTCGATCGCCAGGGGCGCGGCAGGCGTGCTGGGCGGCATCGCGTCCGGCATCGCCGGCATCGGCTCCAAGTCGCAGGACGCGGCCGGCAAGGTCGGATCCGTGTCCAGTCAGCTCGACGGCGTCTCCTCCGTGAAGATCGGTGCGACCGCCGGACTGGTCGCCGGCTACCTGGGGGCGGTCGCCAGCCAGGCGTCCGCCGCGCGACGCCAGGCCAAGGCGTTGGACGAGGCGTTCGAGACGTCGAACGGCGCGGAATCGTACTTCGACGCGCTCGAGGACCATGACACCGGCAAGCTCGGGTTCTTCGACCAGCTCGCCACGTTCCAGATCCCAGGCATCAGCGACGGCACCCTGATGACCGCCCTGGACAACGCCAACGTGAGCCTCGACACGTTCCGCAGGGCGGTCGAGGGCGACGCGGACGCCATGGTCGAGCTCGACACGGGCGCCGACAACTGGATCGAGGCGCTCGGCGGTCAGAACATGAAGCTCGCCACCGTCAGCGAGCAGGCCCACAAGCTGCGCGACGCGTACAAGGAGAACATCGCCGCCATGGTCGAGGCCACGCAGACCGCGGACGGCATCGACCGGGCGTACGCGAACCTGTCGGCCGGCATGGGCGAGCTGGGCACCACGTTGAAGGCCAACGGCGACTCGCTCAACGACCTGTCGTCCATGAGCGACGCCAGCCGCGGCGCGCTGCAGCAATTCAGCGCGTCGGTCTGGCAGAACGTGGACAGCATCATCGCCAACGCCGACGCGTACGGCGGCATGGACCAGGCGGTGCAGACCGCGAAGAACCGCGTCCAGGAGATGAGAGACGCGCTCATCAACCAGCTGCAGGCCCTCGGGCAGACCCCGGAGCAGGCGGCCGCCGTCGCCGACGCCTTGGGGCTGATCCCCTCGGACGTGACCACCGACGTGAGACTGAACGCGGGCGATGCGAAGCTCGAGGTGCAGACGTATCTGGACACGCTGAACCTGACGCCGGAGCAGAAGACCACGTTCATGCAGGCGCTCACCGACGCCGCGAACGGTGACATCGACGGGCTGAAGCTGAACATGGACACGCTGCCCGACATCGTGACCAGCTTCCTGAAGGCCGACCCGACGGACGCGAACGCGCAGCTGAACGCGGTCAGCGCCCAGCTGCAATTGTTCGGTCTCATGGAGCCCACGGCATTGCTGAAGGCGGACAATTCGGACGCCGAGGGCAAGACCGCGCAGTCCACCACGAGCGTCCGCACGTTCGGCACGCAGACGGCCACCGCCAAGGAGGACGCCGACAACAGCGCGGCCATCACCAAGACCGATGCGGCCAAGGGCAAGGTCCAGGAGTACGGCGGCATCAAGGCGACCGCGGTCGTCGACGTGATGGACAACGCCAGCGGCCCCCTGGACGGGATCCTCGGCAAGCTCGGCAGCATCGTGTCAGGCGTGTGGAACGCGGCCGTGAACGTGGTCACCGGCGGCGGCAGGGCGTACGGCGGCCTGATCGACGGCGGCCGCGTCACCGGCCCCGGAAGCCGCGTGAGCGACACCGCGCAGATCACCCCGTTGAGCGCGGGCGAGTTCGTGATCCGCGCCAAGAGCGCGAGCCGCATCGGCTACGCCAAACTCGACCGGATGAACGAGACCGGGACGATACCGGAAAACGGCGCATACCGGGAACCGACCGTCACGAACCTCACACCGAACCGGACAGTCACCTATTCGCCGTCATACACGATCGTGGCGAACGATGCCGACCTGGTCCTCGCGAAGCTCGAGGCACGTGAACGCGACATGATGATTCGCTACGGAGGTGCATGATGCGCGTCACCATCGACTCGGGAACGGACCTGCTCGCATTCACGACGGTCCGGCCAATGAACCACGGTGTTATGCGAGTGACGAAGATCACCGGATGGTACGGGGCCAAAGGCGCACGCGAACAGGCCACGGACAGGCCTCAGCAGGACGGCGCCTATTGGCCCAGCCGGCTGACCGGCGGCGGCAGGACCGTGACCGTCAACGCCGCCGCCGTCTGCCGCAGCAGCATCCAGCTCGCCGTGCTCCGCGACCGGCTCAACGCGCTCGCCTGCACGCCCCTGACCCTTACGGTCGAGGACGCGCACGGCGTGCGCAGCGCGGACTGCTGGCTCGCCGACGACACCGACCCCACGCCGCTGCCGACCGAACAGGCCGCCGTGTTCGCGCTCGTCCTGTACTGCCCCGACCCGTTCAAATACGGGCGTCCCGTCACGTTCGCCGCGTCGGGCAGCGTGTGCCGGGTGCGTAACGAGGGCAACGCGCCCACATGGCCGAGCGTGACCGTGTCCGGGCATGTTACATCATTGCGTCTCGCATTGGATGACGGGGAGGTGCGCTGGCAGGGCGACGCGGATGGTCTCGAGCTGGATTTCCGGGACATGCTCCCGTCGGCCGGCACCGTGACCTACGATCTCGCGTTCCCCATCAGACCGGGCTCGTACGGGGTCGCGGTGAGCGCGGATGCGGGCGCCAACGTGAGTATGACCCTGCGTCCCGCATGGAGGTGACCATATGCCGTATGAGTCCCTTCCGGCGTTGACGGTGCACGCGTACGACATCGGGTCGGGCGCGCATCTGACGCGACTGCCGTACACGTCGTGCTCGTGGAGCGACGGGTTGAACTCGTCCGGCAGCATGAGCGCGTCCATCGACTACTCGAGGACCGCCGTCCGGCAGAACCTGTGGGAGCTGCTGCGCTGCTGGCGGGTCATCCTCGCCGTGCAGCGCGGCGACCAGGTCATGCATGCCGGGCCCCTGACATCGTACGGGTGGGACGCGGAGAGCCGCAGGCTCTCGCTCGACTGCGGGGGCTGCCTGACACTCCTGTCGAAACGCCTCGTCCTGCCCCGCGGCCTGAAGGACGCGTGGAGGGACGACGCGATCCTCGTCGACGAACAGCACCCCGCCAGCGGCATGGCCCTCACCCTGACCGGCTCCTACCCAGACATCATCCGAGGGCTCGTGGCCGAGACGCTGGAGTGGGGGCCGCTGCCCATCAGCCTGCCCGCCGCGGAGGGCGGCTCGTACACGCGCACCTACTACGCGTGGGACCTAGCCACCGTCGCCGACCGCATCAACGACATCACCGGCCTGGAGAACGGGCCCGAGATACGCTTCGATCCGCGCATCACCGGGAACGGGAGTCTGACGTTCGACCTCGTGGCCGACCCCGAGCCCGCGCATCACCGGTGGAACGCGATGGTGCCCGGCTCGCGCGTCATCCTCTCCAAGCTGGACGGGGACGGCGCGGACATGACCTGCCAGGCATGGGCGGTCGGTGGCAAGGACGACGACCGCACGCTCATGTGCCGGCGCACCACCACCATCCCCACTGACGTGGGCTGCATGTTCCTCCAGTCCAAGGACACCGAACACACCACCGTCAGCGAGCTCAGGACATTGCAGGAGCACGCGCTGGCCGACCTCGCGCGCGCGGCGCGTGGCCCGTGGAGACGTACACCGTCAAAATCGGCGAGGAGCACGACGTGAGGGTCGGCGACACCGCCGACCTGACCGTCAGCGACGACCACCTCGGCACGAGGACCATCCCCCTGAAGATCACCGACGTCGATGGCGACTCATCGTCTGACTGGCTGACCATCCAGGCGCAGGAAAGGATCGATCGATGAGCGACGACATCATGCCGCTGACGGCGGCGGGGAGCGTGGCCGTATGGTGCGGCGACGAGGTCACCGCCGGCGATGGCGCATCGGATACGGCCCACCGGTACTCCACGCTCGCCTCGGGCGCGCTCGGACTCGAGGAGCGCAACCAGGCGAAATCCGGAGTCGGATGGATGATCGACGGGAACACGCTCACGGGCCAGCTCGACGCGGCCGCCTCGGGATCGGCGGGCGTGACGGTGGGCTACGTGTTCCTCATGGCCGGTCTGCTGGATTCGTTCGCCAACGTGGCCGGCATGCAGCAGGCCGTCGCGGACACGATCGCGCACGCCGCCGAACTGTTCCCCGGGGCGCGGATCGTGGTGGGCTGCGGTCCCGGCTGCATCCCCGCCGGCACGGACGACACGACGGTGTCGAACCAGGCGCATGTGCTGACCGCCATCAGACTCGCGGCCGACCAGGCCGGCGCCTTGTGCATCCCGGACATGCGCTCCATCTGCGGCAGCGACCCCGACTTGCGTGCCGACGGGATCACCCCGAACGACTCGGGCCACGCTCTGCTCGCCCAGACGGTCGAGACCATGGTGCGCGAGGACCAGGGCGAACCACTCGACACCCCGGTCGCCAACCTCAAACGCAAATACACATCCGGCGGCAACAGCTGGATAGCCGCCCAGATCCAGACTCGTAACCGCCGTGAGGCGGAGAAGCGCGAGGCCAACCGGCCCACGGGCACCGAGCTGACCCAGTTGACCTCGAAGCTGGACGCGCTGACCCGTGCGCAGGGATTGCAGCAGGTCATCCTCCGCCAGCAGCAGGACGCGCTCGCCGGCCAGCAGGGCGAAACGGTGGCCTCGCTGCAGTCCCTGACCCAGCAGCTGCAAACACAGCAGTCGGCCATCGACACGATCCAGAACCAGTTGCTGGTGACGGTGGGCGAGAATTTCAGGCGCATCTTCCAACGGTTGAACGCGCTCGACGGGCTCGGCGAATAGAAGGGAGGACATGCATGGCGACGGTTGGCAGGAGGGTCGGGCGTCTGGACGTGCGCCTGGTGCGTGGGGACAGCGAGCGGTTGGGCGGCCGGTGGCGTCAGAGGTATCCGGACGGGACCGTGAAGGCTGTGGATTTGGGCGCGTGGAGCGGCGTGGTCGAGCTGCGCAGCCCGGACGGGAGCGAGTTGTGGTATTCGCGTGCGTGCGGGGAGATGACCGCGGACGGGTATGCGATCGCGGACATCCCGCCCTCCGCGTTTACGGACGCGGTGTGGGCGGCCCGGCGGACCGGCCAGTGGAAGGTCACGGTCACGTCGCCGGACGGCGGGACCAGGCGCACGCTGGGCTGGGGCTATTACACCCTGTCGGATTGAACGGTTCAAGGGAAAGGTTTTTGATATGACGGAGCAGATAGTGGACCTGATGGAGGCGAACATGCCGGGACCGCGCGGGGCGACGGGCCCGCAGGGTCCGCAGGGCCTGCCGGGCGTGGACGCGGTGCCGGCTGACGAGGCCGTGGCCGCGTACGTTTTGGGTGATTCGGCCACCCAGCAGGCGTTGGCCGGCCTGAAGGGACGGTGGGGGAGCCATGTTCCGTTCTTCGGGGACAGCATCACCGCGGGATACCTGTCCGGCGGCGTGACGTTCAGGGACGTCCTGTCGTCCACGTTCGGGTTCGAGGACCACAACTACGCGGCCGGCGGCGAGGGATTCTACCGTGCCGGCCAGTCCGGCGGCGACATCGCCCACGAGGTCGCCAACAGCAAGTCCGACGACTCGTACGACCACTCCCGCGTCAGGCTGGCCGTGGTGTGCGGCGGCGTGAACGACGTCGACCGCGACGTCACGAAGGGGCGCGACGGCGTGCGCCGCGTGATGGAGGCGATCCGCGGCGAGTACCCGAACGCGACGATCCTGCTCGCCTCCGGATTGGGAGGCGCGTTCAACCCGACCTACGGGAGACTCGACCACAGGAACGTCGGCTATTACGACGCCATCGTCTCCGAAGGCATGGCCCGCGGCGCCATGATCGCGCCCGACGCCTTCACCTGGGTCGGGACGGACGACACGCTCCTGGCCGACGGCCTGCACCCGAACGCTTCAGGACACCGCGTCATCGGCGCGCACCTGTCCAACATCCTCGCCGGGCTCGCCGACCCGACGGCCGTGACCGACGCGTCAGGCCAGATCACGAAGACGGCCGACCAGGACACGCTGGACGCCAAGCTCCACGTGGCGGGCCGGTCCGTGCGACTGTACCTGCACCTGTGGCACATCCTCACGGACGCCGACTTCGACGAATCCTTGGGCGGCGTCAGATTCGTCATGTGCCGGACGCCGAACTGGCTCGAGCTCCCCGGATACCGGACCGGAGCCGTCCTCGGCTTCGACGGAGAATACAACACGCTGAACCAGCACTACTGGTCGATCGGCAACGGCTCCGCCAGCATGGTCATCCGCCAAGCCAGCGGAGCAAGACAGATGGAGACCGGGATGAAACTCGACATCTCCATCTCCGTGGACACGGTGCTCGCCTGACCGCAGCACGGAACACCCGTCTGACGACGAACCAGGACGACGGGCGTGCACGTCCCGTCACTCGGAGTTCGGATACCTGCCCCACAGGTACGGTATCCGAACGGCACAGTACGGCGTCCGGACGTGCAAACCACCATGTTCGAACCGGGCCTACGGCCAAGTCCGAACATGGTGTTCGGGAAGAAGGCGGCGTCACCGTTCGACCAATGAGAGACGCGACTGGAGAATCGACGGGAGATCCGCGTCGGCGTCGCCCAGGACGCACAGTTTCGCCAACTCGATGCCGATCGACGTGAACGCATACGTCGGGCGGTATCCGCGCAGCTGGTCGGAATCGTTGCGCAGCGTTGCCTGCGTCGCGTTGACGCGGATAACGCATGTGGAGTTTGGCGGCACGTAGACGTCCGGAGCGTGACCCGGCATCTGCGTGGTCAATCCGGCGTCTTCAAGCATTGATACCTCGCTCAGTGGTATCCCGTTCGCCCCGGCCCCGCATTCGAGTGGGGACTGCAGCAACGGGACGGGCACCCATCGGCCGGTCTGGTCCCGAATCTCGACGCTCCATGAACAAAGGACACGTAACTTCCTGGCTTCCGTCCCGTTCATGCCCTTGAGCGTCACAAGCGATCTTTTCGAAAAACTCCCGGCGGACGTGATCTCCTCGTCCAACAGTCGTGCCCATAACGTTCGGATTTCATCTTCATACGCGTGCGATGCTCCGTCCTCGAACGCATCGAGCCAATCCTGTTGCGGCATGGTGCCGGCATTATTCTTTCCGCGGCGCGCCTCGCTGACGATGGAGAGCACTTCGACGAGATTGTCCAGCTTTCTGGACTCCGTGATGTACTTCGTGTACAGCAGGTCCTTCAGCTTGTCGGGCGCGTCCGCTCCGTACAGCGACTCGTATAGCTTAACGGCCGCGTCGACGTCCTTCGCCCGGGACCGTCGGTCAAGCGCTCGCCCCAATCCCCAATAGTCGGCGATACGCCCGAGAACTCCGGAACCCTTTTCCGCGACATCAACGATTTTTCCCGCGGCGCTGACGGCCGATATCACATCACTCATACCTCAGAGCATACGCCGAAAGGACAGCTTATGAACCCTCCAGCCGGTACCCCATTATGGGCGGTCATCCTCATCGCGATAATCCCGAGCCTGGCCACGATCGTCGTGGCGGTCATCCAGTCCAGGCAGATTCGAGGACTGCGCGACCAGCAGACAGCGACCAAGTGGGAGATCACCAACGACCATTCGGCGCCGCTGCGCGCGGATATGGACGAGAAGCACGAGAGGGTCATGACGGCGCTCGCCAACCTGCGTGACGACATGAACGGCGAGTTCAAGACTGTCAACGAGCGGGTCGCCAACGCCGAACGCGAGCACCTGCAACTTCGCGAGGACATCAGAGAACTTAGGAGGCATCGATGATCGTCATCGCAATGGTGGTCGCCGCGATCGTCATATGGGCGCTCGTGCGTGGCGGCGACGACCGCTGGTAGAGGCCAATCAGAATTTTGCCCCATCCGGATCGGGTGGGGCTTTTCCATATCCATCAACAGTAAAGGAGAGGAATGAGCATCAAGAACAAGAGCAAGCCGAGCCTGGTGATGCGGATCCTCGCGGTCATCGTCGCCGTGCTGCTCGGCGTATCGCCGGCGACCGCCTTGGCGGATGCGGGCGTGGACGTGAGCAACTGGCAGGGATGCGTGAACGCGGCCGCGTTGAAGGCGGACGGCGCGGACTTCCTGATCGCGAAGGTCACGGAGGGCAACGGGTACACGGATCCGGTCGGCGACTGCAACATCCAGGCGGCCATCGACGCGGGCATGTACACGGGCGCCTACCATTTCGCCCGCCCCGACCTCGGCAATTCGCCGGAGGCCGAGGCCGACTGGTTCCTGAGCCAGACGGTCGGCTACCGTGCGCAGCACGTGCTGCCGATCCTGGACTGGGAGCCGGGCGGAGCCTACAACGGCTGGACATGGTGGGCCAAGCGCTGGCTGGACCGCGTGCATGAGGTGTGGGGCGTCAAGCCGCTCATCTACATGTCGGGATCCGTCGTGACGTCGAACGACTGGTCGGCGGTGGTCGCCTCCGACTACGGCCTGTGGCTCGCAGCCTACCCGAACGGGTACGCGGCCGAGACGATCCGCGAGGCCGGCTCGCCGACGTGGAGCACGGGCCAGTGGCCGTTCGCCGCCGTCTGGCAGTACACCAGCTCCGCGTACGGTGGCGGCATCGGCCCGTTGGACGCGAACACGTTCTACGGTGACGCGACCACATGGGCCGCCTACGCCGGCGGGAACCCGGCGCAGCCCGACGGCAGCGCCGTCGACGTAGCACCTTCCGGCAATACGGGCGGGACAGTCCAGACGGACACCGGCGACACGGGCGGCTGCGGCAGCTCCTGCGTGACCATCCGGAGTGGCCAGACCGTCAGCCAGTACTGGAGCGACTGGTGGAACGTCACCGTCCCCAGCGGTGACCCGAACCGCGTGTACCCGGGCGACGTGGTCTGCCACAACGGCGGCGCCACCGCCAACGGCGGGTCGCGCACGTACGTCGTGCAGAGCGGCGACACCCTGTCCGGCATCGCGCAGCGGCTCGGCATCAGCTGGACCCAGCTCACCGGATACCGGAGCGGATCGCCGAATCTGATCTATCCGGGCGAGGTCCTCCACTACTAACCGCCATCGGCCCGCACCCACCACTGGTGCGGGCCCCATATTCATAAGGAAGCAGCAATGGAAGAAGACGAAAACACCACGGGATACCTCATCCCCGACAAGGTGTACGACGTGCTCAAATGGGTGGGCCTGATCGCCCTGCCCGCATCGGCCGTGTGCGTGCAGACCATCGGAACCGCCGCGGGCTGGACGGGCACCGACCTGACCGTCACCACCCTGACCGCACTGGGTACCCTCGTCGGCGCACTCATCGGCGCCAGCACGATCAAAGCCAAGCACACGACGCAGGAATAGTCTGCGTCATCGCATCACAGCGCCCCGCTCCCACCCGCATGCATAGCGGTGGGAGCGGGGCGCTTTTCGCGTATTGCAAGCAGGTTCTCTACAGACACGATTCAGACACGATGACCTTCGGTTTTTGCTCGTTTCTACTGTTTTGTACTGTTTCTATTTGTCTTTTAAAAGCGTTGATATTTCAACGTTTCTAGTGGCATTGAAGCCTAGTGTGGTTGGCTGTAGTTTGTGCTCGGCCCGTCAGAATGTCGCAGGTTCAAATCCTGTCAGCCCGACCAAAACCGTTGGAAACAAAGGTGTTTCAGACGGTTTGAAAAATCCTTTCCCCGGTTTCCGGTACAAACACGACGATCGCGGGAATTCCTCGTGGCATTTTGTGATATTCGCATAGTTCTGTCCGCCTGGGTTTTCAAACGGAAATGGTATGGATGGCATTTGATTGTCGAGTTCGAGCAAGATACGGGTGCTGTATGGCGAGATTGAAGCGTTGTTTTCCTCGGGTTTTGGATACGATAAGCCCTATGAACGCATCTCAAGAGAATCTTTGGCCGGCGCCGTTTGCCAGCAAGTCGCTTGACGCCACCGTTGTGGTGCCGGGCAGCAAATCCCTGTCGAACCGTTATCTCATTCTTGCGGCTCTCGGGCATCGTCCTGTGCGATTGGTCGGTCTGTTGCGCTCGCGCGATACCGAGCTGATGATGGACGCGCTGCGTTCGTTGGGAGTGCGCTGCGAAATCGATGAGCAGGTCGACACCACGGTTACGGTGGTGCCGCCGTCCGGCGGCCGGTTCCACGGTGGTACGAAGGTGTTCTGCGGTCTTGCGGGAACGGTGATGCGCTTTGTGCCCGGTCTTGCCATGTTCGCGGACGGTCCTGTGGATTTCGACGGTGACGAGCAGGCGTACGCGCGTCCGATGAAGCCGGTGTTGGACGGTCTTGAACAGTTGGGGGCATGCATCGAATACCACGGCGAGGAAGGGCGCCTGCCATTTACAATCATTCCACCTCAAACGGTGAGCCAGTGCGCCGAGCCGAGCGTAGTCAGCATTGATTCTTCGGGATCCTCGCAGTTTATTTCGGGACTATTGCTCGTCGGCTCTCGAGTGCCAGGCGGTTTGGAACTGCATCACACGGGGGAGAAGACACCGAGTTTACCGCATATTCGCATGACCGTGGCCGATCTGCAAGGTTCCGGCGTGCGCGCCAACGCCGACGAACACGCCCGCGTGTGGACCGTGCAGCCGGGAGCCGTGCAGTTGCCCGAAACGGTGACGGTAGAACCTGACCTGTCGAATGCCGCCCCGTTCCTTGGCGCAGCGCTCATCGCCGGCGGAACCGTTCGCGTGCCTCACTGGCCGGAATCCACCACCCAGCCGGGCGGCCTGCTTCCCGGATACTTGGAACATATGGGCGCTGAAATCAGCTTCCCCGTGATCGACGGCGTCCGGTACTGCGAAGTGACCGGCAGCAGCCATGTCAACGGCTTGGGTGATTTCGACCTGACTGCGGCCGGCGAGATTGCGCCATCGCTGGCCGCAATCCTGGTCTTCGCCGACAAGCCTACGCGCATGCTGGGCATCGGCCACTTGCGCGGCCACGAGACGAACCGTCTGGAAGCATTGGTCAACGAAATCACCAGAGTCGGGGGAGAAGCCCGTGAGCTGGCCGACGGTCTGGAGATCGTGCCAGTGCCGGCAACGAATCTCAAGCCCGCCAAAATGGAAACCTACGCGGACCATCGCATGGCGACGTTCGCCGCAATGCTTGGTCTGAGCATCAACGGCATCCAAGTCAAGAACATCGCGACCACCGCGAAAACGCTTCCCGATTTCGCGAATATGTGGACCAACATGCTTGCCTAGCAAGGATTGTCAGAGATAATCCGCAAATAATCCACGATATTGAAAACGGTACGGAAATGTCCTTCCTCCGCAAAAACAGAAGAAGGACATTTCTACGTTTGCACAGAATACGCATTTGTATTGCATTTCGAACGATGGGAGCGCAGATGCCTGACAGCTACAAGAAGCTCATCAAGAGCAACCCCGACGAGACCGAGATTAGGAGTTTCCTAGTGGACGGCGACCAGGTATCCGTGACCCTGCGCATTCCCGACGCCTTGCGCGACGCGGCGAAGGAGGAGGCGGCCCTGCGGGGCATAAGCTTCTCGGCCTTCGTGCGCACCTGCATGATCGAAGAGCTCGCGAAGAAAGGGGCGCGAGCATGATCCGGGTCAAGACTCTCACCGTCCAGCTCATAGACGAGCAGCCAGACCGCATCCGTATCTGCCGAATCGATGGCGAGTCGCTCGTGACCGTCGTCGTTCCAAGGGAGGACCTCGCCGAGGCGAAGTCGCTGCCGAACATCCCTCAGCGCGGCGTCTACTATCTGCTCGACGAGGACCACGGCAACGTGAGCCGCGTCTACGCGGGGCAGACGACCCAGGGCATCGCCCGGCTCGACGCGCACAAGGCAAAGAAGGAATTTTGGAACAAGGCCGTCATGTTCCTCGACGACGACCAGAACATCAGCAGGGACGCACTGGATGTCCTCGAGGCGAAGGCCATCGACTACGTGCGCACCCACGGCTCGTACGAGACCGACAACTCGGCGACGCCCAAGCCCTACGTCGACCCGTACAAGGAAGAGGCCGTCGAGCGCCTGCACGAGAGGATCCTCTTCAGGATGGCGGTTCTGGGGTACGACCTCAACAGGGTCGATCAGGGCCCCGCAGGTGCGCCGGCGGTCTTCCACACGAAGAAGAACGGCATACGCGGTGCGGGGCGCTACGACAAGGCCACCGGGCACTTCACCGTGCTCGCCGGCTCGAAAGTGAACCTCTCGAGGCCCGTGCTGAAGAACGTGGGCGTTGCGGCCGCGCGCAGGGAGATCTTCGGCGATTCGGGCGGCACCGCAGAGCTCACTGAGGACCTCGAGTTCCCAACGCCCAGCGCCGCGGCGGTGTTTGTGCTCGGCGGCAGCCAGAACGGCTGGACCGAATGGGTAAGCGACGACGGAGAAACGCTCAACCAAGTCTATAGAAGCGAAGGAAACTAAATCAACAAGCAGTGGCTGGCCTCCAAGATATAGGATTACGCCAACAAGATGCGCTCCAAGATTGAGGCTAATTCTACAAATTCTTGTCCGGGACGGAAGCCGACCGCATCGATGTCACTTTCGACGTCCGTCCCAGCCGTGCGGATGAGAAGTGGCTGAACGCATGGTGTTCTCATAGCTGATTGAAGAACTATGTCAGGAAATGATCGCTTTTTCGGGGAATCCATTGAGATTTGAGGATGGTGGTTGCGCAATCATACTTCCGATGGGGCAGCCTATCGGAACCGGCGAAGATCACGGTATCGTTTTGATGTCCTTCAGCTTGAGTTCGCCGCGCGCTCTTTACCTGCTGTTTTTACTCCCCGGTGCATGCGAACACGTTTCCGGCATATCTGGGTAGTAAATGCCGCGGTGACTTACATGGCGGTATGTCGCGGAATTTCCCCTGATTACTCCCATTTCTATCAAGACGGCAGGATTCTTTACTCCCCATTGACCACTTGGGAAAATGCCATGCGGAGACCGCCGAAAAGCCTATTGAGTTCGATTTGAGTTTCACGGGCCTCGAAACCGCCCCGTACCGCTCTCGGGAACAAGACTGCGCGTCCACTCACTCGGAATAAATCCTTACTCCCATTCCCCCGAATAGCGTTCCGTACCTTGTTGTCTTGAAATACGGGGAGTAAATAGCTAAATCGCAGGTGAAAGGGAATTAAACGGCAAGAAAGCCTCCGTCCCAACGCAGGGGACGGAGGCTCGATTATCGTTTTTTACTCACCGATGCCGCTGGTGGCTTTGTCGTGAGTCGCGTATGGAACGAAACTCTGCATTACACCACGGCATTCAAAAGTGCAGGTCAAAGCCCTATCAGCTTACTCCCACTCTTCGCTTTGGCTCTGCCGTCCCGTCATTCCAGTTGCACCCAGTTTTCGGCACCGCCACGGAACGCGTACCGCCGAATGACGCGACGTCGCGTTTTGACGGCACCGGCACGAACGGTACTGCGCCCATTTTCATAATCAGCGGTCAAATAATAAGGCAGGGATTCGCTGTCGTGGTCAATTAGGACAACGTCAACGCAAGCGTCGCCCAGCTCGATCGATACGACACGAACTTTGGAAATCCCATTGCCCAGCGCTTTGCACGCAGCATATTAACGATGCTTTGTGTATTCCTCCGTTCGCCCAAGAGCTTGGCGTCGCCCGTTGGGCGAAAGTCCTCTTCTTCGTCAATGCCGATAATCAAACGTCCCGTTGTATCTTCGGAATTGTTGCCATGCGGATTACGTCGTGAAGCAAGTCTGCCTTGTTTCCATGCCACTCACGCTTGAAATCCCAGTAGGACCCTTTGCGCTTGAGATCGGCAAGATCAGCCACTAGTTTGGGCAATGACTCATCATCCGTGTACCTTGGTTCCATCCAGCACCTGCTTTTAATCGTTGCCCTTTTGCATGAGGGACTCAGTGATTCTCGCGAGCGGGCTCTGGGGTGATAGGGGGCACCCTCGACCACCTGTCTACTCGTTCCTCTTGAAATTCTCCGCCTGCTCCATAACCTTTTCGAAGACCTCTTCATCCCACTCGGGCGGATAGCCGTTCTTGTAGAGCAGCACGGTCAGGTCCATGTTGAGCTGGCTTTTGATGTCGTCGCGCGTCGACCAGTCGGCATATTGCGCCTTGTCGTTTACGAGCTTCGAAATCTCTTTTGCGAGCGCGATGCACTTCTCGTCGCTGAAGACAAAACCGTGGTCGTCGCGCACCTTTACCAGGATGTCATAGAACGCTTTCTCCTCATAAGTGACACCCATCTTCTCAAACGAGCTCTTGTCGTCCTTGAGATCGCGAAGAATGTCAATGAGCTGGTCGCTCAGGTTGTCAACAAAATCAGATACGACCTCGCTCGTGAAGGTGAGATTGTCGCGCGAGTTGTAGGCGTCGACCACCTTACGGAGGCGCTCGTCAAACTGCTGCGCCTTCACTTTGTTGGTACGTCCGTAGTCCTTGATCGCGCGCTTCACGAGTTTCATCAAAGCGTTGAATTTGGTGATGGGCATCTTCATCGCGTTGAGCTTGGCAACCGCCTCTTCGCCGAAGAGATCCTCAGGGCCGTCGGCGTCGATAACGCTCTCGACACCCGTGCAGCTGATCGCCTGCCGTACCATGTCCTCAACGACCTCGTTCATCATCTCGGCATCGGGCGCGTTACCCTTGGTCTGCTTGTGGACGATGGAACGAATCGCTAGGTAGAACTGGGACATCGCGGTCTCGCAATCGGAAAGCTCTCCCGAGGGGAAGCAGATCTGGTACGCGGATTTCAGGATGCGCGTGAGCCCCATGAATCGCGTCTGGAACTCCTTCGAGAGCTGCACGTACTCGGCAGCCCTGTTCAGGCACTCAAGGCGCTCGAGGGGCTTGCCCGTATGGAAGGCGCTCGAATCGAAGTTGACCATGAGGTCTTCGATCATGGCCAGGTGGTTGCGGAAGATGCCAAGGGCGACGGCCAGATCGTCAATGGCTCCGGAATCATCGCCGCCATAGGTCTTGAGTGCCTTCATCATGTTCTCTTTGATGCCGATGTAGTCGACCACAAGCCCCTGGTCTTTGCCCTCGAATACGCGGTTTACGCGGCTGATGGTCTGCACCAGCGTATGGCGCTGCAGCGGCTTGTCGATATACATGGCGGCGAGCGAGGGGACGTCGAAGCCGGTGATCCACATGTCGCATACGACGGCGACTTTGAAGTTCGAGTCGTTGTTCTTGAACTGTTTGTCCAGCTTTTTGCGCCATTCCTTATTTCCGCAGGCATTGAAGAGATCCCTAGGGTCGTCCTTGCCGCGCGTGGCCACGATGTTGATTTTGGGCAGCGCCTCGAGCTCCTCCAGCTGCTCGGGCGAAAGCTTGCTCTCGTCCTCTACCTTTTTCGCCACACCCCATTCAGGTCTTATGGCGAGGATGGCGTTGAGCAGGTCGAAGGCATGGGCGCGGTTCGAGCAGACAATCATGGCCTTCTGCACAACGCCCGGCTTCTCCCCGCAGAGGCGCTCGTAGTGCTCGACCATGTCGGCCGCGAGCTTCTTCAGGCGATCGGGATCGCGCAGCAGCACCTCCATCGAGCTCATAGCGCGCTGGCTCTCCTCGATGGCGTCTTCGGTCGAGCCTTCCTCAGCGCAGCGGTCATAGTATTCCTGGATCTTCTTCGCCTCATCATCGGAGAGGAGCACGCGCGCCAGCCTTGGTTCGTAGGCGATGCGTACCGTAATTCCGTCGTCGCTCGACTCCTTCATGGTGTAGCGGTCCACAACGGGGCCGAACACGGCGATCGTCTCGTCGATGGGCGTGCCGGTAAAGCCCACGTAGGTCGCGTTGGGGAATCCGTCGCGCAGATATTTGGCGAAGCCGTAGCGGGTGAAGGCGCCTTCCTCGGTGACCATGAGCTTGGAACCCACGCCTGTCTGGGTGCGGTGCGCCTCGTCGGAAATGCAGATGATGTTGCAGCGGTCGGAAAGAAGGCCCATCTGCTCGCTGAACTTCTGGATGGTGGTGATGTAGACGCCGCCCGATTCGCGCCCGCGCAGCGTCTCCGCCAAGTCGTCGCGTGTCTCGATGCTTCGCACGTTCTCGTCGTGCAGGAACCGCTTCGCGGTCACGAACAGCTCGCTTGTCTGGTTGTCCAGATCCTCGCGGTCGACGATGAGCACGATGGTGGGGTTGCCAAGCTCCTCACTGCGTCGAAGCATCATCAAGCGCGAGAGGAAGAGCATCGTGTACGTCTTGCCGCAGCCGGTGGCACCGAAGTACGTGCCGCCCTTGCCGTCGCCTTCGGGGCGCAGATGCTCGCAGATGTTGTCGAGCATCCTCGTCGCGGCGAAGTACTGCGGATATCGGCAGACTATCTCGGTGGAACTCTTGCTGTCATCGGGGAAGAAGACGAAGTCGCGAACGATGGCGAGGAACCGGTCGGGAGCGAAGGCACCCTCGACCATGGTGTAAAGTGAGCTGATGCCGTTCGACACCTTGTCGACGTCATTGGACTTGTTCCAGGAGTAGAAATACGAGTACGGGGTGAACACGGTGCCGATCTTGTTGTTGGCGCCGTCACTGACCGCAGCGATGCAGCAGTACTTGAGCAGGCTCGGAATGTCGCGCGCGTAGCGGATCGTGATTTGTTTCCACGCGTCGTGAATGGTTGTGTCCTCCTCGACGGCGGTCTTGAACTCGAGGATGGCAAGCGGTATGCCGTTCACGAAGCATAGGAGGTCGGGGCGACGGGTGCGCACGTCTTCGACCGTGTATTGGTTCACGATGAGGAAATCGTTGTTCGCGATGTTGTCGAAGTCGATGTACTCGATGTGGACGGCGGGTCTGTTTGCGTCCTCGCGGAGAAGGGTGTACCCCTCGTTGATAAGCCAGAACGCTCGACGGCACCCGTCATAGAGCGGGGTCGAGGGGATGCGCTTGAGCTCGCCCACAAGCGTCTGGAGCTCCCCTTCGGTTAGGTCAACATCGGCATAGCGGCGTCGAAGGCTCGACTTCAACCGGTCTTCCATGAGCGGCTCGTCGAAGCGGCGGTGCAGTAGCTTGCCGTTGGCATAGTTCCAGCGCACGCCGTTGGCGTCCTGCTGCCGGAACAGCTCGATGATCGCCTGTTCAAGCTCGTCCTCGGTGAACTTAGCGTTTTCGAATTTAAGGTCTGCCGCTTCCATACTTGCCTACTCTTTGTCTATCGTTTCCTGAATGAGGTATGTGTCGAGGGCGCACGCCAGATTAACGGCAAGATTGGCCATCGGGCCGCTCATCTCGCACCCCATCGCTCCGGAGCCGTGCGCTGCCGCCTTGTTGCGAATGATGGGGAGCGACATGAGAACGCCGTTCTGGAAGGCTCCGGGACTAAGGCTCTCCGGGAGGGACAGCCTGCCGAACTCTAGCAAGCGCTTTACAAGGCCGTTGGCCGCCTCCGTCTCGAATCCCGGGCCGCAGATGACCTTGAGGACGCTCTCGTAGCTCTTGCCGGCATTGATCACGGCCTCCGCATAGTCGCCGCGCCCAAGGAAGCCGACGGCCTTCCTCAACTCGTCGTAAGCCCCCTGATAGAGGGGGTCTGCATCCTTGAGTTCCTTCATCTCGCTGAGGGCCTTGAGCTTCAGGTCCTGCTCGAATTGTCTGGGATCGATCTTGACCAGCTGCCCATCAACGAGAAGCCAGGGAATATCATGCTCGCGAAACACTTTGTTGATCTCACCGCGGAAGCCACCCTTGCCGTCTTCAGCGTCGTCGGAAAGCTCCTTGTATTGGAGCTCTACGAGGTCGAAGAGGTGTGGCGTATAAACGTTTGCAAGGGCGTGGACCTCGTCAAGGCCCGCGCCCATGCGCATCATATCCAAGTCGATGACCGGATAATCGATATGCTCCTTGAGTTCCTCGATTGCAAGAACAAGGGCGTCGGTATTAACGGTGAGGCTATCGTAGCGACTTGGCTGGAAACTAATCGGCTCACGGAAGTCCTCCATGACGCGAGCGATCAGGACTTTTGCGTTATAGGGAACGCCGCTGTCGTCATCTTCACCAAACCAATTTGGCTCACCCTGAAACAGCTCCCCATAACGCTCAGAGAACAGGCACTTCACAATTACCTCGATGCCTCCTCGATCGAGCCCCGGATAAGGATGGGGCAAATGTCCTTGAGTTGTGATTTAAGTCGCTTGTTTATTTCAAGGCGCGTGCGCCATGCCTGGTACAGCTCGACGGCATACCGTTGTACGGCGATATCGGGCAAGGGGATGCGCACATCGCACATCTCGACCCAGTCGAACGTCTCTCGCGCGCTGCCCCAAGAGTTGAAGCGGGCGTAGCGATCGAACTCGGAGCGGCCAAAGAAGAGCATCAGATAACTAGGTAGCAGTTTCTGCTCTGCGGACTTCTTAACGCGGAAAACAGTATTGATTGCCGAGGTGATATTCGCTTCATTGGACTCGTTGAGTGCTATGGATATTTTCCCGCCATTTCTAGAGGTCACAGGAACGTAAGCTATTGCACCAGGGGCAATTACCTTGTAGCTGCAAAGGTTCACGCCGTCCAAATTCGCCTTTGTCTCGATAAGCTGTTTCGATATGGATAAACCCCGAACTGCACCTTTGTCGAAGGTGCCATTGCTGTTTCTGCTATCACACTGCTCGATAAAAGGACCGATGACCTCATGGGGCAACTCTCGCATGAGTTTCTCGACAAGCGCGTCGCATGCCAGTTTAAGGTCGTCAAGCCCCCGCTCGTAAGCTCGCTGGTTAGTCAGCATCGCCTCATAGATGGCGACGTACTTCCGCTGCACCTCAATCGGCGGCAACAGGATTTCGGTTTCGCAAAAATCTTCCCAGTTGAAAAACTCTGTCGAACTGCCCCATGAGTTTTGAATAACGTAGCGGTCGTACTCGGCACGGCAAACGTACAGATAAAGCCAGCCGGGGCAAAGCTTGCCTTCGTTGGCCACGCGAAACACAACATAGTCCTCGGTAACGATATGGGGCACATCGTCATAGTTATACGTGATACTGAACTTAGACCCATTGCGCGAAGTCCTATGGTTAAAGAAAAACTCGCCGGGCATCACTATTTGAAACTTTGTAAGGTCACGAGAAGAGATGTCTGCCTTCGTCCGAATCATGAGCTTTTGGTTATTGACACCACGGACATCATCAATGCCATAAATGGCTTCGCTATTGGGACGTTCAACAAGCTCTAGATAATGCCACAGGCTGGCTTTAGTCAATCCCATAGCCGATGCCCTCGAACGCAGCCTTGAGCATGGCCTGAGACTTCTTCTCGGTAGCCAAAAGCTCCTTCATTTCGGACTGGATACGTCCCATCTCCTTCTCGTAGTCGATGTCTAAATCATGGTCGACGAACTCAATATATTTGCTCGGCGTGAGCGCGAATCCATGGCTCTCGATGGTGAGCCCATCAGGGTCGTTGCCTTTGATGCGCACGGATTTGCACAGCTCGGGCACGTCCTCGTAACCGCCGTCGACGCAACGCCAGCTCTCGAAGATGTCTTTAACGCGAGCGATCTGCTCAGACGTGAGTACGGTCTTCTTCTTGTTCTTGTTCTTGTCGTAGGTGTACTTCTCGATGTTCTCGTCCCATGTGCGCAGATCCACGAAAAGCACTTCGCCGCGACGGTCACGCAGCTTGCGGCCGGCCTTTTCGCCGGCCCCCTTGTTCATGTTCAGGATCCAAAGCGTCACTGAGATATCAGTGGTGTAGAACATGTCGCGAGGCAGTACGATTATTGCCTCGACCTTGTCGTTCTCGAGGATCTTCTGGCGTATAGCGCCCTCGTCGCCGTCGGCGTTGAGGGCGCCGTTGGCGAGCAGAAAGCCCGCAATCCCGTGGTTGACATCGAGCTTCGAGAGCATATGCAGAATCCATGCGTAGTTCGCGTTGGACGCGGGTGGTACGGGATAGCCTTTCCAGCGCGGATCGTCAAGAAGCTCATCGGCACCGCGCCAGTTCTTCAGGTTAAACGGGGGGTTCGCCATGATGTAGTCGACCTTCTTGTCCCTGTGCTGGTCTTTCTTGAAGGTCGAGACGGCTTCCTCACCGAGATTGTTCGATATGCCGCGGATGGCGAGGTTCATCTTGCATAGGCGCCACGTATCGGGGTTCGACTCCTGCCCGACCACCGAGATCGCGCTGCCGTTGCCGTGGTGGCGTTCCACGAACTTGTGAGACTGCACGAACATACCGCCGGAGCCGCAGCATGGGTCGTAGACGACCCCCTCGTACGGCTCGATGAGCTCGGCGATGAGCTGAACGACGCAGGCGGGCGTGTAGAACTCGCCGTCCTCCTTCGAGCTGCCGACGGCGAACGTCTGCAAGAAATACTCGTACACGCGCCCGATAAGGTCTTCCTCTTGGAAGCGCTTCTCGCTGATTTTGGCGATTTCGTCTATAAGCGACTTGATGGAGCTCTTGGTTGCGCCGAGCGTGGCGAACAAGCCCAGCGGCAAAGCGCCTCTGAGAGAGGAGTTTGCCTTCTCCGCCTCGCTCATGGCATTGTCGATGATGGTGGCGATCGCGTTATCGCCCGCGTGGTCGACAAGGTAGGTCCACTGTGCAGGTTCAGGCAAATAGAACACGTTGACCGCGTTGTAGAAAGAAGGTTTCTCAAGGAACGCCGGGATGTTGCCGTACTGCTCAACGAGCTCCTTGCGGCGATTATCAAACTTGTCGCCGGCGAATTTCAGGAATACGAGGCTGATGATGGCGTCGCGATTCTTCTCCATGCTGCCAACGCCGCGAAGCGCAACACGGCAGTTCCACAACACTTGCTCGAGCGTAAGCTCGACTTCTTGCTTCTTGGTGCTTTTGCGTGCCATGAGGCTCCTAAATGCTAGAAAAGCGGCAAGAATATCGTTGCAGATAAGCAACCGCTCATGATGTTCAGTCCGTGACAGTTTAACATTTAATAGGGCATAAAACCCGTGAGCGTGCCTATATGCGACAGATGCAGTACGGACGAAGCAGTGAATTCTTCGGTTGCCTTGCCGCCTGCATGCAGACAGCTGCCGACGCCCGCTCGTCTGTTCCAGTTTGCCCAGATGGCCCTCCCACAATGTCCATGTCCCAGCGGATGTGTCCCATTTACCTGGGTGCACCTGGGGCAACGGGTTGGAAAACCTGCGCAAGGTCGCTCGCAGAACGCGCAACATCAAGCACGACAGAAGAGGTGAACGACAGATGCCGGACCTCGTACGACAGCACCGCGGAAAAACAAGTAAATGGTCCGCATTCCCCTCATAGTCGCTGCTATTTCCGTCCGACCCTTGCGCTACAATGCGTTCGTCATCGGGGATCGATTGGGGAGACGCGCATGGGGGGCGATGAGCAGAAGGGCGATAGCCCGGCAGAACGGGGCGGCGGGGAGCCTGGAGGGGCTCATGACTAGGTATCCCGACGAGGAGTCGTGCGAGCGCAGGCTCATCGAGATCGAGCGCCCCGGCGGCTGGTGCTGCCCGAGGTGCGGCAATGACAGGTGCTCGAGGTAGTTCTACGTCCCGATCCGGACCGTGCCGCCAACGAAGACCAGGGTCCCGCCCTCGTCCATCGCCTTTTCCTTCATGTCGCTCATGTCTTGTTCCTTAGACTCTGAGGTCCGCCCCCGTGGCGTGCCCTGCGCCGCGTGAGTCGCATGCAGCGCGGATGGTCCGGCAAAGGGAGGGAACGAAGAACCTGAAAAGTGTCACGGTCCTTGCGGGACGCTCGCCGGCGTGCAACCCTGCGCGTCCAAGGAGTGCCGGAGGCGGGTTTCAGATCAAAGGGGCGCAGGCGTGCGGCATGGAATCGGGTATGGGCACCGAGGCTCTCCAGGCATGGGTGCGGTCCGTCGATGGCAGCGGGGTGCTTGCGGGGGTCGGCGTCGGCACCGCCGCGGCGGGGGCACCTCGTTTCCGAATTTTGACGCAGTGGTCGGGAACGGGCCGGCCTTCCAGTGCCGCTTGCGGCCGATATACGCACGGGATCGCTGGCGGTGGGGTGGTTCCCCATGCGGAACGGCTATGGTGCTGTGCAACATGTCCGTCGGAATAAGGGGGACAACTCGTGATGGACATCAACAAGAAGGACGAACGTCGTGAGCTGCTCGACGCGGTGACAGATGCAGGAAGAATGGCGAGGGACTGGACCAGCTGCTCGAGTCGCTGACACACGCCGAGGGGCGGAGTCATCGGAAGTCCCGGCAGTTAGGGTCATGCAAGCGGACTGAGGAATGATTGAGCCTCTTCCTGCAGTGCGCTTCGATGCTCTTTGCATTTTCCGAGGTCGTGGGATAATGGATTGAATAAGGGATGCAATATCCCCGAACGATTTAGAAGCGCCCCAAACCGAGCTACCGACGGTTTCTTCTGGCCTTAAGCTGAAAAGGCAAGGCCCACGATTAGCCGTAGGCAATCGAGAAAGGTCGAAAGAATGAGCGACGAGGAGCTCGGCCTGCCAAGGCCGGAGAGATACGAGGGCGAGCGATTCAGCGTCGAAGACTACAAGACGGAAGAATATGCGGAGGCGCGAACGCTCGAGGAAGCCATCGCCATCCGGGGCGCCAAGGCGTTCCTCAAGGACGTGGCTCCGGACGATTTCCTGGACGACGCCCAGCTGGGTGTCGAGAAAATCGGAATAGCGGACCTTTGGTCTGACTCCACCTGGGAGGAAGGCGAAACGGAGCGCGACGTAACCCTCGAGAGGTCGGCGGCCTCCCTCAAGGAGGGCGACCTTCTCGAGGTGCGTCCGTGTTCGGAGGACATCAGCGAATGGGGCTACAGGTTCCACCTGGCCGACGGGTCCACGGTGCCTTACACGCCCTATCACGATTACGACGACCAGCTATTCCAAAGGGCTATCGAGAGCCTCGGCGCCGGCGAATGGCTCGCATGCCGTGTCAGAGAGGTGTCCTGCTTCGGAGAAGACGGCATCGACGACAACCCCGAGTTCTGCTGGCGAGTCTACTCTTGCAAGGTCACGGTGTATCGCGGCGGTTCGACGAGGGCATAAGCCCAGATTAACTCGGCGACATCCCGAAGAAGTCGTCGTGGCTTTTCTCGCGCGTTGAGCGCCTTTCGGACGTCGGGGCCTCGCCGAGCCCGTTGAAGATTTCCATGACCAAGGTGAGCTGCTTCTGGAGGCCCTCGTCCAGCTCGGCGATGTCGAGGGCGGAGAATCCCATGTTGATGAGCAGGCTCACGTAGCTGTGGCGCAGGTCGTGGATTCGTATCCGATTGACGCCCGACGCCTTGCAGCCGCGGTTCATGTCGTGCACGAGGCCGCAGCGTATGTCCATCCGGTAGAGCGCCTCGAACGAGTAGAAAGCGAGCGGTTTGTCGGAGATGGCTTCAGAGAAGCGGAGATACTCGTCCTTGGTTCAGAACTGCATCTCACCGGCCTCTTTGCTGCCCATCTTGTCCACCCCTGTGGACGGGGTTCTTCTCCAGGTTGTAGTAGTGCTCGGCGTGGTTGAAGATGGCGTTGAGCGGTTGTTGATGATCCTCAGGTAAGTGGGCTTGAAGCTGTCGCCGTCTGGCCTCGTGGACCCTGTGAGGGAGTTCTGCCACCTGACGATGTCGACGGGCCGTATGTCGCATATGCGCATGTCACCGAAGAACGGCAGGAGCTTGCTCTGGATGATCGTCTCCTTGGCGAGCCAGGTGTGCTCGCGGACCCTCGGCCTCACCTCTGCCTTGTAGACCTTGCTGAAGTCGGCGAAGGTCATGTCCATGGCGTCGTCCTTGAGGGCCTTGAAGTTCTTCTCCCACAGGAGTGCCTCGAGCTTGGTTGGAATCCCTTCTTGGTCTTGTACCGCTTGGTGCCGCGTGCGTCGCGGTAGTAGAACTGCACGTAGAAGAGCCCCGTCTTCTTGTCCTTATAGGCGGGCATCGTTCGCCTCCGGGAAGTAGTGGGCCTCAAACAGGTCGCTGCGGACACGCCTGCGGATCACCATGCGTCCGAGGGACTCCTGTTCCTTGTTCATCTGGCGGATCACCTCGTAGGCGCTGCCCTTCTTGATCTTCAGGCGTTCAGCCACCTCGTCGGCGGTGAGCATGCTCGCCCTCAGCATCTTTGCCGCCGGCTTTTCCATCTTGGTCCTCCTGTCTATCCGTACAATTCTGTACGTGTATAGTCCTGAGAATAATCGTGCGAATCTGTACTGCCAACGGAATTGCGTACAAGCTCGTACGCTTATGATAGATTTCTCGCTTTCTAAACTTCGTCATCTCGCCAGCAAGCGGCGTTAGAGTTATCTCTATGCGTGCTTTCGGGTGTGCAAGTTCTATCTTCTGAAAATTGCAATCTCATCGCAAAGTAGTAAATGCAAGAAATCTTATTAATACCCTATTACTACATTATATTGTTCTCTTACTACATCCTGTGCTATGCTTCCATTGCTGTAACGAAAGGAATATGAATGAAGTCATACAACGTGAAGGAGATAGCCGAGCTACTCCAAACGAATCCTGAAACGGTCAGGCGTTGGATTAGAAAAGGCAAGCTTGAAGCGACGAGGCGGCCTTCACGAAAGGAAGGCAGCTCGGTCTCTTCCGCGGCGTTGCAGAAGTTTCTAGAGGGTTCGCCAAAATACGCGGCTTCGGCTGCTGCGTTCATCTCATTGCCGGCCGCCATGGTTTCCGTCGGGGTGCTCACGGCAATCGGAGGAATAGCCGCGGCTAAAATGGGCGCCGACAACGCTGTCGAGAATGCATCGATAGACACGGTCCAGATATGCGCATACATCAACAGGGAAACGGATTCGTTGAAAGAGTCCATAGCACGAAAGAAGAAAACTATAAGCCAGCTCACCCAGGAAATAGAAAAGGATGAGCGAAGTCTCGAAGAGCTGGGAAAGCTGCTCGAGCAGATAAAAGCAGGGGAGGCGGAGAAGCCGTTTCGAGCGGAAAGGAGTGAGGATGAAGAAAGACAAGCATGACAAGACCGAGGGTAACGGCCAGGCATTCGATGGCGTCAATGAGGTTGACACTCCTTCCGTTGAGAAAAACCGTCTGAAAGGAATTGGCATTGGAGTAGCAACGGGATTAGCAGTCGTTGCTGTCGGAGTGGCCACCAGCTTGCTCGTAAGCGGAAAACTTGACTTTCGTGCGGCGCTGCATACTTCGGCGGCAAAGGGCATGAAGGACATCGCCGACGGAGCGGCCGAAGCGATTTCACAGGCGCCCGATCTATCTGCCGTGGAGGCGGCCGCTGCAAACACGAAGGTTGTAGACATCGGCTGGTTCACCCGCAAACTGCCTGAGGGCTGGCATGCCTCACAGGATGCGGCCTCGTACGCAGCAGCTGTCGGAGTCGACCTCGCCGAGGGCGAGACCATCGTGAGGCCCCAGACGAGACTCTACTGCTGAGTAGCATCCCTCTGAAAGCACGCATCAAGCGCAACAGAAACGGAGTAATAAATGGAGTGCAGCCAGCAAGTAATCGAGAGGAAGACCCGCACGGGCTTTTTCGGCGTAGAGACCAGCTGAGAAGAGACGTGGGTGCTCCTCCTGTTCATAGCGCTGCTCGCCTGCGCGATCGTGGTCAGCGTCCTGCACGTCATCGGCCAGGTCATGCTCATCGCGCACATGTGCGCATAGAGATTGAAGGAGATAAGATGAAGTACAAAGTTGTAATACATTACTCTGATGGCACGGAAGAGGAAGAGGACAAGCTCTACGACAGCAAAGAGCAGGCGGAAGAGGCCGGCAGCTATGGTTGCTCCTGCTATCGCATGGGCAGAGAGATCCTCAACCTGTCAAATCCGGGAGACTATCCCCTCAATGAAGATGACGACTGTGATTTCGAAGTTATCGAGGTCGACGACTAATTAAAAACGACCATGACATGCCGTTTGCCATTGGAATTGCGTACGAACTCGTACGTTGATAGTACGATCACCGATGAAATCTACAGGAGGACGCGTGGCGACAGGCGACAACATTCGGCGGTACCGCAAGGCGAAGGGCTTGACGTAAGCCCAGCTCGCCGATGCGGTGGGACTCACCGAGGACGCGATCAGGCACTATGAGAGCGGCATCAGCGCGGTGAAGCCCGAGCTGCTGGAAGGGATCGCGAAGGTGCTCGGAATCTCCGAGGGTGCGCTCAAGGATTACGGTGTCGAGACGTCGTATGACCTCATGGCTCTGCTGTTGCAGCTGGAGGAGGACTATGGCCTCGTGCCCAGCAAGGACGGTATGGGCCTGGAGGTCGATCCCAAGGCGCCGTATGCTCCCAAGCTGGCGCAGTTGATCGAATCTGGGCGGAAAAGCGTGAAGAGCTCGGCCGCGGCGAAGTCGATGAGAGCGCTTACACCGATTGGAAGGCGTCTTTCTGATATCCCCAGGTAAATTGACGTTTCTTTGCGAACAGCCTCCGGTCTTTCGGAGGCTGTGTTTTATTGTTCCCGTATGAAATCGGCGCCCAAGAAGCCCCTTCGGAGAATAATTGCATCCCCGAATACGACAAGATACGCGGCGTCATTCGTCGGTATTCGGGGTTACCGAAACTGCGGAAACCGATTTTCGCGATTATATTCCCGTTTGTTGACCTGAGCAAATGCACTTGATGAGGCCTTGAAACCGCCTCTCAGTTTCAACTCAGTTTCGGCCGTGCGAAATCGGCTCTCAGGGAACCCGATGTGAATTATTTCCGCAGGGCCCGATTATTCCCGTATCGCCGAGTACTCCGCTGTACCGCCCAGTAGGGGGCATGCGGATACGGGAATAATTGAACCGTTTTCCCAGACAGACATGCAAAAAGAAAGCCTCTGAACCAGAGGGTTCGGAGGCTGTTATTCCCGCTATTTCGCAGGTGGCTTTGCCCTACAGCGATGCCGAAACAGCATCAGACAGTACTCGACGGTACTAAAACGCGAGGTCAAAAGCCGGTTCTCATTATTCCCACTCGATGGTTGCCGGCGGCTTGGAGGTGCAGTCGAGCACCACACGGTTGATCTGACGGCATTCATTGGTGATACGCGTCGAAATCGTGGCAAGCACATCGTACGGAATGCGAGACCAGTCTGCGGTCATGGCGTCTTCGGAGGAAACCGGACGCAACACGATTGGCGAACCATACGTGCGCTCGTCGCCCTGCACACCCACGGAATGCACATCGGCAAGGAGCACGACCGGGCACTGCCAGATATCGCGGTCAAGACCAGCCTTGGAAAGCTCCTCGCGAGCGATGGCGTCGGCCTCGCGAAGTAGATCCAGACGCTCCTTGGTGATTTCGCCGATGATGCGGATGCCGAGGCCCGGGCCAGGGAACGGCTGACGCCAGACGATTTCGTCCGGCAATCCAAGCTCGGTACCGATGGCACGAACCTCATCCTTGAACAAGGTACGCAGTGGCTCGACGAGCTGGAACTTGATGTCGTCCGGCAGGCCACCCACATTGTGGTGCGACTTGATGTTGGCTGCGCCGTCGCCACCGCCGGATTCCACAACATCCGGGTAGAGGGTGCCCTGAACGAGGAACTTGACTTCCTTGCCGGAAGCACCCGCCTCTTCGATGACCTGGCGCTGAGCCTTCTCGAACGTGCGAATGAACTTTTCGCCGATGATCTTGCGCTTCTTCTCCGGCTCGCTCACACCCTTCAGAGCGGTGAGGAAGTCTTCGGAGGCGTCCACGGCAATGAGCTTGATGCCGGTCGCCTCGACGAAATCATGCTTGACCTGCTCGGCCTCGCCCTTGCGCAGCAGACCGTGGTCCACGAACACGCAGGTGAGCTGATCGCCGATGGCCTTGTGCACGAGAGCCGCCGCGACTGCGGAATCAACGCCGCCGGACAGGCCGCAAATCACCTGTGCGTCGCCGACCTTCTCGCGGATCTTCGCGACCTGATCCTCGATGATGCTGGAGGCATCCCAGTTGTTGCCGAGCCCTGCGCACTTGTGCAGGAAGGTCTCGATGAGCTGCTGGCCCATCGGGGTGTGCTTGACTTCAGGATGCCACTGCACGCCGTACAGTTTGCGGGATTCGTCCTGCATGGCGGCAACGGGCGCGCCCTCGGTATGCGCCAGCACTTCAAAGCCCTCCGGCGCGGTCTTGACGGCCACGCCATGGCTCATCCACGTGTTCTGATCGGCGGGGGAGCCGTCGAGCAGACCTTCCGACTTGTCGATGAAGGTCTCGGTCTTGCCATATTCGCCAAGGGCGGCCTTGTCGACATTCGCGCCCAAGGCATAGGCCATGGCCTGGAAGCCGTAGCAGATGCCCAGTACGGGAACGCCGGCCTCGAACAGTTTCTTGTCCACACGCGGCGCGCCAGGCTCGAACACCGAAGCCGGACCACCGGAAAGGATGATGGCCTGCGGATCCTTGGCCAGCATCTCGTCGACCGGCATGGAATGCGGCACAAGCTCCGAATAAACATTGGCTTCACGCACGCGACGTGCGATCAGCTGGGCGTACTGGGCTCCGAAATCAACAACGAGCACAGGACCTGCAGCCATAACACTCTCCCTTTTAATATGAGGTATGAAGAAGCAACAATATTAACTGTTCTATTGTGGCGACGCGAGCAGACATTGGAAACGCTGTGAACAGAAAGTGAACAAACCTCACAATTGCTTACTATGCATGGTTCAACACGCCGCATGCAAGTATTGCAAAACGAACGTGAAAAAGGTGTGAGGATGGCTTGAAATCGTTGATATTGAGCCGTTTATCAATCTTTTTGATAGCATGTGAAGTATTCACAAATCTCCCGATAAAAGCTCTCATTTTCTAACAGAAACGACACACTTGCGCACACAGTCGCAAAAAAACAGCAAAAAGTCGCACCTCGCTCGTAATATGCTCAAGTGATTGGGAATGAATCGTTCCGCGGAACCGCAAGGTTTTGCAAGATTCAGGACCGAATGAAAATAAACAATCGCACAACACAGTGCAGGAGTACAGGAGTACACATGACGAGTCCTGTTATTGGCACCCCTTGGAAGAAGCTGAACGCTCCGGTTTCCGAGGAAGCTATCGAAGGCGTGGATAAGTACTGGCGTGCAGCCAACTACCTCTCCATCGGCCAGATCTATCTGCGTAGCAACCCGCTGATGAAGGAGCCTTTCACCCGCGAAGACGTCAAGCACCGTCTGGTCGGTCACTGGGGCACCACCCCGGGCCTGAACTTCCTCATCGGCCACATCAACCGTCTCATCGCTGATCACCAGCAGAACACTGTGATCATCATGGGCCCAGGCCACGGCGGCCCGGCTGGTACCGCTCAGTCCTACCTGGATGGCACCTACACTGAGACCTTCCCGAAGATCACCAAGGACGAAGCTGGTCTGCAGAAGTTCTTCCGCCAGTTCTCCTACCCGGGCGGCATTCCGTCCCACTACGCTCCGGAGACTCCGGGCTCCATCCACGAAGGTGGCGAGCTGGGTTACGCCCTGTCTCACGCCTACGGTGCTGTGATGAACAACCCGAGCCTGTTCGTTCCGGCCATCGTCGGCGACGGCGAAGCTGAGACCGGCCCGCTGGCCACCGGCTGGCAGTCCAACAAGCTCGTCAACCCGCGCACCGACGGTATCGTGCTGCCGATCCTGCACCTCAACGGCTACAAGATCGCCAACCCGACCATCCTGTCCCGCATCTCCGACGAAGAGCTCCACGAGTTCTTCCACGGCATGGGCTATGAGCCGTACGAGTTCGTCGCTGGCTTCGACAACGAGGATCACCTGTCGATCCACCGTCGTTTTGCCGAGCTGTTCGAGACCGTCTTCGACGAGATCTGCGACATCAAGGCCGCAGCCCAGACCGACGACATGACTCGTCCGTTCTACCCGATGATCATCTTCCGTACCCCGAAGGGCTGGACCTGCCCGAAGTTCATCGACGGCAAGAAGACCGAAGGCTCCTGGCGTTCCCACCAGGTCCCGCTGGCTTCCGCCCGCGATACTGAGGCTCACTTCGAAGTCCTCAAGAACTGGCTCGAGTCCTACAAGCCGGAAGAACTGTTCGACGAGAACGGTGCCGTGAAGCCGGAAGTCACCGCCTTCATGCCGACCGGCGAACTGCGCATCGGTGCCAACCCGAATGCCAACGGTGGCGTGATCCGCGAAGAGCTGAACCTGCCGGCCCTCGAAGACTACGAGGTCAAGGAAGTCGCCGAGTACGGCCACGGCTGGGGCCAGCTCGAAGCCACCCGTCGTCTGGGCGTCTACACTCGCGACATCATCAAGAACAACCCGGACTCCTTCCGCATCTTCGGACCGGACGAGACCGCTTCCAACCGTCTGCAGGCCGCTTACGACGTCACCAACAAGCAGTGGGACGCCGGCTACCTGTCCTCCCAGGTTGACGAGCACATGGCTGTCACCGGCCAGGTCACTGAGCAGCTCTCCGAGCACCAGATGGAAGGCTTCCTCGAGGCCTACCTGCTCACCGGCCGTCACGGCATCTGGAGCTCCTATGAGTCCTTCGTGCACGTGATCGACTCCATGCTGAACCAGCACGCCAAGTGGCTCGAGGCTACCGTCCGCGAGATCCCGTGGCGCAAGCCGATCTCCTCCATGAACCTGCTCGTCTCCTCCCACGTGTGGCGTCAGGATCACAACGGCTTCTCCCACCAGGATCCGGGTGTCACCTCCGTCCTGCTGAACAAGTGCTTCAACAACGATCACGTGATCGGCATCTACTTCCCGGTGGATTCCAACATGCTGCTCGCTGTGGCTGAGAAGTGCTACAAGTCCACCAACATGATCAACGCGATCATTGCTGGTAAGCAGCCGGCCGCTACCTGGCTGACCCTGGACGAAGCTCGCGCTGAGCTCGAGAAGGGCGCTGCCGAGTGGGAGTGGGCTTCCACCGCCAAGTCCAACGACGAAGCCCAGATCGTGCTCGCCTCCGCTGGCGACGTTCCGGCTCAGGAGATCATGGCTGCTGCCGACAAGCTCAACGAGCTCGGCATCAAGTTCAAGGTCGTCAACGTTGTGGATCTGGTCAAGCTGCAGTCCACCAAGGAGAACGATCAGGCTATCTCCGACGCTGACTTCGCTGACCTGTTCACCGAAGACAAGCCGGTCCTGTTCGCTTACCACTCCTACGCTCGCGACGTGCGTGGTCTGATCTACGATCGCCCGAACCACGACAACTTCAACGTCCACGGCTACGAGGAGCAGGGCTCCACCACTACCCCGTACGACATGGTTCGCGTGAACAACATCGACCGCTACGAGCTCGTTGCCGAAGCTCTGCGCATGATTGATGCTGACAAGTACGCCGACAAGATCAACGAGCTCGAAGCCTTCCGTCAGGAAGCCTTCCAGTTCGCAGTCGACAACGGCTACGATCACCCGGATTACACCGACTGGGTCTACTCCGGCGTCAACACCACCAAGCAGGGTGCTGTCTCCGCTACCGCCGCAACCGCTGGCGATAACGAGTGAGTCTAGCCTCTATAGGCTGATCGCTTGAAGAAAACCCCAGAGGATTCGTCCTCTGGGGTTTTCTGTTTACTCTTCACCGTCTGTTCGCAACACCGTTTCATGAGATGCGTGTCTGTTACCGTTCACGCATTACAATGGCACATGGTGCGAAACAGCGCAGTCACACACCTTAAAAACAACGAATAGGAGCAGACATCGTGAGTCTAACCAGCGTCACCATTATCAGCCCTGAAGCAGCAAACGGCCGCAACGTCGTGGCCCTTGGCGTCACCAAGGCATTCGCAGCTGCCAAGAAGACGGCCGTGTTCCGTCCGGCGGTTTGTCGCAAGGAAACCTTCACCGACGTTCTTCTTGAAGCAAGCAACTCGGGGCTGAGTCGTGAACAATCCGTCGGTGTTTGCCCGAAGCGTGCACGCACCGACAAGGAAGGTTCCCGGGCCGATATCGTGGCCGCCTACACGGAAGCCATCGAAACCGCCCAGCCTGAAGCCGTGGTTGTTGTCGGAACGGACAAATCCGCCATCAACGACCCGTCCATCTTTGCGTTCAACGCTGACGTAGCTGCTGATCTCAAGTCCGTCGTGCTTCTTGCCGTATGCACCATCAACCGCACTCCGGAACAGGTCCTGGGCACTGTCGAGGCGTCGAAGACCATCATCGAGAATGCAGGCAGCAAGGTCGCCGGCGTGTTCATCACCGGATGCAAAGACGAACAGGTGGAACCTCTCAAGGAGGAGTTCGCAGCTTACGAGGTGCCGGTGTGGACGTTACCCGCCGTTGATTTTGACGAGGAAGACGCCGTGACCAAGGCCACGGAGGCATTCGAGGCGAATGTCAACGCCGAAGAGCTTATCTCCGCTGTTGAGGCTCCATTCGAGGCGCCGACCACGCCATACGCATTCCAGTACAGTCTGCTGGGCAAGGCCAAGGCGGACAAGAAAACCATCGTGCTTCCGGAAGGATCCGAAGACCGCATCATCAAGGCCGCCGACTACCTGCTTGAGCGCGACATCGTCGATCTGATCATCGTCGGAGACAGGGAAGGCATTCTCGCCCGCGGCGAGGAGCTTGGTCTCAAATCCCTCGAAAAGGCGCAGTTCCAGGCCAAGGACGACGAGGAAGTGCTCGCTCCGATGGTCGCCAAGCTGTGCGAACTGCGCGCCAAGAAGGGCATGACCGAAGAACAGGCTCGCAAGCAGCTCACCGACGACAGCTATTTCGGCACCATGCTTGTGGTGCTCGGCAAGGCTGACGGTCTGGTTTCCGGATCCATCAACTCCACGGCCAACACCGTACGCCCGGCCCTGCAGGTCATTAAGACCAAGCCGGGAACTTCCCTCGTGTCCGGCGCGTTCCTCATGTGCTTCAAGGACCATGTCGCAGTGTTCTCCGATTGCGCCATCAACCTGAACCCGTCCGCTGAGCAGCTTGCGGAAATCGCCATCCAGTCCGCCGAAACGGCAAAGGCGTTCGGCCTCGATCCGAAGGTCGGCATGCTGTCGTACTCCACGCTGGGATCCGGCAAGGGACCGGACGTTGATCTCGTGGAGGAAGCAACCGCACTCGTGAAGGAGAAGGCTCCGGACCTCGCGGTCGTCGGTCCCATCCAGTTCGACGCGGCTTGGTCGCCGACCGTTGCAGCCACCAAGGCCAAGGGCAACGATGTGGCGGGCCATGTCAATGTGTTCGTGTTCCCGGATCTGTGCGCGGGCAACATCGGGTACAAGGCCGTCCAGCGTTCCTCCGGCGCAGTGGCCGTCGGACCTGTGCTGCAGGGACTGAACCGACCGGTCAACGACCTGAGCCGAGGCGCAACCGTGCAGGACATCATCAACACGGTTGCCCTGACCGCCATCGAAGCCCAGTAAAACGCTATTTTGTAGCAAGCAAAGAGTAATCTAAAGTTTGGAAAGTCGCGCAAGCGGCACATCGATTAACACATGGAGGATGCCCACAATGGCGAAAACCGTCCTTGTCATCAATTCCGGTTCCAGCTCTATCAAGTATCAGCTGGTTGATCTTGAAACCGGTGAAGGTATTGCTTCCGGCCTGGTCGAGAAGATCGGCGAGCCGGTTGACGGCCACTACAAGCACGAGTTCAACGGCGAGAAGCATGAGCTGGAAGAGCCGATCCACGACCACGAGCAGGGTCTGAAGCGCGTGCTCGGCTTCTTCAACGAGTTCGGTCCGAAGCTGGACGAGGCCGGCATCGTGGCTGTTGGTCACCGCGTGGTGCAGGGTGGTTCCATCTTCCCGAACCCGGCTCTGGTCACCGACAAGACCATCAACCAGGTCAAGGACCTCGCCGTGCTCGCGCCGCTGCACAACGGTCCGGAAGCCAAGGGTGCTGAAGTCATGCGCGCGCTCCTGCCGGACGTCCCGCAGATCTTCGTGTTCGATTCCTCCTTCTTCTTCCAGCTGCCGAAGGCCGCAAGCACCTACGCGCTGAACAAGGAAATCGCCGACCAGTACCACATCCGCCGTTACGGCGCCCACGGCACCTCCCACGAGTTCATCTCCTCCGTGGTGCCGAGCGTCATCGGTAAGCCGGCTGAAGGCCTCAAGCAGATCGTGCTGCATATCGGCAACGGCGCCTCCGCCTCCGCCGAAGTTTCCGGCAAGCCAGTCGAGACCTCCATGGGCCTGACCCCGCTCGAAGGCCTCATGATGGGTGGACGTACCGGCGATATCGATCCGGCCGTCGTCTTCCACCTGATCCGCAACGCCCACATGAACGTGGACGAGCTCGACGCTCTGTTCAACAAGCGTTCCGGCATGATGGGCATGACCGGCTTCGGCGACCTCCGTGAGGTTCACCGTCTGGTCGCCGAAGGCAGCGAGGACGCCAAGCTGGCTCTCGACGTCTACGTACACCGCATCGTCGGCTACATCGGCAACTACACCGCTCAGATGGGCGGCGTAGACGTGATCACCTTCACCGCAGGCGTCGGCGAGAACGATGACGTGGTCCGCAAGATGGTGTGCGACAAGCTCGCCCCGTTCGGCGTCAAGCTGGACGAAGAGAAGAACGCCACCCGTTCCAAGGAACCGCGCATCATCTCCACCCCGGATTCCAAGATCACCATCTGCGTCATTCCGACCAACGAGGAGCTGGCAATCGCCCGCAAGTCCGCGGCAATCGCAGAAGCAGGCGAAGACACTTACGGCAACGTCTTCTCCAAGTGAGCGAGAAGATCCCGCAGTCAAATGATTGACGGGACCGTATGAAGAGGACCGTACGTTCCATTGGAATCAAATCCAATGCCAATGGGACGTACGGTCCTTTCTTTTTCGAATAATCCTTATGTTTCACCGCTTTTAAGGTTTCGATCGCCGAACGTTTCCAATCGTCCCAGACAATGACTTTCCATATCTGTTCATGGTCCGCATAATGGGGGAGGGGCTGGTAGTACGATACGAAACGTTGTTCCTATTACGCACATACGTCGCATGTTGAGAGAAGCGGTTGATTGTTGTGATAAGACGTCGTTTTGTCGGTCTGAATGGCCTCAAGGGCATCGCCTTGATCGCGATAGTGTTGTATCACTGCGACCAGGGCACTCTGCGGGGCGGATTCCTAGGTGTTGACATATTCTTCACCATTTCAGGTTTTCTGATTTTCTCGTCGTTGCTGAATCATATTGATTCCGGCAAGGGAATAGGTTTCAAGGAATACTACCTCAAGCGTCTGCACAGAATATACCCGGCGCTGATTCTGATGATTCCCGTCACCGTATCGTTGGCATGGTTCATCAACCAAGACATGTTGGTGGACATTAACAACCAGATAGTGACGGCTATGCTGGGTTGTTACAACTGGTATGCCATCGGCAGTGGCGCCAGCTATTTCTCGCAGATGAATCCAGACATGTTCCGTCATCTGTGGTTCATGTCGGTGCTGATGCAGTTCTATCTGTTGGCTCCTTTGCTGATCTACCTGCTTCGAAAAATTCTGGTACGTTGGGTGCCGGTGGCGGTACTTGCCGGACTTGCCGTGTGCAGTGCGCTTTCCATGGGATTGCAGTATCACCCGGGAACCGATCCAACCAGAGTGTATTTCGGTTCGGACACACATGCCATGGGACTTTGGCTAGGTGCCATGCTGGCATGGCTGCTGATGATCATACGGCGTGGCAACGGTCGTCCGGAAGAAACGGCGATCATGGAACGCGCTCGTCTGGTCTGGAGCAAGATCGGCCCTGCGGCGGCTTTTGTGGCATTACTGATTCTGTTATGGATGATGCAGCACGTTGAGCAGGGTCCTGCTGCCTTCTATGGAGGGATTTTCGCGGCTTCGCTACTTTCAGTGGTTCTGGTCGCCGGTTCCATTCCTTTCGGATCTTGGATGCAGGATCTGCTGGTGTTCAAACCATTTGATGTGGCCGGCCGATATTCATACGGCATTTACCTGTGGCATTGGCCTTTATGGTTGTTCACCAAGGCGATGTTCCCCCAGTGGGGTGCTCGGCATCTGGGATGGATGCTGCTAATCACACTCGCTCTTACCGCATGTTGTACCGCCATGTCGTGGAAGTTGGTAGAACAGCCCGTCGCCCGTGGCGGATTTATCGCCATGATTCGCCCGCTGCCAGAAAACGGAATGTGGGATGTAACCAGATGCTGGATTACGATCGCCGTGGTATTGAGTACATGCTTGATGTCTGGATACGCGGTAGCCAACGCACCAAAGCAGACCAGTGTGGAACGCGCGTTGGAAGAGAATGCGAAAATGCTGAAAGAGCAGCAGGGCATGCATCTCGACTTCGATAGGAAGCATCCGCCAGCGCCCAAGAAACCCGCATACACCATGCCTGACGGACAGCAGATGGTCGCATTCGGTGACTCGGTGATGCTTGCCTCCAGTAAAGGTTTGCAATCCGTTTTTCCCGGAATCACTGTTGATGCGGAAACCTCACGCTCGATGACCAAGGCATTGGGACTTATAGACCAAGCCAAAAGCCAGCCGGAAGGATTGCGCCAATGGGTGCTGGTCGGCTTGGCTACGAATTCAGCGGTGACCGATGGCCAACTCAATGACATACTGAACGACATTGGACCGGATCATGTGCTTGTGCTGATTAATGCGCATGCCCCCGTGTCTTGGGTCCCCGGAACGAACGACGCGTTGAGCAACTTCGCGGCCGCCCATTCCGACAACGTTGTTCTCGTTGACTGGGACGCTACGATTTCGGCGTATCCTGATGAGCTTGCCGGAGATGGTATTCACCCTGGCATGTCCAATACGCTGTACGCCCAGGCTGTCAAGGATGCGATTGCGAACTGGATCAAGCAAGGACACTGAAACATCCTTCTTGCGAATCGCGGCAAAGCAGTTTTGCGATGAATATGAGGAATCCCCCTGACTCGTTTGAGCAGGGGGATTCCTCATAACCTTTTAGGATCTGAACGGACTCAGTCTTCCTGATGCTGCGGAGCCGACAGAAAATGCTCTTCACTCGGCAGCAGGGCATTCAACAGCACGGCCACAACGAACGCCACGGCGATGCAATTGGATGCGAAGATGGACTGGAACAGCGGCGGGAAGTTGACGAAAATGTCGCCGACCTGCGTGAAACCGATACCGATGGTGAGACTCAACGCCGCAATGGTGATGTTGCGCTGCGTATAGCCGGCCTCGGAAATCATCTGGAAGCCAGACAGGATGATGTTACCGAACATCATGATGGTGCAGCCGCCAAGCACGGCCTGCGGCAGGGAATTGAACACTTCCGCCACGGCAGGCACGAAGCTGGCTATCACCAGAATCAGACCACCGGAAAGAATCACCTTACGGTTGACGACCTTGGTCATGGCGACCAAGCCGATATTCTGTGCGAACGACGTCAACGGCAAGCAGCCGAACAGGCCGGAGACGGAGGAGATGAGACCGTCGCCTGCAATGGCGCCCGCAGTCTCCTTATCGGTAGGCTGACGGTCGAGACCAACCTTGGTGAGCGCAGCGGTATCACCCAGCACCTCAACGGAAGACACGACATACAGCAGGGCGAAGGAGATGATCGCGCCCGGATCGAATTCAAGCTGGAACGGCATGAAATGCGGCACGGACACAACCTGCAGATTCGCGAAACCAGAGAAATCGACCTTGCCCATGAAAATCGCGACAACATAGCCGACAACCAAGCCGAACAGCACGGAAAGCTGCTTGGCAGTACCCTTCATCAGCAGCTGGAACGCCAAGCAGGCGACCAGCGAAATCAGACCGAGCGTGAGATTCTGCCAGCTTCCGAAATCCTCAGCGCCGGAACCGCCGCCGAAACTGGTGGCACCAACGGAAAGCAGTGAGAAACCAATCGACGTAACCACAATCGCGGATACGATCGGCGGCACGAAGCGACGCCAATACTTGGCCGTCAAACCAAGCGCAACCTCCAACAGGCCACCAAGCACAACCGCGCCGGCGACCGCGCCGTAGCCTTGGTTCTGGGCGATCGACATGGCAGCAGCCACATAGGTGAAGGAAATGCCAGTGACCATCGGCAGGCGGGAGCCGATCAGCCACACGCCATACAGCTGAAGGCAGGTGCCCAGACCTGCCACCAGCAGACCGGCCTGAATAATCGTGGCAGACTGCTCGGCACTCATGTTGGCGGCGGAAGCCACCAAGAAAATCGGAGCCAGATTGGCCACGAACATCGCCATGACATGCTGCAGGCCGAACGGGATGCCCTTCCAGAACGAAACAGGCGCGTCCAAGCTGCTAAGCGCTTCAAAGGAAACGCCCTTCTTCTCGTTCGTGTTGTCTTTCTTCTTCTCTTCTCTCACAATGAATCCTCTCTCATTCATGCTGTGATGAGTAACAGGTTGTAATGGTTTCTGATGCGCGCCCGTGAGATGCGACGATCAGGAGCGGAATTCGATGGTACCGGTTTCCGGATCCATCGACTCCACGATTGCCAGGGAATCAACGTCGTATCCCGCTGCGCGCAGCTCATCGCCGCCGCCCTGGAAACCCTTCTCCACCGCGATGCCGATGCCCTCGACCGTCGCTCCGGCATCATGGCACAGATTGATCAGGCCCTTCAGAGCCTTGCCGTTGGCCAGGAAGTCATCAAGCAACAGCACATGGTCGCCCTCGTTGAGATACCTCTTGGACACGATGACGGGGAATTCCTTCTGCTTGGTGAAGGAGTAGACGGTGGTGGTGTACTGGTCGCCATCGAGATTGATGGACTGCGCCTTCTTGGCGAACACCACAGGCGCATTGCCGAAATGACGTGCGGCAACACAGGCGATACCAATGCCGGAAGCTTCAATGGTCAGGATCTTGTTGATGGTTTTACCGGCAAAATGTTCCGCCCAAGCGGCACCCATGTGGTCGAACAATTCGACATCGCACTGGTGGTTGAGGAAAGCATCCACTTTCAGCACATTACCTGGCTTGACGGTACCCTGCAGGCGAATGCGCTCTTCGAGCTCCTTCATGAATCCCCTTAGATTGTTGGCCGCATAAGGCGGCGTTGATGTTGACATACGGTGAACCGCATATAAACGTTCAGCATACGCGCGTCAATTGACCATGCGAGTGTTGCGCTGACCTGCATGTGTGATAGACATGAATTTCGCAGTAATCGACTTCGAATCTTCATGGAAAGAGGAACCGGTGGAGCAGAATATGGGACCAGTCCTGTGCGATCCGCAAAGTCTGATCAAGGACCTCAATCCGCAGCAAATGGAAGCGGTGAAGTACTACGGACAAGCCCTGCTCATCGGAGCTGGTGCCGGATCCGGTAAGACCCGCGTGCTCACCAGACGCATCGCATGGCTGCTGGCACACGGTTTTTGGGCGAGCAGCATTCTCGCCATCACCTTTACGAACAAGGCCGCGGCCGAAATGCGCGAACGCCTTGCGGCCCTCGTAGGGCCTGAAGCCGAACACATGTGGATCTCCACCTTCCATTCCGCGTGCGTGCGCATCCTCCGACGTGACGGCAAGGAAATCGGTCTTACCTCAGGATTTTCCATTTATGACACGGCTGATTGCGAACGCTTGGTCAAGCTCATCAGCGGCGATTTGAACATCGATACGAAGCGGTATACGCCGCGCATGCTATTGGGCAAGATCTCGGATTGCAAGAATTCGTTGATTTCATGGCAGGACCAGCTGAAAAGCGTGAACTGCGACTACAAGCCAGGCCAGCGCGGATATCAGGTTTCGGCCGGCGACGTCGACGAGCTGGTCGCCGTGATGTATGCGGAGTACCAGTACCGTCTGGCCATGGCGAATGCCGTGGATTTTGACGATCTGATCATGCGCACCGTCGAATTGTTCCAGCGTTGCCCACAGGTGAGCGAATATTACCGGCATAAGTTCCGTTATATTTTCGTGGACGAGTATCAGGACACCAACCATGCGCAATATGTGCTCGTACGTGAGCTTTCCGGCATTGATTCGGGAGAACAGCCCGATCCACATATGCGAGGAGCAGGCCGTGTCGGACCGTCTTGGATTACGGTGGTGGGCGATTCCGACCAGTCGATTTATGCGTTCCGAGGCGCGGATATTCGTAATATTCAGGATTTCGAGCAGGATTTCCCTAACGCGAAAACCATCATGCTCGAACAGAATTATCGTTCGACGCAGACCATTCTCGACGCAGCCAATGCGGTGATCGCAAGAAATGAAAATCGCAAGCCGAAAAAACTGTGGACGGCACTTGGCGAAGGCGACAAAATCGTCGGATACGCGGCCGACAACGCGCAACAGGAAGCCGGATGGATCGCCAACGAAATCGCACGAATCCACAACGAGGAAGGCGTGGCGTATCGCGACATCGCCATCATGTATCGAGCCAACGCGCAATCACGCTCGCTCGAAGAGGCCATGATCAATGCCAACCTGCCGTATCAGCTCGTCGGCGGCACCAAATTCTACGAACGCAGGGAAATCAAGGATGCGCTCGCGTATTTGCAGGCCATCGTGAATCCTGCGGACAATGTGAACGTTCGACGTATCCTCAATGTGCCGAAGCGCGGACTGGGCGTTCGTGCGGAAGGACTCGTTGCCTCGTATGCTGATGCCCATGGCACCACTTTTTTCGAAGCGATCGAACATATGGAACAGATCGAAGGCATGTCCACGCGCACGACGAAACCGTTGAGTGCGTTCCGAGACATGATGCATGAGCTTGCGGCTTTTGCGAAGGACCATGACACGAAGCCATCCGAAGTGGTTGCCGAAGTGCTCGCCAAGAGTGGGATTTTGGAAGAGCTGCAGCGCTCCGAGGATCCGCAGGACGCTTCCCGCGTCGATAATCTTTCCCAGCTGCAATCAGTGGCGGCGGAATTCGAGCAGAACACGCCAGACGCCACATTGGCGGGATTTTTGGAAACCACCGCGTTGGTGGCCGATTCCGACCAATTGCCAAGGGAGAACGAAGATTCCGGCAAGGTGACGATGATGACCCTGCATACCGCAAAGGGTCTGGAATACCCGTATGTGTTCCTGACCGGCATGGAGCAAGGCACATTCCCACACCAGCGTGCCATGGAAGACACCAGCGAACTGGCAGAGGAGCGCCGTCTCGCCTACGTGGGCATCACTCGCGCGAAGCGACGCCTGTATGTGACACGCGCGGCCGTACGCGCGCAATGGGGGCAAGCCAGCGACATGATGCCCAGTCAGTTCCTCGATGAGATTCCAGACGAACTGATTGATTGGAAAAGACGCGAAGCCGGCGTCGAACGCATGCGTGCCAGCTGGCAGGATGACGACGACGAGTTCGGCGGCTGGGACGATGATGACGATTTCAGATCGATGTCATTCGGCGGTTCCTCGTATGGAAAGTCGGATTATGGTTCCTCATACGGTTCCGGCTCGCGGTGGTCTCGTTCCTCATACGGATCGTCTTCATATGGGGCAGGGCGCTCGCAGTACGGCGGCCCGGCTACGCAGGGCTCATCATCCTCGTATGGTTCCACATCCCGGCGCTCGTGCGGAGGATCGGGAACCGGTTCCTCATACGGCTCGTATGGTTCGTATGGCTCCGGCAAGTCAGGAGGGAAATCGGGCAAGGTCACCACGCGACGTGTCAAGCCGAAAAACAAGCCTGTGGATTTAACCAAATCCTCATCCGCAAGCCCGGCCGGTAGCCATAATGATCTGAACATTGCAGACGTGCATGTCGGCGACAAGCTTACGCATGATCATTTCGGGTTGGGTACGGTCATTGAAACGCAGGACAAGGGCATGAATTCGGTCATTACCGTTGATTTTGGCAATGGTGAGGTCAAGCGTCTGCTGTTGCGTATGGCACCCATTGAAATGCTATGACGGAGATGAAGAACGGATGAAATCTCCTCTGTAGCACGAAAAGGAGGAAAAAACAAGACTTTCTTTTTCAAAAAGACCCTGCAATAATCGGCGGTGTTTGTCTTTTTTTGAGAGGAAGCTATGAATAAGAAACTGTACGCAGGCATTTCGCAGATCGTGCTCGGCATCTTGATCGCCATCGCGCCGCAGACCTTCGCTCACGTATGCGCGGTCAAAGAAACGCCGATGGCATGTCATTACACGGCTCAGGCCGCGCTCGGCATCGGCATCGTGATCGTGGCGCTTGGCATTGTCGGCCTGTTCGTATCCGATCAGACTCGCGCCGGTCTTGACCTCGCCAATGCGGTGCTCGGCGTGCTGACCATCGCCGTGCCGACCGTGCTCATCGGCGTGTGTAAGGGTGCCATGATGCGCTGCCATATGGTCACCTTGCCGACGCTGATCGTGCTCGGCGTGCTGCTGGCTGTACTTGCGGCAATCGCGGCATATCTCGATCTCAAGCCGGCGAAGCGCGCCTGACCCAATATGACGCAACACATCACCCTTGGCGGGTTGCCCCTGGTCAATCTCAAACGCAAACCGTTTCGTACCGCGGCGCTCACCATCGTCGTCGTCATGCTTACCGTGGCCTTCTATGGTGGTTCACTGCTGTCCATGAACCTTGAAGCCGGCTTGAACAGCATGCAGGAACGTATGGGCGCCGATCTCATGGTCACGCCGCAAAACACCAAAAACGAAGCCGAAGCGTTGCTGACCAACGGATCGGCAAGCACGTTCTACTTCACCAACGAGATCACCGACGAAGTGGCAAAAGCCGACGGCATCGACGAAATCACGGAACAAACATATATCTCATCGTTGGCCGCCGCATGCTGCGACGAGAAAGTCCAGATCATCGGATTCAACCCCGATACCGACTTCGTGATCACCCCTTGGATCGCATCGCAGTTCGACGGCACGCTCCAGCGCGGCCAGATCGTTGCAGGAGCCAGCATCAGCGTGTCGGGCAACAACACGGTCAAACTCTATGGGCACGAATTCCCCGTGGCGGCGCAACTCGCCAATACCGGCACGTCGCTCGACGATTCCGTGTTCGTGAACATGCAGACCGTTCCCGACGTGGTCGGATATTCCGCCAAGGTGGGGCATGCCGCCATTCCGGAAGAATATGCCGACAAAGCCGTTTCCGCCGTGCTCATCAAGGTCAAGGACGGTTACTCCGCCCAGCAGGTCGCTTCGAACATCACCAAAACAACAGGAATCAAAAGCCTCGGATACGTGTATCCGGGGGGCATCACAGCCACAACGAAATCCAATCTGAACGTGATCATTCGCTACGTGACCCTTTTCGTCGCGGTGTTCTGGGTCATGGGGCTGATCGTGCTGCTTGCTGTGTTCTCGTCCGCCATGAACGAACGCAAACGTGAATTCGCCGCGTATCGCATTCTTGGTGCCAATCGTTCCACTTTGGTCGGCATCATCGTGAAGGAATCGGCCATGATCGGAGCTTTGGGCGGTGTGATAGGCATTGCGGTCGCGTCGCTGGCGATTTTCCCGTTCAGCACGCTTATCGGACAGCAGCTGCAGTTGCCGTATCTGCAAACCAACATGTGGAATGTGTTGGCATTGATCGCAGTGAGTTTCGTGTTTGCGGTGCTTACCGGACTGCTCGCCTCCGTGGCGACGGCGGTGAAACTTTCCGCTCCCGAAACCTATCTGACTTTGAGAGAAGGTGAATGATGGCGGAAAACACGGTTCTCGAAGTACAAGAGCTCACTCGCGAGTTCACCCGTCGCGGCAAACCGTTCGCAGCCGTGGACCATGTGGATTTCAGGCTGGACCAAGGCGAGTTCGTGGCGATCGTCGGCCGCTCGGGCAATGGCAAAAGCACATTGCTGAATCTCATCACCGGACTGCTGAAACCCACATCGGGCTCTATCGACTTGGACGGCAATGACGTGACGCGGTTGAACGACAAACAAATGTCAGTCGTACGCAATCGGATCGTCGGATTCGTCACGCAAAGCCAGACATTGCTGCCGAATCTCACGGCACTCGACAATGTGATTCTTCCTTCCGTGCTGTGCAACGGCAAAACGGCGCAGCGCGATGTTGAGATACCTGCGGATTCGTCTGATGCGAAATCAGTGGAAGAAACCGTATCCGACGCATCTTCCGAACAGACGGTTGACGACGGACTTCCGGACGTCATCGCGGCGGCTCCGGTATCGAAAACACACAACGATCCCGTTCAGGACCATGCCATGGAACGTGCGCACGCATTGCTGCGCCGACTGCAGGTCGACGATTTGGCGGAATGCTACCCGAAAGAGCTTTCCGGCGGCGAAATGAGACGCGTCAGCATAGCGCGAGCTCTGATGAATGGTCCGAAACTTCTGATAGCGGACGAACCCACCGGAGATCTGGATGCCGAAAGCACTGCCATCGTCATGCGGCTGCTGCAGGAAGTGGCGCACGACGGCACCGCAGTGTTGATGGTCACCCATGATCCGGATGCCTTGACGTATGTGGATCGAATCTATCGCATGGACAGGGGAGTGCTGGCTGAAGCATAGCGGCGCCATGATGGCATGACATGCCGAAGAGGGCGAAACGACGAGCTCGTCCCGCCCTCATGTGTATTATTAACGATTGGTGTGCGCCCGCAAGGGAGCATACCGTCTGGAGTCTTAGCCCATCAGTGGGTCGGCGGCCGATACGAGCTGTTTACGGCACGTGTTCAAGTCGTTCGTGCGCATGCACGAAGAAGCACTGGAGAGGCTGGCTCAGCGCATATCGGAAACCGGTGTGCGCTCCGTTCAGACAACGACAGAACAAACAAAGGATTAAACTAATGACGAACGTTCAGCGTTCTCGCCGTCAGGTGCGCCTTTCCCGCGCCCTCGGCATCGCTCTGACCCCTAAGGCTCAGCGCATCTTCGAAAAGCGTCCGTACGCTCCGGGTGAGCACGGCCGCACCCGCCGTCGCACTGAGTCCGATTACGCAGTGCGTCTGCGCGAAAAGCAGCGTCTTCGCGCTCAGTATGGCATCTCTGAGAAGCAGCTTCGCGCCGCTTACGAGAAGGGCACCCACACCGCCGGCCAGACCGGTAACGCCATGCTGATCGATCTCGAGACCCGTCTCGACGCCCTGGTCCTGCGTGCAGGCTTCGCCCGCACCACCGCTCAGGCACGTCAGTTCGTGGTTCACCGCCACATCCTCGTTGACGGCAACATCGTCGACCGCCCGTCCTATCGCGTCAAGCCTGGCCAGACCATTCAGGTCAAGGCCAAGAGCCAGACCATGGTTCCGTTCCAGATTGCGGCCGAAGGCACTCACCGCGATGTGCTACCGCCGGTTCCGGGCTATCTGGACGTCAACCTGCCTTCCCTGAAGGCCACCCTGACTCGCAAGCCTGAAGCCGAGGAAATCCCGGTGCAGGTCAACATCCAGTACGTGGTCGAATTCTACGCCCGCTGATCTGGATCTACATACTGTAAGAACATACAGTATAAGGACATACAGCAAGAGCCTCGCAATCGTCAGGATTGCGAGGCTCTTCGCTATCTCAAGCGCATGTGCGGCCTTTTTAAGCAACGGGAAGCCTTCAGTCGCCGATGATGCCGCCTACTATGCCGCTCACAATCGTCATAACAAGTGAGCCAAGCACAGACCATGCGAATCCGTCAATAGTGACGCCCACAGAGAAAAACGACAGCGCCAACCATGACGCAAGCTGCATGAACAGCCAATTGATCACCAGTGCGACCAGTCCGAACGAAATAATCGAGAACGGCAACGCTATGACATGGATAATTGGCTTTATGGAAGCATTGATAAGCGCCATGAACAAGGCGAACGCCGCGATGCCAAGCACAGGGGGCTCGCCAATGGCGTGCATGCCGGGCAGAACCGCAACCATAACGCCCGCCGCGACGGTAAGAATTAGCCAACGTGAAATAAAATGACCCATAACAACATCGTATAGCACGGATTTGCTCAAACCGTGAGGGTAGCATGGAACCCATGTTGCTTCATCTTCATCTTGTCCGACACGGGCAGACGTTTTTCAACCGATATAACAGGTTGCAGGGCTGGTCTAATTCTCCATTGACGGAATCCGGCATCGCCGACGCAGACAAAGCCGCAAACAAACTGAAGGAGTTCGATTTTGCCGCGGCATATTGCTCCGACACCACGCGTGCGCAAATGACAGCCCAGCGCATCCTCGACGTGAATGAGGCCGCAGGACACACCCGCCCCCAACTGGTCAGTGACATGCATTTCCGCGAACAGTTCTACGGCTATTTCGAAGGTCAGGATATGGGCGTGGCGTGGACCGCCGCGGGAGGGCCGCACGGTGCGAAGAACTACAACGACATCGTCGCAAAGTTCGGTCTTGGTGCGACCCGCGACTTCCTTAAGGAAGCGGATCCATTCCACGATGCCGAGTCCGACGTGGAATATTGGTCGAGAGTCGAGGAGGGATTCGCGCTGATCGCTTCGAATCCTGCGCTGAGGGACAGTGATGACGTGTTGCAGATTTCCCACGGCAACACGCTGCTGAGCCTTATGCACCGTTTCGCGCCGGAAGGCTATGACCTCAGCGAACGCCCTGCGAACGGATCGGTCACCACGCTCGATTTCGACACCAGTAAGCCTATCGCTGAAGCGGTAACCGTCGTATCGTATAACCAGTGACCGGCGGACGAAACTTGCCTTAGGTCTGGGCTTTTTACTACTGTTATGCGCGTGTTGTGTTCGCGGGCAACCGTGGGACTGAAAAGAGGTACAAGATGGGTGTTGGAGAAATCGCCGGTCTGATTGCGGCAATCGCTTTCGCGATTCTTGCCGGTTTCATGATCTACCCGTTGATTCGTCTCGGCAAACTGTTCGACCAGCTCGCCGAGACAGTCAAAGAAACGGGAGATCATGCGATTCCTGCGCTTGATGAGAGTGTGACCACGGTGCAGCAGGTCAACAAGTCGCTGGAAGACGTCAACAAGATTTCCGCAGCGGCTTCCACAACCGCCAATAATGTCAGCGCCCTGACCGATCTGTATGGATCCTTCTTGGGCAAGCCGGTTATCAAGGTTGCTTCCGCTGCATATGCCCTGAAAACCACCGCGCAGTCCTTCATGAACAAGAAGAACGTCAACAGCAATAACAAGGGGGAGTGATGTTCAAGCGTCTCTTCTGGATCTCCATTGGTGTGGGCATCGGCGCGGTGGCAGTGACCAAAGCACAGGCGTACGTCAAGGCCAACACCCCTGATGCGGCTCGACAATTTCTGTTCGGGCCGGATCAAGATCATGTCGCCGTGCGCACCCTTGAAGGTTTGTTCAATGAGTTCAACGAAACGCGTCGAGCCCGCGAGGCTGAACTTAATACCAAATACGCGGATAAGATCAGCTGATCTTATTCCCGTAACGTACGTTCGGACAACAATCACGAATTCGTTTGAAAGGCACTAGGCCTTTCAGCAAAAAAGGAGCTTAATCTCATATGCGCACTTCTGAAATCGCGAAGCGCTATCTTGATTATTTCGAAAAGCACGGCCATCTTATCGTGCCTTCGGCATCGCTGATCTCTCCAAACCCGACCACCCTGTTCACCATCGCAGGCATGGTCCCGTTCATCCCGTACCTCATGGGCGAGCAGACTCCGCCGAAGAGCCGCATGGCATCCAATCAGAAGTGCGTGCGCACCTTGGACATCGACGAGGTCGGCAAAACCACCCGTCACGGCACGTTCTTCCAGATGCTGGGCAATTTCTCCTTTGGTGATTACTTCAAGGAAGAAGCCATCCACTATGCGTATGAGCTGCTGACCACCCCGCAAGACAAGGGCGGCTACGGCTTCGATCCGGAGAAACTGTGGATGACCACCTTCACCGACGACGAGGAAGCCCGTTCAATGTGGAAGAACGAGGGCGTTGACCCCGAACACATCCAGATCATGGGCATGGAAGACAACTTCTGGACCACCGGCGGCCCTGGCCCTGGCGGTCCGTGCTCCGAGATCTACGTGGATCGCGGACCTGAATACGGTGTGGAAGGCGGCCCGATCGCCGACGAGAACCGTTACATCGAAATCTGGGATCTCGTGTTCGAAAACTACGAGGTCGACAACGTCAAGTCCAAGACCGACCTGCACATCGTTGGCGAGCTCGAGAACAAGAACATCGATACCGGTGCCGGCTTGGAGCGTCTTGCCTATCTGATGCAGGGTAAGCAGAACATCTATGAGACCGACGAGGTCTTCCCGGTCATCGAAGCCGCCCAGAAGCTGTCCGGCCGCACGTATGGCGATGACGAAGCCATGGATGTGCGTTTCCGCATCGTGGCTGACCATGTGCGTTCCGCATTGATGATCATGTCCGATGGCGTACGTCCGTCCAACAACGGTCGCGGCTACGTGCTGCGCCGACTGCTTCGCCGCACAGTCAAGGCCATGCGCGAGCTCGGCGTGACCGATCCGGTCATGCCGACCCTGCTGCCGACCTCCAAGGCAGCTATGGAGCCGAGCTATCCGGAACTCAACGACACCTTCCACGATGTGTCCGAAGCCGCATATGGTGAAGAGGACGCGTTCCGTCGCACGCTGGAATCCGGCACCGAGATTTTCGACCTCGCTGTGGCCAAGGCCAAGGAATCCGGATCCGACGCCGTTTCCGGCGAAGATGCGTTCAAGCTGCACGACACCTACGGCTTCCCGATTGAGATCACCCTCGAAATGGCCGCCGATCAGGGCGTCAAGGTCGATGAGGCGAAGTTCCGCGAGCTCATGGCCGAGCAGAAGAGCCGTGCCCGTGCAGATGCCCTGAAGAAGCGTCACAATGTGGATCTGTCGGTCTATGACGATTTCAAGAAGACGCTGGTCCAGCCCATCGACTTCCTTGGTTACACCGACATGTCCGCCCGCGCCAAGGTGCTGGGCATCATGCAGGAAGGCAAGGGCTCCGTCCCCGCAGTCACCGGTCCGGCCACCGTCGAAGTCATTCTCGACCGCACTCCGTTCTATGCGCAGGCCGGTGGCCAGCTCGCCGATCAGGGCGAGATCCTTTCCGACGATGGTGCTGTGCTCGAAGTCGACGATGTGCAGAAGCCGATCAAGGACCTCATCGTGCACCAGTGCCGCCTGACCGAAGGCACGTTGGTTGTCGGCGCCGAAGTCAACGCCAACATCGACCTTGACCGACGCGGTGCCATCGCCCGCGCGCATACCGCGACCCACATGGTGCACAAGGCGCTGCGTGAGGAGCTTGGCCCGCAGGCCACCCAGCGCG